>Ga0302323_100002749_pt1 | contig 14310 bp, 17 predicted proteins | sample Fen_T0_3_FD_201950 | JGI IMG/M metagenome (GOLD analysis project Ga0302323, IMG submission 201950) | Peat permafrost microbial communities from Stordalen Mire near Abisko, Sweden - Fen_T0_3 | ecosystem: Environmental > Terrestrial > Soil > Wetlands > Permafrost | place: Sweden: Abisko... | reverse complement strand
TTGCCACGGCATCGATGCGTTGATGGCCCGCTCGAGGGGCCGCCCGAGCGCGGCACGAACGATGCGCCCTCACACCGCCGCGCGGCCTACGTCACGGTGAATCGTGCGTTCCACTCTGTCGTGATGAGCGGCGCAGCGAGTGCGCGCATTGCTCCTCGAGCTCGCACCCTTCAACGCCACCACGAAGGGCGCGGGTGTGAGTGAGGATGTCGGGCCCGCGCTCGGGCGGCCCCTCGAGCGGGCCACGAACGCGCTGCGGCGGTACCTGACGGCACGCACATAGAGTTGCGCTGCGGGGCTTCGAGCGGGAGGAGCGGCCCGCGCTGTTTGGGGGAGCGCTGCGAACATACGGCCGCCCGGGCGGTAGCGGGCCCGATATCCTCGCTCGCACTCGCGCCCGGCCCAACCCTAGCCGACGACCACCGCCGGTAACGGCACTTCCGCGGCCTTTTGCGCGGCACTGGTCATGAGGTCGATCGTTTCTGTCACTTCCCGCGCGTTCGCGAGCCGCTGCGCGGCGTCCTTCGCCAGCAGCTTGTCGAGCAATGCCTGATAGGTCGCGAGTTGCGGCGGCAGCCGCGGCACGGCTGCGGTGCAATGCAGTTCGAGGATGGCTTCCGTCGTCTCGCCGGTGAACGGTTTCTCGCCTGTGAGCATCTGGTACAGGATCACGCCGAGCGCATAGAGATCGGTGCGTTCGTCAGTCGGCAGGCCACGCGCCTGCTCGGGACTCATGTAATACGGAGTGCCTGCGATCGGCTGGCCGGCCGTGGCATTCAGTATGTCTTCGATCTGATGCGAGATGCCGAAATCGATCAGTGCGACCGTGCCGTCATCGCGCAACATGATGTTGCCGGGCTTCAGATCGCGGTGCACCACCCCTGCCGTGTGGATGATCGAGAGCGCACGTGCGATCTCGGCCGTGTGCTTCAACGCGAGCTCCGGCGCGAGCGCCTGCGCCAGCTGCGTGCCGAGGTGGCCGAGCGAGAAATATTCCATCGCGATGTACGAGTACTGGGTCGTGACGCGGAAGTCGTAGATCTCCGCCACTGCTCGATCTGCAATGTCGTACAGCAGTTTGAACTCGGTGACGAGGCGATCGAAATTATCGTCGCGCGAAAGAGACCCGCGGCCGCGGTGCAGCACCTTCAGCACGACTTCTTTGCTGCGCTCGGCGCTGAACGCGACGTGCACGGAAACGTTCTCGCGGTTGGCGAGGCACCGGCGCATGTCGTAGCCGAATAGCCGCACCATGCCGGCAATGCCGCCGTCACGGCCGCTCACCGACCCCCTGCGCGCCAGTAGCGCGCGTTGCACGGCGCTGAGCACCTGCTCGCGTCCGAGCAGCGCCTTCGGGATGTAGTCGAATGCGCCCGCTTTGATCGCCTGGACGGCCGAGTACTCGCTGCCCTTTGTCGTCAGCAGAATCACGGCCGGATTGTTCGGATCGGCCGCTATCGCGCGCAGAGCGCGTAACGTCGGATTATCGGCGGTGCCGTCAGTGGCGAAATCGCAGCCGACGAGCAACACGTCGAAGCTCTGCAGGCGCGAATGCTCGCCGAGCACGTCCTCGAGTGTGCCGCTCGTCGATTGGACGGAGGAACCCTCGAAACCCTTGACGATGTAACGCAGCACCGCGGAGCGGACTTTGGCGTCCGGCTCGACAACGAGGATGCGCGGCTCTGTTTTGGTGGGCTGTTCCACAGCGGGCCACCGTAACAAACCGCCCTTTGGTCAGCGGTGACCGAGGTCACAGCGTCCTGCGGGTTCCGCCGCAGAGGGCTCGCGCGCGTTGAAGCCGCGTGGCCGTTCGGGCTAACCTGCGCCTCGTGTTGAGCGCCCTACATAGCCGCTTCGGCGCCTAAACGTGCCAGACCAGAAACCCTCCGACGATGTCCCGCATCGCGACCAGGTCGACGCGGCCGAGTGGGACCGGCTGGCCGCCCTCGCGGATTTCAGAGCGCTAATTGCAGCCAAACGCCGGTTCATCGTTCCCGCCACCGTATTCTTCATCGTCTACTACTTCGCGCTACCGGTGCTGGTCGGTTACGCGCCCCGCCTGATGGCGGCGAAGGTGTTCGGCGTCATCAACGTCGCGTATCTGTTTGCGCTGTCCCAGTTTTTCATGGCCTGGATCATCGCGGTTCTCTACGTACGCGCGGCGAGCCGCTTCGACAAAATGGCTCGTGCCATCGTCGATCAATACAGGGCAAAGCGTTGATGTCGCCATCGCTCGCGATGTTTTTGGGCTTCATCGCGATCACGCTGTGGATCACATGGTGGGCCGCGCGCCGGAACACGGGTTCGAGCGCGTTCTTCGCGGCAGGTCGCTCGCTGAAGGCTTGGCAGAACGGCATCGCCGTGGCCGGCGATTACATGAGCGCGGCATCGTTCTTGGGTATTGCGGGCATCATCGCGTTTCAAGGCTACGACGGTTTCCTGTACTCGGTTGGGTGGCTCGTCGCCTACCTCACGGTATTGCTGCTCGTTGCCGAGCCGTTGCGCAATGCTGGCAAGTACACGATGGCCGATGTGCTCGCGTACCGCCTGAGCCCGCGCCCCGTACGTGCGATGGGCGCCTTGTCCACGCTCACGGTTAGCACCTTCTACATGATCGCGCAGATGGTGGGCGCCGGCGCGCTCGTTTCGCTGCTGCTCAAGGACGCGGGTCTCAGCTACGAGACCGCCGTGATCGGCATTGGCGTGCTCATGATCGTGTACGTGGTCTTCGGCGGCATGCTCGCGACGACCTGGGTGCAAATCGTCAAGGCGATTCTGCTGATGGGCGGCACGTTGTTGCTCAGCGTGCTCGTTCTACGACACTTCAACTACGATCTTGGCGCGTTCTTCGATGCGGTCGGCCACGTCACCTACACGGACGCCCAGGGCAATAGCGTCACGCAGGATTTCATGACGCCGGGCCTGCGGTACAAGCCACCTTACGGCGCTCTCGATTTGATCTCGCTTGGTATGGCGCTGATTCTGGGCACCGCCGGTCTGCCGCACATCCTTGTACGTTTCTATACCGTGCCCGATGCACAAACGGCCCGCAAGAGCGTCGTCTGGGCCATGGTGATCATCGGCTGCTTCTACATTCTCACCACATTCCTGGGGTTCGGCGCCGCGACGATCGTCGGCCGCGACTTCATCGCGAGCAACGGCGGCACGAACATGAGCGCGCCGCTGCTCGCTCAAGCACTGGCCGGCGATCTGTTCTTTGCGTTCATCTCCGCCATTGCGTTCGCGACGATTCTCGCCGTCGTGGCAGGCCTCACGATTTCGGCCTCGACCTCGTTCGCCCACGACTTCTGGACGAACGTGCTGCATCACGGCCGCGAGCGCCACGAAGGCGAGGAGGTGCGCGTGGCGCGCGTGACGGCGTTTTTCGTGGGCGCGATCTCGATCGGTATTGCGATCGTGCTGGGGCCGAACGCCAACGTCGCGTTCCTGGTCGCGCTGGCGTTTGCGGTGGCGGCTTCCGCCAACCTGCCCGTGATCCTGCTGTCGTTGTTCTGGCGGCGCTTCAACACGGCCGGTGCCGTGTGCGGCTTGGCGACCGGTCTCGCGTCCTCGCTGGCGCTCATCGTGTTGAGCCCGAGCATCATGAAGGCCCAGGCCATCTTTCCGCTCGAGAACCCCGGCATCGTCAGCATTCCGCTCGGGTTCCTCGGGGCCGTGATCGGCACGCTGCTCACCCGCGAGCCGGAAGCCGAGCGCAAGTTCACGGAGCTCAGCGTTAGGGCCAACACGGGCCTTGGCGCGGAGCGCGCTACAGGGCACTAACGGGGAGCTTCGGCGCGCTCGCGCACAGCCGAAAGAACCTTCGGCAAGTCACGCTTCAGCGTCGCGCGGACGAAGAAACGCGGAATCGGGAAGCCAGGGTCGAGCGCCAGGGTGTAGACCAGTAACGTGTGGCCGTCTGGTTGCGGCAACAGCCACCAGGTGCCGTCCAAATGCGCGATGGGCCCGCTGACGCGATGCACGTCGATTCGCGTGTAGGGCGTGTAGTCGAGCCTGAACACGTGCTCGAACGCGGGGATGAAGAAGACCGGCTTGATGACCTGCACGAATAGCTCCGCGTGGCCGCCATTCACCACTTCGAGCTTGCGGCAGCTTTGGACGTTGGGCACATACTCCGGCGCGATCTGACAGGCCGTCAGCACGTCCCATATGGCCTTGGGTGGCGCGGCCACGTCGATCGCGAGCTTGATCAGCACGACCTGCGGACGGTCGCTGCGGTCCGTGAGGTAGAACACCATGCGGGCAGCCACGGCTTGGCGGTCAATCCAGCTCAGGTCGGGCTCGGGCTCTTCGGCGAAGAGCCGCGTGGCGAATAAAAGAATCGGAATCAGGGCAATGGCGCGTCGCCACCGTCGCACGAACTTACGGGACGGGGCGAGCAGCATCAGCGCACTAAGATCACGCGGCCTCGGCCACGACCTTGTTGCGTAGCACGCCGATTCCGCTGATCTCGACTTCCACGTTGTCGCCATTTTTCATCCACAACGGCGGTGTGCGGCCGGCGCCGACGCCGCCAGGCGTCCCTGTCACGATCACGTCGCCCGGCTGAAGCTCCGACCAGGTCGAGCAGTACTCGATGAGCTGCGGGATGTCGAAGCACAACTCGCCGACGCTCTCCTGCTGCACGACCTGGCCGTTCAAACGCGTGGTCAGCGTGAGCTTGCGCGGATCAGGCACCTCGTCGCTCGTGACGAGCCATGGACCGAACGAGCCGCTGTGATGGAAATTCTTGCCGGGGGTGAACTGCTGCGAGTGCCGTTGGAAATCCCGGATGCTGCCGTCGTTGAAGCACGCATAACCGGCGACATAGTCGAGCGCCTGTTCCTTGCGGACGTGACGCGCGCGCTTGCCGATCACGACCGCGAGCTCGCCTTCGTAGTCGAACTGCACGGATGACCGCGGCGCCACGAGCGGCCTGTCATGCCCCACGACGCTGTCGTGAAAGCGCACGAACAGGACCGGATGGCTCGGGCGCTCGCGGCCCATTTCCTTGATATGCGGCATGTAGTTCACGCCCACGCACAGGAGCTTCGCAGCCGCGTCGTCGATGACTGGCGCAAACGACACGTCGCTGAGCGCAAGATCCGGTTTCTCTGCCGCCAGCCGGCGCAGCTCCGGCAGTGAGCCGGCGAGAAGCGCATCGCGCAATGTGCGGGGGCTTCCCGCAAGGCGTCGGCCCGCGTCGACGATGCCGTCGCCGACGACCACGCCGAAGCCCCTTTTCCCATTCCTTTCGAAGCTCATCAATCGCATGAGTGCCCCTTAGCTCGCCGCTCGTTCACTGATCGTGGTGCGCTGTCAGCTCGCGGCCGCGGCGGCGGGCGCCGCCGGGCGACCGCGCTCGGCCGCTTCGGCGCGTAGCTGCTCGATCGCAGCGGCGAGCGTGAGGCTCGATTGCCCTTGCTGGCCGAGGCGCCGCAACGCGACGGTGTTTTCCGCCACTTCGCGTTTGCCGGCGGCCAGGATCACGGGAATCTTCGCGAGGCTGTGCTCGCGCACCTTGTAGTTGATCTTCTCGTTGCGCACGTCCGCCTCGGCGCGTAGGCCCGCGGCGCGCAGTTGTGCCACCACCTGCGCCGCATAGGCATCGGCGTCGGACGTGATCGTCGTGACCATGACCTGCACGGGCGCGAGCCAGAACGGCAGAGCGCCGGAGTAGTTCTCGAGCAGGATGCCGATGAAACGCTCGAGCGAGCCGAAGATCGCCCGGTGCAGCATCACCGGCGTGTGCTTGTTGCCGTCCTCGCCGATGTACGTGGCGCCGAGCCGGCCCGGCATGTTCAGGTCTACCTGCAGCGTGCCGCATTGCCAATCGCGGCCAATCGCGTCGCGCAGCACGAATTCGATCTTCGGGCCGTAGAACGCGCCTTCGCCGCGGTTGTAGGTGAATGGCAACCCGAGCGAGCGCATCGCGTTCTCGAGCGCGCTCTCGGCTTTGTCCCACACCTCGTCGCTGCCGACGCGCTTCGGCGGGCGATCGGCCAGCTTCATGATGACGTTGTCGAAGCCAAAGTCGCGGTAGATGTCGAGCAGCAACCTGCAAACGTGACCAGCTTCGGACGTGATCTGGTCTTCGGTGCAGAACACGTGAGCATCGTCCTGCGTGAAAGCCCGCACGCGCATCAGGCCGTGCAAGGCGCCGGACGGCTCGAAGCGATGCACCTTGCCGAATTCCGCCACGCGGTATGGCAGATCACGGTAGCTGCGCAGGTCGTTCTTGAACACCTGGATGTGGCCCGGGCAGTTCATCGGCTTCACGACCAGCGTATGCTCGTCGCGCGTCTCGCTCGTGAACATGTTTTCGCCGAACGTATGCCAGTGCCCCGAGGCTTCCCACAGCGAGCGGGACATCAGCTCGGGCGTGTTGACCTCCGTGTATCCCGCCGCGGTCTGCTTCACGCGCAGGTACTCGACGAGCGTGCGGAACAAGGCCCAGCCCTTCGTATGCCAGAACACGGCGCCAACGGCCTCTTCCTGGAAGTGGAAGAGATCCATCTGCTTGCCGAGCTTGCGGTGGTCGCGGCGCTCCGCTTCCTCGAGCCGATCGAGGTAGGCCTTGAGCTCCTTCGCGTCGGCCCACGCAGTGCCGTAGATGCGCTGCAGCATTTCGTTGCGCGAATCGCCGCGCCAATAGGCGCCCGCGAGCTTCAGCAGCTTGAAGCCTGCGCCGAGCCGGCCCGTGTTCGGCAGATGCGGGCCGCGGCACAAATCGATGAATGCGCCTTGGCGGTACAGCGTGATCGGCTCGGCGGATGGGATCGACGCGATGATCTCCGCTTTGTAGCTCTCGCCCTGGTCACGGAAAAACTGCACGGCTGCGTCCCGGTCCCAGACTTCGCGCACGACGGTCTCGTTGCGCGCCACGATCTCGTGCATTCGCGCCTCGATGCGGCCCAAGTCCTCAGGCGTGAACGGCTCCTTGCGGGCGAAATCGTAGAAGAAGCCGTTTTCGATGGCCGGCCCGATCGTGACCTGGGTTTCGGGATAGAGCTCTTTCACCGCTTCGGCCATGACGTGTGCAGCGTCGTGCCGCAGGAGCTCGAGGCCGTCCGGAGTGCTACGCGTGACGATTTCGATGGCCGCATCGTGCTCGATGGGCCGCGTGAGATCGCGCAGCTCGCCGTCGATGCGGATGGCGACGGCGTCGCGCTCGAGGCGCGAGCCGATGCTGCGCGCGACGGCCAAACCGTCAACAGGATTAGGGAAGGCTCGCTCTGAGCCGTCAGGTAGCTTGATGGTTGGCATGTCGAACCGTCATTTAGAAGGGCGGCGAAGTACGGGTGGAACGCCCACGATTGTACGACAACAAGGGGAATCATCGTTCCGCAGAGCGATCAATCCGCCAACGGGCGCCCTTGCGTCGCCGCGGCGTTCGAAGCGCTCGCACCGACACACGTTGTACGATAGCCGCATGAGCGAGCTCACGATTCACATGTTTCCGTGCCTCGCGGACAACTACGGCTATTTGTTGCACGACGCGGATTCGGGCACCACGGCCGCAGTAGACACGCCAGACGCCAAAGCGATCCTGGTACAGCTTGCGGCTAAGGGCTGGCGGCTGACGCACATCCTGAACACACACCATCACGCCGATCACGCGGGCGGGAATCTAGAGCTGAAGCGGCAGACCGGCTGCACGATTGTCGGGCCGCGCGCCGATGCGGCGCGTATCCCGGGCATCGACGTTCAAGTGGGCGAGGGCGATGTGGTTGAGCTGGGTGCGCATCGCGCGACCGTGTTCGACACGCCGGGACATACCCGCGGCCACATCGTGTACCACTTCGCGGATGCTCATGCCGCTTTCGTTGGCGACACGTTGTTCGCCCTGGGGTGTGGCCGGCTGTTCGAAGGTACGCCGACGCAGATGTGGGGCTCGCTGCAGAAGATTCTGCGCTGGCCGGACGACACTCGCCTGTATTGTGCGCACGAGTACACGCAGAACAACGCGCGTTTCGCGTTGACGGTGGAACCCGAAAACGCGGCTTTGCGCGAGCGGGCGGCCGAAGTGGCAAGCCGGCGCGCGGCGAATCTTCCGACTGTTCCCTCGACGCTCGCCGAGGAGCGGGCGACGAATCCGTTCCTGCGCCCGACCAGCCGTGGGCTCAAGGAAACGATCGGTCTTCCGCACGCGGCCGAGGTGGACGTATTCGCGAAGACGCGCGCGCTCAAAGACGCGTTCTAACGCGTCAACAAGCGAGGCGTTGGGGTTCGGTCAGGCGCTCGGTCGCAGCTGCGAACGGCCCTGCATCATGAGACCGGCGCCGCGCTCCGACACGTGCGCGAGCACGGCCTTGCGCCTATGCAGCCGGATCGTTTCGCCCAGATTCACGGCGAACACGAGATTCACGACGGTCCCGGCCGGCAGACCTAGAGCTTTGATCTCGAGGAACACGCCCATCGCGGAGAGGTTCCGAGCACGGCAGCGATGATATCGGCCGCCAGGGACAGATAGGTAAACAGTGGTCGATACCTTGTTTCTCTCGAGTAGACGTCGTTCCATCTCAGGATCCTTATTCTTTTAGTAGCCTGGACCATGTAGAGAATGCCCGCGGGCCGGCGGAAATCCAAGCCCCGGCTTAAGGGCGGTGAGTGACCGTTGATTAGCTGAGGTCGGGCCGGCGCCGCTGCCCGTTATGTATCGCGCGGAGCGCGGGGCGCGCAGGCTGCCTAGTCGGCTTTGTCGACGCGCAGGATCGTGAGCTCCGGCGGTGCCGCGATGCCCATCTTCACGCGCCTGCCGTTGCCGCCCAAGAGCGTGATCTCGATCGGACCTTTGGCGAACAGATCCTTCAGTGTCAGCGTGCTGTCGACGCCGTCCGCCAGTTTGATCTGGATGGCCTCATCCGCGCGTCTGCTCACCACCAGCATGTTCGCTCTCCGTTTAAGCAGTTCCGAGCGAGCGAGGATCGGCACTTGCCGGCGCCAAGCCGCTGCGACCGTAAAGGTCGGGCTCTGTACCGCGTAGCGTGCGGAGTGCTACTCGCACTTGCTCGCTGCGCGCCTTCACGAGCGCACCGTTGCGCTCGTTTTGTTGCTTACATTCGGTTATCAGAGTGAGCAACTGGCGCCACTCGTCGGGGTGTGCGGCACCGGCCGCGGCGTTGGCTACTTCCGCCGTAACGGCATCCGAAAGGCCGCGGCGTTGGCGTTCGAGCGAGTCGAGCGTCTCCACAAGCCGCGCTTTGTCTGCGCCGGCCGCGTTCAGCTGCTCGGCGTCACCTTTAGTGAGCGCTTGATTTTCGCGGCCGAGCGTCTGAAGCATCGCTTCGGCGCAGAGAATCTGCTCCTGTAAGACGGCGATCAGACCTTCGCTTACGTGCTGCATGGCGACGTCTTCAACCGTGCAAATTGCGCTCGTGTCGAAGCAGCTTGTCGGCGGTCTTCTGATCGTCGATCTGATAGCTGCCCGAAGAAACGGCGTTCTTCAGGGCAGTGACACGCTGCGCATCGACCACCGGTGTGTTGTGCACGACTTCCTGAAGCTGGCTCATCAGCAGACCAGACCGGCTCACGTTGACCGTGTCGCCCGAGCTCGTCGAGGTGCTGGCGCTGTGCGCCGCCTCTTTGGCGGAGTCTTGTCGGGCGACCTTGCTCGCTTCCGAGCGCCGCGCTCCGGCAGTGTCCGTCGGCCGTAAACCCTGGTTGTTGATCTTCTCTGTCATAACTTATCTCCGGCGCCGAGTGCGCCTTCACGACTGCTTATCGGCTGGCAATTCGAATACTTTAGCCGCTTCATTTGACTAAAACCCTACCCGCACCTGGCCCGGCGCCTCGACGACGCCCTGGACCACTCGCCCGGAAGCACTGCGTACTCGTATACGTTCCTTGAGCCGACCCGGTTCGAGCGCCACGCCCTCGGCTTTTACCTCGAGCGTCGAATTGGCCGAGATCAGCGTGACCAAGGCTCCGCGCTCCACTCCCTGCGGCTGCTCGAGCGCGGAGGCCTGTAGCAAGGCCCCGGCCGATTGACTGCGGCGCACGGTCTGGCCCACGGCCAGGTCCGGTTTGCCTACGTAGTCGTACGGCAGCGTAGCCGCGGCCTGCTGGCGAATCTCGAGGTCGTCGGCCGCCAGCACCTCACCGGGTTGCACGCTGCGGCGCAGCACGACGATCGGCAGCTGCTCCGAGACGCGGACAGGCACGAACAATCGCCATGGCGTGGGACCGAGACAACTCACCGCAACCGTGCCGGCGCCGCGTTGGATCACACGCTGCATCTCTGTTTTCAAAGCGTCGCCGCATTCCGGCAACTTCAGACGCTCGTCGACGGCCACCGCCTCCACGTCCCCTGCGCCGTTCTGCCGTGCCATGGCACGTGCGGCCTCACGAATGCTGTCGGGCGACTGCCAAGCGGCGGCGCGCACCGTCAAGCTGCCGGCGGCAAACGTCAAAATGCCGACGAGCGCTGCGTGCGCTATTCGGCCGAACCCTTTGGTTTCGAGTGTCATGAGACTTCCGCGAACAATGTGCGGAAGGTAAGTGCAAGACATATGCCACGCGCTTGGCCCGAGATCGCGGTGGCTCCCCCAGTGCGGGCGGCAACCCCTCGCCGCGGCTACTGTCCGGGCCGGCAACAACTTTCCGGTCGAAGGGTGGTGCCGTGCGCGAAATCCAGCACCGTCGCGGATTCCGAGTGCCTGGCACGGTTGTTGCTAATTCCGGCTGCGGCCCTTTGCCGCGTTTGGAACGCAACGACGATGGAATCGATTTTCGGGATCCACGAGGCCGCACTGCTCTATCGCGCGAAGCGCATGGACGTGATCGCGGCGAATCTCGCGAACGCCGATACACCGAACTATCAGGCACGCGACCTCGATTTTGCGAGCGCGCTCGACGGCGCGTTTGCGGGCGCCACGCAATTGAAGGCGACGGACCCGCGGCACCTGGCGCTCAACCCGCTGACGAGCGGCGACGCGCTGAAGTATCGCATTCCCCACCAACCTTCGCTCGACGGCAACACCGTGGAATCCGATCTCGAGTCCGCGCGTTATGCCGAGAACGCCGTTTCGTATCAGGCCAGCTTGTTGTTCGCGAATAACCGCATCAGCACGCTGCGCGCCGCTCTCGCCGGAGGCCGTTAATGAATACGTTCAGCACATTCGATATTGCAGGCTCGGCGCTCGCCGCCCAGTCCCTGCGTTTGAACTTGACGGCGAGCAACCTCGCCAACATGCACGACGTGACCGGTGACCCGGCCAACGCGTATCGCGCGCGTCACGCCGTGTTTCGCGCCGCAAGTCAGCCGTTCAGCAACACGCTCGCGGGCGTGGACGTGCTCGGTGTCGTCGAGAGCAAGACGCCCGCGACGGAGCGCTACGACCCCGGCAATCCCCAGGCGAACGCTGAAGGCATGGTGTATGCCCCGAACGTCAATGCGATGGAGGAGATGGCCAACATGATCTCCGCGTCCCGCTCGTATCAAAGCAACCTCGAAGTCATCAACACCGCGAAGCAACTGCTGATGCGCACGTTGACGCTCGGTCAAGGCTAGGAGAAGTACCCATGGTAGGCGCAGTCAACGGCACGGATTTCAGCAACCTCGGCATCGGTGTACCCAAGGCCACGGACAAGAAGTCGGACCTGGGGCAGGGAGACTTCCTGACTCTGATGACGACGCAGCTGAAGAATCAGGACCCGTTCAAGCCGCTCGACAGCGGCGCGTTTTTGGGCCAGCTCGCGCAGTTCGGCACCGTGTCCGGGCTTGCAGGTCTGCAGACGTCATTCGATTCATTGAAGACGTCGCTCATTTCGAACCAGGCGCTGCAGGCCGCGAGCCTCGTGGGCCGCGCAGCGTTGGTCGACAGCTCGACGATGGCCACCGGTGCGGGGCAGTCGGTGGGCGGTGCTGTGGATCTGCCGGCGTCGACGACCGCGCTGAACATCACCGTGCGCGATAGCACGGGTCAAGTCGTACGCACTATCCCGACCGGTTCCCACGCGACCGGCCAGGCGCAGTTTATGTGGGACGGCAAGACGGACAGCGGCGCCGACGCTCCAGCCGATACATACACATTCAACGCTGACTACCGTTCCGGCAGCACGACCGCAGCCGGGACCGTGCAGCTTGCCGCCACGATCGACAGCGTGAAAGTCACCAGCGACGGCTTCAGCGTTGAGCTGCGCGGCATTGGCGAAAAGCCGTTCTCGTCCGTGCACGAGATCAGCTACGCCTACGGTAACTAGTCAACTAACGAACTCACTCAGAGGTAATTCAATATGCCATTTGCGGTAGCTTTGAGCGGCTTGAACGCGGCGTCTTCGGACCTGAGCGTGACGGCCAACAACATCGCCAACGCCAACACGACGGGCTTCAAGGGCTCGCGCGCAGAATTCGCGGACGTGTTCGCGGTCGGCGCGCAGGACATCGGCAACGGCGTCTCGATATCGAACGTGTCGCAGCAGTTCTCCCAGGGCGGTGTCGATTTCACCGACCGCGGTATGGATCTTGCGATCAGCGGCGAGGGCTTTTTCACGATGCGCGACCGCGGTGTCGTGACGTACTCGCGCGCCGGTGCGTTTGGCGTCGACCGTGATGGCTTCGTCGTCAATGCACAGAATCAACGCTTGCAGATTTTTCCGGTCGCGAGCAACGGCACGTTCAACACCGGCACGCTGTCGGATCTGCAACTCGCCACTGTCGATTCGCCGCCGCAGGCCACCACGAAGGCGGAATTCGGCGTCAACCTTCCGGCCAACGCCGCGGTGCCGCCGGTGCCAGTGTTCGACCCGACCAACGCGTCGAGCTACAACCACTCGACGGCCGTGACCATCTACGACTCACTCGGCGCCACACACACCGCGACGGCGTATTTCGTGAAGACCGCGACACCGAATCAGTGGGAGGCACGTTATTACATCGATGGCACCGCCGTCGGCGGCGCCAATCAGATGACGTACTCGAATCTCGGTGTGCTGACGGTACCCGTAGGCGGCACCATCGCGCTGCCGGCCTACACCCCGGCCACGGGCGCCGCGCCTATCACGCTGACGACGGACGTGTTGAGCTCGACGCAATACGGCTCGACGTTCGGTGTGAACCAGCTGAATCAGGACGGCTTCGCGTCCGGCCGACTGTCGAACATCGACGTCGACAGCACCGGCGTGATCTTCGCGCGGTTCACGAACGGACGTTCCAACCCGCTCGGTCAGGTGGCGCTGTCGAATTTCGCGAACACGCAGGGCCTACGTCAGCTCGGTAACACGTCGTGGGGCGACACGTTCACGTCGGGTGACGCCGTGCGCGGCTCGCCGGGCACCGGCAGCCTTGGCCTGATCCAGTCGGGCGCGCTCGAGTCGTCGAACGTCGACCTGACGCAGCAGCTCGTCAACATGATCACCGCGCAGCGCAACTTCCAGGCGAACGCGCAGATGATCTCGACGGCCGACCAGGTCACGCAGACGATCATCAACATCCGTTAATCAACGAGCCTAAGGGAGCCCACACATGGATCGCATGGTGTATGTAGCGATGACTGGCGCCAAGCAGCTGATGCAGGCGCAGGCAGTCGTCGCGAACAACCTCGCGAACGTGTCGACGACGGGCTTCCGCGCCGATCTCGCGCGCTTCGATGCGGAGCAGGTGCAAGGCCCGGGCTTTCCGAGCCGGATCAACACCGTGGCCGCCGGCGTCGGTTTCGACAGCACGCAAGGCACGCTGGTGCAGACGGGCTCGGTGCTCGACGTTGCGATCGACGGCAAGGGTTGGCTCGCTGTGCAAGCGCGCGACGGAACCCAGGCCTACACGCGCGGCGGCAGCCTCAAGGTCAACGCTCTCGGCCAGCTCGTCACCGAGCGCGGGGATACGGTGCTCGGCGACAACGGTCCGTTGGCCGTTCCGCCGTACACGCAAATCGCGCTCGCTCCGGATGGCACGATTTCGGTTGTGCCGCAGGGTCAGGGCCCTGAGACGCTCGCGCAGGTTGGACGCCTCAAGCTCGTGAACCCGCCCGCGGGTAACCTCGAGAAGCGAGCCGACGGACTCGTGCGCGTGAAAGGCGGCGCCCCGGCCGCGTCCGACGCGAACGTGCGGGTGGTCTCGGGCGCAATCGAAACCAGCAACGTGAACACTGCGGGAACGCTCGTCGACATGATCGAGTACGCGCGGCAGTTCGACCTCGCCGTGCGAATGATGCAGACCGCGGACCAGAACGCCACGCGTGCCGCGAGCCTCGCGAGCCTCACTTAGGAGTCTTGAGCCATGGAATCTCTCTGGATAGCGAAGACCGGCCTCGAAGCGCAGCAGACGCGCATGAGCGTGGTTTCGCAGAACCTCGCGAACGTCAGTACCAC
>Ga0302323_100002748_pt1 | contig 14310 bp, 12 predicted proteins | sample Fen_T0_3_FD_201950 | JGI IMG/M metagenome (GOLD analysis project Ga0302323, IMG submission 201950) | Peat permafrost microbial communities from Stordalen Mire near Abisko, Sweden - Fen_T0_3 | ecosystem: Environmental > Terrestrial > Soil > Wetlands > Permafrost | place: Sweden: Abisko... | reverse complement strand
TTGGTCGTCGTCTTGCCCTCGCCGAGCGGCGTGGGCGTGATCGCGGTGACGACGACGTACTTACCGCGGCGGCCCTCGGCGGCGGCTTCGCGCTCGAGGCGCTCGATGCCTGCCAGGCAGATCTTGGCCTTGTACGGCCCGTATTGCTCGACTTCGTCGTCGTGGAGGCCCAGTTCGCGGGCGAGTTCCATGATCGGCCGCGGGGTCACCGAGCGGGCAATCTCGAGACTGCTGGGCATGGGCTGGGCGGCGGTCATGCCGGCGCTCCTGCGGGGGCGGCGGCGGCGGGCCGGGCGGCTCCGGCGGGCCGGGCGCCTGCGGCCGCTTCGGCGGCCTCGGCCTGGTCCGTGGCGGCTCGCAACAGGTGGCTCAGGAGCAGGGCGTTCGTAAGCGGCCCGACACCGCCCGGGACCGGCGTGATCGCCGACACCACGTCCTTCGCCGATTCGAAGTCCACGTCGCCCACCAGCTTCTCGCCGCCGGCACCGTCGGCCACGACGTTGATGCCCACGTCCACGACGACGACCCCCGGCGAGAGCATGTCGCCGGTCACGAGGCCGGGCTTGCCCGCGGCCACGATCAGTATCTCCGCGTCGCGGGTGTGGTGGCCCAGGTCGCGCGTCTTCGAGTGGAGAACGGCCACCGTCCCGTGTTCGCGCATCAGTAGCAGCGCCGCCGGCTTCCCGACCACGTTCGAGCGGCCGATCACGACGACGCGCTTGCCGGCGATCTCTACTCCGGAGCGCTTGAGTATCTCGACCGACGCCTGAGCCGTTGCCGGGAGGAAGCCGTCGTAGCCCAGCGAGAGCAGGCCGGCGTTGCGGGGGTGGATGCCGTCGATGTCCTTGGCCGGGTCGATCGAATCGATCACGGTCCGCAGCGGGATGTGCGCCGGCAGCGGCATCTGGACGATGATTCCGGCGACCGCAGGATCGGCGTTGAGCAGTTCGATTTGCTCGCAAACCGCGTCCGGAGTCACTTCCGCGCCGATCTCGATAAGGCGGCCCTCGACGCCGACTTTGGCGCACGTCCGCAGGATCTGCTGCAGATACACGGCCGACGGCGCGTCCGCACCGACGAGGACGATCGCGAGCGTGGGCGCGCGGCCCCAGCGATCCTTGAACGCGGCGAAATCCTCGGTCAATCGAGCGCGTATTTCGGTCGCGATCGGGCCGCCGGTCAGAAGCCGGGGGCCCGAGGCGGTGGCGGCCTGGTTCGGGGCCAGGCTCGCGGCCTCGCTCATGCCTCCTCCGGTTCCCGCGACTGGCCCGACAGCACGAACTCCCGGGTCCTTGCCGCTCCGGCGGCGACCTCGTGGAGGAGCGCGTCCACCTGCCAGCGCATCGACTCGGAGTAGCTCTCGTCTCCGGTGGAGGGCAGATTGATCAGCACGTTCTCGGCCGCGCCGCGAGCCGCGGCTTCGCCGAGGAGCGCCGCAACGAGCACGTCGCTGGCGGCGTTGACGTTGCTCCGGCCGGCCAGCGCCTCGGCTGCCACGACCAGTTTCGAGCACGCTTTGACGCAGTCCCACGGAGCGTCGGCGGCTTCTCGCGCCGCGTTCTGGATGGCGGTGCGCCGAGCCTCTTGCTGGGCCTCGGTTTCGCGCGGCAGCTTGAGCGCGGCCGAGTAGCCTGCGTATGCCGTGGCGTCGAGATCGGCCAGCCGCAGGAACTCAGCGGCCAGCTCCTGCCCGACAGCCTGGCAACGCGCAAGAGTCGTCTCGTACGCCTCGTACTTGGGTTTCCCCCTCGACAGGGCCGCAACCATCGAGATCAGCGATGCCCCGAGGGCCGCCGCAACTGCCGAGGCCGCCCCGCCTCCGGGAACGGGCTCGGCCGTTGACAGCCGCTCAACGAACCGGGCCAGGGTCAGATCCGCGAACCTATCGTGCGCCGGTGACTCTTCCATGCCGCGATTGTAGGCAACAAAGCCGCAATCACGTTCAGAAATCTATCGGGACGGGAGATCGGCATGCCCCACGAGCCGCACTGACCCCTAGGACAGCCCGACTTCGTCGTCCACGCCGTCTACAGTCCAGCGGCGGGATCGGTGCTGATATGCCAGGGCGAGCCGCGCTCCCGGGGTCTCGACCTCGAAGATGGTCCGAGGGCCGATCTCGGCGCGATACGCCGCACTCTCGCGGCGGACGGCCGTCAGACGGGTCACCGGAAGTCGCATCCGACCCCAGGTGACTTCGCGCGGCGTGCCGTCGAACCAATCTGCTCGAACTCGGACGGCTACGGGTTCCATGCGGACGATGGCCATGGAGGACGCTCCTCTTTCCACTGGGCCGATCGTTCGCTCGGGCACTGAGCGGATGAACGGACGTTCTATTGCTGTCTACGCACATTATGTGAACAGGCGTTCGATGTCAAGAGGTCTCGTTCGTTCGCCGGTTCATGAGCGGAAGATTGGCTCTCGCCGATGACAGCTAGCGTGTCACTGCGATTCGGGCGCCCCCGAAAATCGGATTCGAAGCCGGAAGCCGGAAGCCGGCCCGCGCCGGCGCGTCTATGCTCGGCGCCATGAGCAGGTCGAAGCACTTGAGCGCGTCCGGCAGGCCGGCCACCGATGAGGAATGGGCGGCGATCGCCGGCCGGCGGACGGAGCCTCGCTTCGTGTTCGTCGTCACCAGCACGGGCATCATCTGCACGCCGGGTTGTCCGGCGCGGGTGCCGGGCCGGGATCGAGTCCGGGTTGTGTCGGGTGTCGCGGAAGGGCTCGAACTGGGAGCGCGGCCGTGCCTGCGCTGCCACCCGGATCGAGGCGACGGCCGCGGCCGAAAAGTGGCGGCCGACCCGGTCCAGTCGGCCGTGGATCTGCTGGCGGCGGCGATCGACGCCGGCGACGACGTACCCACGGATGGCGCCCTCGCCGGCGAGTTGGGCCTGCCGGAGCGCCGGCTGCGCGAGATGTTCCGGGGCGCGCTGGGCGTCACGCCGCGATCGTGGGTATCGGCCCGCCGCGCGGAGACGCTGCGCACCAGGCTTGCCAACGGCCAGGACGTGACCGCGGCGCTATACGACGCCGGCTACGGCTCGTCGAGCGCGGCGTATGAAGCCGCGAACGGGCACCTGGGCATGACTCCGGGGCGCTTCCGGACCGGCGCCGCGGGCGAGTCGATCCGATGGACCGTGACTCCCATTCCGGATGGTCTCGCGCTCGTCGCCGCTACGGACCGCGGCCTGTGCGCCGTGCGGCTCGGCTCGGAGACCGACGCGCTGGCCGAGGAGCTGCGTTGCGAGTTCCCAGCCGCGACCCTCAGCCGCGACGACGCCGCTCTATCCGACCTCTCCTCGATCGTCTCCGACCTGGCCTCGGGCCGCCGCCGCGCCGAGGCCGACACGCTCCCGCTAGACGTCCACGCCACGGCTTTCAGGCGGCGCGTTTGGGAGGCGCTGCGCCGCATACCGGCCGGCGAGACTCGCTCTTACGGGCAGATCGCCGCGGCCGTCGGGGCGCCGGGGGCGGCGCGGGCCGTGGGCACTGCCTGCGCCCAGAACCCGGTCGCGGTCGTTGTCCCGTGCCACCGCGTGGTGGGCGCCCACGGGTCGCTGGGCGGCTACGCGTACGGGCTCGCGCGGAAGCGGCAGCTCCTCGACGCCGAGGCGGAAGCGGCCGGGTAGCGAGAGCTGATCGAGCGGGACGGCGCGACCGGCTTTCACGTCGGCGAGGCCTTCCTGGGTCCAATCCCATGCGCCCGGGATCGCGTCGAGAATCGCGGTGATCGTCGTAGCCTCGGTATCGACCCGGTCGATCGCGGTCGAGATCAGCGAGCGGGCGATCGTGCCCGGCTGAAGGTACATCCGGGCTGCCGCCGGCCTCCCTCGACGAGCCACCGTCTTCGTCACGGCTTGAACAGCTCCGCCGACGCGAGCTCGTTGCCGTCCGTGCCGCGGCCCCCAGCGATCAGGACGCTGCCGTCAGGAAGCAGCGTCGTAGTCGCCTCGTAACGTGCAGTGCGGAGGCTGCCTTGGCGCATGGATTCGTCGGTCGGGTCATAGACTACCGCCGTCTTTGTAGCGACTTCTGCACCGTTGGTAGGGTCAAGAATCGCACCGCCAACAAACAGAACACGCCCATCGACAAGGGACACAGCCGCGGCGGAATACCACTGTCCCTCGGAGGGGAGGCGGCCTGCGTCCGCGCAGGCGCCGGTGCTGGGGTCGTATGTCTCAAGGTATCCGTTCACGAACACCAGTGCGCGTCCGCTCTTCAGGAGCGTCGCGGAGGTCGGGTGCAGATCGGGAGTCACCGAACTGGGCGCCGCAGGGAAGCTGAAAGGGATCGTGGTGAACTTGCCGTTTGCCGTGTCGAAGAGCGAGGCGAAGGGTTTGTAGGCGCCAGAGCCGTCACCGGTGAGAGATGCGCCGACTACCAGGACCTTGCCGTTAGGCAGCAGCACAGCTGGGCCGTCGGTGTATGCACCCTGCTTGGCCACACGCGTGAACTTGCCCGAGCTTGGGTCATACAGATCGGCGGTAGTGCTCCGGTCGGCGATAAGCACCCGACCGTCCGGCAGAACCGTTTCGGTCGCGCCATTGCGCTTTGTCGTCATCGAGCCGGCAGCAGAGAAGCTGCCTTTGGCCGGGTCATAGATCTCGGCCGAGGCGAGCGTGTCCCATCCGCCTGGGCCGGAGCCGGCGCCGATGCATTTCCGTGGGTCTGAGCAGCCATCGCCACCGGCGATAAGGACGCGGCCATCGGCGAGAAGACTGGCGCTTGCCCACGTTCGAGCCGAAGTCATCGATCCGGTCTTGCTGAACTTGCCGGTCGCTGGGTCGTACAGCTCAGCCGACGCGTAGATGGTCCTTGCGTTCCCACCTGTGTCCCCGCCCGCTATGAGCACCTTGCCATTCTTGAGCAGCGTGGCGGTAGCGTAGCGTCGGGCGGTATGCATGCTGCCGGTGGCGACGAAGGTTAGGGGTGCTGGACTGGCAGGTGGTGTAACGACCGGTGTTACTGCTGGTTCCAAGGATGAGTTGGCCGATGCGGTGGCAGCGCTCGGCACGGTGAGGGACGGTGAGGTCGCACCCGAACCAGTCGCAGTTGAAGAGCATCCGGCCAGGCCAACGGCGGCGACCAACCCGGCTACGACGAGGCCGAACCAGCTGGCCGCACTAACGCCGGCCTTGCCCTGCTGTCTCATCTCAACCCACTCCCTCTCAGCGTCTCGAGGACGCCACCGAACACACCCACTCTTCCTCGTGTCCGGTGAACCATATACACGTTGGTGATGCCATGCTCGCACGAATTGGTTGCGGAATAGCCGTCGGTCGGAGCGGCCTGCCCAGCTACTCGACGTCGTCCTCGAGCTTCGGCACGCCGACGCGGCCCTCGACGGCGGAGGCGGGGTCACGCTCGAACGGGGCGGGCAAACCCTTCTGCAGCAGGCTCGCGCGGGTCACGGCGCGATCGCCGAAGCGGCGCCGGACTGCGTCGGTGGCGGCAACGACGCGCCGCTGCTTGGCATCGACGACCTCGAACATGCTGATCTGCTCGGGGGCGCCCAGCTGAGTCGCCGACACTCCGAGCAGCCGGATCTTCTTGCCGCGAACTTCGGGCCGGGCCAGCTCGAGCGCCGCCCGCCAGATCGTGTCGGTCAGGTCGGACGGCTCGGGCAGATGCTTCTGGCGGGTGATCGTCCGGAAGCGCGAGTCGCGGATCTTGACCGCAACCGTTCCGGCTCGAATACCGCCGGATCGCAGCCGCGCCGAGACACCCTCGGTGAGAGCCAGCAGGGTCCGCTCGATTTCGGCCGGGTCGGAGACGTCCACCGCGAACGTCGTCTCGTGGCTGACCGACTTGGCCGCATCGCCGCCGCCGGTGACCGCATCGAAGTCGATGCCCAGGGCCCGGTCGTGGAGCGTGGCGCCGTGATCGCCCAGGGCCCGCGTCAGCGTCTCGATCGGCAGCGCCGCCAGCTCGCCGATCGTGGCCACGCCCAGGCCGTGCAGCCGCTCGGCCGTCTTGGGCCCGATCCCCCACAGCCGCCGAATCTCGAGCGGGGCCAGGAATGCCGCCTCATCGCCGGGCTCGACCACGACCAGTCCGTCGGGCTTGCGCAGGTCGCTGCCGACTTTGGCGATGAGCTTGTTGGTCGCGACACCGACCGAAACGGTCAGCCCGGTAGCTTCGACGACGGCGAGCTTGAGCCGCCGGGCGATCTCGGGCGCCGGCCCGAAAAGAGCCTCCGAACCCGCGACGTCGAGGAATGCCTCGTCGATCGAAACCTGCTCGACGGCGGGCGTGAAGCGCCGGAACACCGTCATCACTTCGCGGCTGACGCGCTGGTACTTTGCGCCGTCAACCGGGACGAAGATGCCCTGTGGACACAGCCGCAGCGCGGTGGACAGCGGCATGGCCGAATGGACGCCGAACTTGCGCGCCTCATAGCTGCAGGTGCTCACCACGCCCCGCGTGTACTCGCGCGACCGCGGGTCGCCGCCGACGATCACGGGCTTGCCGCGCAGCTCGGGCTGGTCGCGCTGCTCGACCGCGGCGAAGAACGCGTCGAGATCGACGTGGATGATGTGGAGGGTCCCGGTCATGCGTCGGCCTCGACCGCCCCGACGGCCCCGTCGGCCCGGGTCATGAGGGCGGGGATCGCCGCGAGCGGCGCCAGCACAAGAGCGAAGTACGACGGCGAAGTCCATTGAGCCGTGAGCAGGGCCGCGAGCGTGGCGAGAGCGCCGGCAAGCACGGCCGCCCCGACTCCTCTCCGGCACAAGAAGCCAACGGCCACGAGGACGTCGATGGTCACGAAGAGATTGACGACCGTCACGACGAGAGAGTCGGGGGTGGGCCAGCCGAGCTGGTTCAGAAGGATCCACACGTTCCAGCCGTAGGTGTTGGCGTGCGACTCGATGGCGGCCACGCCGTGGATGTACGTGGCCGGGCCCATGAGCAGGAACGGCAAGGAAACGATGAGCAGGGTCGCGAAGATGCCCGCCAGGTATCGGGCCAGGGCAGTCCTGTGAACGAACAGCACGTACAGCGACAGGGCGATCGCGAACAGCAGCGTGGATTGCTTGGTCGCCATCATCAGGGCCACGGCGATTCCGGCGGCGCCGGCCCACCGGCCCGTCATCGATCGACTTGCCGCCCCGACCATCACGGCGACCGCCACGAGGACCATGACGCCCGCACTGGTGTCGTTACTGCCATCGCCGGTGAGTTGGATGAGATTCGGAAGGCCGGCGTACAGCGCCAGGCCCACGAGACCGACGGCGGGGGCGAACCGCAGCGCCAGCCAGGCGAGGACCGCCATGCCGACGACCGCCGCAGCGAGCTCGGTCAGGCGCGCGCCGTCGTAGCCGCCGAGTAGCCAGCCGGGCAGGTGCAGCAGGAGCTGCCCGGGCGGATAGGGCATGTTCGAACCGGGAGGCGAGGTCGAGACGTAGTAGTGGTCGTACGGGTTGCCGCCTGAGAACAGCGTCCGAAGCGCCTCGTCTACCGCCTTGATGACATCCGACGACCCGCCCGGCCAGAAGTTGTTCCACCGCAAGACGGCCCCGGCGGCCACGCAGTAGGCGGCGGCAATCCAGGTCCGGCCGGTCAGGGCAAGCAGATAGACCGCCAGCGGCCACACCAGGACGACGGCTAGACGGAGGACCGACGGGTTGAGGCTCTCGCTGGCCCGGCCGCTCGCCGACAGCGTGAGAGCGACCAGCACGACCATGGACGGCATGGCCGCCGACACGCCCGATTCGGACGCTTGGCCGCGCGCCATGAGGCCTTTTGGCAACAAGCGAAGGCGGCTCACCGCAGGAGTATAGGTAGGGGCGAGGGCGGCGCGGTCGGCGACGGCGTGGTAGGCGGCGGCGTGGCGGCGTGGCAGGCGGCGACAGGGCGGCGGCGTGGCAGGCGGCGACACGGCGCACTCGGTCGGCCGCCCGACGCGATGGCCCGCTAACCTACGCCCATGAAGTACGCGATCGACATCCCCAACTTCGGCGAGTTCGCCGACCCGCGCGTCACGGCCGACCTCGCCCGCGAAGCCGAAGAGGCCGGCTGGGATGCTGTCTGGGTTTGGGACCACGTCTGGCGGGACGAGGGCGTTCCGTACGGCGACCCGTGGATCCTGCTCGCCGCGATCGCCCTGGCCACGACGCGAATCCGGCTCGGCCCGATGGTCACGCCGCTGCCGCGCCGCCGGCCGTGGATCGTGGCACGGGAGGCTGTCACGCTCGACCACCTCTCCGGCGGCCGGTTTACGCTCGGCCTGGGCCTCGGCAATCCGCTCAAGGAATTCGCCAACTTCGGCGAGGAGAGCGACCAGAAGATCCGCGCGGCCAAGCTGGACGAGGGCATCGAGATCCTGGCTCGCTGCTGGAGCGGCGAACGGTTCAGCTATCACGGCGAGCACTACCAGCTCGACGACGTCCAGTTTCTGCCCGTGCCCGTGCAGCCACGGATCCCGGTCTGGGTCGCCGCCACGTGGCCCGTCCCGGCCCCATTCCGCCGCGCAGCGAGAGTCCAGGGCACGTGGCCGCTGCGGCGCAACCCCGACATGACGGCCGCGGCGCTCACTCCGGACGACGTCCGCGACATCCTTCAGTTCGTGGCCCCGTTGCGGACGACCGCGGAACCGTTCGACATCCTGGTCCACGGCACCACGCCGGCCGATGACCACGCCGCGGCGGCGGCCACGGTCGCCGAGTTCGCCGACGCCGGAGCCACGTGGTGGACGGAGCGGATCAATCCGTTACGCGGCTCGTTTGCCGAGCAGCGCCGCCGCATCCAGGCCGGGCCGCCGCGGGGCTAGGCGCGGCCTCGCAACCTCGATACGGCCGGCGCCGACGAGCCACCGGTGGCGTGGATTCTTGCAGATACGCCTACCAGTAGTGTCGTCCGCAGTTGCGGGATCGACGGCAACTCGGTCCGCCTCGTCGGGGCGCGATCCACGCTCAAGTTGGGGCATTCAAGCGCCCGTCAGGCGCGCCGCCGGTGGCCACTGAGCTTGGAACCGCGTCCAACACCACTACCAGGCGTAGATGATGGAAACCGCGGTAATTCGCGAAACGTGGCGGACAGTCGAGTAGCTACTTCCGAATCGGGACACTAGGGCGCGACCCCTCGGGACGCTCAATACGGCCGGCGCCGATCCACCCAAACGAAGGCGATCGCGCCGAGAAACACCGAACCGGCCAGCAATATCCCCGACTCGAGTGCCACGACGTTCCAGTACCAGGCGCCGGGGATGCCGTAGCTGACGTAGTTCGGAAAGGCGAGGTCTGCGGGCGGCTGAGCGGGCACGACCGGCACTACCTGACCCGGCGCACTCGAGGCGCTGGGATTGGGCGTGGCGTTTGGGTCGGGCGTGGGAGCGTCGATCGCCGGCTCATTCCTGATGTACCAGGCCTGAACCTCATCCGAGGTCGCTTCCTTGCCGTCGATGTAGGACTTCTCGTAGAGCGGTATGTCCACCTGCCCGAAGAAGTAGCCGTTGATGGTGAGCGGCGGGTTGCTCTTGGCGAAGGACCACAGCACGTAGTGGTTCATGGCGGGTTCCCAGGCCACTCGCACGAAGAAGCAGACCACCAGCGCGAGGATGATCGCGGGAAGCGTCCGCCCCAGCATCGTCCCCAATGCGAACGTGCCGGCGAACGCCGCCAGCGCCCAGAAGACATCGATGACGCCCCGTGATGCGTAGCTTTCGAAAGCGGCGTGAACGTTGAGTCCGGGAGAGTCCGCACCCTGCAGGATGTCGGCCGCGAAACCCACCGCCAGCATCATCGGCACCAGCAGAAGGATGCCGGCGAGCACCTTGCCCAGTAGCCATCGACGTCGGGACCCCGACAGGGACCAGGACAACGGCGCCGTACCCTGCTCGATTTCGCGGGCGACGAGCGGCGCGCCGACGATGATCCCGGCCAGTATCGGCGCGAACACCAGCAGCCCCCGAACCAGGCTCATGTCGACGCCCTGGAGGATGCCCTGGAACCCCTCGACGAGGCTGTTGCACTTCAGTGTGGCCGCATCCGGAACCGGCTGGCCCGGGCCCGGGTAGTAGGGACCGCGATAGTCCTGGAAGCAATGGAACGGCACGTTCATCGAGTTCAGCCGGAACGCTTCGATGAGCGCGGCGACGGCAACGCCCAGACAAACGGCGAGGATCGCGATCGTCTCGAACCGGTGATGTTTGTACGTGAGCCAGATTCTCGTAAGCATCGCGGTCCCCCTCAGTTGAGCTGCAGGCCGGCCGTGCCCCGCCCGGCGGCGAGGTACCCGAGCACCACGTCTTCGAGGCTGGCCGACTCCCCGGCGGGCGCCCCGGCGGGCTCGGCGCCGTCTCCGGCTTCGAGCTTCCAGAGCATCATCACCTTCTGCCCGCCCTTGCCAAGGAACGAGCCGATGGCGGTCGCGCCCGGAGGCGGAGCGTCGATCTCGGTCAGTCGATGCGCCCGACGGGCTTCTTCGAGCGGGCAGTCGAGTCTCACCTTGCCGCCACCGAGGATCACGAGCCGGTCGCATGCGTCTTCGACGTCGGTGACGATGTGCGACGAGAGGAGGGCAGTCGAGCCTTCGGTGCGGACTGCATCGAGGAGAACCTGGATGAACTCGCGCCGGGCGAGCGGATCCAGATTGGCGAGGGGCTCGTCGAGCAGCAGGATCCTGGCCCGAGTGCCCAGGGCCACGGCCAGCCCGAGCTGCGCCGCCTGGCCGCCGGAAAGTGTGTCGGCGCGCTGATCGAGCGGGATCCCGAGTTGATCGAGACGCCGCCGGGCAATCTCCGAGTCGAAGCCCGAGTGCAGGCTGCGGGCCATCGACAGATGATCCTCGACGCTCAGGCCACGGTATACGGCTGGGGTTTGCGGGACGTAGCCGACTCGGCGCAGCGCCTCGCTGCGATGCTTCCACGGGTCCACGCCGTCGACTGCGACGCGGCCGGAGTTGGGCCGCTCGAAGGCCATGCATACGCGAATCAGCGTCGTCTTGCCGGCGCCGTTCGGGCCGACCAGAGCTGTAACGCTCCCGGCCGGAACCTGCAGATCGACGGCGTCGAGCGCGACCTTCTTCTTGAAGCGCTTGCTCAGCCCGTGTGCGACCAGCGCGGCCGAGGCGGCCGCGGGCGCGAATGAAGCCCCTGCATCGGATCCCATGCTCGTCCCTCCGAATCCGTCATCGCCGTCGGCGATTGGTGTCTATCGGAGGAACCCTAGCATGCCGGCGGGGCTCAGGGCATGGCGGGGCGACGAGCCAATGCTCGCGCATTGGCTTTGGGCGCTTTCGCTGGCGCGAAACCGCGGTGCCCGCTTCTTAGCCCTTCGGTGAGCCAACGCTGGCGCATTGGCTTTGGCGCTTTCGCCCGCGCGAAAGCGCATGCCCGCTTCTTAGCCCTTCGGCTCCACGACCACGGTCACTTCGGGGGTCATGCCGGAGAAGACCTTGACCGCGACCTTGTAGGTGCCGAGTGACTTGAGCGGCTCGGGCAGATCGATCTTGTGGCGATCGACGGTGATGCCGCGCCGTCCAAGAGCTTCCGCGATCTCCTTGGCCGTGATGGAGCCGTAGAGCTTGCCGCCCTCGCCGACCTTCACGCCCATGGTCAGGGTCGTGCTGCCGATGCGAGTGGCCGCGATCTCGGCTTCCTCACGTTCGCGAGCGCGCTTCTCTTCGCGGCTGGCGATGTCGTGCTGCCAGGCGCGATAGGCGCCGCCGGCCGCCGGGACGGCCACTTTTCGAGGGATCAGGAAGTTGCGGGCATAGCCCTCTGCGACTTCCCTCATCTCACCGCTCTTGCCGAGCTTGTCGACGTCGGCGGTCAGGATGACCTTCACGTGAAAGATTCCTCCTATGACGCTGGGCCGGGCCGAGCGTCCGTGATCCAGGCCCGAACCCGAGGCTCGATCCCTGATTGCTTGACGAAACGGCCCGCCGCGTCGAACGCTTCCGGCAGCCGCCGAATGATCCTCCGAACCGGTGCCGGAGTCAGGCGGCGCACCTGAGCCATGTCGCGCCGAAATGCTTCCCGGTCGATTTCGAGCTCGGCGATCTTCTCGTCGAGGATCTCGTCCGGGATACCGTCGAAGAACACTTCTACCGCCAGGATCACCACGGCCAGATCGTCGATGCCGCCCAGGACGGGAATATCGTCGGGAACGAGGTCGCGACCGAGCAGGACGTATCCCGCGGCGCCGGCGAGGACCGCTTTCCGGCTGGCCGGGATTCTGGGGTCCAGCGCGAGCACCCACACGAGGCGCGCGTACATGGGCACCCGGCTGGCGACGGGCACAAAGGCAAGCCAGCGGAGCGATCGCAAGAGACTTCCCTTGCGTGCCCGCGGACTTCTCGAACCCTTCGTTGTGCTCGCCATATTCGGAAGACCGGCCATCCTTGGCTTTTCGCCTCCGGACAGCCCAATTCGGTGGTCCTCTCCGGGGAATCGAGAGTCTATCAGGCGCGACTGCCGACTACGAGAGGGCTCGCAGACTCAGCCGCAACCGATCCGGTCCGTGGACGATCACCGCAACGGCACATAGTCAACGTACAGCGTCGGGGTCGTGCCCGATCCGGCGCTGGGCAGCCACAGCTTGACGAAGCCCTGAGTGCCCGTGATCACCTCGGGATCCGCGGCGAAATCCGCCCCCGAGCCGCCGATTGTCGGAACGACGGCGACTCTCGTCTGCGGCGAGCCGTCCACCGGGAAGCGCCAGATCTCGTCCGGTCCGCTGGGAGCCGGTTCCTGGACGTACGCCGCGTCGGCGGTACCGGCAACCGGATCTCTGTCGAGGGTCAAAGGCGCGCTTGCGCTGGTCGCCGACGAGATGAATCGCGCGGAGTGGCCGGCGGTGTCGTACTGCCAGATGCCGGTCGGCGCGAAATTGGTCGGTGGGCCGTAGTCGGCGAGCTTCGCGAAGGCCGTGGCGCCGGCGGCCAGCGCGTAGTACCCGGTAGTCGGGGTCGTGTCCGCGTAGAACAACATGCCCTGGCCGTCGCGGTGGTAACCGTTGATGAACGGCAGCGGCACGCTCGATGAAGGATCGGGCTGGTTGGTACTCGGGTCGAGCTTGGTGAGCACGGCGCCCTTGCTCGTGGTGAGGTCGTACTTGCTGGTGTCTTCGAACCACAGGTTGGTGCCGTCGGAGATGATGTCGGGCTTGCCGAAGAACGTGCACGGGACGTCCACCGTCGCGATTTCGGCCAGGCTGGTGGCGTCGAAACGAGTCACGTTGCAGTCGTTGCCGTTGGCCGCGATCTTGAGGCCGGGCATCCAGACCGAGCCCGCGGCGTAGTGAACGTCGGTGGCGATGGGGGTCGGGACCTGAGCCGCGATCACGCCGGTCTGCGGGTCCACGAGCATGAGAGTGGCCGTGTTGTTTGGCTCGCCGGCGGAGATGTAGAGGCGGTCTCCGGCGCCGAGGGCGTAACCGGCGACGCCGGTCGCGGGCCCGATCGCAGCCGCCCCGCTCGTGATCGCGGGGGTTGAGGACGGGGCCGGAGCACTCTGCCCGGGCGCCGGCGAAGGGGCGGCGATGCCGGGGTCAACGAGCCCTTGCTCGGCCTGGTACCCGCCGACAAACCCGGAGTCGCCGGAAACGGCGACGTCGAAGACGCAGTCGTCGAGCAGCTGCCGGTCCGTGACCGACGAGCAGGCCGCTTCTCCGGCGGCGCGCTGATCCGAGGTCAGGTCGCTGTACTGGACCTGGGCGTTCTCGGCGGGATAACCCCTCTGGGTGTAGCCGGCGGTGGACTTGCCCGGGTCGTAGTCGAAGAGCGTGGTCTGGTCGGTCACCCTCCACGCGTCGGCAAACCGGCCGTACAGCGCCGTGAATCGGGCGTGGCTATTCGCCGCGATAGGCAGGGTGGTGCCGTCGGACAGGGCCGGAACGCCCATGCCGCCCGGGATGACCACGCCAAGCAGGCCCACACCATCGGCCTTGAGAGCGGCGGATGGGCTGATGACGGCATTGACGCCCCACTGGCCCACTGACAGCGCCCAAAGCTTGGTCCCGTCGGCAAAGTCGATCTCATAACCCTTGGCATAGGTAGCGAGCCTGGCTCCGCCGCCCAGGTCGAGAGGCGAGCCGAGATCGGGTACCGCGCCGTCAACCATTGCCTGAAGCCCGGCGGACGTCACGTAGACGCCGACCCGGTGGCTGCCGACCCTGGCGGCGATGGCGGTGTTGGTGGAGATCTGGCCTCCGGTGCCGTAGGGCTCCTGGCGGCCCTGGATCTCGATGCTGCCGTCATGCGACTTCAGAAGCGTGAACTCGCCGGCCGCCTGGAAGTCGTAGCGGTAGCCGTTGAGCGTGAGCATGTGCGGATCGCCGTTGGACTTGGAACAGTTGGCGGTGCACGGCCCCG
>Ga0302323_100002746_pt1 | contig 14317 bp, 10 predicted proteins | sample Fen_T0_3_FD_201950 | JGI IMG/M metagenome (GOLD analysis project Ga0302323, IMG submission 201950) | Peat permafrost microbial communities from Stordalen Mire near Abisko, Sweden - Fen_T0_3 | ecosystem: Environmental > Terrestrial > Soil > Wetlands > Permafrost | place: Sweden: Abisko... | reverse complement strand
AAGCGGACGACGAACTCCGACCGCCGCGCCGGGTCGACCGGCCCCACCTGCAGCTGGTCCAGCACCAGGTCGGTGACGAGGTCGAGGGTGTCGACGGCGTCGTCGGGGAGGTGCTCGCGGGCGATCTCGGCGGCGTGCCGGACGACGGCGACCGCCTCGTCGTCCGCCGGGATCCCGGGGACGACGTACGCGCGGTAGCGGTCGAAGGCGACGAGCAGCTCCACGACGGCCGCCTCGAGGTGCCGGCGGGTGTGGTCGCGGAGCATGACGTGCTCGGCGCAGATCGCGACGAGCAGCTCGACCAGCCGGTTGACCTCGGCGTGGAGGCTCTCCTCCACGACCTGCCGCTTGGCCTGCCCGACGATCTGCTCGAACCCGGTCGAGTCGCCGGTGACCTCGGTGAGCAGCGCGGAGAGCGGCGCGGCCGCCGCCTGGTCCACGAACAGGCCGCCGACCTGGGCCAGGCTGTCGTACCCGGTCGTCCCGGCGCAGCGCCAGCCGAAGGGCAGCTCCTCCTCGCCCTCGAGGATCTTCTCGACGACGACCCAGACGCCGTCCGTGGCCTCGGCCAGGCGCTCGAGGTAGCCGGCGGGGTCGGCGAGCCCGTCGGGGTGGTCGATGCGCAGGCCGGTCAGCTGCCCGCGGTCGACCATGTCGACGAGGAGCGCGTGGGTGAGGGCGAAGACCTCCGGGTCCTCCACCCGGACGGCGGCGAGCGTGTCGACGTCGAAGAAGCGCCGGTAGTTCAGCTCGTCGTCCGCGACCCGCCACCAGGCCAGCCGGTACCACTGCCGGTCGACGAGCTCGACCAGGGGCAGGTCCTCGGTGCCCGGCCGGACCGGGAACTCGTGGTCGTAGTAGCGCAGCACCGGCTCGTCGCCGCTGCGGTCGACCGCGAGCTCGCCCGCAGCGAGGACGGCACCGATCCGCTGCCCGAGCACGGGCATGAGCACCGCGCGGCTGCCGGCGCTCGACCAGTCGACGTCGAACCAGCGGGCGAACGGCGAGCGCGGGCCGTCCCGCAGGACCGACCACAGCTCCTCGTTGAGCCGCGCCGGCGTGGGCACGGCCATGTGGTTGGGGACGACGTCCGCCACGGCGGACATGCCCGCCTCCGCCAGGGCGGCCGTGAGCCGGCTGAAGGCCCGCTCGCCGCCGGCCTCGGCGTTCACCCGGCTGTGGTCGGTGACGTCGTAGCCGTGCTGCGACCCGGGCACCGGCTGCAGGATCGGCGACAGGTACACGTGCGTGGCGCCGAGCGTGGCCAGATGGTCCACGACGGCGGCCACGTCGTCGAACCCGAACTCCGGCCGGACCTGCACGCGGTAGGTCGAGACGGGCGGGCCCGCGGTCATCGCCCGAACCTGCGCCCGGTGCCCGGTGGCTCCTCCCGGCGCCGGGCGGGGGTGGGCGAGGGCAGCCCGGGCGGCCCCTGCCGCCCGGCCGTGCCTTTCAGGTCGCCGGCGGATCCGTCGTCCCCGGCGGCCCGGGCGGCCGACGGCGTGGACGGCGTCGCGGTGGCGGCGGACGTCATCGCGGTGGCGCCCTGCGGCTGCAGCGGACGGCGCAGGATGACCAGCGATCGGGCGGCCACCGGCACCTGGTCGCCGGGGGAGTAGGTGTCGCCGGTGTCGGAGCTGCCGCCCGCGTCGTCCGCGGTGTCCAGGAGCAGGGACCACCACGAGCCGTACTCGGACGGCGGCACAGTGAAGTCGATGTCCTCGTAGTGCGCGTTGAACACGATCATGAAGGAGTCGTCGAGCACGCGCTGACCGCGCTTGTCGGGGGCGAGGATCGCCTCGCCGTTGAGGAAGACCGCGACGGCGCGGGCGTACCCGTTCGTCCAGTCCTCCTGCGTCATCTCGGTGCCGCCGGGGGTGAACCAGGCGATCTCGCCGACCTCGCTCATCCCGCCGTGGTGCGCCTCGCCGCGGAAGAACCGCCGCCGGCGGAACACCGGGTGGTCGCGCCGCAGGGCGACCAGCCGCTGGGTGAAGTTCAGCAGGTCCTTCTGCGTGTCGTCGAGCGTCCAGTCGACCCAGGCCAGCTCGTTGTCCTGGCAGTACACGTTGTTGTTTCCGCGCTGGGTGCGGCCCATCTCGTCGCCGTGGGCGAGCATCGGCACGCCCTGCGCGAACAGGAGCGAGACCAGCAGGTTGCGCTGCTGGCGGGCGCGCAGCGCGATGACGTTGAGGTCGTCGGTGTCGCCCTCGACGCCGCAGTTCCAGGAGCGGTTGTGGCTCTCGCCGTCCGCGCCGCCCTCGCCGTTGGCGTCGTTGTGCTTGTCGTTGTACGAGACCAGGTCCCGCAGGGTGAAGCCGTCGTGCGCGACGACGAAGTTGATGCTCGCGATGGGGTGCCGGCCGTCGTCCTGGTAGAGGTCCGAGGAGCCGGTGAGCCGGGAGGCGAACTCGCCCAGGGTCGCCGGCTCGCCGCGCCAGAAGTCGCGCACCGTGTCGCGGAACTTGCCGTTCCACTCGGTCCACAGCGGCGGGAAGTTGCCGACCTGGTACCCGCCCTCGCCGAGGTCCCACGGCTCGGCGATGAGCTTGACCTGGGACACGATCGGGTCCTGCTGGACGACGTCGAAGAAGGCCGAGAGCCGGTCCACCTCGTGGAACTGCCGGGCGAGCGTCGCCGCGAGGTCGAACCGGAACCCGTCGACGTGCATCTCGGTGACCCAGTAGCGCAGCGAGTCCATGATGAGCTGCAGCACGTGCGGGTGCCGCATGAGCAGGCTGTTCCCGGTGCCGGTCGTGTCGTAGTAGTGCGAGCGGTCACCGTCGACCAGCCGGTAGTAGGCGTTGTTGTCGATCCCGCGGAAGCACAGCGTCGGGCCCATCTGGTTGCCCTCGGCGGTGTGGTTGTAGACGACGTCGAGGATGACCTCGATGTCCGCCTCGTGCAGGGCCTTCACCATGGCGCGGAACTCCTGCACCTGCTGGCCGCGCTGGCCGGCGGAGGAGTACGCGTTGTGCGGCGCGAAGAAGCCGATGGTGTTGTAGCCCCAGTAGTTCGACAGGCCCTTGTCGACGAGCGTGGTGTCCTGGACGAACTGGTGCACCGGCATCAGCTCGATCGCGGTGACGCCCAGGTCGGTGAGGTGCTGGATCACGCTGGGGTGGCCGAGCGCGGCGTAGGTGCCGCGGATGTCGTCCGGAACGCCGGGGTGCGCCATCGTCAGGCCCTTGACGTGGGCCTCGTAGATGACGGTCTCGTGGTACTCCCGGCGCGGCGGCCGGTCGTTGCCCCAGTCGAAGAACGGGTTGATGACGACGGACAGCATGGTGTGGCCGAGGCTGTCGTCCTCGTTGCGGGCGTTGTTGTCGTCGAAGCGGTAGGAGAACAGCGACGGGTCGCCGTCGATCTGGCCCTCCATCGCCTTGGCGTACGGGTCGAGGAGCAGCTTCGAGGGGTCGCAGCGGTGGCCGGCGCCGGGGTCGTAGGGGCCGTGCACCCGGTAGCCGTACCGCTGCCCCGGCCCGATGCGCGGCAGGTAGCAGTGCCACACGAACCCGTCGACCTCGGTCATCTCGAACCGCTGCTCGCTGCCGTCGACGTCGATCAGGCACAGCTCGACGCGATCGGCCGCCTCGGAGAAGATGGCGAAGTTGGTGCCGGCGCCGTCGAACGTGGCGCCGAGCGGGTACGGACTGCCTGGCCAGATCTCCATGTACTCCCCATCAGCGAAGCGTGCCGAGCCAGTCTGGCAAGCCCCACGCTTCCTCGCGCGTCGGCCCGCCGTCCAGTCCCGCGGCCGGTGACGACGCGCGACGACGCGGGACGGCGGGGGGCCCGGCCGGACCAGCATCCTCCCGCGCCGGGCGATCACGCTGGAAAGGCACGCTCCACGATCGTCCGCGTCGTGGCGCGCCCGACGGGCAGCGTGCCGAACATCACGCCGCCGCCGCCCGACACCCGGGTCGCCAGGAAGGCCGCCGCGACCGGCGCGGGCGCGACGCGCACCAGGAGCGAGGCCTGCAGGACGACGGCGAGCCGCTCCACGATCCAGCGGGCGCCCGCCTCCACGGCCGCCGGGTCGCTGCGGGCCTCCCGCGAGGCGGCCTGGAGCACGCCGGCGATCTCGTCCATCGCGCGGTCGAGCCGCGGGTCGGCCCCGCGGGCGCGGTCGAGCTCGGCGAGCAGCACCTCCATCGCGCGCGGCTGCAGCGACATCGCGCGGAGCACGTCGAGCGCGGCGACGTTGCCGGTGCCCTCCCACAGCGAGGCGGTGGGCGAGTCCCGGAAGAGCCGGGCCAGGCCGTTCTCCTCCACGTAGCCATCACCGCCGAGGCACTCCATCGCCTCGGTCACCACCTGTGGGGCGCGCTTGCACACCCAGTACTTGGCGATCGGGACGGCGACCCGCAGCAGGTGCTTCTCCCCGGCGTCCACCGCGGCGGCCAGGCGCATGGCCAGCACGGTCGCGGCCTCGCTCTCCACCGTCAGGTCGGCGAGCACGTTCTGCATGAGCGGCTTGTCGACGAGCGCCGAGCCGAACGCCTCCCGGTGCCGGGCGTGGTGGACGGCGCGGACGAGCGCCTGCCGCATCATCGCCGTCGACACCAGGACGCCGTCCAGCCGGGCGGCCGACACGGTGCCGAGCAGCACGCGCAGGCCGCGACCCTCGTCGCCGAGCCGCACGCCCCAGGTGCCGTCGAGCCCGATCTCGGCGGAGGCGGCCGAGCGGTTGCCGGCCTTGTCCTTGAGGCGCAGCAGCTGCCAGTCGTTGCGGCTGCCGTCGACCAGGACGCGCGGCACGAGGAAGCACGTCGGGCCGCCGGGCGCCTGCGCGAGCACCAGGAAGACGTCGCTCATGGGGGCCGAGCAGAACCACTTCTGCCCGGTGAGGCGGTAGGTCTCGCCGCTCTCGACGGGTCCGCCGCGCTCGGGCCGGGCCACGGTCGTCACCGACCGCAGGTCGGAGCCGCCCTGCCGCTCGGCGACCGCGACACCGGCGAGGCAGCCCGCCTTGTCGCCCGCGCGCCGCAGGCCGGACTCGTAGACCCGGGACGCCAGGCGCGGCACCCAGCGGTCCGCCAGGGCGCCGTCGGCCAGCAGCGCGGGAACGGCCGCGTAGGTGGTGGTGAGCGCGCAGGTGTGCCCGGCGTCCGTCTGGGCCCAGACGAGGAGGGCCGCGGCCCGGCCGGTGTGCAGGGCCACCGGGCCGGGGTCGTCCGGCGGCCCCGGATCCCCCTCGTGCCACGCCGTCGCGGCGAGCCCGGCCCGGACCCCGGCCTGCAGGAGCCGGTGCCAGGCGGGGTGGTGGTCGATCTCGTCCACGCGCCGTCCCTGCGGGTCGTACGCGCGCAGGCGCGGGGGGTAGCGGTCGACGAACTCGGCCCAGCGCACGCAGCGCGGCGAGCCGGCCAACCGGCCGAGCTCGCGCAGTCGGGGGAGGTGGCCGCCGGCGCCGTGCCGGTGGACCGCCTCGACGAGGGCCGCGTCGCTGCTGAAGAGATCGAGCCCGGCGGGTGCCGGGACCACGTTCAGCGCCTCGTCGGCTGCGGTCATGGGCCGAGGGTAACCACTGGCGCCCGGACGTCGGGGACCCGGCGTGATGCGACTGTCGGTGTCCGCAGGTGACACGCTCCGTCGCCGGCCGCGCGTCGGTGCGGATGCGACGGGTGCTCGGGCCGAGCAGTCGTTACGCTCGGCGATGTGGCGGCCGACAGCACCTACCAGCGGGTGAGGACCATCCGGTCCCCGCTGCTCGGTGCCCAGTCCCTTTCGTCCCTGTTGGGGCGACTTGCGCTGGCGACGGTGCGGGTGTGCCTGCGCTACCGGGTGACCGGTCTGGCGGCCGAGGCCGGCTTCTTCGCGCTGCTGTCGCTGCCGCCCCTGGTGCTCGGGCTGGTCGCCAGCGCCGGGTACCTGGGCCAGGAGCTCGGCGGCGACGTCCTGACGGACCTGCGGGACCGGATCGCCGGCCTCGCGGGCAGCTTCGTCACGCCCGTCGTCGTCGACAACGTCATCATCCCGACGTTCAACGAGGTGAGCGGGCACGGCCGGTTCGACATCCTGTCGATCGGTTTCCTGCTGTCGCTGTGGTCGGGCTCGCGGGCACTGAACGTCTACGTCGACACGGTCTCGATCATGTACGGGCTCGGGGGCCGGCGCGGCATCGTCCGGACCAGGCTGCTGTCGTTCACGCTGTACGTCTCGGCCCTGGTGCTGGGCGTCGTGCTGATCCCGCTGATGCTCGTGGGCCCGGGGCTGCTCTCGGACCTGCTGCACCGCTGGTTCACCGGCCTGCCGTCGCTCGCGTGGCTGGGGCTCCTCTACTGGCCGTTCGTCAGCCTGCTCGGCGTCGCCGGCCTGACGACGCTGTACCACCTGGCGACACCGGTCCGGAAGGCGTGGCGGCGGGACGTCCCCGGCGCCGTCCTGGCCCTGATCATCTGGCTCCTGGCGAGCATGGTGCTGCGGCTGCTCCTCACCGCGTCGGTGGGCGGCGCCTCGATCTACGGTCCGCTGTCGGCGCCGATCGTCATCCTCATCTGGTCGTACTTCTTCGCCCTGGCGGTGCTCATCGGCGCCGCCCTCAACGCGGCCATGAACGCCGCGGCGCCGGGCGACGAGGTCCTGCGGAAGGCCTCCACGTGACTCCTCGCGCGCTGCCGTCCCGGTTCGTCGTCGCCGGCTCCCTGCTGCTGGGCGCCGTCCTGTCGGGGTGCGGGGTGCCCGTCGCCGGGACCGGCCCGGACGCCGCCGTCCCGCTGGACGCGCACGTGTTCGGCGCGCAGCGGCCGACCTGGGCCGACTGCAGCCGGGTGGACCTGGCCGGCCTCGGTGAGATCTCGGCCATCGAGGTCCCGGCGGGGACGGCGCAGCTCGAGTTGCTCGACCCGAAGCGCCCGGAACTGTCGTGGGCGCGCTGCGTCGGGCTGACCGAGGCGACGTCGACCGACCAGGGCAAGGTCGTCTGGCTGGTCAGCTTCGCCACGTCGACGGACGCCACGACCGACGCCGACCGCGTCCCGCAGCTGGGCCCGCAGCCGAGCATGCGCGCCCTGACCCGGCCGGCCAGGCTGGGGGACGCGCGGGCCGAGGTCCTGCTGGACGTGCACGCCGACACCCACGACACCGTGGTCTTCGTGACCGTGTACGACCCGCAGACGCAGCGCGCCGCCGCCTCGTGCGCGATCGCCCAGGCCCGCGGCGACGAGGCGGACCGCGCCGCGGACTGGTGCCTGAAGACCGTGGCCGACCAGCTCGCCAAGCCGTGGCGCAAGCGGCCCACGCCGTCGCCGTCGGTCACCGGCTCGGGGTCGGCCTCCGGGTTGGCCGCGGCGTCCGGGTCGGCTGAGGCGAGCGGGTCGCCGTCGCCGTCAAGCACGTCGGGCGGCGCGTCGCCGACGGCGTCCGGGCCCGCGTCGCCGACCGGTGCCGGCCGGGCGACGGTCACCGTGACCGTCCCCGGGCCGACGGCGGGCGCCTGACCCGTCCGCTGCCGGTCAGCCCCGAACGGTCAGCTCCGAACGGTCAGCTCTGAACGGTCAGCCCCGAACGGTCAGCTCCGAACGGTCAGCCCGAGGCGGGGGTCAGCGCTCCCAGGGCGGTGTCGAAGCGGCGGTCCAGGCGGGCGAGCAGGCCCTCGACGTCCGGGCGGTCGAGCGCTGCCTGCACCTGCGCCGCCCCCTGCTCGATGCCCGCGTCGGCGTCCGTCGCCGGCTGCTGCAGGGGGTCGGGGGCGTCCCGGCCGAAGGAGTGCCGGGCGAAGACGACGGCCTGCCGCCGCAGCCCGCCCACCTGGCGGAGGCCCGCGCGCAGCGCGTGCTCCAGGATGCGCAGGTCGGCGGTCGCGACGGTCTCCTCGTGGGCCCGGCGCACGAGGGCGGCCTGGCGGCGCAGCTCGCCCTGGTCGGTCGTGTCGAACCAGCCGGCGCGCAGGCACCGGTCGACGGACCGGGCGAGGAGCAACACCTCGGCGAGGTCCCGGCCGACCCCGCGCACCGCCATCACCATCCGGACCGGCTTGCGGATAGGGTACAGCGCCAGGGTGACCGGCAGGCGGGCCGCGGACGCGGCGAGGCCGCCCCAGAACCCGCGGGTGTCGGCGCAGAGGACGTCAATCGCGTCCGGCGCGTCGGGCCGACCGTGCGCGCGCCAGGTGCGCACCACGGCGGTGCGGGTCGCCCGCTCCGCGATGACGTCGTCCACCAGCGGCACCGGGACGAAGCGGGACGCCGCCGCGGCCAGTGCGCAGAGGGCCCATTCACGTTGAAGCCGCGCTGCGCGGAGCTCGTCCATGACGGTCACTGTGCGGGTGCGGGGGCTGCTCGGCAAGCCGATGCGTGCCGGTGGTGCCGGGCGTGGGCCGTGCGCGAGGATGTGCTCCGTGGACGACGACCGCCGGCGGGTGTGCCGAGGCTGTGGCGCCTCGTTCGAGCGCACCGACTGGGCCCTCGACCAGGACCTGCGCGCCGCGCCCGAGTGCTGGCGTGCGAACGGCGACGCGGCCGGGTTCGCCGCCGGCCACCTGCCCGTGACGGGCGCGGTCCTGCAGCTCCACGTGGACGCGTACGGCGCCCAGCACGCCGGGGACCCCACCCCAGTGATCCAGGTGGGTTATGCGCTGGCCGGACTGTACCTGGTGCTCGAGCGTGGCGTGGACGGCCCCGGCGTGCGCGACGCCCACCAGCGGATGGGCCGGCCGCAGCCGTGGTGGCCGGTGCTCGAGCCGCCGGCGGTGCCGGCACCGGTGACCGTGCTCGACGTCCTGGCCGCCGGAGCTGCGGCCGGCTCCCCGCAGGAGCACGTGGCCGCGGTCCGGCGGTGGGCGGTGTCCGTCTGGGCGAGCTGGGAGCCCCGGCACGCGGACGTCGCGGCGCTCGTCGCACGCGCCCTGCCCCACCCGGGGTGATCGTGATCATGCACGGTTGAACGCAGCCGCACCGCCTTCCGCGACCGCTCGGCCCACCCCGCCGTGGCGGGGTCAGACGGAGCGGGGGACGGCTCCGGTGAGGCGGCACACCAGGCGCATGACCTTGTGACCGCCGTCCGCGTCGGCGCCGAACATCAGCGGGCACCCACCGTTGATCACCCGGAGGCCGTGCTCGCGGCCGTAGGCGGCGGCGGCCGGCGACGCACTGCCCGCGCCCATCGACCGGTGCAGCCAGACCGTGCCGATGCCGAGCCGCTCGCACTCGCGGACCGTCTCGGTGGCCAGCTCGGCGCGCGTTCCCACCACGACGGCGTCCACCCCGCCGGGGATCGCACCGAGGCTGCGGTAGCAGGGACCACCCTCGACCTCGTCCGCGTTCGGGTTGACGGCGAAGACCTCGTAGCCCCGTTTGCGCAGGCCCTGCAGGACGGCGTTGCTGCCGTGGCCCTTCGGGTGCCGGGAGACGCCGGTGACGGCGATCCGGCGCAGAGCGAGGAAGTCGGCAGCGGCTGCCTTGACGGCGACCATGGTGGTGCCCCTTTCCCGGCCGGGCGGGGGCGACCTCGTGCCTCCCCCGACGGCCTCGCCCCTGACGCTGCGCCACGATCGGGCCCGGCGCCAGGGGCGAAGGTCACCCAGGTCTCCCTGGGACGGCGAGGTCAGGCGGCCGTCATCCGCACACAGTTGCCGGTGCGGAAGCCGCCCTTCTTGTCGTAGGCCAGGCCGTGCAGCCCGCTCGCCACGCGGACGCAGAAGAGGGAGTACTTCGACACGTCGATCGGTTCCTTCTTGCCACCCCGGTCGGTGTTGTTGTCGATCGTGGTGATGGCGCCGCTGTAGATGATGAACCAGCTGCCCGCGTTCGGCACGTGCTGCATGATCGCGTCGACGGGCTGGGTCGTGTTGTTGAGCCCGGGGTTCGCCAGGAACATATGGAAGTGGTAGTGAGCGGCGTCCTGGATGTTGCTCAGCGTGAAGTTCGTCGTGTACAGAATGTTGATCTTCCCGTCGGCCACCTTGGCAGACTTGAAGCACGCCCAGATGGCCGCGTCCGCGTTGGTCGGGCAGGTGTAGATGTCCGGCGGGTTCGCCGCGCTGCCCGACGTGGACGCCGACGGGGACGTCGTGGCGGAGCCGGACGCCGACGGGGACTTCGAGCCGTTCGCCGTCGGCGACGGGGTCTTGGAGGTCGCCGCGGCCGCGGCGCCGTCCTTGGACGTGCCCAGGTTGTGACCCACCCACCAGGCGGTCGGCGCCACCACCAGCAGCACGGCCGCCGCGGCGGCGATCGCGACGCCCCACGGCCGGGTGAACAGCGACTTCTTCTCCGGCGGCGGGCCGGAGGCGCCGGGTGGGGCCGCCGCCTGTTGCGCCTGCGGCGGGGCCGGCGGGCGGGCGCCGTTGTTCCAGGCGGCCGCCGCCCCGTTCTCCCCGGGCCCCTGCGGCGGGCCGCCCTGCGGGCCGCCGAAGGACTGCTGGGGGTTGCCGAACGGCGTGCCGCCGGACTGCGGCGCCACGGGCTGCGGTGCGCCCGGCAGGGAGAAGGGCTGCTGGGGCGGCCAGTTCGCCGCCGCGGCGCCGGCCGCTCCGGCTGCGGCGGCCCCGGCTGCAGCGCCCCGGGAGTTGCCACCGGCGCCGTCGGACCGGCCGGACGGCGGAGGCGCAGCGGGCGCGTGGCCGGGCGAACCCGCGCCCGGTCCGGACCAGCCGCCGTCCGCAGCGGAGGTTCCACGCCCCGGCGCGAGCGCGGTGGGGGCCGGCGGCACGGCAGCGGCCGCGGTACCGGAGCCGGCGGACGTGCGGTGCAGCGCGTCGGCCGCGACCGCGGAGCCCGCGGCGAGGCCGCCGGCAGCGGTCGGCGGCGCGGGCTCGCGGGCGGTCCGCGCGGCGGCGGCCGCGGCGGCCGCGGACGCGGCGACGGACGACGCGGCGACGGACGTCGACGGCGCCGCGGCACGCGCGGACGGCGCGGCCGCCACGGTGGGACCGGCCTCGGCGTCCTTCTGCGCGCCGGCGATCCAGGCCGCACCGAGCGCGACGGCGTGCTTGGGGTGCGCGTCCACCGCGACCGGGCGGTCCACCTCGGCCCCCACGAGCTGGGCGACCAGGGGCATCCGCGAGGACCCGCCGATGAGCAGCACGGAGTGCAGCTCGGGCGCGGTCACCCCGGCGGAGCGGATGGCCCGGTTCAGGGCGGAGATCGTGTCGTAGAGGGAGGGGCGGACCATGCGCTCCAGCTCGCCACGGGTGATCCGCACCTCGGTGGCGAAGCTGGGCAGCAGGACCGGGATCGTGGTGTCCGTATCCGACGAGAGCGTCTCCTTGGCGGAGGTGCACTCCTCGCGGAGCCGGGCGACCGCGGCGACGGTCGAGGAGAGCGAGTCGTCCAGGCTGGTCAGCGGCTCGCCGACGACGCTGCGCACATGCTCGAACACGGCCGCGTCGAAGTCGGCGCCACCCAGGTGCTCGATCCCCTCGGGGCGTCCGATGATCTCGAAGCTGTTCCCGGTCTTCCGGACGACGGCGGCGTCGAAGGTGCCGCCGCCCAGGTCGTAGACGGCGACGAGCGAGCCGTCGTCCACCCGCTGCTGCCGGGCGTAGTACGCGGCGGCGGCCACCGGCTCGACCGACAGGGTCACCGGCACGTTGAGGTCGGCCATCCGGATGGCCTGCTGCAGCAGGTCGGTCTTGTACGGGCCCCAGTTGGCCGGGTGGCACACGCAGAGCGCGACCGGGGGCTCGCCCTGCTGGGCTGTGACCTCCGACACCACGCTCTGCAGCAGGCGGCCCATGAGCGCCTCGGGCGAGTGCGGGGTGCCGCCGAGCATGATCGGGGTGGAGTCGCCGAAGCGCCGCTTGAACTCACGGGCGACGCGGCCCGGCTCCATCAGGGCGCGGCGGTTCGCCGCCTCCCCGGTCAGGAACGACGCGTCCTCCCGCAGGAGGACTACGGACGGGATGGTGGCCGCCCGGCTCCCGAGGGAGACGATCTCCGCGTGCCCGTCCCGCCAGGTTGCGGCGGCGGTGTACACGGTGCCCAGGTCTACGCCGAGTGCGTACAACGCCTTCACTCCTCCACTGACCGCCGTTCGGGCGGGTCGCTCCTGGGTTGCGCATGCTAACGGGAGACCCGCGCTTGATAGGTGGCAAAAGCTGCCACCCCTGATACGTCGTCAGCCCACCAAGCCGTTCTGACAGGGCCCAGTGACGAGTGTCACATGAACCGGGCGGCTGGTCAGCTAGTACGTAGCGGGAGTCGTAGCGGATCTGGGCGCGACCCCGGCGCGGGCGGGCCGGGCACGGCTGCGCCCGGTGCCCGCGGTGGAGGGGTGCGGGCGGGCACCGGGCGATCGGACCGGGCGAGCGGACCGGGCGGGAGGGCCTCAGGAGAGGAGGGCGTCGGCCGCCTTCTTCAGGGCACTGGGCTGGGAGGGGTGCCGGGGAGCCTGGTCACGCAGCTCCTGCATCCGGTCGCCGAGCTCGGTCAGCTGCTTGCGGCTGAGCGCCTCGCGGACCTTCGGGAACCAGTCGTCCTCCTCCTCCTGGAGGTGGTGCCTGACGTTCTCGATCAGGACGGTCGTCTTGGCGGTGAAGTGCTCGTCCGTCGGTTCGAGGGCCATCAGCTCGACGCAGAGGACGTCGGCCACGTGGTGCTCCTCGTAGGACTCCAGGACGTCGTCCTCGAGGTCGGGGACCAGGCGTCGCACCTCGGGGTACATCACCTCGTTCTCGAGGTAGGTGTGGACGGTCAGCTCCTGGATGATCCGGTCGACGAGCTTGGCGCGGGCGGCGTTCGCGGTGGGGGAGGAGTCCTCGAACTCCTTGAACAGCTTCCGGATCCGCTGGTGGTCCTCCTTGAGGATCACGATCGCGTCGTGGGACATCTCGCTCCTGTCGTGGGTGGTCCGGTCGTGGGTGGTCCGGGTCGCCGGGTCGTCGACCGGGCTCCCGAGCAGGTACCCGAGCTCTCCGCCGGCATGCGCCCGGTCCCGCTCGTACCAGGGCACGACGAACCAGACCGTGACGAAGAGCACAGCCACGCCCGCCGCCAGCAGCGCCGCCCACCCGCCGAGCACCATGCTCGCCGCCAGGTGCACGCAGGCCGCCACCGCAAGGAGGAGGAGCACCAGCCCGATCACGGCGCAGCGGTGGGTCACCGTCACCAGCCGCGCCTTGAGCCGGCGCCGGAAGACCATCCGGTGGTACGCCACCGGCGCGATGAGCAGCGCCGCCGACGCCGCGGTGAGCAGCAGGGCGCCCAGGTAGACGGCCTCCTGGCCGCGGTCGAGGTCCTCGAAGCGCGGTGTGAACGCCAGGCCGAGCAGAAAGGCGAAGAGGATCTGGACGCCCGTCTGGGTCACCCGCAGCTCCTGCAGCAGCTCCAGGAAGTTGCGGTCGACGCGCTGGATGTCCGTCTCGCCCCGGACGTCGCTGTTCCACCGGGCATGGCCGTCCCGGCGGGCATGGGTGGAAAGCACGCCGGGCAGGTACCCGCCCCGCCCCGCCGGTATGCGAGCCCGCTGCGACGGGGCAGAAACTTCTGGCGCCCCGCCACGTACTACCCCTCGTGACCGACAACGACCGCCGAGCGCGGAACCCGCGCCCGGCCGGCCGTGGCCGCGGATGACGGCGGCCGTCCGGAGCCGTGCGGCGGGGCCGCTCGGCGACCGGCTCGAGGCGGGCAGGCTGCGGACGGGGGCGGGCGCCATCGGCAGGACGCAGGCACCAGGGACGGAGCCGGTGGTCGCGCCGGTCGAGGCGGAGGTGACCGACGCCGAGCTGGTCGCGCGCTGCACGGACGACCCCGAGGCGTTCGGGTTGCTCTACGACCGCTACTGCCGGCGGGTGCACGGCTACGTGTACGGCCGGCTGCGCGACCGGGGCGCCGCCGAGGACGTCACCGCGGAGGTGTTCCTCAAGGCGCTGCGGGGCCTGGGCGGGTACCGGCCGTCGGCGGGCGAGTTCTCGTCCTGGCTGTTCCGGATCGCCGGGAACGCGGTGATCGACCACGTCCGGGCGCGCCGGCTCACGTCCGACCTCGACGACCAGCCCGAGCGCGGTGACCCGGCGGTGTCGGTCGAGCAGCTGGTGATCGACCGGGAGGAGGTCGACCGGGTCTGGCGGGCGGTGGACCAGCTGTCCACGGCGCAGCGCACCGCGGTGGTCCTGCGCCTGGAACGCGACCTGCCGATCGCCGAGATCGCGGGTCATCTGAACCGGAGCGAGGGGGCGGTGCGGGTGCTGCTGCACCGGGGGATGGCGGCTGTGCGGGAGCGGCTGGCCGAGGAGAGTCATGGCGCAGGTCATGGCGCAGGTCATGGCGCAGGTCATGGCGCAGGTCAGGGCGCGGGTCACGGCGCAGGACACGGGAGGTGGCGGCGATGAGCGACGACCCGTTCGCGGAACCGGCGATCGCTCGGACCGCCGACC
>Ga0302323_100002745_pt1 | contig 14319 bp, 8 predicted proteins | sample Fen_T0_3_FD_201950 | JGI IMG/M metagenome (GOLD analysis project Ga0302323, IMG submission 201950) | Peat permafrost microbial communities from Stordalen Mire near Abisko, Sweden - Fen_T0_3 | ecosystem: Environmental > Terrestrial > Soil > Wetlands > Permafrost | place: Sweden: Abisko... | reverse complement strand
GGTAGGGTCCGAGCCCTTCAGGACGAGATGGTTGGCGTGTTCAACCAGAAGCGCGCTCTCGGCCTCCTTGATTGCGATGGGGATCTCGCTGGTTTCAGCGACGAGCAACCCTTGCTGCTCCTGGCGCTGGTCAACTGGGATGGCACACATCCCTCTGCGAACGCGTTGCTTGAGAGCTTGCCGCCCTGTCCGCGCGCCGAGCTCCGTTTGGTCGCGTGCCCGGGCGTGCAAGGCGGCTTGCTCGACGCGGGCGTTGTGGGCCTGGAGAAGGCGTGTGCCGGACACGATGCTAAACAGGCCGACGTTGCGGGGAAGCCAAGCGGTAGCGCAGAAGAGGAGCGCACGACCGTGGCCGAGAGCGAGCGCACCACGGATCCTCCGACTAGCACGCGCACAGCCACGAACGCCAGGTTGGACCACATTCTCGGCATGGTGGCGAATCAGTTACCGGCTCTCGTAGGCATCGTCCTCGTGGTGTACGGCATCTGCGCGCGCAGCCAACGGTTGGTGCCGGAGGAAACCTACTTCGACGAAGGCATTTTGCTGTCGAATGCCCACTTCATTCTCCATGGGCTGTGGCCCTACCGTGACTTCTACAGCAACTATCCCCCGGGCATCTTCTTGCTGCTGGCCGCGGTCTGGAAGGTCTTTGGCGTCTCGGCCTGGGCGTACCGGCTGGTCGGGATTGCCATCCACCTTTCCCTCGCGCTTCTTGCGGGGCGCCTTGCTGGACGCATCGGTGGGCGGCACTTCTCGTGGCTGGCCATGGGCCTGGTGGTGGTCTGGACCCCAGTGCTCGGGCTGATTCCCTTCGCATGGCTCGCTGGGGTGGCGTGCGCGTTTGCGTTCATCGAGCTTTGGGCAAGAGCGAATCATGCCCCTACCCGGGGTCGCCATCTTCTGGCGGGCGTTGCCTTTGGCCTGGTTGGCTGCTTTCGCCACGATCTGTTCGTCTATCTCTCCTTCATCCTCGGCCTATGCTGGCTGGTGCCGCGCGTGCTTCGCTGGCGGCTCGCGTACGTAGGACCGGGGCCGCGCGAGCTGCGCTGGTTGGTGGCAGGCGCCGCCGTCCCGTTGTGCTTGGTCTGGCTTCCCCCCCTCGCTCTGGCAGGGCTCCGCACGCCGCTGCGAGACCTCTTGATTGAGCAGGTGCTGTACGTCGAGCCGGGCAGCCTGGCCAAGATGCCCCCGCTGACCGGCCTCGATCGCGCGACGGGATGGCCCGAGATCCTGGTGAGCGAGCACGTCGGGGCCTGCGTGCAGATCCTCCTCGCCCCGGTGTTTGCCTTGTACTTTCTGACGGGACGACGGCGGCTGCGCGGGATCAGCGGTATGACCGTGCTGCCCTTGGGTGCACTCGCACTGGCGGTGATGCCGCAGATGCTAAAGCGCTCCGACCTGTGGCATGTGATTCAAGCGGTCGCCCCGGCGCTCGTCCTAAGCTCCGCGCTGCTGGAAGCGGTTTCGCGCAGCGTGCGCCCGTTGGCGACCCGGATCGTCGTGTGCGCGGCGCTGCTGTTCGTGGTCATCCGTCCGGTCAAGTTGGAATTTCTGCCCCGCCGCCACTTGCTGACCACGGGGATGGTGGGAAGCCCCGAGCCGCACGCGAGCCGGCAGCCAGGATTCTTTGGACCCGACCCGTCGCTGGACGCGCATAGACGGGCCATGTTCGAGTACATCGAGAAGCATGCGACCACCAGCGAGCGCGTGATGTTCGCCAACTCGCAACACGAACGGACCATGGTCAACGAGACCGACCTCTACTTCCTCGCCGACCGTCTGCCCGGCACGCGCTACACGCAATACTCGCCCAACATGACCTCACGGCGCGAGATCCAGGAGGAGATGATTGCGTCGCTCGAACGGCAGGCTGTGCGCGTGGTTGTGCTCTCGTCGCTCTTCGACGGCTACGTGGAAGATCAGCCTGTCCTCGTGCTCAAAGGTTCCACCTTGCTCGACGAGTATCTTCGCAACCGGTTCGTGCCCGCCGCGCATTTCGGCGTCTACACGATTCTCGAACGAAGACCATGAGCGGTCGAACGAGGCTCGCGGCAAGTCCCCTTACGCATTGCGATTAAGTGAATCCGGGTCCACAATGGGTTGGTCCGCAGTTCCGCGCTTGACCTAGCAGCTCCATGTTTTTCGCAGGCACGTCGAGATTTCGCCCCATTCGTCTCCTTGGCACCGGAGGCATGGGCAGTGTCCACTTGGTCTACGACGAGCAGCTAGAGACCGAGGTCGCGCTCAAGACCCTGAACCTCACGAGCGGCGCCGATCTCTACCGCTTCAAGCGCGAATTTCGGGCGCTTGCGGATCTCAAACACCCGAATCTCGTGACCCTGTATGAACTGGTCTCGGAAGGCCCGCTGTGGTTCTTCACCATGGAATACGTGCCCGGCACGCCCTTCGACCAGCGCCTAGCCAAGGCCGTGGACAAGCCCAATGCCGATCCGGACGGCAGCGTCCAAGAGCCCGATCCGGAGCTCGTGTTGCGCTCGGTTCAGCAGCTTTGCGCCGGCGTCCATGCCATGCACGAAGCTGGGTGCATCCATCGCGATCTCAAGCCGACCAATGTACTCATCACCCCGGAAGGACGGGTGGTCATTCTGGATTTCGGGCTGGCCAAGCCGCACGGCAGTGCGACGATTTCTGCCAGCGGCTTCTCGGGAACCCCGGCCTACATGGCGCCCGAGCAAGCGCTGGAGCGGCCGAGCCTGCCGGCCGCCGATTGGTACGCGGTCGGCAGCATGATCTACGAAGTGCTGACCGGGCGCTGTCCCTTCGAGGGCACCCTGCTTGACGTGGTGATGCGGAAGCAGAACGAGGATCCGCCCGCGCCAAGCGAGGTCAATCCGCTGGCCGACGACTTGCTCAGCGAGCTATGCACGCGGCTCATTCAGCGCGATCCAGCCCAGCGTCCGACGGGCGTCGAAGTTCTGATTCGCCTCGGTATCACTGCCGAGACGCGCCCGCAGCCTCCGCTGCGGCGGCATACGCCGATCGCCACCCCAGCCCTCTCTGTGGTTGGCCGCGAGCACGAACTGCACGCCCTGTACCAAGCCTACGCGAGAATGCGCAAAGGCAACCTTGCCGTTGTCGTCGTGCAGGGAAGCTCGGGCATTGGAAAGACATGCCTGGTCGACTCCTTCCTGGAAGATATCTTGAGCGCGGGTGCGGCTGGTTCTTCGCCCCTGGTCCTGCGCGGTCGTTGCCACGAGCGCGAGACCCTACCCTTCAAGGCTTTCGACAACGTGATCGACGGTTTGAGCTATCGCCTGGCCACGCTGACTGGCGGCGACCAGGCCTACGTTCTGCCCGATGGCATCGCGTACCTCTGTGAGATCTTTCCGGTTCTGCGCCGACTGAAACTCACCGAGCACGAACGCTATTTCCGCCTTCCTCTGCGTGAGGCCAAGGAGTTGCGCAATCAGGCGTTCGTTGCGTTCCGCGAGCTGCTGGTTCACTTGGCGCGGACCGTGCCAGTCGTGATCTTTGTGGATGACTTGCAATGGGCCGATCGCGACAGCTTCGCCCTGTTGCGGGCCTTGATGCGGCAGCCAGGTGCGCCCTCGCTCCTGTTCATCGCAACTTGTCGAGGCGGGGCCGAACTGGGCGGAAGCATCACGGAGGATTTCCTGGGACAATTCCTGGGTCAGCCGGAGGTCGAAACCATCGCCTTGGGGCCGCTCCCGCCCGAATCGACCCGCGCCTTGGCCAGCGCCCTTCTCGATGACGACACCCTTCCGGTGGCCACCAGGCGGGACATGGTCGAGGCGGTGGTGCGTGAGGCGAGCGGCCATCCCTTCTTCGCCGTCGAGTTCGTGCATCACCTGCGCACGGTAGTGCTGCCCAAGGGCGGGCTCGAAGCGGCCACGGAGGTCGGAACCCTGCGCCTCGACAGCATGATTCTTGAGCGTGCGAATGGTCTTTCCGAGGAGAGTCAGCGCATGCTTCGGGTCATCGCCGTGGCTGGCGATCCCCTGCCCCAACGGGTGCTGGCCAGCGCAGCGCAAGTCACGTTGGGATCGGAGGCGTGGGAACGTGGCATCTCCGCACTTGCGGACGAATGCCTGATTCGGCGCAGAGGCCGGCAGGGGACGGATGTGGTCGAGCACTACCACGATCGCATTCGCAACGCCGTCGTCGCCAGTCTCGACCCGACAGAGCTGCATGCCGTGCACGTGCGCCTGGCCCAGGCCGTCGAGCAATGGGAGCACGAACGAACCGACATGCTGGCGCGCTACTGGTTGTCCGCCGAGGATCCCGAACGGGCCAAACGCTATGCCTTGGAAGCAGCGGCGGAGGCGCGCGCCAAACTCGCCTTCGACAGAGCCGCCCAGTTGTACGAGACAGCGGCTGGACTCGAGACCCAAGACGAGAAGAAGGCCGAGCTTCTGCGCGCCTTGGGCGAATGCCAGGCGAGTGACGGGCGGGCGATTCTGGCCGCCGCCGCCTTCGAACAAGCCGCCGCATGCAGCGGTGCCGAGCAAGCGGCCAGGCTGCGCCACCTGGCCGCCGAACAACTCCTGCGCGGCGGAGAGATCGCGCAGGGGCTCGTTGTTCTCAAGGACGTTCTCAGTCGAGCGGGTCTGCAACTGGCGTCGAGCTCAAGGGCAGCCAATTGGTCGGTGGCCTGGCGGCTCATCTGGCTTCGCTTGCGCGGCGTTCGCTTCGAGGAGAAGCCCGCATCCAGCATCCAGGCCGAAGACAAACAACTCTTGGACGTGTACTGGTCCGTCAATACTGGTCTCGGCGTGGTGGATTCACTTCGGGCGGTGGACTTTCTCCTGCGCTTCGTGCTTCTGGCCCTCAAGACCGGGGACATCCGGCGCATCGCCCAGGGCCTGTCGGTCTTGGGTGGCCAGCTGGCCGCGTTTTGGGGCTCACGTTTCGCCTGGGCCTCGCGCTTGATGGCCGAGGCCGAGGTGCTGGCGCGACGCTCGTCAGACCACGCGACCGTCGGCTTGACCCGAATGTGTCGCGCAACGGTACGTTACTTCGACGGCGAATACGAAGCCTGCACCAACGAGCTGCTCGCCGTCGAGCAGCACTTCCTGACCCACTGCCGCGGCATGAGCTGGGAACTGGCCACCGTGCGTTCGTTTACCTGCTGGTCCATGCGCCTCGGCGGACGCTTGCGCGAGCTTTGTGAACGTTTCGACCTCTACACCGCCAGTGCCGACCGCACGGGCGATCGCTACCTGGCGAGCAATCTGCGCACCTATCAGTCCATCGTCTGGCTCATCCGAGACAAACCTGAGCGTGCGCGCAAGGACATGGAAGGGATTCTGGACGCGTGGCCCGCCGACATGTACCAGGTCCAGCACTTCTTTTACCTCTACGGGCGATGCGAACAGGCGCTCTACAACGACACGCCCGAGGAGGCGTGGCAGGCCATCCTCGATGAAGACAGTCGATTGCGTCGATCAACGCTACTCAAGGTCAGCGGTATACGCATCGAAAATGCGTCGATCTGCGGCCGCGTGGCGCTGGCCATGGCGGAAAAAATGCAGCCTCACGGGCGTGCGCCGTTCTTCCGTCGCGTTGAGCAGAGCGTGCGCGTTTTGCGCAAGAGCGAGCACCAGACTGGCGTGGCCATGGGGGCCACCTTGCAAGCAGGCCTGCTCCATCTTTCCCCAGGCGAAAGTCGCAACCTGACCGTGGTCGCGCTCGAACGCGCCGTCGCCACCGCGGATGCTTCCGGTGCCGTTCTTCTCGCTGAATCGGGCCGCCGCTGGTTGGGCGAGCTCGTCGGTGGCCGCCGAGGCGAGGAGCTGCGCGCGCGATCGAATGGTTGGATGGCCGGACAGGGCATCCAGAATCCCGCGCGTCTCGCGCATTTGATTGCACCCGGGTTTCGCGTGCCAGCGTAGCGCGTAGCCTCAGTAAGGTGTCATGCGGCCGATCCTGTTGGCGCCAGGCTCGGTGAACCAACGGTTCTCTGCGGAAGCTCAGCAATTTCCCTGGCGGAGGGTGAGATCCCGCGCCACCTCCTGCCAAAAATCATCTTCGGCGGCGTCCGCCTCGTGCAGGGAGGCTTCGTCAACCCCGGTGAACAGAACCCCATCTCTCGCCAGCAGCGCCTTGGCCGCGTCGATCACGCGGCGGCGAACCCTGGGCAGCAACGGCAGCAAGCCTTCGCGACAAAAGATCGCATCCAGCGGGCCGGTCATGGGAAAGGGTGGCTGCGCGATATTGAGGCGGCGGAAGACCACGTGCGCTTTCACCTCGCCGCGAATCTCCGTGCCCTCGTTGGTCTCGGTGAAAGACCGCGCCAACAAGTCATCGGGAATTCCCGACACCTGCTCCTCGTCGAACACGCCCTTCTTGCCTCGTTCCAGGGCGCGCAGGGAAGCGTCGCTGGCCAGGATCTTCCAATTCACCGCCTCGGGCGCCAGCCGCGCGGCCTCGATGGCCTGCAGGATCGTCAGCGCCATGGCATAGGGCTCTTCCCCCGAACCGCAGCCCGCGGACCACAGCCGGAAACGCCGCCGGCCGGCCGCCAACCAGCGTCCCAGGTGTGCCCGCAGAAGGGCGTGTTCGCCCGGGCGGGCAAAGAAGCGCTCGGGCCGGGGACGCATGACCTCCAGAAAGCCGACGACCTCGTCGCAGTTCTGATCGCCCTCCAAGCGGCTCAGGTACTCGTCCAGCGGAAGCTGCAGAACCTTCAGCCGCTTGGCGACCCGTCCCGCCACCAAGGCTTCCACCTTCGCGTCTATACCGATGCCAAGACGACGAGTTGCGATGTGGCAGAAGTGCCGCACAACTTCTACGGAAACGACTTCAGGGAGCATCAACAACCTCGACAATGAAACTGTCTGGGTTCTCCCTCATCCGGGCCCCAACTGGCAAGCCCGAATACGTTGCCCAAGAAGTAAAACTACCTGGGTTTCACGGAATCCAGGGTAGTCTTGTACATGCGCCAGCGCGGATCCTGGCTGCGCTCGGTCTGGGCGTCGTCGTTCGCCGCTTCCTCCGTGTCGTCGTGACGATCCGCCTGCCTGAGCGCCTGGGGTTGCATCGGCTGTACCGCCGCGAAGGCATCCAGCGAGGAGAATGTTCCCACCTTGGCCACCAGGACCGGCGCCACGGGCGGGGCACTGGCCGGAGCGCCAGGCGACGCCGCCACCACCATGTCGACCTGCACGCTCGCCCTCACCTTTGCCACATCCATGACGACGATGGAGCCCCCCGCGACCGTGGTGCTGGCGTGTAGATTCAACTCCAGCGGGGCGCCTTCGCTCACTCGCTGAGGCCCTCCGCCACCCTCGGACTGGCCAGCCTTCGCGCTCAGTTTCAGCGAGGTGCCATTCTCGAGCACGATGGTGGATTCGGCACGCGCAACCGGCGGGGCGTAGGTCGCGGCCTCGCCTGAGCTGCGACCCAACTCGACCACCACCGCCTGGGGGACAGTCGCCTCCGGCCCGCTCTCGGCGTGCCTGGCGTGCTGGAGGGCCGCGTTGTCCAACCCGCGCAGCCTGTCCGCACCTTGTGCCAAGGCGACCTGCTGGCCATACCCATTCCCAGCTCCGACATTCATGTAATAAAGATTACATTTTTTTATTAACATAATCCAGGCAAATTCTACCCACTCGCCCCCTTCGCCGTGGCTTGCTATCCGTCTGTTCCTAGCAAGTAGGGCGGCAGCTCGCGCCCGGTGTCGCCCATGAGCACCTTGTTCGGGTACTTGGCCCCTCCCCCTTTCGCGGCGCCGTAAGCCTCGTGCTCTGCGAGCACGCCATCGAGCCCACCGGGCCGCGCCGCTGACGGTGCTCGGCCAATCGGCAACGCCTCGAACGCCGCCGGTCGGCTGCCACTCTGGGCCCCGGCCGGCTTGGCGGGAAGCACCCTGGTCGCGGGCCAATTCAGGACGGTAACGGCCGTGGCGGACGTCTTCCAGAACTCCACGTTGTCATAAAAGGTGGTTCCGTCGGCCATGGTCGCCCGGCCCGTGGAGTAGCGACCGACATACGCCACCTTTCCGTCGCTGCGACTGGCCAAATCCACCACGCCCACGACGTTGTCAGGATTCTTCCCGGATCCATGGATTTTCTCGTTGCGCTCGCGGCCGCCCCAGGTGTTGGCGAAATTGCGGTTGGCGAGAAACTCCGGCACGAGGGTATCGCCTTGAGGCACGCCGATATACCAGCGCGCTTCGATGCGATCGCAGTACGGATGATTCCGCAGCGAGAAGAGGTGGCGAAAGATGGACGTGCACATGGGAAGGAGGGGTGAGCTGTAGAGAAAGCTAGCAGCGCCGGGATCAGCGATCTTGCGATCGCGAAGTACCAACCGGGCCAAACCAAACGGCCGCGATCGCCGCAAGCGATCCACGGCAGCGGCAAGCGTCGCGTTCGATGGCGCCGGGGCAACCCACAGCCCCTCGTAGGTTTGCGTCCCCGCTGGCCCCACGATCCGCTGCGTAGGCTTGGGCACCTTCTGGGTCGGATCCGCGGGAAACCATGGATAGTCCTGGTTTCCGGGGGCGTTGGGGATCTCGGGCGTGGCGGGCGAGCCAGGACTGTTCATGGCACCCGTGTCGAAGAACTGGATCTTCTGGTTGGGGAAGGTCCGCAGAATGAAGGCGATGTGGGGATACTGGCTGAAGTGGTAGACGCTGCCTGGGCGCAAGCCAACATCGCGCAGGGCCGCGACTACGTCGCGGTAGGTGGACGCTGAAGCGAAATCCCCACCAATGCGTCCCGGCAGCGTCGAAGAAGCTCCGCCGTGCGATCCCACGGGATCCTTTCCCAGCGCATCGAAGCCGCGCGAGATGAGCCCCATGGTGACCAGGTGTTCGCAGGCCCCGACGATGGGGACGACCGGATCGTCGTTCCTCACCATGTACTTGAAAAGATCAGGGGTCCTGGAGAGTGCCGTCGGCCCCGCGTATGGGATGCCGGCCAGCACCTCGGTGATGGTCTGGGCCCAGCATTCATCCAGATCGGCAGCGCTGAGATCCGAGCGCCCGGTCAGGACTGGGATGTGCGCCATGGCGTCCAAGCCCATGGATTCCCACGCGGCTTGCGGGGCATAGACCATCATGGCGAAGATGTGCCGGGTGATCTCCAGGATATGGGACGGCGTCACCGCCGTGGCTGTGAAGGGGACGAGCGCGGGGAAGATGGGATTGTCGGCATTGACCGCCGGAAGGATGGTGGGAGCGGTCACCGGCAGCTTGAGCACGTGGGTCACCGCCGGAGCGCTCGTGGGTTGCACGGGCGACCCCGCCGGGAAGGTCGAGGTGGCCGAGGGATCGCCGGTGTGGGGCGTGGCATCCCAGGCCTTGGCCGTGATCGTTCCCGCGAAATGAAGCTGTTCGATGCGCGCGACCCACGCCTGCGGCGTACCACTGCCTTCGCGCTTGGGCTTGAAGTTCGGGTGGGTGCTGTCGTCCTCGGAATACGACAGCTCGAAGCTTGGCGTTGCGCCTTTCTTCAGGTTCCAGAACAGGAAGCGGATCTCGAGCAGGTCCTTCTTCTTCTCCTGCACATTGCGGATGCGGATGACGATGCCGCTCATGATGCCGCCTGGGTGAAGAGATTGCAGTCGGGCACGGTGACCTTGGCACCGCCCGGGGGAAGTCCCTCCACGCGGACATTGCCGGTGGCGGTGGTCTTGCCCTTCAAGGTTCCCCACGGACTCAGCAGCACGTAGTCCTGCTCGCCCACGGGTGCGTCGGTGCCGTCGAGAAACAAAATTTGCAAATCGACGACGTCCGAATAGAGCAGCGGTGGCGACTCTGCCTGCGTACCGCCGCCCGACGCGACGAAGATGAACGAGACTGGGGCAAAGCATCCCGAGGCCAGGTCGACCTTGTCGGCGACGCGATCCGGGGAGAACCACGCGCCGAACTCGGCCACCGCGCGCCCTCCAGCGGCCGTCACGGTGATGGGTGGCGTGACCGGCACCCGCGACGTGGTCACCTGGAAGACCTCGAACACCACCGGCTCGCCGTCGGGCAGGTCGCTGGCATCGAGGATCATGGTGCGCTTGGTTCCCAGGCCGGCGGGCTCGGCCGGGCGCTCCCAGGCCGCTGACCACGGCCGAATCGCGGCCACGGGGGGAAGGTGGTGGCGGCGGTACTCGCGCGGGTCGTACAGCGCGCAGGCCGCGCCGGTGCACGCCCCCGCCAGGCAGCCAAGGGTCGGCTCTTCGCCCGGGTCGAAGAATCGGACTTCTACACGCCGGTTGGTCTGGCTGCGGTAGCCATCGCGGCCGATGTTGTCGAGGGGGTGGTACTCACCGCACCCCACGTACGGCGTGTCTGGCGAGAGCAGTTGGACCTGGCCACGCAAGCGCTTCAACGCGTCCAGATCCATGGACAACGCCTCCGCCAGCTTCAGCTCATAGCAGTCGTACACCGCCGCCCAGGTGGGCTTGTCGAACCAGCCCGACTCGCGGATGGGCTTGGATGATTGCACGCCAACCAGCGGGCTGGCGTTGTAGCTTTTCTGGAACTTGTTGGTCGCAGTCCACAAGGCGGGTGTGGCGCTCTTGGGATACCCGGTGTGGCATGGCCAGCCGAAGCCCACGGCGATCCAGTTCAGCACGTCCGCGTAGTCTGTCCACATCACGCCGGCCTTGCTGCCATCGCCGCCGTTCGGGTAGCGCTGCTCCTGGGTCAGGTGCGGTCCCCAGCAGGCTTCGGCGAATTCATCGCGATTGCCAAACAGCAGGCCGTGCACGGCAGCCGCCCGCAAGCGCGACAAGGTCACGTTCGATTCCTCGCTGCCGACCGTGTCGGTGTGGCCGGTGATGAGTATCTTCTTGTCGGGATGGACCTGGGCGTAGCGCAGGCAAGCGGCGGCCACATCCATGCCGGCATGTTGGGCACCGTCGGTGGCTGGCGCAATCTCGCTGGGAAGTAGCGCAGCGCTGTTGAATCGGAACAGGGTGTCCGCGAACTCGATCAGCTCAACCCGGTTCTTCAGCAGTCGGACGGTGTGCAGCTCGCCCGTGGTTAGCGCTAGCGAAACCTCCTTGGCGGTCCAGTCTTTTCGCTTGATATCGTGCTCGGCCATCCGATCGGTCCTCCGCTCTTGCACTCTTGCCCGTAGGTGGCGCGCGCTGCCACCTACGCGGGCATCATGCATGAGGAACGTGAAATCGGGCAACAGCGGCGCGAGCACGCGTGCCCTTTGTCACGTTTCCTACAAGGGGACGTAGGTTCCGATGTGCAGCGCCGAGCAGTTGGCCGCCACCGAGGCCGCCCCAGGGGCGCTGTCCAGGAAGGTGTAGCCGGCGTAGTAGCGAACGATCTGTTCGGCCGCCGTGCCTTGATAGAGAACGCAGCTGCCGGCCAGATTCTCGCCCGTGCACGGTGCCGGCGAATAGGTGCCGGCGATGGCCGAGCACGAGCTCTGGGCCGTCGCCGACGTGAAACTGCCGGCGTAGTCCTGGCAGCAAAGCGCCTGCGTACAACCAGACTCCAGACCGCCGGTACAACTGCCAACGATGGTCGAGGTGTGTGCTCCACCATCCATTGATGGGACACCTGTGCCCGAGCCCCCCGAACAGCCGACAGCAACGAAGATTCCGAAAACAAGCGCGGCGAATGGATGCATTTTTCAAACTCCATCTATCCAGGCCCAAAAGGATCCTGGCCAAGGTTGATTTTCAGTACGACCGAAGTCTGGTCTAGCGCCTCGGCTCCGGCCGCGCAAAGCGAACGGACCGAGCGCAGCGCCGCGCCGCCAGCCGCAACCTCGCGGCCTCAGGCTCGTCTACTCCGACCTTCCCAGCGCCCACACATCGCCTTGACAAGCAGGGATCGGCCTTCCATATACGATAGAGATAGTAGGAATTGCCCTGCATTCACTAGGTTGAGGAATGGCCATCACGCAAAAAAGCAAGTATGCCCTGCGCGCGACCCTCGAACTTGCCATGCGCTTCGGCCATGGCCCGGTGTCCATCGGTGAAATTGCGAAAGCCCAGGCCATCCCGGCCCGCTTTCTCGAAGCCATCCTGGCCCAGCTCAAACGCGCCAGTCTGGTGGAATCCCGTCGCGGTAACGAGGGCGGCTACGTGCTCGCCAGGCCGCCTGCGCGCATCTCGGTGGGCGATGTCCTGCGCGTGGTTCAAGGCAGCCTCGCCGACCCGGACGCCGCGGGCCGCAGCCAGGGCAGCTCGCCGCACGCCTCCCAGGCCGTATTCGGCCCCATCTGGGAAGCCGCTGTGCGTGCCGCAAGCTCGGTTTACGATGTGGCCAGCTTCCAGGTTCTGGTGGACCGTTACCGAACCGCCTTGGGCAACAACGCCCCCGACTACAGCATTTAATGAATATGGGAACCCTGAGAGGGTTCCCATCCCCTCCCGCGCTCTGGCTTCGGCCGGCAAAGCCGGCCTTCGCCTACGCAATCATGGGAACCCTGAGAGGGTTCCCATCCCCCTCCCGCGCTTTGGCTTCGGCCGGCAAAGCCGGCCTTCGCCTACGCGATCATGGGAACCCTAGAACGATTCGATGCGCCCTTGCGTTCGCCACCCTGGTTGTGAGCTGATAGCGGCGATGACTCCCGAGGAAAAGGAAGGGACGCGTGGCGGCGGACCCGAGGCGCTGGATTCGGTCGGCTGGACCAGTGCGCACACCCTGCGTTTGGTTTCCGCAGACGCGCCCATGGAGCTTGAGCTGGGTGGCCGCATGGGCCCCATCGACGTGGAGTATGAGACCTACGGCGTGCTTTCCCCGCGCAAGGACAACGTGGTGTTCATCGCACACGCCCTCTCGGGCGACGCGCACGTGGCGGGCTGGGACAAGGACACGGACAAAAACGGCCGCGTGTGGCGCCAGCGCAAACCGGGTTGGTGGGATGCTGTGGTGGGGCCAGGCAAGGCCATCGACACCAACCGCTACTTCGTGATCTGCCCGAACGTGCTCGGCAGCTGCTACGGCACCACCGGCCCTGCATCCATCGATCCGCGCACCGGTCGCCCCCACGGCCTGCACTTCCCCATGGTCACCGTAGGCGATTGGGTGAAATTGCATGCCCGGCTCCTCGATGCGCTTGGCATCGCGCGCGTGCATGCGGTCATGGGCGGGTCGCTGGGCGGGCAACAGGCGCTGGAGATGGCGCTGGCCTTTCCCGACCGGGTCGAGCGCGCGGTCGTACTCGCCTCCAGCGCGCGACTGTCGGCGCAGGGCCTGGCCTTCAACGCCGTGGCCCGCTACTGCATCCTGAACGATCCCAACTTCGCTGGCGGGGACTACTACGGCAGCGACAAGGGCCCCGACGCCGGACTGGCCGCCGCGCGCATGCTGGCGCACATCACCTATCTGTCCGACGAAGGCATGCACGAAAAGTTCGGCCGCCGTTTGCAGCGCAACACCGAACAGAAGGCAGGGTTCGGCATCGAGTTCGCCGTCGAGAGCTACCTCGACTACCAGGGCCGCGCCTTCGTCGAACGCTTCGACGCCAACAGCTACCTCTACGTCACGCGCGCCATGGACTACTACGACGCTGCCGCGACCTGGGGAGGCGGTAGCCTGGTCGAAGCGTGCCGACGCGTGCGTGCCAACGCGCTGGTGGTGTCCTTCAATTCGGACTGGCTGTACCCGCCGGGCGACTGCAAGGATCTTGCGATGGCGCTGGCCAGGACCGGCGTGCCTGTCACCTATGCCGAGGTGCCGTCGCGCTTCGGCCACGATTCGTTTCTGGTTGAAACGCAAAAGGTCGGACGCCTTCTGCGCAGCTTTCTTGCCCACTAGGAAACGCCATGAGCCAACCCCGAGCTGATCACGACCTCGTTTCCGATCGCGGCCTGGCCCGCTTGCCCGAGGGCCTTTTCGAACAGCGCGCCGCCACCATCGTCGCACTGATGAAGGCGCGCGCAGAGCGCCCGACCCCCGAGCCGTCCTCGCTGCGCTGGCAGGAAGAAATCATCTCGCGCGAGATCCCCATGGGCGCCTCGGTCCTCGACCTCGGTTGCGGCGATGGCTTCCTGCTCGAACGACTGATCCGCGAGCGCAACGTGCGCGGCCAGGGCGTCGAGATCGATCCCGACCAGGTGTTCTCGTGCGTGGACCGCGGCGTACCCGTCATCCAGGCCGACCTGGGCGCGGGCCTGCGCTGGTGCCCAGACAAGGCCTTCGATGTGGTGGTGCTGGAAGAAACCCTGCAGACCCTACAAAACCCGCGCGAGGTTCTGGAAGAGATGTTGCGCGTCGGGAAGCGCGGCATCGTGTCCTTCCCCAACTTCGCCCACTACCGGGTGGTCATCGATCTGGCGGCGCGCAGCCGCATGCCGGTCACCGAACGCCTGCCCTACTACTGGTATGAATCGGCCAACATCCACCTGCTCACCCTGCGCGACCTGCTAGAC
>Ga0302323_100002744_pt1 | contig 14319 bp, 8 predicted proteins | sample Fen_T0_3_FD_201950 | JGI IMG/M metagenome (GOLD analysis project Ga0302323, IMG submission 201950) | Peat permafrost microbial communities from Stordalen Mire near Abisko, Sweden - Fen_T0_3 | ecosystem: Environmental > Terrestrial > Soil > Wetlands > Permafrost | place: Sweden: Abisko... | reverse complement strand
AATACCTGCTCAGCGGTCACCAATCGGTGCACGGCGCCGCCCAATACGTGCGTCTACCCAGCCGCGAACACGTGTGTCCCGCCGGTCAGCAGCACAGATACGTGCGCGGAGACTTCGGGCGGCAAACCGGGAGCCATCCGAATGTGCCTTATCTCCCAGACCGTGTGCAAGAACAACTCGGACTGCAGGCCTGCGGGGGACGCCTGCGGTCCGGCGACCTCTCGTGCCGTCATGGCCAAAAGAGCGGTCAGCGCCGTGGTGCAGGGCAACTTCAAGCTGCTGAATTTCGGACTGATGACCTTCCATCAGAATGGCTACTACCCCTACTTCCTAAACACCTCCAGTACCACGGGTGTCGTGACGGTCTTTCAGGCGGTCGATAGATTGACCTCAGCCCGCTGTTGGAGCCGGCATGCTGGACTCATCAGCCCTTGTTACATAAGCGGCATCACGATGACTCTGAGGGGGGCACCGAACAGCCGATATCGCGTGCGTACCAGTGAAAATACCTGGGTCGACGTGGACGCCGATTACTGTGGACAGTCTTGCAACTTGCCTGGGGATCTCGGCATGGGCGAATTCGAGGGCGCGTACTACGAGTATACTGGCAGAACTGGCGCCAACTCGAGCACGATGAACGTGCAAAGCACGTACGCCGGGCAGGACATCACCGTTGCAGGCAAGGACTATACTTACTATCAGCCGCTCACGAACTACTACAATGGCGGGGCTGCTCCACCGCTCGATTTTCCCGACTGCGGGAGTCGGTGCTCGTCTGAATGCGGTGGACGCTGGGATGATCATCTCGCGCCCTTCCTCGACACCACGGACGATCCCACTACGGCGCAGAACGCCGCAGGTGCCATTACACAGGCGATGGCGCCGGCGGCCTACGGAGGCTTGCTTACCTATTGGAGCACTCCGACGGGGTGCACGCTGCAGAACGATGTAGCCAGGACAATTAATACAAGCGCCTACGATTACATGCACGCAGTGAAGAACGGTAGCCCTTCTCCGGCCATTCCTGCCGACCATCTCGCCTGCCGTGACAACTACGTTCTGCTCATCACGGATGGACAGGCGAACGGTCCTGGCGACGACAACTGTGATGCCGCAGCCTGCGCGGCAGCAAATCCGGTGACCGCGGGTTGTCAATGCAGGGCGGTGTTGGCTGCCTATAACTTGCGCCAGAACCTGGGCGTGAAGACGTTCGTCGTCGGATTCTCAGGCGACGTCAGCGCCGGAGCACCGCGCATCGTCAACGACAACATCGCTCGCGCGGGGGGCACGGACGCCGATGGTGACGGCGTGTCTCCCTTTGCCTATTTGGCCCAGAGCGAAGACCAGCTCAACCGAGCTCTACAGTTGGTCATCTACAACGCGGTTCGCGGTAGCTATTCAACCGCCCCCACCAGTACTTCGGCAGGTACGCAGCAGGCGACCACGGTGGCCGAAGGTCGCTATGCGCTCGACTCGAGGATGGACTTTCCCGAATGGAAGGGCCATCTGCTTGCCTACGACCTGTCCGGAGCGACGCCAATGCTGGCGTGGGACGCGTACCAGAAGCTCGCATCGGGCAACTGGTGGGATCGCCGGGTCTATACGTGGGATGGCACGAATATGGTGAAGATCGCGGTGGACCCTGTCACCCACGCGGTCACGAACAGTGCAGCGTTGGCCGACTTGGGGATGGGCGCTACGCCAGCCGAGGCCGACAAGGTTGTGCGATGGATGCTCGGCGACCCGGCCTTCGGTAACCCGGCTCTCCTGGGTGCGATCGTCAATTCGACGCCGATCGATGTTGCCAGTCCTGGCGATCTGTCGCAGCCGGGGGGACATGACTTCTTCCTAAGACACCAGAACCGTCCACACCTCATCTACGTGGGCTCATCCGACGGACTTCTGCACACTTTCTTCCTCGAAAACACGACGGTCGGTTCCACCACGTTCCAGGCCGGCACGGAGGCGTTCGCTTTCTTGCCACCCGACATGATCCCGGTGGTCAGGCGCCAGTATTCACAGGGGGGACAGAAGCCGGATCCCTACTCGCACGTCTTCGGCCTCGCCGACTCGCCCAAGGCAAAGACCCTGTGTGTGAGTCATTGTGACGATGCCGCCACCGCCGTGTGGAAGACGCTGCTGCTCATGCCGGAAGGATACGGCGGTGGACAGACTTTCATGCTGGACGTGACCAACCCGCTCGTGGCTTCAGGGATTGCCGATCCTCCGGTGACGGTGCAGTGGCACACCGGCTACGGGACGAGCGCGGCGACCTACGGCGGCGTGCTTGGAAATACGATCTCGTTGCCCGCATTTTTCCTCAACCGTAGCTCCAGCATGGAAGACTACCGGGTCATCTTCACGTCCGGGTATCCAGTGACCGATGGCAGCACGACGCAAGGTCGTGCTCTGGTGACAGCCTCCGCTGCAAGCGGCAACGTCCTCACCACCAGCGTACTTTCCCCGGCCGCGACCTGCACTCAGGAATATACGGCATTGACCGATGTCGCGACTGCCCGTGACTTCGCGAAGGGGCAGGATAGCAAGCTAATCGCTGGGTACTTCGGTGATACTTCGGGCCAGCTCTTCCGCTATGTGGTCGGGACTGCTCCCGTGGTTGACCAGTCGATGACGTGCAGCCATCCGTTGCACTTTGCGCCGACGGTCGTGCAGCTCGATCGGGATTCCTACACCAGCACTCACGCCCACGAGATCTATCCCGTTCAGGTGACGAATTCGAATCTGGACTTGGACACCATGTCGCTGCCTGCATCCAAGATGGTCTTCTGGAAGGAGATCGTCCAGACCGACGGCAATGGCAATCAGACTTCCATCGCGAAGGATTCCACCTGGGGCAACGGAGGCGAGATCTCTCTCACGGTGGGAAACAACAACGAGATCTGCGGCGTGACCACGGTCGATGCTCAGGGACACGTGACCTGCCAGGACCCGCTCCCAAGCGGAGCTCGTCCGACGTCGACGCCGCTCGGTGTCTTGTTGGCCGACGCTTCTGGATTCGAGGTGTTGACCATGTGGTACCTGTTCAGTCCGGACGGGTGCACGCGGGGGCAAACGTATCTGACGATTCACCGGCTCACTGCAGCGGGCACCGTCAGCCAGCGGGTGGGTGCCCTGGTGGCCCACGAACCGGTGACATCGCCAGTCATCCTGGGCGGTAGAATCTTCATTTTCGGGGCGAGCGGCGCGACAGAGATCACCTCATTGGTTCCTGACGCAATCACCGTGGGTCGTGCCATACCGCCCAACGGCGGCACAGGGCAGTTCATGCGGTTCAGCTGGTCCGAGGTCCTGCAGTGACCTGTCCCTCAGGCCAGGTTAAATCCGCTACTGATCCTTGAGGTCGACGCGCATGGGTTGCCGCCCGCGTGGGACGTCGACATTGACCATCAAGCTCGCTCGGCGAGCTGGTACGAAGATGCCGATGCTGTGCTTCCCCGAAACCACCGTCAGCCGGTCGACAGGACACACGAGGCCGGTTTCCTCGTCGTCGAGAATGATGGGATAGCGGCCGGCGACTGGACAGCGCACGTCGAGAAAGGCGTCTCCGACGGTTGGTGGACTGGCCGTCTGGAACTCACGCCGGGCAAACTCGCCCCGCGTCGTGTCGTAAACCGCAAGCCACATGCGGTATCCGGCCTTGATCGCCACGATGCGGTGTACGCCGGCTCCTACCTCGAGATCGAGGGGTGTCCTGCCCCGGAGTACCCCGTCGATCCAGACGGCGCCATCGGCAGGGCTGCTGTCGAGAAACAGGCGGCCGGGAACCCGCGTCGGAACATGGTCGGGATCGGGGACGTACCCATGCCCAGGCGAGGAAATTTCCGGGTTGGGCGGCGGGGCGCCTGCATCGCGAGGGGCAGGGGCCTTGGTGACGGGCTCTGTCGACCGGGGGCGGGCCGGGCGCTCGGATTCTTCGCTCGCGCCCGCAGCCCTGTGCGGCTTCGGTGCGCGAAGCGCGTGGTATCCACCCAGAGTCGCCAGCGCAAGCACCAGCGTAAGTCCGGCTATCCGAGCGCGGTGTTCGTGGGGGCGAGTACTGTCCCTTCGGATGTCCCTTCGGACCGCGCGCGCATCGCCCCGCTTGAGAGTGGCCGCCGGAAGAAGGGAGTCATGGGCACGGGGCGAACGGGGGGACCTTGTGCGTGTGGTGGATAGGGCAGCCTCGGGTCCGCTTGGTGGTGAAAAGATCCCAAGCGCACGCAGTGCCTGTTCCAGGTGCCCTTCCTGTGCCGGCCTGGGACCCAGCATGTCGATGATTTGCCCGGCTGACCGAGGTCGGTCTTCCGGGGCGGCGGCGGTAAGTGCCCGGCCGGCCAGCAAAATGCTGCCGGGCAGCCCTGTTGGAAAGTCCACCGGCAGTCGTTTCTGTTCTGCGAGTTCTGCAAGCGAACCTGTTGCCTTTGACGAGCCCGGCGTTCGGCCGGTCAACAGGAAGTAGAGGATGCCGCCCAGGGAGTAGAAATCAGCCGCCTTTGCCGCGTCTGCGGACAGAGTCCAGGCCTCCTCGCCGATGAGCTCCGGGGCTACGAAGTGCCACTTCTCCGCCTGGCAATTTTCGCCCTTTCGCAGGCAAGCCGTCAAGCCGAAGTCGAGCACGGCCACGGCGCCATCCGCCGCCACGACCACATTGCCGGGGCAAAGTCCCAAGTGAAATAGGGCCGGTCGATGGGAATGTGCTTCGTCCAGCGTCCGTGCGACCTCGGCGCAAATCGTGGCCGCAACACTCGGGGTCAGCGGACTATTGCTGCCCCGGCCCCCCGCATGGGCGATGCTCACCAAGCGCCCAAGGTCGATGCCCTCGACGAGCTCCGTCGCGATGAAGGCCGCGGCGGGATCGTCGGACACCTCGATGAGCTTCGCGGTACCGGCCACGGACGCTTCCTGACAATGTCGGCCGGCTCGAAGAAACCGTGCGGCGGCCGGTTCGGTGACGCTCTTGTCACCGCGGTCTGTGAAGAGCACTTTCAGGACCGCTGGTTCTGCCTTTCCCTCGACGCGCACTCGAAACGTATCGACCAGCCCGCTTGAGCCGAGCAGCTCTTCGGGCCTGTAGCGATCGATGCGGCTAGCGCGTACCACGCCGAGATCTTATCCCAGCTCGGCCGCCGGCGACACGTTCGGCCTAGGCCTTGCGCGGCTTGGCTTCGAGCGCGGTCTCGACCAGCTTGATCTCGACCATCAGGTCGTTGGCCAGGCGTTCGAGCGCCATCCTGAGGCTGGCCAGGTCGGCGTTGGTCGGCAGACGAACACGGGCTTTGGCCACGAACAGCATCTCGCCCGACATGGCCGCACTCATGCGGTCTGTGGAAAGCTCCTCGACGTTTGCGCCGCTGCTAGCAAGAAGCTGTGAAATCTCACGCATGATGCCAGGACGGTCCAGGCCCACCAACTCGAGATCGAGCGAACGGCCGGCTGTGGTGGTATCGGCCGCGCTGGCGGGTTCACCGCCCACCTTTAGGCCGCGACTTTCCAAATTGGCCAACGCCGCCAGGACGGCCTCGGCCTTGTCGGCGGGAACTTCGATGCGCAGGATGCCGGCGAATTTTCCCGCCAGGTGCGCCATCCGGCTTTCCAGCCAGTTGCCGCCGTTGCTGGCGACCACGTCGGCTACGGCTTCCACCAAGCCGGGTCGATCCGCGCCAATCAAGGTCAGGACCAGGTCGGTCATGGGGACTCAGACGCGAAGGTGAAGTGGGAAGTTCTTCTCGATGGATTCGCCGCAGGCATCGCTGACAAGCTGCCAGATGTTGCGCATCTGCGCTTCAATCACACTGCCTTCGTCCACTTCCTCGCCGTCGTCCTCTTCGTCCTCGTCCTCGTCCTCGTAGTCGTCGTCTTCGATGGCCAGTTCTTCTTTCATTTCTTCCAGCGTCTCCTGCAGGGCTTGCGCGGACCCGACCCGGTAGTCGCCCACCGTCAGCGGTCCTTCGAATTCGATCGGCAAGTAGATGTCGGCGGCAATGTCGTGCGCATCCAGGCGATCCATGAACTCTGTCATCGCCTCTTCGCTCAGGCGCTTGGCAAAGGTCTGCGTGACGTGGTCCTCCATCTCGGGCATCTTCGTCCCAGCTTGTTCAAGCAGACGGGCCAAGGTCTTCAGTTCTTCTTCTTCGAGTCGTTCGGTCAGGGGGGCGAGCTCAATTGCCGACATGACCCATACGGTGCCGCAGCCAAAGCGTGCCGTCAATGTTGGTAGCGCTGCTTTTTGATGGTGGCTTGCGCCCGCACCTCGTGGAAAGTATGCAAGTCTATGCCCATGACGTTGAACCACGAGCCTGATGCCACCAGCATCGCGTCGAAGATCGAGGTCGCGCGCAACGCGGCCAACCTCGGTATCTCCGGGGGCGCTTCAGGGCATGACCTGGCCCAGGGGCTGAGTGCGGCGTTCGAGGCGGCCGCCCTCGAGCTGCTTTCGTTCCATTTCTCGAAGTCCGGGTTTGGCGCTTCGTCGGGCATCGCGGTTCTGGCCACCGGAAGCTTCGGCCGGCGGGAGCTGGCACCGTACTCGGACCTGGACCTGCTGTTCCTTTGCGAAAAGAACCCCGACGCGAAGGCGGAAGCCCTGGCCCACGCCATCCTGGTTCCCCTGTGGGATGCCAAGCTGGATGCCGGGCACGCGGTGCGGTCGGTGGCTGATGGGTTGGCGTTGCCCGACAAGGACCTGGCCGCTGCCACAGCGTTGCTCGATGCACGTTACCTGGTGGGGGATGCCAAGTTGGCTTCTACGTTCATCGCACGGTACGAGGCGCGGGTGGCGGGGACCGCGCCCGACAGCTTCGTGGCCCGGCTGCGCGAAGAGCAGGAGGATCGGCACAGCCGCTTCGGCGATACCATCTTTATGCTCGAACCGGATCTCAAAAGTGGCCCGGGCGGGATCAGGGACCTGTGCGTGGGACGCTGGGCGGCTCAGGCCGGCTTCGGGGCGTCGCACCCAGGGCAGCTTGCCCAGCAAGGCGAGATGTCCTCTCGCCAGGCGGCCGAGCTGTCGCAGGCCATCGACTTCATGCTGCGGCTGCGGGTCGCGTTGCAGCTTACGGCGGGGCGGAGGCAAGACCAGCTGCGGTTCGACCTGCAGGAGAAGATCGCACCCATCCTGTACCCGCAATACACCTCGCCCCATGACGACGATGGGCCAGCCATCACCCCGGCCGTGGAGGCGTTGATGCGCGACTTTCAGACCCACGCGCGGGCCATCCAGCGCTCTACCGCGCGCCTCATGCAGCGGGTGTGTGAGCAGGTGGAAAAGCCGTCCAAGGCGAAGGCTCTCAAGCCCAAGGGCGCCCGGGCAGAGGACCCCAGCTTCATGCTGAAGGGCGGAAACCTCGAAGTGAAGGATCACTTGATATTTGAGAGGCAACCATCTGAAATGTTGCGACTATTCTCAATATCTCAAGAGTTGGGCGTCGGGGTTGGCCTGTCCACGAAGGACGCCGTGTCTGAGCTGGCAGCCAGTCAGGGCGAAAAGCTGCGCGCCGATCCTGACTCGGCCAAGTACTTCCTCGACGTGCTTACCAACATCGAGGATCGGGGCACGCCCTCGCGTCTGGAACAGATGCAGGACCTGGGTCTCATCACCGCCCTGATTCCGGAGTGGATGCCGGTGTCTGGCCGTGTGCAGCACGACATCTATCACGTGTACACCGTAGACCAGCACTCGCTCTACGCGGTGGCCACCCTGAAGGCCATTGCTCGCAATGAGCTGCGTCAGGACTATCCCGAAGTCTGCGATGTCTACCCCCTGATCAAGGACACCCGGGCGCTGTTCGTCGGGTTGCTTCTTCACGACGTGGGCAAGCCGCTCGGATCGAACCACGCCGAGAAGGGGGCGGTGATGTCCGAGCGCATCGCCGCGCAGCTTGGGCTTGGCCCGGATGAGGTGGCGATGGTCGAGTTCCTGGTTCGCGAGCACCTGGAGATGGGCCACAACTCCCAGCGGCGGGATCTGCAGGATCCTGGGCTGCTCGACTTCTTCGCCCGCATCTGCGGAACCGAAGAGCGGATGCGTCAGCTGTTCGTGCTGACCTTCTGCGATCTGACCTCCACCGGGCCGAAGACCATGACCCGCTGGAAGTACGAGCTGCTCTATGAGCTTCACGACCGGACCCTGAAGTACATGCGCCGCGGGCCGGACCTGCTGGCGGCGGAGCGCGCCGAGCTGGTGGAGGAGCGGCAACAGAAGGCCGCGCGTCTGCTGGACGAAGCGGGCGGTTGGTCCAGCGCGGTCGAGGCTTTCGCGGGATTGCCCGATCGGTACTTCGCCGAGCAGCAGGCCGAGACGATCGCCGAGCACATGCGCTTGATGCGCGGCCGGAGCCAGCCGTGCGCCATGGCGATCGCCCATTCAGACCGAGGAACCTTTTCCGAGCTGGTACTGGCCGCGGACGACACGCCTGGGCTTCTGTCCAAGGTGGCCGGCGTTCTGTTCGCGAACCGCATCGACATCCTGGACGCCGCGATCTACGTGCGCGAGGCGGTCCCGGGCATGCACGTGCGCGGGGAGGCGCTGGACGTCTTCCGCGTCCGCAAGGAACCTGACGGCGCGGTCACGGATGAAGGTCGTATCGCCGCGATCCGGCGGGACATGGAGGACGCGCTGTCCGGAAAAGTCACGGTCGAAGCCCTGGTTGCCAAGCGCCCGCGGCTGTCCCCGCTTTATCAGCGGGCCAAACCCCAAGTAAAGGCCACCGAGGTGAACGTGGACAACGACGCCAGCCGGACCTTCACCATCGTCGAGGTCTTCACCGAGGACAAGCCCGGCGTCCTTTACACGATCACCCACACCCTGGCCGAGCAGGGCTTCGACATTCACCGTTCACGGGTCGGGGTGGCCGCCGACCGAGTGGCGGACATCTTTTACGTGAGAGACGACGCCACCGAGAAAAAAATCGAGAACGAGGACCGCATCGCTGCCCTCTCGGAGGCATTGACGCAAGCCTTAGGGCGTCTGCAGGCCTGACGCTCCGGTTGGGCTTGACGGGTCCATGGGGTCCGTCGGAACCTCTGACCATGGGTGCATTGCAAGGGATACCAATCGTTCTCGTCTCGCTTCTGGCGGCTGGGGTCGGTCCGGGCGGGAAGGACATCGCGGCGGAGCTCGAGCGGGGTGAGAAGCTGTTTCAGGCTGGGGATCTGGCGGGCGCGCTGCAAGTCTTCGATGGTGCGGCAAAGGCCGACGCGAAGGACGCTCGGCCGGTGTACCTGCGGGGCGTCGTGCTCGAGAGGAAGAACGATGCTGCCGGCGCCGAGAAGGCCTATCGAGAGGCCATCGCTCGCGATGGCAAGTTCGCCCCAGCCCACAACAACCTGGGGGCCATCCTGCTCGGTCGGAACGACCTGCCGGCGGCCGAGAAGGAGCTGGTCGCGGCGACCACGGTCGATCCGAAGAATGCCAGCGCCGCCTTCAACCTGGGACTTCTGCGCGAGGCGATGAAACAGCCGCGTGAGGCCGCAGCGGCCTACCGAAAAGCGTTGCAGACCAAGCCGAGCGACGGCATCTGCCACGCCAATCTTTGCTCCGTCCTTCGCAAGCTGGGCGACCTCGAGGGTGCAATCGCGGAATGTCGTCAGGCCGTGCGTCTTCTGCCCGAGAGCGCGACCGCCTTGACCAACCTGGGGCTTCTGCTGTCCGACAAGAAGCAATTCGACGAGGCCCGGGAAACGCTGCGCCGGGCGACCCAGGTCGACGCCAAGTTCGCGCCGGCGTGGACCGGGCTCGGCCGCGTCGAGCTGCGGCGCAAGGACGCCGGTGCCGCGGTCGATGCGCTGGCCAAGGCGGCCAAGCTCTCGCCCAAGGACCCGGGCGTCGCCGCCGACTACTGCCGCGCGCTGGTGGAGAAGGATCTGCGCAGCAAGGCGACACTCGACGAGTGTCAGAAGGCCACCTCGCTCGATCCGAACAACGCCCTGGCCCATTACGAGCTGGCCAAAGTCCTGGTTGGCCGGGGCGACTGCGCCGGTGCGAGGTCCGAGCAGGCCAAGCTTGGCGGCCTGCCCAACGTCAACGCCAAGGCCAAAGCGCAAGCCGACGAAATCGTGAAGACTTGCGTGCAAGGCAAGGCCGCCATGCCAAGTGGTGAAGGCAAAGGCGGCAAGAAGTAGTCTTTGGTGCTCGTGCGGAGGCTGGTCGATACCCGATTTTTCGCCTGGAGCCTGGCGCTGGTCCTGGTCGGGATGGGCTCGTGTCGTCGACAACCGGTGCCCGTGAAACAGCCCATGGCGCTTTCCCACAAGCGCCACATGGAAGCCGACATGAAGTGCATCACCTGCCACCCCGGTGCGGAAGACGAGGTGCTGGCGCAGTTTCCCGCCGTAGCCGATTGCATGGATTGCCACCACAAGGCGCGCGGCGAGCACCCCGATGAGCCTCGCGTGCGGTGGTTCGCCGAGCAGAAGCAGGAGATCCCCTGGATCCGGGTGGATCGAATACCCGGGCACGTGTATTTCTCGCATGCCGCCCACGTGACCCTGGCGAAGATGAAGTGCGAGGACTGTCACCAGGGCATCTCCCAGGCGACGCGACCCTTGGCGCTACCCGACGTGCACCCCACGATGGACGATTGTATGCGCTGCCATCGCGAGCGCGGGGCGAGCAATCAGTGCAAGACTTGTCACAAGTGACCCATGGCTGACCTCGGTAGACGGCGATTCCTTGCAGGCACGGGCCTCGCGGCGGGCCTGGTCGCCGGCTGCCGTCCGGGCAGGGATCCGTATACGCCCGAAAAGCCGCCGGTGCCGCGTGCGCCCGGCGTGCGGCCAGGCACCGAGAGCCAAGTCCTTTCCACCTGCGGACTGTGCGACGCGGGCTGCGGCATTCGGGTTCGTGTGGTCGACGGTCGCGCGGTCAAGGTCGAGGGCAATCCGGCATCGCCCGTCAACCGCGGGGGGCTCTGTGCGCGTGGCTTGGCCGGGCTCGAATTGCTGTACCACCCGGATCGCGTGCGCGGACCGATGCTCCGGCGCGGCGAGCGGGGGGCAAACCAGTGGGAGTCGATTACCTGGGATGCCGCCCTCGGCGTGCTTCGCGAGCGAGTAAGCAAGTTGCAGGCGGCTGGCCAAGCGTCGGGCGTGCTTCTGGTCGATGGGGAATCGCGCGGAACCACCCATGCCCTGTGGACCCGCTTCATGGCGGCGTTAGGCTCTCCCAACCACGTGGGGCACGGGGCGACCGGGCGCGCCGCCGTGGCGGAGACCTTGCGCACGATGACCGGCAGGGCAGGCGTGCCCGGCTACGATTTCGAGGGCGCGGGTTGTGTGCTGCTGATCGGCACCGGGGCGCTCGAATCTTCGCCCCAGGCCATCCACCTTGCGCGAGCCCTGGGCGGTACTGCGCGACCGAGGCTTGTGTGCGTGGCGCCGCGTTTGCCCAGGGCCGCCGCGCTGATGGACGACTGGTTCGCCGTGGAGCCCGGCCGAGCTTCGGCCGTATTGCTTGGACTTCTACACGTGCTCTTTCGGGACCACCTGTCCGACGAATCGGTGATCGAGAAGGCCCGTGGCGTGGGCGAGCTTAGGGCCGCAGTCATGGCTTCCTATTCGCCGGCGCAAGTGGCCGCGCTGGTCGGTGTGACTGCCGCCCGCCTCGAAACCCTGGCGGGCGAATTGGTTGCCAGCCGACCGTCGATCGTGGTGGTGGATGAGGAATCCAAGGACGCCACGGCGACCGGGGCGGCAGTGGTGCTAAATGCGCTCTTGTCCGGGCTTGGTGTCCCGGGCGGAATGTTGCTGGACCCGGATGAGCCGGCCGTTTTCTCGCCAGCCGACGAGCGCCAACCAGCGGCCTTGGAGGCTCGAGCGCTGGACGGACGGGCACGCGCAGAGGATTCGCGAATTCTCGCGATCCCGGACGCAATACTGGCCGACAAGCCATACCCGGTCGAGGTGATGCTGCTCCACTATTCCAACCCTGCCTTTTCGAAGCCCTCGGGCAAGCAGTGGGCGCGGGCCATCGCGAAGGTTCCGTTCGTGGCATCGTTTTCGCCCATCCTCGATGAGTCCGTGGCGTGGGCAGACTTGGTGTTGCCGGACCAGACCTACCTCGAACGCTGGGACCTCGTGGCGCCGGCCCGTGGGACAGGCGTGGTTTCGCTTCGGCAGCCGGTCGTCGCGCCTCTGACGAACGGCATGCAGACAGGTGAAGTCATCTTGCGCTTGGCCGCGGCCTTAGGAGGCAAGGTGGCCGCAGCACTGCCCTGGAAGACCTATCGCGAGGCTGCTGTGGCCCACCTCGAGGCTTTGTCCGACCAAACCGAGGACGTCTTCGACCACCTCGACGAGAAAGGGGTTTGCAAGCTGGCTCGAAAGGATGCCGTGGACGCCATGGATGGCCTCACCGACGTCCGTCCGGCTATTCCGGCCACGGCCGCGGCCACTGTCGGCGATCCGGTCCAATTTCCCTTCGTCCTTTGTCCCTTTCGTGACCGCGGCTACGCAGAAGGCGGATTTCGCCAATTTCCGTGGCTGGCAGAGCTGCCGGGCGCGACCGGCGATCCCTGGCCGGGCTATGTGGAAATAGCACCACAGGACGCTCGCAAGATTCCCGTCGAGGATGGGGCGTGGGTGGCGGTCTCGTCATCCGCGGGTCGGGTGGAACTTCGTGCGCGGATCCATCCGCACATACGGCCGGGGGTGCTGGGCTTGCGACTGGGTGGTTGGGGCAGATGGGTGGGCGACCTCGACGGTGTGCCGGCGCGCCTCCTCGGTGCCCTTGCGGATTCCTCGGGCCATTGGCTCGCGTGGGGGACGCGGGCGAAGATCGAGAGGCTCGGATGAGCAAGCGGAGCACAGGGCAGACGACCCGACGCGAGGCCTTGTTCCTGGGCGCGAGCGCCGCCTTCGCTGTGGCGAAAGGCTCGGCCCGCGCCGCTGAGGCCAAATCCGAGTCACCCGACCCGAAGGTGAAGACCCCCCAGTGGAGCCTGGCCATCGATCTCGACCGCTGCTTGCGCTGCCAGGCTTGCGTGGTCGCGTGCGCGGCCGAGAACAACATCGCGCCAGCTGGGCCGCAGCTTTCGCAGACCATGCGACCAATCCACTGGATGGAGGTCCTCGATCCACAGGCACGCGGCAGACTTTGGGAGCTTGGCCCGTGGCCGGCGCCGGTTCCCTGCATGCACTGCGAACGGCCCGAGTGCGTGAAGGTCTGCCCGGTGGGAGCCTGTCACCGCGCCGACGACGGCATCGTGGTTCAGGTGTGGGATCGCTGCATCGGCTGCCGGGCCTGCATGGTGGCGTGCCCGTACGGTCGTCGCTCGTACAACTGGACGGCCCCGGCGTGGCCGGGCGGCGATGCCAGCGCGGTCAACCCAGACGTCGCGATTCGCCCGGTGGGCGTAGTGGAAAAGTGCACCCTCTGCCAGCACCGCATCCGCGCCGTCACGGAACGGGCGCGACTTGACGAGGAACCGGTGCAGGACGAGAAGATTCTGCGCTTGCCCGCCTGTGCTGCAGCCTGTCCGTCTCGCGCCATCACGTTCGGAGATGGCTCGGATCCGGAGTCCGCGGTGTCGAAGCTGGCCCGCAGCGCTCGCGCAGTTTACTTGCTCGCTCACCTCGAGACGCATCCTCGGGTCTTCTATTTGCGGGGGAAACGGTGAAAGCGGGGAAGTTGGTGCTGACGCTGGCGCTGCTGCTGGCGGCGGCAGCCCTGGGGGCCTACGCGTACGTCTTGCAGATCCAGCACGGCGAGGTGGTGACGGGTCTGCGCAGCGTGGGGGCCGGCGGGGCGGTGTGGGGGCTCTACGTCGTGATGGATGGCTGTTTCCTCGGAACCGGCGTCGCCGTGATGGCCGCGGCCTGTCTGGCCCGATTTTCTCGCGACCGTGCCATGGAGGCGGTTGCCCGCATCGCGATGCCGTCGGCCATCGCTTGCTTCCTGGGCGCCGCGCTGTCGGTGATGGCCGACCAGGGCCGGCCGCTCGCCGCGCTTGCCAACCTTTCCCTGTACGCACGGCCCCAGTCGCCTATGTTCGTGACCTTCACCGCGGTCGGCGCGATCTGTCTGTTCGGAAGCCTGCTCCACTGCGTGCTGGCGCGGCGGCCGGATCTTGCGGAATACGCGAAGCGCCCTTCGGCCTGGCAAGGGCTTCAGCGGCTGTTCGCGGCCGGGTATCGGGGCACGCCGGGGCAGCGCTACCGGCGCCGGAAGGCCGGCTTCTGGATGTCGCTGTTCATGCTGCCGGCCCTGGTTGCACCGGCGACCGCTCTGGCGATTCTGTTCGTGGTGCGGCCCAGCCGGGGCGTCGATGGGGTGCTCCTCGAGACCGCGGCGTTCCTGCTGACCTCGTTCGCCTCGGGAATCGC
>Ga0302323_100002743_pt1 | contig 14320 bp, 10 predicted proteins | sample Fen_T0_3_FD_201950 | JGI IMG/M metagenome (GOLD analysis project Ga0302323, IMG submission 201950) | Peat permafrost microbial communities from Stordalen Mire near Abisko, Sweden - Fen_T0_3 | ecosystem: Environmental > Terrestrial > Soil > Wetlands > Permafrost | place: Sweden: Abisko... | reverse complement strand
GATGGCGTCAAGGTCGACGTCTTCGTCAAGGTCGATGTTCACGCCCGCGGCGGTGCGCAACGTGGGACGAACGATGAGACGACCGCGTCCGCTGGCGTCAAGGCCCAGGCCAACGGGTACGCGTGCGCCTGCGGCAGGCCTCGCAACCCTCTGTTCGACCCGCCTTCATGCATTCAGCCGTTGCCCGACGAGTGGAAGATGAACGGGTAGTTCACCTGGACGCTGCCGCCGCCCTTGGGCTTGGGGAACTCGATGCTCTTGATCACGTCGGCGACGCAGCTCGCCACCTCGGGATCGACGCCATCGGCCTTCGACGACGCGACCGTACCGTTGGGCGTGATGAAGAACTGCGACGACACGGTTCCCGACAGCGTCGGCTTGGCCAGCAGCTGCTTCTCGTAGCAGTACTGGATCTTCTGGATGTTGCGCTTGATGTAGCGCCGGATGATCGCCTTATCGAGATCGCCCGACGAGCTCGGCTGGCCGATCGAGACCGACGGGACCGCCGCGGTGCGACCGCGCATGCCGCCGCGGCCGCCGCCGACGCCGTAGCCCTCGCCGGTGCCCGCGCCGTGGCCGATCGTGCCGTAACGGCCGGTGCCGATCGTGCCCCACCCGGTGCCACCGCCGCCGGGGCCGAACCCGGAGCGGCCAAACCCGAAGCCGCCGCTCATCTCACCCGCCTCGTTGCCGAGCAGGCCGCCGTAGATGTTGGCGTCGTCGAAGCCGCTCGACAGATCGCCGGTGCCGGTCAGCGACGCGAACGCGCCGCCCTGGCTCAGCGCGGTCGAGCCGAGGATGCCAGCGTTGCGCGCCTCCTCGAGCGCCTGCTGGCGCGCGAGCACCGGGTCGTCCTGGTTCTTGGCCATCTTGTACTGGCCGGTCGCGCGATCGGAGTCCTTCTTGCCCATCTTGCCGTCGTCGAGCTGCATCGCGGTGCCGGTGCCGCCGGACTTGTCGGCGCCGGTATCGGGCTTGTCCTCGGGCGGCGGCGGCGGCGGATCGTCCTGCGACGTGCTCGACGTCCGGGTCGTGGTGTCCTCGAGCGACGAGAACTCGAGGTTCACGCCGGTATCCTCCGGCGCGATCTGCCAGAGCAGCAGCATGAACACGACGAACACCGCGACGGTGCCGCCGAGCGAGGCCGCGAACAGCGTGTCGAGCTGGGCGAACAGCGGCGCGGTCTGGCGCCGCGGCCGGGCGACCGCCGAGATCAGGAAGGTCGTGTGCGGGCCGGTGCGGACCCGGATCTTCGCGGTCGGCGGGATCGGGCAGATCGTCGTGCGGCCACTGGCGGCGAGCTCGGCGAGCGTCGTCGTCTGGCCGCCGACCATCATCTCGCCGTCCATGCCGCGGCCGAAGTGGAACGCGAACTCGTCGCCCTGCGGCGCGATCATCGCGAAGCTCGGCGACGGCGCGCTCTCGGTCGGGAACTCGACGTCGCGGGCCGTGCCGATCCGGACGTACGGGCTCTGGCGCTCCTTGGACATCCGCGCGAGGCCCAGCGTGAGCGACCCCAGCGAGATCAGGATGCCGCCGATCGCGCCCCAGTCGTACGCCGGCGACAGCCGCTTGGGGCGGTACGAGTACGCCGGCTGCGGCGCGATGCCGAGATCCTTGTCGCCGCGCACCCAGGCGTCGAGCCCGGCCTTATTGAACGTCGCGTTGCTGATCGAGAGAAAGAACAGGATCGCCCAGGCCGCCAGCGTGACGACGCCGATGCCGAACAGCCCCCACGTCGCGGCCGAGATCTTGCCGCTGCGCGGATCGATGCAGTGCTTCACGCCGACGACGGAATCGCCCATCATCGCGGCGACCTCGATGGCGCGCGCGCCGCTGTGATCGTCGATCGATTCGGCCATCGCCTGCTGGAAGTTGACCGGCGGAGCCATCGCGGCGCCGAACATCGGCGCTGGTGCCGGAAGTCCGGGCGGCGGACGTACCGCGGGCGCCGCGTAGCTGGCCGGCGGGGCGGGCGGCGCACCGTACGACGCCGGCGGCGCGCCGTACGCTTGCGGCGCGGGTGGCACCGGATACGCCTGCGGTGGCGCGCCATACCCTTGCGGCGGCGCGCCATACCCTTGCGGCGGCGCGGGCGGCGCGCCGTACGCTTGCGGCGGCGCGGGCGGCGCGCCGTACGCTTGCGGCGGCGCGGGCGGCGCGCCGTACGCTTGCGGCGGCGCGGGCGGCGCGGGCGGCGCGCCATACGCTTGCGGCGGCGCGGGCGGCGCGCCGTACGCGGGCGGTGCGCCGTAGGGCGGCGTGGGCGGTGACGCCGGGGTCCGCGGCACAGGCGCACCATGCACCGGCGGGGCCGGCATCGACCGCGGCGTCGACGACATCACCTCGGCCTGCGGCAGCGCGCTCCGGCCGACCCGGGTCGGCTCGTCTTCATCGGACGTGCCGATCTGCAGCTCGATCCGGGTCTCGCCGACGACGATCGCATCGCCGGACTGCAGCTTCGCCTTGTTGACCTTCTGGCCGTTGACGAACGTCCCCTTGGTCGAACCGAGGTCGATGATGCTGACGTCACCCGGGCCGTTGACCTCGATGATCGCGTGCATCCGGCTGACCGTCTCGTCGTCGAGCTTCAGGTGAGCCGACGGGACCTTGCCGAGCTTGATGACGCTCAGCGACAGCCGCTCTTCGCGGAGCAGCTGATCGCCCTTGTAGATGCGAAATGTAAGTGGAACTTTCGCGCCGGCCATAGTCAGATCTCCCGTTCAAGCGCTGCAGACTGGGACGGCCGACGGTGATCGCGAGCGCCTGCGCGCCGGGAGCGATCTACAGGTCCTCGGCCGACTTGACGATCTCTTGGATGAAGTCCTTCCGGATCCGGATCAACGACGCATGCTTCGCGAAATCGCGGGCATCGACCGTCGAGCCTTCCGGCTTGATCAGGTCGCCTTCGATCGTATCTCCAGAGAAGTCGTAGACCTTGGTCTTGGGGGCTGCATCGGCCTTGGCCGGCGCGCCGCCCTTCTTCTCCTGAGCCAGCGCGCTGCCACCGGTGGCGAGCACGAACACGACGGAAGCGGCGATCAGCGGACGTAGCAGGTTCTGCATGGTGGTGTTTCCTCGGGAGGAAGCCACGTTGCGGAGATCCGTACGCACAGAGCATCCGACAACGGGGCAGCTTCTAGGTTCCCAGAATCGGCCAGAATCGGCCAGCATCAGGAAGCGCGGCACGCTTCGTAGAACTGCAAGCAGTTCCAAATAGTTACTTCTTGGGCTCGGTCGATGAGGTAGGTGCAGGTGGCTGGTTGGCCTGGCTCTTCAGGAACCGCTGGGCCTCGGTCACGGTCTTGTCGATCAGGACGATCTGCTCCTTGGCCTCGGCCTTGTCGGCGGCGCTGATCTGCGTGGTCAGGAACTGCTGGAACTGGTCCTTGGCCTGCTTGTAGATCCCGATCGCGGCGTTCAGATCGCTGTTCTTGCTCGCCCGGAAATCCTTGTAGAGCACGCCGAGGTTGTAGTAGGCATCGCCGCGCTTCGGATCGAGGTCGCGCGCCTTCTTGTACTGCGCCTCGGCGCCATCGAGGTCCTTGAGGCCGCGCAGCGCGACCCCCAGGCCGATGTACGCGTCGTAGTTCTTGGGATCGAGGTCGATCACCTTGCTCAGCATCTCCTTGGCGAGGTCGTACTTGCGGAATCCCAGCGTGATCATGCCGACGTTCATCCGCGCCTCGACGAACTTGGGATCGAGCTCGACCGCGGTCGAGAACGACTGCAGCGCCAGGTTCAGCGATGCGCGGTGCATGTAGTAGAGGCCGAAGGCGTTGTGGAGCGGCGCGTACTTGTCGTTGCGCTGCTTGGCCTCGTCGAGGAGCAGCTTCGCGAGATCGAGCCGGTTCTTGTTGGCCTGCCAGCCCTCCATGTAGACGAGGCCGTAGACCGTGTACGCGGCGACATCGTCGCTCGCGACGCCGAGCACGCTCGACAGGTGGAACCGCGCATCCTCCTCGAGCTTCTTCCACTGCCCGTCCTTGGGGTTGCCGATCTTGCGGATCTGCTCGAGCTCGAGCGACGCCACGCCGATGTGCGCGCCGGTGAGCTTGCCGTTGGCCTTGAGCGCGCTGTCCCAGTACTGGCGGGCCTCGGTGAGCTTGCCGGCGCGGTAGTAGATCTCGCCGAGGTTCGACATCGACGCGCCGTGGTTGGGCTTCTGCCGCAGCGCCTGCTGGTACGCCTTCTCGGCGTCGCCGAGCATCCCGCAGCGATGGAACGACAGGCCGATCATGAACTGGGCTTCGACCAGCTCCGGGTGTGCGCGCAGCACGGCGGTGAACCGATCGGCGGACTGGCGGCACGTCCCGTCGGTCCAGCCGCGCGCCTTGTCGGTCGCGACGAACTGCTGCGCCGCGCTCTCGTAGTCCTTGCGGGCGTCGTTCGACACGTCGCGCCTGGGCGCCGGCTTCTGGGGCAGCTCGCCCACGGCGCTCCTCGGCGGCGGCGGCGGCGTGGTGCCCTTGACGGAGGCGTTGCCGCCGCCGCACGCGACGAGCCAGGCCAGCACGGCCGGCGCGCACAGCGGCGTGATCGCCGCGATCCGGTGGAGAGCGCTCGGCCTGCGACCGGTCACGCTTCGCGTCGCGAGCTTCGTTGTCATGGCGTGGGTTGTGATCACGGTTACTCCAGCTTGAGCGCGGGTGGTTCGACCTGGATGATCGGCGCCACCTGGTCGGGATCGCCGCGCAGCTCGGAGGCGGTCGGGAACTCTTCGGGCTTGATCTGGCCGAGCTCGCGCTCGCACAGCTTCGACCACTCGCTGAACCAGCCGAGCTCGGTCGACTTCGACAAGCAGATCCCGTACGCCTCGAGCGAGGTGTTCTCGAGCGGCTCGGCCTTCTCGGTCAGCGCGTCGCAGAACGCCTCGACCTTCTCGTCGGCGAACTCGCCGGTGCGCACGTTCGCCGGGATCTCGGCGGTGAACAGCGCGTCCGAGAAGTTCTGCGCGATCTGGCCGATCCGGGCCGCCGCGGTGATCGAGTTCGCCGGGTCCTTGATCGCCAGGACGGCGCTGTACTTGGCGCGCGCCGAGCCGCCGAGCTTGCCCTTCTGCGCGAACCACTCGTTGAACCGCTTGAGCGACTTGGCGGCGATCGCCTTGTGCTCGGGGGCCGGGTCGAAGTTGAGGCCGGGCGGGAACTTGATCTCGAGGTAGGCCTCGAAGTCCTTGTCGGCCTCGGCGACCTTGGCCAGGCCGTAGTAATAGCGCGCCGCGGCGTCGTCGCCGCCAGTCTTGCCCTGGCGCTTCTCGTACTCGCGGGCCGCCGCGCCGAACGCCTGCAGCGCCTCCTTGAGCTTGCGCTCGTCGCGCTTGACCACGGTCAGCTTGATCTTCGACTCGGGGCCGCACTGCAGCGGCTGCTCGGTCTGGCCCTTCTTGTTGGTCTTCTTCGCGCGTTTGGTGCTGATCGCGCGCTCGCGGACGACCTTGATGCACGCGCCGTCGATCTCCTTGACCGGACACGACTGGTGCCACAGCACCTGGCCGATCTTGGCGTACGCGACGACCATGCGATCGGCGCCACCCTTCTCGCCGAACTGGCGGATGTAGTCGCGCAGGTGCTTGATCACGACGTCGCCATCGCCCTGCTTCTCGTAGATGCCGGTCAGCGAGAACATCGCGCTGGCCGCCTCCTTGGGCCGCTTGGGCCCGAACGTCTTGACGAAGTACTTCGTGTCCTCGATCGCCTTGGCGTCGTCGCCGATGCCCTTGCGGTAGAGCACCGCGTCGTTCATCGCGTCGTAGGCGTCCTGCTCGCCGCCGTAGCGCTTGGCGTACTCCTCGAGCTTGTCGGACGCGCGGTCGTAGTACGCGATGTCGCCGTACGCCTTGCCGAGCCGCGCGATCGCCTTGGCGGTCTGCTTGGAGTTCGGGTAGTACTTCTGCAGCGTGTTGAACGCGCCGATCGCGGCGCTGATCGACTTGCCCTCCTCGAAGCACACGCCGGCGTTGTAGAGCACGACGTCGTTCTCGGGCGCCTCGGGGTTGCGGTTGTAGATGTCGAGGTAGCCCTGGCCGCACGCGACGTACTTCGAGAAGTCGCCGGTCTTCTTGCCCTCGGCTTCCTTGGACTCGACCTCCTTGCGCAGCGCCTGCATCTTCAGCTTGGCGAGCTGGGCCTTGAGGTCGTCCTTGCCCTCGAGGAACCTGGTGTCGCCGTCGAGCTTGTCGACCAGCGCGAGCATGCCGGCGAAGTTCTGCTGGTTATTGTAGATGTCGAGCAAGAGGTTCGCCGCGAACTCGGCGGTCTCGTGCTGCTTGTGGTGGTCGATGATGTCGAGGAAGATCGGGATCGCTTCGTCGAAGTGGTTGTAGCGGCGATAGATGTTCGCCTTGGTGAACTTCATCGCGACGAGGTCGTCGTCCTTGGGATCCTTGATGTAGTTGATGTAGATATCGAACGCCGCGAGCATCTTCAGCTCGCGCTCGGGGATCGGCTTTGGCTCGGCCTTCTTGTCGGAGGGGTTCTCCATGTCAGCCTGCTGCTTGGCGCGGGGGTCGACGTTGAGCGCGTTCTTCCAGCCGAGCACCGCGGCGTAGGCCGATTCCTTGATCCGCCGGGGGTCGGCCTTGCCGCCCTTGACCACGTCGGTGAACGCGGTCGCCGCGTCCTCCCACAGCTCGGTCTGCAGCCGCGGATTCTTCTCGGACTCGGCGCGCGACCACAGGAGCTCGGCGTAGAAGTACTGGGTGTCGGCGAAGTCGTCGGCATCCGGGAACACCTGGAGATAGACCTTGTAGAGCTTCTCGGCGTACGCGAGGGTCTCGGGGTTCTTGGTCTTGGCCGACTCCGAGTGGTAGGCGCGCGCCAGCTCACCCGACATCGCGGCGGCGTTGTCGTGGCACTCCTGGCCCTCGGCCGCCGGCAGCGCCTTCTTGGCCTTGAGCACGCCCCACAACCGGACCAGGTTTTCGATCTCCTTGACCTTGTCGGCGTTCTGCGCGCCGCTCATCGACAGCTCGGCGTGGGCGACGTTGTACTGCCACAGGCAGACGTTCTTGTTCGTCGGAGCCTGCTTCATCAGCTCCTGGTAGACGTAGATCGCCTTGTCGCTCTTGCCCTGCGAAAGATACAGATCGGCGAGGATCTCGAGCATGTCGAACGCGTACTTGGTGTCGACGCGCTGGAACGCGGCGTAGGCCTTGTCGGCCTTGCCGATCTCGGCGTAGGCACGGACGAAGTCCTTCTTCGAGGCGCGGTTCAGCACTTCCTGCTTCTTGTCGTTGCGCGTCGCCTGGGCGACCTGAAGGAACGTCTCGAGCGCGTCCTGGTAGCGCTGCTTGTTGAGATCGATCCAGCCCATCTTGTACATCGCGTACCAGTAGGCCGACGACTTCGGGAACTTGAGGACCATCTTGTAGCGGGCCTCGGCGTCGTCGAGCTGGCCGATCTCGAAGAAGTAATCGGCGAACGCGAGGTGGGCCTCGGGGACGTACTTCGAGCTCGGATAATTCTTCAGCAGCTTGTCGTAGACCGCGCGCGCCTCCTTCAGGTACTTGCCGCCCTGCAGCGTGTACCCGTAGTAGAACAGCGCCATGTCCATCTTCGGATAGTTGCGGAACTTGGGGTTGTCGGTGAGATCCTTGTAGGTCTTGACCGCGGCGAGCAGCTTCGCCTTCGCCTCGCCCTGCGCCTCGGTCGCCTGGGCGTTGGCCTCCGCCTTCTTCGCCTTGTCCTTGATGCGGTCGGCCGCGATCTGCCGCTCGGCGGCCTTGAGCCGCCAGTAGCGCTGCTCCTTGGCGTAGAGCTCGCCGAGCCGGAAGTAGTAGTCGGACTTCTCCTCGGCGTCGGAGTCCGGCGTCTGCTTGATCAGGTCATTCAGGATCCCCTCCTGCTCCTTGCGGAACTCACCGACCAGGCCCTCGATCGACAGCACCTGATCGGCGTTGAGCTCGGGCTGCGGCGCCTGGTCCTTGCCCTCCTTGGGGACGATCGGCTTGACGCGGTCCGACAGCTTGACGTCGACCTTCAGGTCCTGCGAACGCGTGTACTTCGCCTTCTGCGCCCAGGCGCCGGCGCTCGGCACCAGGATCCCCAGGAGGCCCACGACAGCCAGCGTTATCTTGCGCATGTACGATTCCCTTCCTCGGGGGCCGAAACGACAACCAGCCCGGCTCGTCGGATGAGCCAGGCTTGGGGCCGTAGATTCGTTGGATCAGCCGTCATGTCCGCCTGCCGGCTGAAGACGCTTTATCGCTTGGGACACCGAGACCGGATCTTGAACCGGTAATACCCGAGCTCGTCCTTCCAATACTCGCCATCAAATTTCCATTGAAAGTGTTCATCGTCAACGATAATCGGCTCTTCCTTGTGATCGGCCGAGACGCGGGCGCCGGCCGCCTGGGCAGATAGGCGATTTCCCTTGGCCTCGAGGATCTCGAACTTGATCTTGTAGCCGTCGCGCGCCATGGCGCCGAGCTCGCGGCCGAGCCGGGCGACGCGGTCACGGGCGAGCTTGCCCGCGTCGGCCGCCGCCACGGATTGCTGCACGGTGAGCTCCTGGAGCACTTCCGCAGCGACCTGGGTGGTTTGCCAGGCCTTGTCCGCCTTCTGCAGCATCTCGAGCTCGTGGTTGAGCTCGTCGACCCACGCGAACGTCTTCAGCAGGGTCTTGTCGTCGAGCACGCTCATGACCAGCCGCTGGGTCACCGGATCGAGCCCCGCCTTGGCCGCCTTGACCTTCTTCACGTACTCGTAGAACTCGGCGGGGTCGTCATACTTGGCGACCAGCTCGTTGAGGTTCTTGGTCAGCGGGCCGTACTTGTCGTTGAAGTCGCCGATCGCTTCCTCGGCCTGATCGTAGAGGCAGTAGTTGAAGTAGATGACGCCCTTCAGCAGCATCGACTCAGGAAAAAACTGATTCTCGAAGTACGGCGCGTTGAGGGTGTGGATATTTCCGAGCGCCTTGGAGTTGAGCGTCTTCATGAAGTACGCCCACGACGCCTCGAACAGCGACTCGGTCCAGTCCACCGAGTTCTGGTCGAGCTTCTCGAAGTACTTGATCGAGGTGTCGAACTGCTGCGTCGAGTAAAACACGCGCGCCATCTGGAGCTGCGCGAGCTCGCGGTAGGTATCGATATCGCCGGGGCGGTACTGCGCCGGGCGCTGCTCGCCGATGATCAGGATCTCCTTGAACGCATCGACCGCGGGCTTGCCTTCGAGCTTGCGGACGTAGGTCACGCCCTCGAAGAACTTGGCCTTGATGAAGAACTCGCTGTTACGCGAGACCTGGCGAAACAGGGCGATCGCCTTCTCGAAGTCGCCCTCGCCGGCCCGCCGGTAGTAGTTGCGGCCGAGCAGGAACAGCAGCTCGTCGTGGACCGTCGCCAGCGACGGATCGGAGAGCGAGGCAGAGTCGTACGTGCCGATCTTGGCGAGGATCCCCGAGGTCTCGGGCAGCACGCGCGACAGCGCGGCGAGCCACTTGAGCGTGGCTCCGTGATAGGTGTGGCCCGCGCCGGTGTGGACGATGCGGTCGAAGTACGCGAGCGAGCCCGCGTAGTAGCCCATCTGGTAGAGCGTCTTGCCCATGAAGAACTCGGCGCGCTGCTTGTTGCGCACGTCGTCGCCGCTCTCGCCGTCGAGCACCTTCTTGAGCTCGATCGAGGCCGAGAAGAAGTCCTTCTTGTCGTAGAGCTTGATCGCGCGCTCCAGGGTCTTGGACGGCGGCGTCGAGGCTGCGTTCTCGGGCTCGAACTCCATCTCGGTGGCAGCCGGCTTGGCGGTGGTCGGCGCGGGGCCAGGCGCCGCAGGCGCGGCAGGCTTGCCGGCATCCTTCGCGGCCGGTGCCTTGCCGGCAGCGGGGGCCTTGCCGCCATCCTTGGCGGGGGCAGCAACGGCGGCCCCGCACACGAGCGCGGAGATCGTGACGAGCGAGAACAGCGGCAGGGGACGCATCTAGTTCCTCCTTCGAACGGACGAGCGAGGCCGACCCCAAGAGGGCCGGAGCACCTGGAATCATCGGCAACGACGACGGGCCTTGTCAAGGCAGCGCCGGTCGAGCCCAGGTCCGGAGATCGGACACAGGAGTCTCGGACACCGCGTGCGCGCACGTGTTGCAGGAAACGATGTGGGTTTCGCGGCCTTCATCCAACGGCTGATGGGCGCGGTGTGGGAAGGCGTACGTGCGTCGAGCAACCGCCGGCGCGGGGCGGCTTTGAGTGAGGCCGTGCGCTTGACTTGAAAGTCGCGGCTTCTATTATCGTCCTCGATGAAGCGACGCCATGACGCCATCCTCGTGGTCCTGTTGTCGATCGCGGCGCTGAGCGTCGGCTGCACGGATAACCCGGTCGGTCGCATCTGCGATCTCGGCACCGCGACCCCGCAGGCCAACCAGGTGATCGTCGCCTCGCCGTCGCTCGACTGCGTGTCGCGCACCTGCCTGCGCGTACCGCCGAGCCGCACGCTGCCCACCGGCAGTGTGCCACCCGGCGACAACAGCGGCCTGTGCACCGCCGAGTGCAGCGCCGACGCCGATTGCGACCGCGTGCCCGAGTCGCCGTGTGTCACCGGCTTCACCTGTGGCGTCGCCGTCACGGCCGGTCCGTTCTGCTGCAAGAAATTTTGCATCTGCAAGGACTACATCGTGCTCCCTGCCTCAGGTGAGATCGAGACCCCCCAGACCTGCAACCCCAACCTGACGCAGAACGAGTGCTGCAACCTGCCCGGCCGCGGCGACTGCAACGCGACCGCGTCGGCCGAGCTGCCGACCGCGGCGCCCTGAACCCGCTCAGGCGCTCCTGGGAGCACTTGGCGAAGCCGCCCGAAGACGTGTAGAACGAAGCCTGGAACATCTCCAGAAGACGTTGAGGTTGACCTCGACGTTGTCCCCAAGGCGTTGAGTTTGACGGCGACGGAGACGTCGACTCGGCCACGTCAACCTCAACGACTTCCGTCACGCTCAAAGCTCAGGTCAACCTCACCTGGAGCGAGGTGCGCGCCTGAGCCGGGTCCCAGCCCTTTGTTCGACACCTCTTGAGCGCCGCGCTCTCGAACGTGGGGCGTGGTCGTCGACCTCGAACCTGGGGACCTGGGCGTCGACCTCGAGTTTGACCTTGACCTCACCGGACCTCACCGGTGCGCGGCATGGTCGGTGCTCCTGCCTACGCCCGGAACGCGTCCTTCAGCAGGATCGCCTCCCCGGCGGTGACCGCGACGATGTCGAACCGGCATTCGTCGAACACCGGCTCGATGGTCGCGAGGTAGTACCGGGCGACGCGCACGACGCGGCGCTGCTTGGTTCGCCGGATCATCTCGGCCGCGCTGCCGTGGTCGGCGTCCGATCGGCTGCGCACCTCGACGAACACCAGCACGCCGCGATCGCGCGCGATGATATCGAGCTCGCCCACCTTGCAGCGGAAGTTACGCTCGACGACCGTGTAACCGGCGGCGGCGAGCAGCTGCGCGGCAGCGGCCTCCGCAGAGGCGCCGCGTGCGATCTTGCTGTCCACGAACCACGAACCCTTCCCCTCCCAGAGAACGATCATCGCTGCCCGCGGCAGCACCGTGGGGGCGCTGCCGCTCCGCAGCGCCGAAGCTGGGCCGTTACGCCTTCTTCTTTTCCTTCTTGCGCTCTTTCTTCACCTTGGGCGCCTTGGCCTCGGCGGTGCTCGGCGGCGGCGCTTCGGCGAGCGCAGCGGCCTCGCGGGCGGCCGCATCCGCGGCGCGCTCCTCGGCGGTGCCCTCGCGCTCCTTGATACGGGCGGCCTTGCCGGACAGATCGCGCAGGTAGTACAGCCGCGACTGGTGGACGCGGCCGCGCGAGATCACTTCGATCTTGTCGATGTTCGGCGAGTTGTCCGGGAAGATTCTCTCGACGCCGACGCCGTAGGAGATCTTGCGGACGGTGAACGTCGACCGGGCGCCCTTCGAGACGCGGCGGATGCACACACCCTCGAAGGCTTGAAGACGGGTCTTCTCACCTTCGCGGATCTTCGCCCATACCTTGATCGAGTCACCCGGGCGAAACTCGGGGAGGCTCGCCTGCCGGCGTTGTGACTTTTCGATGGATTCGAGGATCCGATGGGCGCTCATGGGTACGATTTCCGGAAAAACTCGTTGGGACGCAGGGTTCTGCCAGAGAACCCCCCTCCCCGTCAAGCGATGGGGACCAGCTACCGGTCGGTGGCGTCGCCGAACAGCCGGTCGAGCAAGATCGCCCCCGCTGAACGGACCGACAGGTGGTTCCAGTCAGACGCGCCGTCGATCGGCGCAAGCATTCGAGATACCGATGGAATCAGCGCCTCGGCCAGGCCCCACCCGGTCCCGAGCAGGAGCAGGAGAGGGGCGGGATCGGCGGCGGCCTCTGCGCGAAGCTCCGATGGCGATCTCCGGGGGATCCCGGGGAACGAGCTGGCGCGCGCCGAGCTCGCCACGACGATCGGCGCTCGGCCGTGCTCCGCAGCGAGCGTCTCGATCACCTCGTCGATCGAGGCCGCGGTGCGGACCAGCCGCAGCGCCGCGGCGCGGTGCTCGCCCTGCGCGTCGTCGATCCACAGCCGCGCGATGTGCGCGGCCTTGTCGCGCTGCGAGGTGATCGGCGTGACGACGTGGTAGCCGGCGAGGCCGTAGGTCAGCGACGAGCGCGCCAGGTCATGGATGTCGAAGTTGGTGAGCGCCGTGGTGATCACCGCGCCCGTGCGATCCACGACCGGGTGATGGACGAGCGCGAGGTGCGTGCGGCCGCGCAGCGCCGGCGGCAACAGCTTGCGATCGGCCGGGCTCGGACGAAACCGCGCAAACAGGTCCGGCCGGCGCCGCGCGGTGCGCTCGAGCGCCTGGCGGCGCCGCCAGGCGGCGATCGCGGCGTGGTTGCCCGAGGTCAGGATCGCCGGGACCTCGCGCCGGGCGGCGCCGCCAGGCTCCCCCGACGGCCCGTCGCATAGCGCCGGGTCGTCGGCCAGATGCAGCGGCCGGGTGTACTGCGGGTACTCGAGCAGCCCGGCGCTGTGCGATTCGTCATCGACCGACGTCGCCTCGCCGAGGACGCCGGGCACGAACCGGGCGACCGCGTCGATGATCACGAGCGCCGCGAGCTCGCCGCCCGACAGCACGTAGTCGCCGATCGACAGCTGCTCGTCGATCGCGCGCTCGATGACGCGCTCGTCGATGCCCTCGTAGCGCCCGCACACCAGGACGATGTGGGGCAGCGCGGCGAGCTCGCGCACGCGCGCCTGGGTCAGCGGCGCGCCCGCCGGCGTGACCAGGATGCGATGCGGCGGCGCCAGCGGCGCGGCGCCGGGATCGGCAGGCACCGGGGTGGCCGCCGCGGCGATCGCCGCGAGCAGCGGCTCGGCTTTCATCACCATGCCCGGGCCGCCGCCGTAGGGCGTGTCGTCGACCGTGCGGTGGCGATCGCTGGTGAAGTCGCGCGGGTTGACCGTCGCGACCTGGATCACACCGGCCTGCCGCGCCCGGCCGACGACCCCGGCCCCAAGCTGCGACAGCGCCGGCTCGATCAGCTCGGGCAAGATCGTCACGACCGTGAACTTCATCGCCGGCACCGCCACGGCCTCGGGTTACGCGTCTCGCTTGTGCGTGGGCAGGCCGTCCGGCGGATCGACGGTCACCACGCCGGCCTCGAGGTCGATGTTGGCGACAAACGCGTCGACCAGCGGCAGCAGCCGCTCGAGCTCGCCGTCGTGGATCACCAGCAGATCCTGCATGCCGCTCTGGACCTCGTGGATCGTGCCCCACGGTGTGCCGTCGACCAGCCGGACCTGGCAGCCGACCAGATCGTCGAGCAGGATGTCGTCGTCGTCGAGCCCGAGCGCCGCCCGGTCGACCTCGACGAGCTGGCCGCGCAGCGCCTCGGCGTCGTTGCGGGTGGCGATGCCGTCGAACTGCACCAGCCAGCCGCGATGGGTATCGCGCGCCAAGCTGATCTTGCGCTCGACGCCGCCGACCCAGATGGCGGCTGCGCCCTCGAGCACGTCGGACGCCGGGTCGTGCGTGACGATCACGACCTCGCCGCGGATGCCGTGCGCCCGCGTGATCCGTCCGATCTCGATCCGTAGGTCGCCGCGCATGTGCCGACGGCGCCGGCGCTATTCGAGGATCTCGACCAGCGTTCGCTTGCGCGACCGCGGCGCGACCGCCTGCACCACCGTCCGGAGCGCGCGCGCGGTCTTGCCGCCGCGGCCGATCACCTTGCCGAGATCGACCTCGGCGACTTCGAGCTCGTACACGTTCGCGGAGCGCTCTTCGACGAGCTCGACGCGAACCTCATCGGGCCGATCCACCAGGTTCACCGCGAGATAGCGGATCAGCTCGGCGAGGTCCGGCGCGCGGTCGGGGCCACCCCCGGTCCC
>Ga0302323_100002742_pt1 | contig 14321 bp, 5 predicted proteins | sample Fen_T0_3_FD_201950 | JGI IMG/M metagenome (GOLD analysis project Ga0302323, IMG submission 201950) | Peat permafrost microbial communities from Stordalen Mire near Abisko, Sweden - Fen_T0_3 | ecosystem: Environmental > Terrestrial > Soil > Wetlands > Permafrost | place: Sweden: Abisko... | reverse complement strand
TTGGAAGTTGACCGTGCTACCCGTATTGCTTGTGAGTGAAATACCTAGCGGTAAAGTAGGGCCAGTATTGGCATTGATGGCACCTGTAAAAGTAACGCTACCACTCGTCTTGCTAGCCACAGAAACAGGACGTTGTGCGCTATTAGCCTTTGTAATGGTACCGCCGTAGGTAATTACGCCAGCCCCACTAGTTACATCGAAAGCTGTTCCTGTTGCGCCGCTCAACGATCCGTTACCCAGGTTAACTGTCGCCCCTACATTGGTCAGGCTGACATTGTCCGTTCCTCCTGTTGAGGTCGTATTGCCCAGTGTGACCGTACCCGTAAGGTCGTTGAAACTCACAGCAGTCGCTGTCGTAGCCGACACATCGACCTCGGTCACGCTAACGCCTGTCGTAGCCCCAACAGGGTCTGTCAGTGCGGTGAGATTTGTCGTGGCTATGTTCAATCCACGGGCAACTCCACTGGAAGCAAGCATTACTGTGTTTTGCACGATAGGCCGTGTACCATTGATAGCGGGGCGGGCAATCGTACCTGTAGGCGGGGTAACACCAAACAGCGTATCAAAAGTTGTTCCTGTTGCCCCTTGTCCGATAAGTTGTTCGCCGCTGAGCATCACAAAGCTGTCGGTGTAAGTTCCTGCGAACACAAATATCCTGTCGTTCACGTTATCGACTGCACCCACGCTGCTTAGCGTTTGGAAGGGCTGGCTCAACGTGCCATTGCCTGGAGTGCTTGCCGAAGCATTCACAAACCATATCTTAGGGCCACTCACCGTAATTGAGATAGTGGCAGGGGCACTGGTGGCAGTTCCTGGGCAACCATTGTCTTGTACCGTGTAAGTGGCGGTCGCCGTGCCAGTAAAGCTTTGGTTAGGTTCGAAGTCGAATGTGCCTGCGCTGGCATTAAGGTTGGAGACCGTCCCGCCAGTACCGGAAGTCAGGCTTGCCACACTGAACGTGGGTGTGCAACCGTTGATCCCGCTATCGGGATCGGCGACACTAGCGAGCAGGCCACCAAGACCTACAACTTTCATGTGAGTATGGGCGCTATAGGCCGCTGGTGGAGTGACTACGGGCGGATCATTGACTGGATTCACGGTGATTGTGAATGTCTGCGTCGCAGAAGCATCTACCCCGCCATTGGCGGTGCCACCGTTATCCTGCACTCTAAGCGTTATCGTTGCCGTGCCGTTTTGGTTAGTCGTTGGTGTATAAGTCAGCACACCCGTGGACGAAACCGCAGGGCCAGCGCTAAACAGGGTTGGGTTGGTATTGCCTGTGATACTGAATGTCAGGGCCTGGGCTGTCTCGTTGGCCGGACCAGCGCTAATAGCCGTTGCCCAAGGATTTGGAATTGCGGTCTGTGGCCCCGCATCTTCGTTGACGACTTGGTCTGTGCCTTTGGTAAAGCTAGGCGCATCATTGACAGCATTAATAGTGATGGTAAAAGTCTGGACTACGGAGGTATCAACACCGCCGTTTGCAGTGCCGCCATTATCTTGCACCGTTACATCGAAGGTCGAAGTGCCGAAAGCGTCCGGGGCGGGGACATAAAACAGCGTTCCGCTGGTACTGACAGTGGGTTGACCGCCAACAGCGAAGAGGGCGGCGTTACTTACATTGCTGACAGTGTAGGCGAGTACAGCCTGAGCGCTCTCATCTGGATGGCCAGGGTTGAAGTTGGTTACCCAGCCAGTTACTGTTTGTGCAGCCGCGTCTTCGTTGACCGCAGGTGGGTTAGTCGCCGTAAAGCTCGGCTGGTCGTTCTTCGTATTGACCGCCAAAGCTACCAAGGCAGTATTGCTGTTTACCGAGCCATCGTTTGCTATGAAAGCGATACTGCGGGCGGTAGCACCGGGATTTTGCGAAGTATTATTGTAGCTGACGGTTTGAAGCACTTGTTGGTAATGTGCCACCGTGTCCGTACCCGTCAGGGTCAGGGTAGGGGCAGCAAAACTGGCAATGATGGAAGTTCCTGTCGTAACAGCGGCTAATGACTCCTTACCCACGTCCTGAATGTTGCTTATCGTGATAGTGGCTGATTCCAGGTTAGTGTCATTGGCATCTGTGGCTGTAATGGCATTGTCAAGCACGACTGCACTACCGTCTTCGGTGAAACTTGGGGCTGCTCCACTGGCCGTGAGGACAGGTGGTGCATTGAGTTGGATAGTGATGGTAGCATCATAGTTTATACTCGTCCCGCCGTCCCCATCCGTCAATACAAAACGGACGGTTCGATCAGTGGTGGTAGGTGCCGTAGTATTGGTGTTGATATAGGTGATGTTGCGCAGCAATGCACTCGTCGCTTCAGGGTTTGCACTGGCGTTGAGTGTGACGACGAGATTGCCGCCACCCGCTCCGCCACCGCTGAAACTTCCGATGTTAACGACACCTGTATTTGCTATGGGGTTGTAAGCAATGTTTGCGCCGCTCACGCTGATTTGGCCAGCAGCTATCCCTTGGTTGCGGATACCAAGCTGGTCTTCACCTGCAATGACTCCCACCGGAAGGGAAATGGTGAGTGTACCCGTATCGAAATTAAGCGAATCCGCATCGGTGGCAGTAGCGTTATTGCCCTGGTCGATCACCCGTGCCGGTTCGGTTTGGGAATAAGCGAGGGTGTCACCCGCCAGATTGTTGATGGTAGGGGCATCGTTAACTAGGTTGATGGTAATGCTGACCGTTGCAGTTGCACACAGCGGTAACAGCGGTGGCGGCGGGTTATCACATACTTGGTATACAAAACTATCGCTAATGGTTTCACTGCCGTTATGCGTGTAGCTGAAAGTGCCGTCGGTGTTGAGTGTGAGCGTGCCATTGGCCGGCCCAGATACGGGTGTTGTAGTTACTGACAGAGGATCACCCTCTGGGTCGCTGTCGTTAGCCAATACTGTGGTTGCCAGCATCGGGATTTTCAATGCGGTCACAGTGCCGCCCTCATCGACATCTGCGGTAGCGTCATTAGTAGCTATCGGCGCATCATTGACAGAGTTGACGGTTATTGTGAAACTTTGTGGCGCACTGATGTTGACGTTTGGTGACGTGCCGGAGCCGCTGTCAATGGCATGGTAGGTTATAGTGGCAGTGCCGTTTTGGTTTAGGGCAGGAGTGTAGCTTAGTGTGCCGATGGATGAGATAGTCGGAAGGGAAGAAAACAGCCCGGGATTACTGATTGGGTCTATGACGAATGAAACTGTCTGTAAGGACTCAATAGCGCCTGGACCAGGGCTTATGGCGGTTACAAAACCCAACACTATCTGCGGCCCTGCATCCTCGTTAACCGCTACTGGGTTGCCAGTTGTGGTGAAGCTAGGGGCATCGTTGATTTCATTCACCGCGATGGTGAAAGTTTGGCTTAATGTGGTGTCTACCCCACCGTTAGCAGTGCCGCCATTATCCGAGAGCGTTAAGGTAATTGTGGCTGTGCCGCTGGCATTGGCCGCTGGGGTGTAAGTTAATGCACCTGTAGTAGCATCAACGCTAGGAGGAATGCTAAACAGGCTAGCATTGGTGTTGCCCGTAATGTTAAACGTCAGCGTTTGGGCGGATTCATTGGCAGGACCAGCGGAAATTGCGGTAGCCCAACCCGGAATGGTTTGTGTTCCGGCATCTTCGTCTACGGTTTGGTCAGGCCCTTTGGTGAAGGCTGGCACATCGTTTACGGAGTTGACGGTGATGGTGAAGGTCTGCGGCGCTGAGGTGTCCACCCCGCCACCTGCGGTGCCGCCGTTGTCTTTGAGTTCGAGGGTAATACTTGCAGAACCGTTGGCATTCAGTGCTGGCGTGTAAGTTAACACACCCGTTGGGGAAACTGTTGGAGCAACGCTGAAGAGGGTTGGGTTGTCGTTTACTGTGATGTTGAAACTAAGCGTTTGCCCCGTATCGCCTACCCCTTGCGATATGGCGGTTGCCCAAGGAATTACCTGCGCGGCGGGGACGGGGTCTTCGTTGATTGTTTGGTTAGGGCCTACGGAAAACGACGGCACTGCATTAGGTGGTTTGACAGTAATAGAGACGGAGGTTGGTGGAGTTGAATCTGCGTTAGCCACAGGAATGGGTGGATTGCCATTGACGCTGCCGTCGTTTGCATGATACGTAAAGCTGTCTGTGCCTTCGAATGGTACTGGAGTGGAGTTAGGGGTGTAAGTGAACGAACCGTCAGCGTTAAGTGTTAACGAACCATTGGCAGGCGATGTATCAATCACGGCGGTCAACGGGTCGTTATTGCCGTCGGTGTCGTTGGACAAAACCCCGGGCGGCACTCCAAGTGCCGTTACGGTCAGGGGTACGCCCCTGACCGTAGTATAGCTTTCGGGATTGGCCACTGGAGCAACGTTTGCCTTGACTTGTACTTGATCTTGGGCAGAAAGTACGCCGTCGGATACGCCTAAGCGCAAGAGGTACAACCCAAGCAAGTCAGGGGTGAAGCTAGGGTTTGCCGTGGTCGGCCCCGTCAAGTTGCTGGTGCTTGAAAGCGGCACGCTTACAAACCCCCATTGGTAGGTTAATGGGCCAGGGCCGGTGCCGATAGTGCTGGCAGAACCGTTGAGATTCACCAAGTCACCAAGTGGCACAACGATGTCAATTCCGGCATTCGCAATAGGCGGGGTAGTGAGCGCAGTAGTGACGATAACTTCGTCCTGGGATTTGGCTAGGCCATCATTGGCCTCAAACCCAAGCTTGTAAATCCCCGCAACATCAGGCGTGAATGAGGCTGTCGTGGTATTCGAATTGCTGATATTCGCGTCTTTTAGAGTGCTGCCTACGGGCAAGGGAGCTACAAAAAACCACCTGAAAGTCAAGGCGGCTGGCCCATTGTCAGGGTCTGTGGCACTGCCCACTAGGGTAACGGTAGTTCCAGTCAAAACGGATTGATCTGCCCCTGCATTGACGTTCGGGGGAACGTTGGCTGATGTTGCGGTGACGCGTACGGTATCGACATTGGTATGGACACCATCGGAAACCGCAAGCGCGAGTTCGTAAACACCGGCTACGTCCGGGGTGAAGTTGGGGGCGGCGGTATGGCTGTTGGCAAGCAGCGCATCAGTCATGGCGCTCGCAGCCGGCACGATTTGGAAATGCCAGGAAAAACTCAATAACGCATGTTCAGGATCGGAAGACTGCGACCCATTCAAGGTGACTGCTTGTCCACTCCTTGCATTGGTATCTTTTCCGGCATTGGCGATGGGCGGCAAGTTGTGACCACTAATATTGATGGATACACGTGCAACATTTGAAACCGCGCCGCTGTTATCTTTTACCTTATAAGTAAAGCTGTCACGCCCCAAGTAGCCTGAAGCTGGCATGTATGTGACGGTTCCGTCGCGAAGGTTGCGGATCCGTCCGTGCCCAGGTTTGGTAACGATCCGAACCGTGCTGGCGACAATTCGACCATCAGGATCGCGGTCATTGACGGTGAGATTAATGGTGATGGCGCTGTTCTTGGCCGTGGAAGCGGAGTCGTTTAAAGCTTTAGGACGTTTATTCGTAATACCTTGGCAAGCCGAAAGCGTGCAGCGAGATTTGCAGATACGCACGTCATTATTCGTGATCACGCCGTTTCCGTCCGCGTCCTTAGGATCAGGGCTCGTCGCCCGTCGACCAATGTCCACTACCTGGATGACGTATATGTCCCGATAATCAACATCACCGTCAGCATCGACGTCACATACGCCAGCCGATACCCCGAGGCTGGTTACGCTGAAGGCAAATACTATAAACCACAACACTAGGGATACTATTGTGTGTCGTTGAGGTGTCATACGCTTCATCCCTTCGGGTAATCCCGACTAACGTGTGTAAAACCGACCCGCCCATGCTAGCTTAGCTGTGGGGTAGGCAAATGTAGTTTATGCGTAGCTCGATCTGGCCTGGGTAATAAGATTGCCGCTATCTCCGCCACTTACCAAACATGCAGTTCGTACTCAGTGGTTGAAACCGACGGTTTTCATTGCCCCAGATTTACTCGTTGTCGAAAAATTACCTTATTGATTCGGCCTTATGAAGATTTAACTTCCGTTCGCCTTGAGCCTTCACCACAGACACTTCCGTTGGTCGTCGAAAGGCTTATGTGCTTCGACAAAGCTCTCCTGAGTTTATCGAAGGGCTCAGCACGAACGGTTCAAACATCAACAGGCCGAATCAATAGTATAAATTATACATTCCTCAAAATAACGCTAACATAACGGGAAATAAGATACAAGTTCTTTGAATTAAAATTAATCTTATTTCCTTAAACAGGCCGCCACCAATAGTGGTAATCAATAATCAATGGGGTCGATTGATTTTGATTATATTTACCTTCAAATTAGTAAATTATGGCACAAGCATAGTTTTTATGTTGCCATTCGTCAAATCAGTTGCCGACCCCATTGATTGCCCAACATTGATTAATGTCCTTCGACAAACTCAGGACGAACGGTAATACCAATCCCAAAAAGTTGTTGTATGAATCCCCTCATCCTGGCCTTCTCCCTTTGGAGAAGGTAACAATGAGAACTTATTGAGATTGGTATAACACGTTGATTCCTTAAATCACGTTGTTAATTCAATAACGCTATATAGTCATTTTCGCTGATTACCTGAACGCCATTTTCCCTGGCTGCATTGAGTTTTGTTGCGCCCACGTCAGTGCCCGTTACCAAAAAATCAGTTTTTCCTGTCACTGAGCTGCCTACTTTTGCACCTAAGCGTTTGGCTTCTTTAATCATATCATCGCGTTTACCGTGCACCATCGTGCCGGTAAAAACAAGGGTTAAGCCGGCGATGGGGCTGGTTTTTTCTTGCTGTTCGGTAATCAATGGCGTTTGGATGAGGCTGAAACCTAGTTGATAAATTTTCAGGAAATCGTCTTTAATCAATGCCAAACACTCGACTACTGCTGCGCCTGTTTTTTCGGCAAAGCCTTCGATAAGGATGATGTCGTCTATGGTTAAGTTAAATATATCTAGCAGTCGATGATGTTGTAATAAGCGTTCGCAATTACCTAAGCCCATGCGGTAAATACCGAACGCGCCCAGGAAGCGCCAGTCTTCGATGGCTTCGGTTCGGCTGCGTCGGAGTTGGTCTAGCAAGTTTTTGGCAAGTTGGTTTTTTCCGTCCTGGCTGCGAAAACCCATCTCAATTAATTGTTCTAACGTCAGTTGATAAACGGCATAGACGGAGTTAACACCACAAGCATGAAGTTTCTCGATGGTTTTCTCGCCAAAGCCGTCATTATTGGCGAGTGTCCTGAAAAAATGTTCGATGGTATTTTCAATCTGTGCGGGACATTGGCTGGTATTCAGGCAATAGAGGTAATCGCTATCCCACACCAGCGCACTGCCGCAACTGGGACAATGTTCGGGGATTTGAGGTGGCTGCGGCGTTATCACTCGTTCAATTTTGGGGATGACCATGCCGCTACGGGTCAATTCGATCAATGTGCCTACGCCGATGCCAAGTTCTTTGACCATGCCGTAATGATGGGCGGTGGCACGGGAAATCATTGCGCCACTTAAGCGGGTAGGTTCCAATTCAGCGACGGGGTTTACGCGCCCGGAACGTGAGGTTTGCGGTGTGACCCGTAATACTTTAACTTGGGCGGTTTCCGCATTGCTCTTGTAGGCTATTTGCCAGCGGTGGTGATGGCGGGTTGCGCCTAAGTGTTGTTTGATGCGGTCATCGGTGACTTCAAAGACAACGCCATCAACATCGTAATCGACCAAGGTGTGTACCTTGGCAACGATAGTTTCAAAATCTGCTTTGAGTTCTGCGGACGAACCTTGCCAGTCCGGCAGTTCGCAAAAGGGGTAAAACACGGCGGCATGATTTTGTATAGCTTCCAAGGCATGAGGTTCCAAATCCTTTTCTTTGATGACACTGGCCTGGAAGTTTCGGGCATTTTCAAATGTATCGGCCAGATGGGTATTGAAATACGTTTGGTTGACGACGATTTCACCAGCACCCAGCCCACGTTTGCCACTGCCACCGACAATCATGCCGCGCTCGAACACGCGGGTTATATCCGTGCCTTTGCGACCATCACCACGGGTGTAAAACACCTGACCATCGTCGAATGCGGCGAAACCGTCCAACTTGGGCGTTGCCCGGAATATCAAGGTTTCTAGGTCAATTTCCAATTCTGTTGCGGCTTTTTCAATATTAGTCAGCCATTTCTCGATACTGTTTTTGGTGTAGGATTTTTCGGTGGAAAGCATTCGCTGCGGTAAGGTAACCGTTTTACCAGCAAACGCCTTTTCCGCTTCCACTGCATGTAGGTAAGGGTGGTCGGGATTTCGTCTTTCCAATTCAGACAGAAAGACCGAATCATAGACCTTATCAGGAATAAGCGGTTCACCGCTACGGTATAAGGCGTTGCAGATGTGCAGGAATGCCAACAGTTCTTCATCAGCCAAATCACTGGCTTGCGTTTGTCTGGCTATTGCTTCTATTTTTTCTGGATGTGCGCTAAGTGATGCTTGCTTTGATTCCCTGAGAATTCCCAGTTGGGCAGCGCTAAGCATCGGCTCGTTATAGGCTTAATAGGATTGCCTGGATAGTCGCTTCGGTGAGTGGCTGCCGTTGGTGATCCCAGATAACGCCATCCAGTTCTTTTGCCACTGTTTTTATGGTGTCTACAAAATCTTCAAATACGGTTTGGGCATCTTCCAAATCCCTATGCTGGAGATAAAACACGATGCCAGGGCAATTAAATGCCATCAGGTCTTCAACTTCTGGGAAAGTGCCGGGTTCAACCATGCAGGCAACACCAAAATCGACATCGCCGTGTTTGTTGATCCTTTCATACACCTTCAAATCGCCGTATTCAAGCCCCACCATTTGGAACGCAAGAACCAGATTGACACCATTAAAGCCTTCGTCAGCATTGGCTACGACACCAAACTGGATAATGTCCGGAATGGCAAGCCGCGAGTCGGGTTCCATGTCATCATCATCGAAGTCTTTGTTGAAGCCTTCATTGAAGCCATTATCCCAATCGGATTCTTCTTCCTCATCGAGCGTGTGCTTTGCTGCTCCCATCGGAATGATGTCAAAGTCGTCATTTTCAGGGTGGATTTTTAGCGATGGATCAATAGCGGTAGAAGAAGTACCGATGACCTGTTCATTTGTAAAAACGTCCGGATCCTGCTCTTCTCTTTGCCCTTTTATATAGCTCCACAAAATCATGCCGATAATGACCAGCAAGCCAGTGGCTATGATGACTATTCTTAAGAGTTCTTTATCCATTTAGTGTTCCGCCAGACTAACTGCTTCATCAATATCAACCGCTACCATCCGGGACACACCGGGTTCTTTCATGGTAACACCTGCGAGCTGCTTTGCAATTTCCATAGTGACTTTATTATGGGAAATATACAAGAATTGTATGGATTCTGACATATCTTCCACCATTTGTGAAAATCGGACAACATTAGCATCATCCAGTGGCGCATCGACTTCATCGAGCAAACAAAAAGGCGCTGGATTCAGCTCAAAAATCGAAAACACCAACGCGACCGCTGTTAATGCTTTTTCACCACCCGATAGCAAATGAATGGAGCTATTGCGTTTACCGGGCGGCCTGGCAATGATATTTACGCCCGATTCCAGTAAGTCGTCTTCAGTCAATTGCAGATAAGCTTGTCCACCGCCAAATAATTTTGGAAATTTTTCTTGCAAACCAGCGTTAATTTTATCGAAAGTTTCTTGAAAACGCAGCTTACTTTCTTTATCAATTTTGCTGATGGCTTGATCTAAGGTGTTCAGGGCTTCCGTCAGGTCGGCATGTTGTTCGTTGAGAAAATTCATGCGCTCGGATTGCGCTTGGAATTCCTCGATAGCGGTCAGGTTAATCGTGCCCAAGCGTTCAATTTGTCCGGTCAGCTCATCAACTTTACGTTTCCAGATGGGTTCTTCGGCATCTTCAGGTAAGGTAAGGAGTACGTCTTCGGCATTGGCATCAACTTCTTTAAGCTGCTCGTTGACGGTTTGCTGGCGGACTATACTCTCTTGCAATTCCATACGAATGGCATACAAAACCTCTTTTTGTTTCTCCAAACCCCTTTCTACACGAGCCTGTTGTTCCGATAATTGCGCTATTTGCGCTTCGATTTCTTCCAGTAACTGGCGTTGCGTTTTCAGTTGCGTTTCCAAAGCTTGCTTATCGCTCGAAAGTTGTTCAAGCTGCTTCTTTTCGCCGTCAATGGGGGCTAAGGTTTGCTGTAGCTTGTCTTTAAGTTCCGCAATGCGGTTTAACGACTGCTGTTGTTGCAGTTGCAAGCGTTCAATCTGCTTTCCGGTCAATGTTTCTGATGACCGTAACGATTCAAGTTGCGCCTTAATGCTATAAACCTGCTGTCTGGCTTCGTTGGCGGATTGCTCTGCTTGATGCAACTGACCTTGCAACTCCTGATTTAATCCTTCCAGGTTTTGCCGGTTGTCTTCCTGTTGTACGACTACGGTTTCTGCTTCGCTCAATAACGATTTAGCCGCTGCTAGTTTTTCAGCATTTTCTGATAATTCGTCAATAATATGGCTTTGTTCATTGTTGATATGCTCTAAGCGGCGCTGTTGCTGTTCAAGACGCGCTGAAAAAGCACTGGCTCCTGCCTGTTTTTGCGAGAGTTCTGTGCCCAATACATTATGTCGCTGTTGAATGGATTCGCGGTTGCTTTCGACTTCTTTCAGGCGCTGTTCGGCGGTCTGTGTGTGGTCTTCAACAGTTTCGATAGCGATGTGTAACTCTTCCTGCCGTTGTTTGAGCGAACATATTTCTTTTTCCCGTCGCAACACGCCGGATTTACTGTCTTTGTTATTCTTGACGCTTACCCAGCCATGCCCAAACCAAGTGCCATCTTGAGTGATGACCGATTCATAAGGTTTAAGCTGCAAAGCTAATATTCTGGCTGATTCGATATTCTCCGCGCAATAAATACCGGAGAGCAACGAGCTTAAGTCCCACGGGGCACTAAGCTTATCTATCAGGCGAATAAACGAATTCGACGATTCATTGAAAACTTTAGTGCCAGTTTCGAATAAGGTTAACGAGCTGTCGTGCAGTTGATGCAGTTCGGGTATGAATGCCTCGGCATTATCGGTGCATATCGCTTCCAAGTTACTGCCCAAGACAGTTTCAACCGCATTTTCCCAACCAGGGGAAACTTCCAGGAATTCCGCTAAACGCTGGTTGTTAGCTAAGCCCATCTGATCCAACCAATCGCCCAGCTTCTTGTTATCCTTACCCATCGCATGTTGTTGCAATAGTTCCAAGGAGGTAATTTTGCCTTTGACATGCTGTATTTCAGAGCGATGGGTATGCAATTCATTTTGAGATTGCTTGACCTGTTCGCGTAAGTCTTGAATTTGTTGCCGATGTTGTTCAAGTTGCTCGTGAAAATCAGCACGTTGGGTTTCAATGATGTCGATGGCTGTGGTTAACGATTCGATCTCGCTTTGAAACTCGTTGGCAGATAACTCGCTGCTTTCACTGTGCAATTTGTCCATGCGAACTTGCAACTGCTGGTTTAAGCTATCCAACTGGCTGATTTTTACCCGCTGAATTTCCGCTTGTTCCCTGAATTTAGAGCTTTCCGTGCGGTAAGTTTCCCACTGCTCTTGCCAAGTGCTTTTTTGCTGTTGGTATTCACGGTAAAGCTGCGTAGTTTCCTGTTCGCGCTCATCGGAAGTTTCTAGCGTAGCTTCTGTTTCCAGAATAGACTGTTTAATGGTTTCCAAAGCCAGTAGATCAGTCTCTATTTCGTTGCGGGAGGTGTCTGCCTGCTCTTGGGAACGTTTAATTTCCTGCAAGGCTTCTTCGTGACTGGTTTCAGTGTATTTGATGGTCTGCTCAAGGCTGCTGACCTCTGCAACTGCCGTATAGTAATCGGCCTGAATTTTGTCTAAAGCTTGCTGCTGGGTTTTGTAAGCACCGCGCTTGGTCTCGATTGTCGTGTTCAGGTCACGCAGTTGCTCAAACAAACGGTTATGCTCCAACGCCACGCCTTGCAACTTGGCTTCCATGTCCTGGGCGGCTTGGTGATAGATATTCCAGCGCATGGCCAGCAATTCCAGCTTGAATTGGCGTTCCTGCTTTTTCAGTTCGGTATATTTTTCGGCTTTTTCGGCCTGTTTTTGCAGATGCTTGATTTGCTTATCGACTTCATCACGCAAGTCATCCAGGCGTTCCAGGTTTTCCCGCGTGTGCTTCATGCGGGTTTCGGTTTCACTGCGGCGTTCCTTGTATTTGGAGATACCCGCCGCTTCTTCAATATGGACGCGCAATTCATCCGGCTTGGCTTCCACCATTCTAGAGATCGTGCCTTGCTCGATAATAGCGTAACTTCTGGAACCTAAACCCGTACCCAAAAATATATCGGTAATATCTTTGCGGCGGCATCTTGCGCCGTTCAGGAGATATAAGGACTGACCATCACGGCTGACCTGACGTTTGATAGCAATGCTGTTGTAATGGGCATACTCACCGCCAATCTTGCCTTCGCTATTATCGAAGACCAATTCTACCGATGCTGTGCTTACTGGTTTGCGGGTGGATGAGCCGTTAAAGATCACATCCGCCATACTGCCGCCGCGCAAATGCTTGGCCGAACTTTCGCCCATTACCCAACGTATCGCGTCGATGATGTTGGATTTACCGCAACCATTGGGCCCGACGATAGCCGTCAGGTTGCCATGAATGGGTATGACCGTTGGATCAACGAAGGACTTAAAGCCTGAAAGTTTGATTTTTTCCAGTTTCATAACTGGTAGAATAGTCCCTTAATTGAATGAAACTTATAGAATAAGATAAGCGCAGTATTATTAACGATTATGACTACAAAACCAAGTAAAGACCTGGAAACTTTCCCCAACCCGCAGCCAGGCCGGGATTATACGATACGGATTACCATTCCTGAATTTACTTGCCTGTGCCCGAAGACCGGGCAGCCGGATTTCGCCACAATCACCATCGAATATGTTCCAGCCAGCTTATGCGTGGAGCTTAAGGCACTCAAATTGTATATGTGGTCGTTCCGTGACCAGGGCGCATTTCACGAAGCCGTTACTAACGAAATGCTTAACCATATCGTCAAAGCTATTGCCCCTAACTTTATGCGGATTCGCGCTGAATTTAATGTGCGCGGCGGCATTTACACCACCGTGATCGCCGAGCATAAGAATCCTGCCTGGAAAGCGCCGGATTTAGTCAATCTTCCCTAATTTTTCTACCGAAATAATCCATGAACTTCAAAGACGCACTGACCACCTTGCCGCAATACATTTTGCCACAGCATACCTTATCCAAGTTGATGAGCACTATTACGCATTCGGAAAACAAAGCCCTCAAGAACTGGTGTATCACCACTATTATCAAGCATTATGGCGTAAACATGGACGAGGCGCAGGAACAAAACCTAGATGCGTTCAAGAGCTTCAACCATTTTTTTACCCGTGAGCTAAAGCCGGAAGCTAGGCCCTTAACCACGGAAAAAAACGCCGTCGCTTGTCCTGCCGATGGTTCCGTCAGTCAAGCGGGCAACATCACAGACGGCAAAATTTTTCAAGCCAAAGGCATGTCATTTTCTACTGTAGATTTGTTAGGCGGCGATGCCGAACGTGCCAAGCCTTTTGAAGACGGCGTATTTACGACGATTTACCTGTCGCCAAAAGACTACCACCGCCTACACATGCCGCTAACAGGTACGTTAAAGGAAATGGTGCATATTCCAGGCAAGTTGTTCAGCGTAAACACCGCAACTACCCGCTCCGTACCCGGCTTGTTTGCACGGAATGAACGGGTTGCCGCCATTTTTGATACCGAGGCAGGGCCAATGGCATTGGTACTGGTGGGCGCTATTTTTGTTTCGAGCATTGAAACCGTCTGGCATGGCGTAGTCACCCCGCCTAGCGCCCCTTCTGTGGGAACTTGGTACTATCCAAAAAATCCCCCTACGTTGAAAATGGGTGAAGAAATGGGGCGCTTCAATATGGGTTCTACGGTTATCGTCTTGTTTGGCAAAAATAAGGTCCAGTGGGAAAGCGAATTTAAGGCTGACCAATTGGTGAAACTTGGGAAGATGGTTGGCAAAGTACTTGTTTAATGGTTTTATAAGATGCAGTAGAGCCATAGGATGCGCTGAACGAAGGGATGCGCCTCGTTCCTCGGCACATCCTATCGCACTGGCTTCCTGCACCACTGCGTTGTAAGTAAGGATTTTCCGTACGTCGTAATCCACCCAATTTGTCCGCCTTGTATGATCAAATTTAATCAATGTTGCCAAGGAGATCAAGTAAGCTTTAACCGTTCATTGGGAGGCCGTATCCGCCTGAGGACTGACAACTG
>Ga0302323_100002739_pt1 | contig 14324 bp, 12 predicted proteins | sample Fen_T0_3_FD_201950 | JGI IMG/M metagenome (GOLD analysis project Ga0302323, IMG submission 201950) | Peat permafrost microbial communities from Stordalen Mire near Abisko, Sweden - Fen_T0_3 | ecosystem: Environmental > Terrestrial > Soil > Wetlands > Permafrost | place: Sweden: Abisko... | reverse complement strand
GGGCCGACGGGATCAGGCAAAACGCGCGTGGTCGAAGCGATGTCCGAAGCATTGTTCGGGGACGCCCGCGCCTGTATCAAGATCGATTGTGCCGAGTTTCAACACTCGCACGAGATTGCCAAGCTGATCGGTTCGCCTCCGGGATATCTGGGACACCGGGAAACGCACCCGCTGCTCACGCAGGAAGCGCTGAACCAGTGGCACACCGAAAAGCTGAAGCTTTCGATCCTGCTCTTCGACGAAATCGAAAAGGCCTCGGATTCGCTGTGGCAGCTGCTGCTGGGAATTCTGGATAAGGCAACTTTGACGCTGGGCGATAACCGGCGCGTGGATCTTTCCAGTTGCATCATCATCATGACCTCGAACCTGGGCGCCAGCGAGATGACGAGCCTGGTGGACGGCGGACTCGGCTTCGCGCCGAAAGTAGTGCAGGTAGACACCGCCCTGGACGACAAGATCGATCGCACCGCGGTGGAAGCGGCGCGGCGCAAGTTTACGCCCGAGTTCATGAACCGCATCGACAAGGCGGTGGTCTTCAAAACGCTTCGTCCGGAGCATTTGCAGCAGATCCTGGAAATCGAACTCGGGATGGTACAGCAGCGCGTGCTGATGGCCGCCGGTGCGCACCAGTTCGTATTCAACTGCACTCCCAAAGTAAAAGACTTTCTGCTGGTGGAAGGCACCGATCCCAAGTACGGGGCGCGCCATCTGAAACGTGCCATCGAGCGGAACATCGTTTTCCCGCTGGCGAACCTGGTGGCAACCGGGCAAGTGAAGCTCGGGGACTTCGTCCGCATTGACATGCTGGGCGAGAGCAAAATGACTTTCGTGAAAGAGGCCGAAGGCGCGATGGTTCCAGTGTTGCTCGAACGCTATGGAGCGGCCGCCGGAGCACCCGTGGTCGCGGCGCGGGCAGCGCGTCCGGTGGCGCAACGCAAGGAGTTTGGCGCCGGATCGCTCAACGAGAACAAGTAGGTAGGGAATGCAGAAGTCAGAAATAAGAATGCAGAAGTGAAACCCTTTGGCTCTCGGGGCGGGGTTTTACTTCTGCATTCTTATTTCTGACTTCTGCATTTTGGCCTCACTCTGCCGTACATCACCTTCCGTAACCTGCCCGGAGATGTCCTTTCGTGCGATTCTGCGATTGCCGTTAGCCCATCGACCGCGGGCCACAGGGCCAACTCCCACTGGGGCCGCGGAACTCAGCGAGGTTGATTCATGTTGCAGTCCCCGGAACCGAAGTACTCTCCGAACACGGCCCCCACCAATAGTTACACCCCAATCAAGACCGCTGCACCGTCGCTCGAGCAGGCCACCATCGGACGCACGCTGGTGATCAAGGGTGAAGTGAGCGGCGCAGAAGCTCTTTATATCGACGGCCGCGTGGAAGGCACGATCAGCTTCCCGGAGAGCCGCGTGACCATCGGCCGCAACGGCAATGTGGCGGCAAACGTCAACGCCAAAGAACTGGTCATCATGGGCAAAGTTCAAGGCAATGTCGAATGCGCGGACCGCTTGGACATCCGCAGCGAGGGCGTGCTTGCCGGGGATGTAATCACGCATCGCATCAGCGTGGAAGAAGGCGCCATCCTCAAAGGCGGCGTTGAAGTGCGCACCCCGGAAAAGAAAGCTCAACCCCAGCAGCAGGCCAAGCAGGAGGCTCCGAAGCCAGAACCGCCAAAGGCGATGGCCGCCACCGCGGGAAGTCAGTAGTCGGTAGACAGTGGCAGTTGCCACTTTCAGGATCGTAAAGAAAAAGCCATCAGCATCGCGCTGATGGCTTTGTTATTTCTGGCTAATGGCTACCGACTACTGCCCACTGTCTTTCTTCTTGAAATCCAGTGACGCTGAGTTCATGCAGTAGCGCAGCCCGGTCGGCTTGGGACCGTCGGGAAAGACGTGCCCCAGATGGGCGTCGCAACGGGCGCAGCGGGCCTCGGTGCGAGTCATGCCATAGGCGCGGTCGGTATGCTCGCTGATGTTTTGTTTGTCCGCAGGGGCGAAAAAGCTGGGCCAGCCGCTGCCGGATTCGAACTTCGTCCCGGATTCAAATAGCGGTGCGCCGCAGCCAACGCAGTAGTACATCCCGTCTTCGTGATTGTCCCAGAGTTTGCCGGTGAAGGCGCGCTCTGTGCCCGCCTCGCGAGTGACGTGGTACTGCTCGGGCGTAAGTTGCTCACGCCATTCCTCTTCAGTTTTGGTGACCTTTTCGGTGAGTTTGTCAGTCATAGATATCCCTGTGTGTGAGATGCGGGAGAGCCTAAAAAGTTGCGGGGCATCACCCTTTGGCGGCCGAGGGCGCCCGCCCCACTCGCTCAGATCTCAATGATCATGTCCTCCAGGCGCGTGGGGTAGGAGTTTAGAACCTCGGCCTTATCTTTTCGGACGACGACCGTGTCCGAGTGGCGGAATCCGCCCCAGTCCGGATCGTAAACACCGGGCTCGCAGCTGAAGGTCATTCCCTGCCGCAGGACGGTCTTGTCGCCCTCGGCAATCCACGGGGATTCGTGGCCTTCCAGGCCGATGCCATGCCCCGTGCGGTGTTTCAGGAATTTTTCGAATCCAGCCTTACGGATCTGGTCGAGACTCTTCTTGTCCACTTCTTCGGCAATCGCGCCTTCCTTCAGGTTGTCCACGCCGGTGTCATGAGCGGCGAGCATCGCGTCGTAGAGGCGCCTGGCATAGTCACTCGGCTTGCCAATTGAAAACGACCGCTCGCACTCGACCCCGTAGCCGCCGACCTGGGCACCGTAGCTCAAGATCAGGGCATCCCCTTTTTTCAGGCGATCTTTGCTGGGTATGGCATGCGGGAAGGCGGAGCGTTTACCGAAGGGCACGAGTCCACCAAACGGCGGATCGATACCAATGCCGACGACATCTTTCAGTTCGGCGGCCATCTTGTCGGCAAGTGCGTCGGCTGCAGCCTTCAGGATCTCGTTTTCCGTGACGCTGCCATGGCTCTGGACGAACTCGCGTCCGGCCTGGATCGAGAAATCCGAAAAATACATGCCGCGCCGCATGATGTTCAGTTCGTCTTCGTCCTTGATCCAGCGCATTTCCTCGATCAGGTCGCCGGCTTCCACGAGCTCGGCGTTGGGCACTCCTAATTTGATTTGCTTCATGCGGCCCGCGGAGGCGTCCTCGATTCCGATGCGGCCCTTGCCGAAGCCGCGCTGGGCAACGCGTTCGAAGATCCAGCGAACACGGTTCACCGGGCCGGGGAAATCGAAATAAGATTCGTAGTCCTTCACCCACCAGAGCTTCACCTGGTCGGACTCAAGTTCCGGGACGAAGAGCGCGGGGTCTCCAGACCTGGGAATGAGCGCGGCAAGCGGCCTTTCGGTCGAAAGATGGAAGTAGCCGGTCGTATAGATGACGTTGTGGCTGCTGAGCAGAACCACTGCGTCGAGCTTGCGGCGGGCCATCTCCTGCTGCACTTGCCCGATCTTGCGGCGATACCAGTCGGGGGGCAGGCGGTCGGGCAGGTTCGCGGCGGGCATCGAGGCCGTGATCCGCAACGTATGGGTGCGGCCGTATGCGGAGAGACGAGAGGTAACGGCTAGCGCAGCGGCTCCGGTGGCAGTGCGGAGGAAAGTGCGGCGTCCAGTGGTGTCCATGGCAGCTCCAGAACTGGGGATCGAAGGCGAACCATGGTAGCGCAAGGTTCGAGGTCTGTCCTGCTTATGAAAACCGACCAAAACCAGTGTGACAGCGCTCACAGGCATTGGGGCGAGGTTCCTGTTTCATAAAACCAAGTGGGGAGGTTTTCCGGCGAGAACACCCGCAAGGCGGCACAGGACGATGGGCGATCTGAGTGCACATTTTTGCAAGAGCGAGTTTGCCTGCCGTTGTTGCGGGGAACTGAAGATCAAAATGCGCCTGATCGATGGGCTGGAGAAACTGCGGACCCTGGCAGGCAAAGCGATCGTGATTCATGACGGGTACCGTTGTCTCGCCCACAACCAGCAAGTGGGCGGAGTCACGGACAGCGAACACACCCAGGGCATGGCCGCGGACGTGGAAATTCCCGGGCTGTCGCTGCAAGAGATGTATGAACTGGCGCTGCAGGTGCCTGAATTCGCCCACGGCGGGGTGGGCGTGTATGACGGCGGGTTCGTGCACGTGGATGTGCGGCTCCACGCGTCGCGCTGGGCAAGGGTACGGGGACAATACGTTGGAATCCAACACCTCGTGAAAGATCCGGTTCTACTGGCAAAGAGTCAAACGACTTCGCGATCGGGGTGACAGCGGCATCGCTCTGAAGCTGCCGATCTTCCCGCCATCCTGCGAAAGCCGCGGCCAGCGCGGCCTTTGGCCACAATGACCTGAGTAATGCTCACCCTGTTACTCATAAAGTGCAGGTGCTTGCATGCAGCCTGCTTTGGCAATCCCCCAAAATCCTACTAACCTCATCCGCAGCAAGCACTTACGGGGCGCCTGGGGGTTGGTGTAAGAGGTGCATTGTAGAGCCCAAGCCCGGGAGTATCGGGGTGAGCCTGGGGGCACTGTGACGATCATCTATTCGGCGCCGAGCGAAGCTCCACAGAAGACGCGGACAACCCTGCTTCCACTGCTGATCATCCTCTTCGTCGCTTCGTACACCATCCTGACCATGCTGGTGGTGGAGCAGGGACGAACCATCGAGGCGCAGCGGAGCTTGCTACAGGCGATGCTGAAGGACAGCACTCAACTAGCGGACTTGAAAAGCAAACTGGCGCACGCCGATGCCGAGCGCTCCCCAACGAAACCGGCCGCCCAGGCTCCGCACAAAGAAGAAAAGGAAAAAGCTTCGGGAAATGTGGGGAATGCCGCTCCCAAATCTCCTGGCAGTGAGGTACGGCGGCCGGGAAAATCGGCCCGCACCTCGAAACAGATTCCGGAGAGACCGGCGGAGGACCTGCAAGACGCGCGCCGGTCCACAAACATCACTTAGTTGATTCGCGCAGTTGGATCGTGGCAACGCATTAAGAAATGGTTCTGTGGAAAACGGCCCGGTAGGAAGGCCGTGAGAAAGAGACAACCCTAATGAAGGCACTGACCCTAGCCTTGCTTTTGTCTCTACCCGTCCCCAGGTTGGCGCCGCCAGCAAAGCCCTCCATCTTCCCCGTCGCTCGGGAAGTCCGCAAGGGAGGGCGCTGGCATCTGGCCGCGACGGGGCACGCCGTCTATTGTTATGGCCCGGTGATGACGATGCCCCAGGCGGCCGGCGGATTTCTGCGCGTGGCCACGTTTTGCCGCGGCGAGCAGGCAATGGTGCCGCTGAAAGAGTAGTTTGAAATTTCCTTCAGAATTTCCGGCAGTCTCCGCGAGAAGATCGCGCAAATCCTTCGCTACTACCGCGAAGTAGTACTCGAACCTGCTTTAGCACTGACGATTTTCACTTCAAATGGCTTGACAGATGGGGCAAGGCCGGACAGAATGCTGCACAGCGTTTTTGTCCCGTCAGTTCCCCCCGTCCCTGCGGTACCAGGGGTAAAGAAAACAAATCAGGTTCAACTCTCAGGAGGAAGCAGTGAGTGATTCCAAGAAGTTCCTAGTGCTATGTCTCTGCCTGACCACGGTCTTGGGCACGAGTTTCGGACAGCAAATTCAGGTCGTTAAGGGCGACTCCCCGTACATCAAGGGCGCCAAACCCATGTTTGCCACAATTCCTCGCTCGATCGAGCTTGCGGACGGACAGGTTCCGCCTCCGGTTCAGATTCCGCTCTGGAACGGGTCCTTCGTTTTCAACGGCACAACGTTCCACACCGCCATGGTGGGGACAGATCCTTCCTTGGGTTCAGTGACCAGCAAAATTCCGATGGTCATTGTTCCGCTCCAGTTTAATTTCTCGAATGGAACGTCGCTGTCGGCGAAGCAAACTGTTTGTGGAGACACGACAAACACCGTGACGCGAGTGAAGAAGTCACCGGTAGTTTCCAATGCCGCCACGTTCATGGCGGGTGCAACGAATGTCGGCAAGACCCAGTACATTGATGCCTTTCAGCGCGCGAACTTCTGGAATTTCGTTGGCACAACGGCCGGAAAGAACTATCACGTAAAGTTCGCTCCCATCCAGATGAAGCCGCTGCAGATCATCAACGTTCCCGGGTCGAGCGGCACTTCGGTTGCCGGTCCCTGCGCCAAGATCGGCGAAGTTGACATCAACTTCTTCGACAACATCGCGATGAACCTGATCACCCAACTCGGTATCCCGGCCAACACTCTGCCTCTGTTCCTGTCCTACAACACGTTCTGGACCTCGGGCGGCTGCTGCATCCTGGGCTACCACAGCACGAACAACGCCGGCAACCAGGCGTATGCGGTTGCCGCTTACAGCGACCCTGGAATTTTCAGCGTTCCGATTCAAGACATTCACGCGTTGAGCCATGAGCTCGGCGAATGGATGGACGATCCGCTCCTTCCGGTGAACATCGTTCCGGCCTGGGGCCATGTGGGACAGGTGGGCGGATGCCAGAACAATCTGGAAGTCGGCGACCCGGTCACGGGGAGTGCATTCACCGTGGCGTTGAACGGGTTCACCTACCATCCGGAAGACCTGGTCTTCTACCCATGGTTCGCGCGCATCACCCCATCCACTTCGGTAAACGGCTGGTACAGCTTCCTGAATGCCTTTGCTGCTCCTCAGCCACTTTGCCACTAGGCTAAGGGCTTGTTTATTTTCGCGGGGTTGCGCACAGCAGCCCCGTTTTTTCTTAGTGCCTGATTTGCTTGCGGGTTTCACCCGGTGTCGTCGCGGCCAGGGTCCAGTTCCGGTTTGTAGCGCAACGAATTGGGGTAGTAGCCATTTGTTTCTAATAAATTGATCGCCAGTGCTTGAGCTATCCCCCGCGTGACTTGCTCCGGCTAAACCGGTTGGCGCCCGCGGCTGCTACTTCGTACGTCGTTGCGAATGACGACTCGCCGTGTCCGTTTCGTGCCGGCGTAAGCTTCTACACCGTAGCCCCCGATGGTTCACTGACCCTGAAGCAACAGGGTGCGCATGGATTTCCGGGACCCGACCACCGCCGACACGTTTGTGTTTCACTGTCACATCCTGCTGCATGAGGATCTCGGCATGATGCACAAAATCCTGGTCGAGCCATAGTCACTACGGTCGATAACGAAGAGAGAGGTCACACAACACATGCACAAACGGATGCTGATTGTTTTGGGGGGCTTTTGCGGGCCGCTGGATACATGGCTGGGACCCGCAACGCTACCGTGGTTCACGCTCAGACGCCCACGGCGAGTGGCGTCCCGAAATCCTATGGCAAGCTTGTAACCGCTTTCGCGGACTCCATCGGCACCGGCTTGGTATTTGAGGACGCCGAGGGCGTGATCCGGTTCGTCAGCATTACCGGCATGAAGGAAGGGGAATTGGCACGCTATCAGACCACGCCAACCCGTGGAGGCATCCCCAAGTCGTACGGTCATCTGGTCAGCGCGGTTGTGAACCATGGAACCACTGGACTGATTTTCGAGGACGCCAGCGGCGTAATCCGGTTCGTTACCCTGACGGGAGAGACCGAGAGAGAGTTGCCGCGCAATTGATATCGGGAGATGTCATTTTCCGAACCTCGGTGGGACCTCCACAGTAAAGACTTCATGCGCGCCCCTCGTTTCAATCTTGGAGATCCAAATAGATTCGAGTCTGGATTAGCGAGGGCGCTAAGGCCCGTGCCGCCGGTCCAGAGGCTATGCGATACTTTAGGCCGAGCGGAAACGCCAACCGCGGGCCCGTAGCTCAAGCGGATAGAGCATCGGATTTCTAATCCGAGGGTTGGGTGTTCGAGTCACCCCGGGCCCACCAGAATCCCCTCCAAGCGCCCTCGTTGCAGGTCCTTCCCCTTCGCACGGGATCTCGCCAGCGGGCTCTCCCCCTTCGACTACGCTCGGGGTCACGCCCGCACAACGGCTCAAGTTTGACTCCTGCCGGACCTACCAGAATTCCCAATCGCGGAATCATCGCAATATCAAAACGGAAACGGGACTCGCCAATCGGCCTGGCCATGGCCTGAGGGGGCTGGCATAGCGCGGGCGGGTTTCATTGATGGTTGACCTCTGCTCGTTTCCCACCTCGTCCGGCTGCGCCGATGTGCGCGTCTCGCGATTATTCGCTTCAACTTAGGCGGCGGTACACCAACACACAGGGAGGTACGTCCTGACGGATCGCCAAAGGGGCCTGGTTTTATCCCCGCAGGGTAACGACTTGCACGGTGGAGCGCGAACTCGTGCCCACTGTCTAAGGAATACTTGTGGTGAGTCTCTTCCATGACTCATGGATCCGACCGCGCGTCAGCGACGATCGCACTCCGCTGATCGCACTCGGACGTTTTCCTTCGCCAAGGCAACGACGAAAGGAAAACTATGAGGAACAGCGGTCTTCTCGTCCTGCGCTTTGTTCTGCCCTGTCTCATGCTCGTAGCCTGCATGGCGACGGACTCCCCGACCATCAAATCCAGCACCCGAGATCTGCGCGACGTTCAAGTTACGATTGCACCCGACAAGGCCTATCTACGATCGCGCCAGTCGGTGACGTTCCGCGCCGTGGTTGCCGGAGCCAAGGGACAGAGGGTCCACTGGTCTGCGACCCAAGGCACGATCACGCAGGCGGGCGTCTACACAGCCAGCGGCAATGGAACGGCCACCATAACCGCGGCGTGGTCCCACAACCGGCGCATAAAGGGCACGGCCATCGCTGCGATCATCGCGCCGCCCGTCGCTCACTCAACCGCACGAACGGATCAGAACGCCGAGCAGTTGCCCTCGACCATGCCGGCCTGGGGTGGCCTGACCGGAGTGAGCACGAAATGGTGTAACCCCGCGTTTTCGAATCTCTGTACGATCCGCGCGACCGACGGCCAGACCGCCCTGCTGGCACCGCAAGCTACCCTGCAGACCGCCGATTCCGGCGAGATGGCGCTCTGGGCAGTCGATTCCCGGCATGTGATCGTCAAGGGTACCGGCGGAGGAAAGTACGTCATCGGCTTTGATCCTGCAACCGAGATTGTCACGCGGACTCCGCTCACGTTCGGCTACGACGCGGTGCTTTTCTCCCGCACCGACCCGCAGACGATGTTTGCCCTGGATGGAACGAAGGTGCGAGTGATTCAGGCCGCAGTCGATTGGTCCGCCGTGGCGTCGGATACGCTGTTGTTCGACTTTGCCATTTGCCTGCCGGACGGTTTCCAGGTGACCTGGAATGGAACCTTCGGCGCGGTGTTGGGTGACGACTCGTTTCGGGCGGCGTTCTCCAACACCCTCGGCCAGGGTTCGGGAGTGTATATGGCCGCGTATCAGACCGAAGCCATCGGTTCAGTCGGTCCCGGCTGTTACGTGCTCAACACCCAGGAAGGAAGCGTCACCGGTCCGAACGGCCCGCTCGGTTCCATCGACGACGGCGTCAATCCGCTCGCTGATCGGTTCACCATGCATGAAGGCGGCGGCGGCCAGAACCCACAATATTCCATGGTCTCCTATTCGGTGCGTCAACCCAAGGGTGAGTCCGGCTGTCTCGCCGGAGACTGCAAAGCGAACAACCCGTACGTGTGGGAAATCGGCACCACCCACCTGAGGACATGCCCGATCCAGTGCGATGGACACTCGGCGAAAGGCTACAACTACTGGGCCATGGGCAAGAAATACCGGCTGCACGGTTATCTCGACCCGAAAGCGCCGCTGACTCCTCTGGTCGATTTCCCCCCCGACTTTCCCGACCAGCACGGAAGTTGGATCAACACCACCGAGGATGATGCACCGCCCGCGTTTCTGGTCAGCACGGATGTGACCCCGATCATTCCCTACCCCACCTGGGGTTACGACGAAGTACTGGCGGTGGCAAGCGATGGCAGCCAGACGACCTGGCGTTTTGGCCAGACGCTCAACTCCGGTAAGAGCATCTACTTCATCGTGCAGAACGCGGTTGGGGTAGTCAGCCAGGACGGCCGCTGGGTCGCATTCGCCAGTGACATGTGCGGAGCCGGGTGCCCGAAGCCGGCGCCGCTCGGATATGAAGCGGACGGCAAGACACCGCGCGGGGACGTCTTCATTATGGAAGCAAAGTGAAGTCTGGAGAATAGTTCATAGGGTTGGTGGGGACATTCGAACCTGCTGGAGTCGAATGTCCCCTGATTCTTACACCACATTGACGACGGCCGGTTCCGTTTCGCCGGTAGCGACCGTGGACGACGACGACGGCAGTTCGCCCAGCGGGCAGTTGGGCGACAGGTAGCTCAACTTGCGCTGGATGATCTCCTGCGAGTACTTGCCGAGATAATGGGCGATGGTCTCGACGCGAATCTTGATTCCGCCGGAGGGTTTTGTGGAATCCAAATCTCCGAATTTGAAATACAAAGTTCCGGTCGCTTCGACGATCTTCTGCGCCGGTGTGTAGGTGGGCTGGTCCATGCCGCACTCGTAGCTGGAAAGCCGCAGCACGCAGGCAATCCAGGGGCAGCGGGTGGCGACCTTGGCGCCCCACATAATCTCATTGGTGTTGCTGCTGTAGGACGACGCCCAGACATCGGAAATGTCGAAGGGGCTCTTGATGAGGCCATCGCGCAGGTCAGCTTCGAAGAGCCAGTTCATCAGGTCCATATCCGCCGGCAGGTATTGCAGCCACAGAATCGGGTAGCCATAGGCCTGGATATCCGCCTCGATCTCGTGCCCAATACCGATGTCCATGTGGTAGGGACGTGCCAGCACCAGGATGCAGGGCTTCTGATTTTTTGCGCACCACGTCAGAATGTCGCGCCCCTGCTTGCGGGCGCGCTCAGTCAGGTCGTCGAGCGCTGCGAAGCCGGCTTTGACTGCGCGCGCCGTTTCTTCCTTGTCGAGATCGAAAGCATCTTTCAGGGATATATAAAGCTGATCGGTCACCATGTGGCGGTCGCCCAGGCTGACGAACGGAGATGCATGGATCACGTTGTTCTCGGCGAAGATGTCGCGCTCTTTGAGGAAGCCGGACTTGATGTTCTCCGGACCGGCCATGACGCGCGTGCAGGTCACTGTGTCCACGACGTGACCGTGCAGAACCGAGGGCAGCGAGTGAATCATGGGGCTGAGCAGGATGTTGATTTTCTTTTTCTGCCCGAAGATCAGCTCGCCATAGTGTCCGCTCATGGCCTTGACGGGATAGCAGCAGTCCACGGTGCCGCGCCCCTTGCCGAACTCGCGACCCTGCTCCTCCGAAGTGTCGGAGCTGAAGATGATGTTCTCCGACTCCACGCCGAGATCCCGCAGGAAGCCCACCCAGAACTGGTGGGTCGTCCAGATGTTAAGGACTTTGGGGATACCCACGCGCAGTTGCGAGCGATCCTTCTTCTTACTTACGGCAACTTCAGTTGCGGCGGAACCCTTCCTGGCGAACCATGTCTGCAACGTTCGGATAGGCATTTTTCGTCTTCTCGATTCCGGCTTTGATGACCTTCATTTCAGTTAAGTCTTCGACCAGCCCTTTCGGGCAGGAGTTGTTGACGATCACGCGTTCCCAACCCGTGGTCAGCGGAACCTTGCTCCAGGGGCGGCCCTTGCCTTCGAGCAGCGCGACGTCGATGAAGCTGCGCTGACAATTGACCGGGCACCAGTGGCAGACGGTGTCTGTAGAAGTAGCCGTCTTGTAAGTGAGCCTCTCGATGGAGTCGAAGCCGCGGAAAATCGTCTGCCCGCCGCCCTTCCACCAGTCGAGCGCAACCAGTGCAGCGCCGATCGCGCCAGCCTCGCCGGAGTAAGGATGAACCACGACTTCGGCCTCGGGGACCTTGCTGAGAATGAAGTCCACCTGGGTCTTCACAACCGCGAGGTTGCGATGTGTTCCGCCCTGCAAAATGTACTTGCGGCCGACCTGCTGGAGATTGTTCATGCCGCCGGCGTAGATCCAGACGTTGAGCGGCAGAATGGCGCATAACCCGGCGAGAATCTCTTCCGCCTGCCATCCCTTGCGCTGCTGGTTGACGATATCGCTTTGCAGGAACACGCCGCAGCCCATGGAAAGAGTTGGCATCGCCAGCGCTTTGAAGGCGCCGTCAGCCATATCTCCCATCGGGATATTGAAACGCTCGGCAACCCCCTGCAAGAACGCGCCGTTCCCGGAGGAGCACTGCGAGTTCAGCCGGAAATCAGTAACCGCGCCGTTGTTCAGAATCATGATCTTCACATCCACGCCGCCGACATCGCAGATGCAATCGGCGTCAGGAAAGAAATGAAGACCGGCGGAGGCGTGAGCGATGGTTTCAACCACCGGGCAATCGGCTCCCAGGATCCCCTTAAGCAGATCCTTGCCGTACCCGGTGATGGCGAGGCCCAAAATGTCGCCGTCGCTGACCACCGCCCGTACCTGTCGAAACAGGGCCTTGGCATCTTCGATCGGGTTGCCTTTGCTCAAGGCGTAGCAGGAGAACAGAAGTTCCTTCTCCGGCGACATGCAGACTGCCTTAGCGGTGGTGGAACCGAAATCGCAACCTAGCAGCACGGGGCCGATGCTGTGGCCGGTCACCGCGACGCCGGCGGGCGGAGCGGACGCCTGGGGCTTCTCGTATCGGGCTTTGAACGTGGCGAGGTCGGCGTCGTCTTTGCAGAGCCCGCCGCGGCCCATCTTCTTCTTTTCTTCGTACTGGCCCGTTTCGATCCAATACTTGAGTTTGTCGGAGCCGAAGTAGAGACCAGTGGCGCCGCTTTCGCGCAGAGCGACTTCCACGCAGCCGAGCGCAGCGTAGTAGAGGGCGTTGTCCGGGACACGGATGAGCGTGGAAATATCGCGGTCGTCCGAGACCTGAATCTTGCGCTCCTTCCACACTTTGCCCAGATGATAGCGCCAGGCTTCCTGCAAGCCCTTGAAGAAGAGGTTCGGGCCGCCGAGCAGAAGAATCTCCGGCATCGGCGTGTTGCCCTTGGTTAGCGTAGCGAGGTTCTGATACACCACCGCCTCGAATAGCGAGGCAATGATTTCTTCCACCGGAACTCCGGCCTTCAGCAGCGTGTTGGCATCCGCTTCCGCGAAGATGCCGCACTTGCTGCTGATCTTGTGCAAAGGGTATCCGGAGTAGCCCATCTTGGAAAGGCTTTCGGACGAAATCTCCAGCTTGCGCGCCGTCTTCTCGATGAACGTTCCCGTGCCGCCCGAGCAGGCGCTCTGCATCAGGACCTGCTTGCTGCGTGAGATGCCTTCTCCCTGGAAGAAAATTGTCTTCATGTCTTCGCCGCCGATTTCGCTGACGAAGCGCACGTTGGGATGAAGTTTGTCCACGGCGGCAGCCACCGCCACCACTTCCTGCACAACTTTGCCGCCAACCAGTGGCGCTATGATCCCCGCACCCGATCCGGTAAAGAAGACGCGGTCGCGTCCCGGGGTCAGGCCGTGACTGGTCTCTAGCAATGTGAGGAACGAGAGAACTTTTTCCGCCTGGCGCGTGTTGTGGCGCTCATAGGCCTGCGCCAGAACCTCGCCTCGCGGAGAAGCCAGCGTGTACTTACAGGTGGTGCTGCCCACGTCCAACCCACAGATCAGGCTTTCGCCCTCATAAACTGCGGGCGATGGTATGGCAGCCAGCAGTGCGCCCGGCTCGCCTTCAATCCCTTGAATCTGAACCAATCCGTTCGCCATGAACTTCACCTCTTTCTCTTGCTCGCTCGCCTTTCAGGTGCAGTTACATGTTCCGCTCAGGCCCGGGCCAGTCCCCGGTCCTGGGCCAGATGGAGAACGTAATTTGATGATGTCCCCGAATACCCCTTGTGCGGGATTTTGTAGGTAGCGCGCCGTACTTCGGGATGGCGCTTTTCGTATTCGTGGATGGCTTCCATGGTGAGGCCGGTCTTCTTCATGACTTCTTCGAACTCCGCCTGGGCGCGCTTCTTGGCTTCGGTCAGAATCATCTGGCAGCGGGAAAGCGCGTGCACTTCGGCGTCGCCCTTCACCTCGATCGGCGCGTAGAGTAGGTCGGGATATTTACCTGTCACGTTGGCCATCGAGCCGATGGACATTGTATTGGGCATGCAGGAGTACGGCGAAAGCTCGCAAATCATGTGGGCTTTCTTGTGGTGATAGGCGTACAGCGCTTTGCCGATCAGCATGTGGCCTTCACCGCCGCGCAGTTCGAAATGATAGAACGGCTCGGCCAGATCCTTCAGTTCCATCTGGTCCGGCAGTTCATTCGGAATGTTCGCCAGCGCCTTGCGGAAGCGGTTGTAGGTGCCGACGTAAATTTTTTCCAGCGCTCGCAACATCAAGTCGTCACGCTTCGGGTGCTTGCTGGTCGAGTGGCGATGCTCCAGTTTGCGGATGACGGGGTGCATCAGGTAGTGCAGCCATACCGCGACCGGCGGAGGCGTGACCTCCGAATTTTCCT
>Ga0302323_100002738_pt1 | contig 14326 bp, 10 predicted proteins | sample Fen_T0_3_FD_201950 | JGI IMG/M metagenome (GOLD analysis project Ga0302323, IMG submission 201950) | Peat permafrost microbial communities from Stordalen Mire near Abisko, Sweden - Fen_T0_3 | ecosystem: Environmental > Terrestrial > Soil > Wetlands > Permafrost | place: Sweden: Abisko... | reverse complement strand
GTGTTCGCGCCCTTCACCGGCGCCGACTGGCGGCTGATTCGTACCTATCTGGAAGAGAACGAACGCTTGTTCGGTATCAAGGTGCAGGACTTGCTGACCGTGAACGGCAAGCTGTGCGAGCCCGAACAGGTGTATCGCAAGGTCAGTGCCCAAGCGCTGGCGGTGCTGGCGTCTGCGACGGAGAAGAAGAAATGACGATGGGTCTAGCGGCTTCGGAAATTTCCGGCGACTTCGCTGCGCAGGTCGAGGCTGAAAGTCACGCCAACATGATGGCGTGCTTGCAGTGTAAGAAGTGCACCTCGGGTTGTCCCGTGGCGGCCGTCGCCGACATCAAGCCACACGAGATGATTCGCATGGTGCAATTCGGCCAGCGGGACGAGGTGCTGGCGAGCAAGATGCTGTGGGCGTGTACGTCGTGCCAGACCTGCGCCACCCGCTGTCCGCAGAAGGTCAGCGTGGCCGCGCTCAACGACGGGCTTCGTCGCATGAGCGTGCAATCGAAGACAACCAGCAAGAGCGCGGTGCCGGTGTTCAATAGCATCTTCATGAAGGCGGTTCGCAAGCGCGGCCGCATGAACGAAGCAGGCCTGATGGCTTCGTTCAAGCTGCGCACCGGACGACTGTTCGAAGATATGGGCAAGCTGCCCATGATGCTCTTCAAGGGCAAGATGCCGCTCTGGCAACCGGTGGCTCCAGGCCGCGGCGAGCGCGAGGAAATGTTCGAGCGCGCCGCCAAGGCGAAAGGTGACAAGTCGTGAGCTACGCCTTTTTCCCGGGATGTTCGATGGAGGGCACCGCCCACGATTACCAGAAGTCCAGCGTGGCGGTGAGCAAGGTGCTGGGCTTGGCGTTGCCCGAAATTCCTGGCTGGACCTGCTGTGGCTCGACCTCGGCGCACCAGACAGATCCCTTGCTGGCGCTCGCCTTGCCGGCCAAGAACCTGATCGCGGCCGAGGGCAAGACCGTCGCTGTCGGCTGTGCGGCCTGTTACAACCGGCTCAAGACCGCGAACCACGAGATCGCCAGCGACCCGCAAACGCGCAAGAGCGTGGCTGGGGTGGTGGGCAAGGACTACGACGGGCAGACCAAGATTCTGCACCTGCTTGAGATCCTGGCGCGCGACATCGGCGTGCACAAGATCGCCCAGGCGGTGAAGAATCCGCTCAAGGGGTTGAAGCTGGTGACCTATTACGGCTGCCTGCTCTCGCGACCGCCCGAGGTGACCAAGTTCGACGACGCGGAGAACCCCACGTTGATGGATCAGGTGCTCGAAGCCGCGGGCGCTACCATCCTCGAATGGCCGCACAAGACCGAGTGCTGCGGCGCCGGTTACTCCATCACCGACGTGGGCATCGTCAAGAAGCTCACGCGCGAGATCCTGGTCATGGCCAAGGCCGCGGGCGCGGATTGTATCGCCACCGCGTGCCCGCTGTGCCAGCTCAACTTAGACCTGCGTCAGAAAGACACGGAAAAGGCAGCTGGCGAGGAATTCAATTTGCCGGTGTTCTATTTTACCCAATTGCTCGGACTGGCCTTTGGCATTTCCCGCAAGGACTTGGGTCTGCGCAGCCTGGTGGTCAGCCCGGCGAAGCTATTGGCAGACCGCGGAATTAGCGTTTAGGGCAACACCATGAGCGAACAGAAACCAACCAATGGATCATCTGCCAAGGCCCCCGAGGCCGTTGGCGCGGTCATGGTGTGCGGCGCTGGCATCACCGGCATTCAGGCCTCGCTCGACTTGGCCGAATCCGGTTTCAAGGTCTACCTGGTCGAGCCATCGGCGGCCATCGGCGGTCGCATGTCCCAGCTCGACAAGACCTTCCCGACTGGCGACTGCGCCATGTGCATCCTCTCGCCCAAGCTGGTCGAGTGCGCGCGCAACAAGAACATCGAAATCATCACCCTGGCCGATGTGGCGGGCATCAGCGGCGAGGTGGGCAACTTCGATGTGAAGTTGCACCAGCGTCCCCGCTACATCGACATCAGCAAGTGCAACGCCTGCGGCGATTGCGCCATTGCTTGTCCGGTGTCGTTGCCCAGCGAATTTGACCGTGCGCTGGGCACGCGCAAGGCCGTGTTCCGGCCCTACGCGCAGGCCATTCCCAATACCTACGGCATTTCCAAGGCCGAGGGCATGGCCCCGTGCAAGGCCGCCTGCCCGGCGGGCGTGAATGCCCAGGGCTACGTCGCGCTCATCGCGGCCGGCAAATTCGAGGAAGCGTACAACCTCGTGCAAGAGCGTTGCCCACTGCCCGCGGTGTGCGGCCGTATCTGCCAGCACCCGTGCGAGGACCAGTGCAATCGCAAGGATCTGGACGAGCCGGTGCAGGTGCGCGACCTCAAGCGCTTCGCCGCTGACTACGTGTATGCCAAGCGGGACAAGAAACAACCCGTGCCGTTCAAGCCGGTCAAGATCCAGAAAGAGAAAGTCGCCGTCATCGGCGGCGGTCCGGCCGGCCTGACCGCTGCCAAGGATCTGACCGCGCAAGGCTATGGCGTGACACTGTTCGAGTCGCGACCCTTCCTGGGCGGCATGCTTCGACTGGGCGTGCCCGCGTACCGCTTGCCACGCGACGTGCTCGACTACGAAATCCAGCAGATCCTCAACGAACGCGTCGAGGTCCAGCTTGGCAAGAAGCTGGGCCAGGGCAAAGACGACATCACCATCGACGGTCTGAAGAAGTCCGGCTACGCCGCCATCTTCGTGGCCACGGGGGCGCACAAGAGCCAGAAGATGGGCTTGCCTGGCGACGACGTGGCCGGCGTGATGTACGGCCTCGACTTCCTCGGCCCGGTGAACCTGGGCGAGAAGGTTGCCATGGGCAGGAAAACGGTCGTCGTCGGCGGTGGCAACGTGGCCATGGACGCCGCGCGCGCGGCCCTGCGCATGGGCGCCAAGGACGTCACCGTCGTCTATCGCCGCGGCCGCGCTGAAATGCCGGCCTTGCCCGAAGAAATTCTCCAAGCCGAAGAAGAGGGCGTGAAGTTCGAGCTGTTGACGAATCCCGTGAAGGTCATCGCCAGCAACGGTCATGTGACCGGTCTCGAATGCTTGCGTATGAAATTGGGCGAGCCCGATGCGTCTGGCAGACGCCGCCCAGTGACGGTCGAAGGCTCCAACTTCACCGTCGCCGCCGACAACGTCATTATCGCCATCGGCCAAACCGCCGACATCGAAGGTGTTCCACTGGAGAGTGGCAAGATCGCCGCGGACGGTTCGCTGGCGACCAAGATCCCAGGTGTTTTCGCCGGCGGCGACGTGGTGCTAGGGCCTGCCTCGCTGGTCGAGGCCATGGCCCATGGCCACCATGCAGCCGAGGCCATCCACGCCTTTCTGCGCGGCAAGTCCATGCCCGTGCTCGAGACGGCCAAGAAAGCCGTCGCCGGCAATCCCAACCCGGCGGCCGAAATTGCGGCCAAGCAACAGATGCCCAAGATCATTGTCGAAGATCGCACGCGCGATTTCCGCGAGATCGATCTTGGATTCACGCCCGAGCAAGCGGTGGCTGAGGCCAAGCGCTGCCTGGCTTGCGGACTGTGCAGCGAGTGCGGCTTGTGCACCAAGGCCTGTGGACCGGGCGCCATCGATCACAACATGCAGCCCAGCGAGCGCACCGTGCGCGTGGGCTCGGTGGTGCTCACGCCCGGCTACGAGGAATTCCAGGCCTCCCTGCGCGGCGAGTTCGGCCACGGCCGCTACGCCAACGTGCTGTCCAGCGTGCAGTTCGAGCGCATGTTGAGCGCGTCGGGTCCCACGGAAGGCCACGTGCAGCGTCCGTCCGATGGCAAGCCGGTCAAGAAGATCGCCTTCATTCAATGTGTGGGCTCGCGCGACAGCGCGCGTGGTAACGGCTACTGCTCGTCCATCTGTTGCATGTCCGCGACCAAGGAAGCCATGGTCGCGTTGGAGCACGTGCAGGGACTGGACGTGTCCATCTTCTGCATGGACGTGCGCGCCTTCGGCAAGGAATTCGACAACTACGTCAACCGCGCCCGCGACGAGCACGGCGTGAAGTTCATCCGCGCCATGCCCTCGCGTATCGTCGAGATGCCTGGCAGCAAGAACGCCCGCGTACGCTTTTTCGACGAGAAGGGCGAGGAGAACCAGCAGGAATACGACCTGGTCGTGCTGTCGGTCGGCTTGCGGCCCAGCGCTTCGGTCAAGGACACCGCGGCCAAGTTGGGCCTGGATCTGAACCAGTTCGGCTTCTGCCAGACCGATCGCCTGGCGCCCATGGCGGCGTCCAAGCCCGGTATCTACGTTGCCGGCGCCTTCCAGGAGCCCAAGGACATTCCCGAGTCCGTGGCCCAGGCCTCGGGCGCCGCGGCCTGCGCGATGGAGAAACTGTCCTCTGCGCGCGGCACGATGATCAAGCGCCACGAGTATCCGTGGGAGCGCGACGTCACCGACGAGAAGGCACGTATCGGTATCTTCATCTGCCACTGTGGCCACAACATCGCCTCCGTCGTCGATGTGAAGGCCGTGGCCGAGTCCGCGGGCAAGATGCCCGGCATCGTGCATACCGAAACCAACCTGTACGCGTGCTCGGATACCAGCCAGCAGCACATCAAGGACATGATCCGCGAGAAACGGCTCAACCGTCTCGTGGTTGCGTCGTGTTCGCCGCGCACGCACGAAGTGCTTTTCCAAGAGACCCTGCGCGAGTCGGGCCTCAACCAGTACCTCTTCGCCATGACCAACATCCGCGACCAGTGTTCGTGGGTGCATCGCAATGACCCGGCGGCCGCGACCGAAAAGGCCACCGACCTCATGCGCATGGCGGTGGCGCGCGCGCGCAACCTCAAGGCGCTGGGCACAGGCAAGTTGCCGGTCGTTCAGTCGGCGCTGGTGCTGGGCGGTGGCTTGGCTGGCATGACCACGGCGCTGGCCCTTGGCGACCAAGGCTTTGCCGTGCACCTGTGCGAGAAGGAAGCCGTGCTCGGCGGTCAGTTGCGCAAGATCCACTACACCCTCGAAGGATCGGATGTGGTGGGATTCCTGGCCGAGCTTGTCGCGCGGGTACAGAGCCATCCCAAGATCACGGTGCACCTGCAGACCAAGCCGGTGCAGATCACCGGCCACGTCGGTAATTTCAAGACCCGCGTGGAAACGTCCGGATCAGAGCAGACGATCTCGCACGGCGTGATCGTGCTGGCGGTCGGCGGTTCGGAACGGCAGACAGAGCTGTATCTCAACGGCAAGCACCCCGGCGTGCTGACCCAGCGCCAACTCGAAGAGAAACTGGCCGGAAAGACGCTCGTCACTGGCGATTCACCCAGCGTGGTCATGATCCAGTGCGTGGACAGTCGCAACGACGCGCACCCGTATTGCAGCCGCGTGTGTTGTTCGGCCGCCATCAAGAACGCGCTTGAGCTGAAGAAGCAAAAGCCCAAGGCCAAGGTGGTGGTGCTGTACAAAGACATCCGCACCTACGGCTTCCGCGAACTCGGCTACCAACAGGCGCGCGAGGCGGGAGTGCTCTTCATTCGCTACAACGACAAGCAAGATCCGGTGGTCAGCGACAAGGACGGATTGCAAGTCAGCGTAATCGACGCCAGCAATGGCAGCGACATCAGGCTCAAGCCCGACCTGGTGGTCCTATCGACCGGCATCGCGCCAGCCACCGACAATCCGGTCATCTCGGGCCTTCTGCGCAGCGCTTTGACGGCCGACGGCTTCTTCCTGGAAGCCCACCCCAAGTTGCGCCCCGTGGATCTGGCCAACGAGGGCGAATACCTGGCCGGCCTGGCCCACTCGCCGCGCTTCATTGACGAAACCATTGCCCAAGCCAAGGCTGTCGCCGGCCGCGCGGCCACCGTTCTGTCGCGCGCCTTCCTCGATATCGCCGGCCAAGTGGCCAAGGTCGACCCGACCGACTGCGTGGCTTGCGCCACCTGCGTGAAGGTCTGCCCTTACGGCGCGCCCATGATCAACGAGTTGCACAAAGCCGAAATCCAGGGGGCGAAGTGCATGGGCTGCGGCTCGTGCACGGCCGCGTGCCCGGCCCACACCATCACCTTGCAACACCAGGAATGCAATCAGATGACCGCCATGCTGGACGAACTGCTGGTCAGTGACGGAGGCGCGCCATGAGCGAGCTGCAAACCGACAGGGCGAAGCCGCTTGGAGCTGGTGCGTGGGTGCCGGAAATCATCGCCTTCTGTTGTAACTACTGCGCCTACGCCGCCGCTGACCTGGCGGGCTCGCGGCGTATGCAGTACCCGTCGAACGTGCGCGTGATTCACGTGCCGTGCACAGGGAAGCTCGAAATGGAGCACATTCTGTCGGCCTTTGAAAAGGGCATCGACGGCGTGCTCATCGCCGGCTGCCTGGAGGGTGGCTGCCACTTCCTGGAAGGCAACCTGCGCGCCAAGCGGCGCAGCGAGTACCTTGCGGAAATGCTCGACCAGATCGGCGTGGGCCGCGACCGCCTGCGCATGGTGAATCTGTCCGCGGCCATGGCGCCGACCTTTGTTCAGCGCGTGGAAGAAATCGTCGACAAGGTGAAAAGCCTGGGCCCGAATCCCCTGAGAAAGAGTGGAGTCCCATGATCGTTGCCAGCCCCAAACCCGTCACTGAACTCAAGCAACTGATTGACCGGCACAAGAAGGTGCTGTTTGTTGGCTGTGGCACCTGTGTGACCGTGTGCCTGGCGGGCGGCGAGCGCGAAGTCGGCATCGCCGGCTACGCCACGCGCATGGCGCGCAAGCTGGCAGGCCAGCCCATCGAGCTGGAGCAAGTCACCATCGAGCGCCAGTGCGAGAACGAGTTCATCAAAGACCTGGCCGGCCCCATCGAGCGCGCCGATGCCGTGGTGTCTTTCGGCTGCGGTGCCGGCGTGCAAGCCATCGCCGAGCGCTTCCCGAGCAAGCCCGTCTACGCCGGCCTCAACACCAACTTCCTCGGCATCCTCGAAGAGCAAGCCGTGTGGACAGAGAAGTGCATGGCCTGCGGCGACTGCATGCTGGCCGAATTCGGCGGCATCTGCCCCATCACCCGCTGCGCGAAGCACATGCTTAACGGGCCGTGCGGCGGCAGCACTGCCGATCGCTGCGAAGTCGCGGAGGATCGCCCGTGCGCGTGGCAACTCATTTACAAACGTCTGTCGGCCATCGGCCAGCTCGACCGCCTAGAAAAGATCCAGCCACCCAAGAACTGGAGCCTGGCCTGGTTCGGCGGGGCGCGGAAGCTCGTGCGGCCGGAACATCAAGTATAGGACGGCGGGGAGCGGGCGGAGAGCAAGGAAGGTGGAACTGGGCCGTCTTGACCGGCTGCCGCGTGAGTAGACCGGTCCCGTAGACGCTGGCTGTGCGTATGTCGGTGCCTCCCTGAAGGAGGATGCCGGTTGCCGGGTCACGGCCGTTCGAGACCGTGATTGACACCAACGTGGTGCTAAAAAGAACTATCCACTCAATTTTAGTACTATCCGGCGCCTAGTTCTTTGTCATAGACGTATGGTCACAGGCTCTTGAACAAGCGCACGCAAACCCTCGCCCGAACGCTGATTCTTTTTGCCCTTGCCGGTGCTGGGCCGACCCTTGGCTGCATCGACCTGACTCCACCATGGCAGAAACCTGGCTATCGCGCGGATGCGAGTGGGAATGCCGGGGATTTCGGTGGCGGAGGTAGTCCAGCAGACGCGGAGGGCAAAGACCCAATCGAACCCGATGTTGGCGGCGCGACCTCTCTCCTTCCCGAGGTTCCCGTGGATGCCGAGGGATCTCCGTCGCAGCGGGATGATGGTGGTCCGGGCGATGCTCCCTCCAGCGCGAGCGATGCTGGCCTGTTCGACGCATCCCCTGATAGGACGACGGGCGAGGCTGATGCCAACGATGCCATCCAGCGTCCAGTGGATAGCAGTAGCGATGTGCACGAGTTGGGGTCGAGTCCAGGGGGGCACGATGGTCCCCTGTATGACCTGACTGTTTCTTCGCCAGACAATAGCTTGACGGACACGGACGTGAAGGTCCCAGTGCCGGACGGCGGCCTATCGGATACTCCCGTTGACGCCACCTTTCCCTCTCTCGATGCAGGGCGCGATGTGCTTGCCATCGCGGGCCTTCTGGCGTCCTACCCCTGTGAGAACGCCAGCGGAGCTGTGCTCCCCGATACCTCTGGACACGGAAAGAATGCCGCCTTGGCGAATGGGGCTGGTGGTAGCACACCCGTCGGATTCAGCTTCGGGACTGGAAGGGTCGGGAATGCCCTGGCCCTGAGTTCGCGCGACCAGGCCTACGTCAGTCTACCCAGGGGCATTCTTTCGCAGCTAAGCCAGGTGACCATCGCCACCTGGGTCAAGCTCACCTCCAGCACGGCCTTCCAGCGCATCTTCGACTTTGGCGTGGACACCAACACTTTCATGTATCTGGTGAACGCCACTGGCAGTGGGATCGTGCGTTTTCGTATCGTATCGACGTCGCTGAACAAGAACCAGGTCGTGGAGGGGGCGGAGGGCGTGCCCGTGGGCAGATGGGCGCACGTCGCTGTCACTCTCGGCGACAATGGCGTGTCCATCTATCTTGACGGTGCCCAGGTTGCGCAGCAGGCCCCGGCCATCATGCGGCCCTCTGATTTGGGCGATACCGGTAACAACTTCATCGGCCGATCGCCATTTGCCGCAGACCCATATCTTGACGGACAAATCGACGAGTTTCGAATCTACGATCGGGTGCTGAGTCCCGCGGAGATTGGGGAACTCGCCAATGGCGGGTAGTGTGCGCTTCCAAGGATCGCCGGTCACATCGCGCGCCGGATCGACCGTTCGTTCCCAGGTTTCTGTGGCAGTCGAATTAGCCGAGGGTCGCGCAGGGGATCATCCTGCTCGGGGGGCTCGTCTGCTGACGTCAGGTAGCGGACCTGGATGAGTTCGACCGTCTGCGGATTGAATTGCCGCTTGGGCGGTGTGGGCAGTGTGTGCAGTGCCAGCACGAAGAGGCCTATGGCACTGCAAACCGCCAGGTAGATTCCATGTTCGCCCCACCGCCAACGAAAGCGCGGCGTGAGATCGTCGTCGAGAATGGGTCCATGTGACTCAGACATCGCAGCCTCCTTTGCCTTTCCGCGCCTCCATCGTCAGCGCTCACCGACTAGCAGACAACACCCGCGGCGGTTAGGTTCCCAATTTCTTACCCCAGGGACACGGTCAATTCTGAACCAGCACGAAGTCGTCCACCGTGACGGTGGCCCCGGTGCTGGTGATGCCCACGTCACAGGTGCCGTTGCTGACGGCAATGCCGGTGATGGACGCATTCGTCCAGGCGGTGGCGCTGCTGATGGCGAGGGTCTTGTCCGTGCCGCCGAAGCCCTTGGCGTAGAGTTGGCCACCGCTGCCGCTGCTCTTGACCCAGGCCGAAAGTGTGTAGGTGCCGTTCGGCAAGTTGACGATTGGCTGGTCGAGCGAGCCCGAAACTTGCCAGGCCCAGCGGCCCGAGTGTCCGCCCGTGGCGTTGGTTCCGCTGGTGGTGGTCCAGCCCGCGGGCTGCGTGATGGTGACCCGATCCGCCTCGAAGCTCGGGTTGAGGACGTAGTTGTTTCCCGGGCCGACACTCCAGGCGCCTGTGCTGGCGTCGATGGACCACACGCTCAGCGACTGCATGCTCGGGGTGGTTCCTTTGAACGTTAGCGGCACCCACTGGTTGAAGCCGATTCCGTTGCCGGCAAAATCGCTCCAACGATCGCCGCCGAAGATAACCGTCTCTTGCGCTGACCCTTTGACCGTGAGGAACAGCCCCGTTTGCGTGACGTGGCTGAAATCCGCGTCCGTGGTGCCAATCACGCCCTCGGTGCCATAGGGACCCAGAATATTGGTGGCCGAAATGGTGTACGAGTGCGACGCGTTCCATCCGTGCAGGTCGGACGAACACAGGTAGTAGCGCCCGTTGTACTTGAACATGGCATTGCCTTCGCGGCCGGACCCGCCAAAGACTTTGGTGGCCGGCTCGACGTTCAGGTAGTCCGACGCTCGTAGCGGCGCCACGTACAGATTGGCGCGTCCATTGAGGCTAGAGCAGACGAGGTAGGCGGTGCCGTCGTCATCGTTGAAAATGGACTGATCGCCGCAGTTGCTGTTGGTCACATTGGTAATGGTTGGTTGCGTGCGCTGCCAGGTGAACACGCCGCCCGGTGTGTCGCTGGTGGCGAAGAACTGGGCGGTGTCGGGCGTCCCGCCGTATTGCCCGTTCAAAACGAATTTCTTGGTGGGGGCATGGTAGGCAGCGCCAACACGGCCAATCCAATTGCCGGGATCGGCGCCAGCGGCGGTGAGACTGGCCGCGGTCAGCGCATTGTTCTCGAACTTCCATGTGGCCAGGTCGGTCGAGGAGTAGATGGTGACGGCGACGAAGGACGTATCGTCGTTCAACTTGGTTGGGCTGGCGGCGTAGGTGACGGCGCCACCGTATTTCACGCCGTACCAGTAGTAGGTGTTGCCTGCCTTGAGCACACCCCCGCCTTGCGAATAGATGGGATTTCCCGCAGTGTCTTTCCAGAACACGTCGTTGTGGATCAAAGCACCGCCAAGCGCGCCACCGTCGCCGGTGCCGCCCGTGCTGGCGATGCCGCCTGTTCCGATGATGCCACCTGTCTTGGTAGTACCGCCTGTCCCCGTCGCGCCGCCGGTGCCCCCGGTACCTTGCGTTCCGCCCGTTCCGGTCACGCCACCTGCGGCTGCGTCGGCGCTGCTGGCGCCCCCGGAGCCCATGGCGTCACCTGTTGTCCGAAGGCCGCCATTTCCAGTCGAGCCACCGCCTGCAGTTCCGCCTACGCTTGTTGCGCCTCCCGCGCCGCCGCCTTGTGCACTGGATGCGCCAGCGCCGCCGGCGGTAACCAAGGTGGTTCCGCCGGTATTTGTGGAGCCGCCAGTACCCGATGATCCGCCTGCGCTGGGGCCAGTGGTTCCGCCGGCACCCGCGCCGCCGGCACCTGCGCCCCCGCTACCACTCGCCGAACCCTTGCCCGAGCTGCCGCAGTTGGGCAGCAGCGCCAAGCCGGCGCAAAAGGTGAAAGTCACAAGGAGTCGGTTCATCACATTGTCTCCACAGAGCCCGGCGTCGGAGCCGCTGGGCAGGCTATCAGATCGATCGGGTCTCCGCTGGCAAGCAGTGTCACGACAAGGCCCTGCGGCTCAAAGGATGCTGCCAGTCGGCAAGCACTGGTTGTGGGCACTTTCTTTGTCTTAACGTTCAGCGACAGATATGCCGATTACCGAACAGTAGATATGGGTACCATCCGCATTTGCTCCCAGTGTGGCGGGAGCTTCGCCGGGACACTGGCCTTATGCCCCGATGACAGTACACCCCTGTTCGCGCCCGAGGTGGTTGCTCGCATCGGCATGAAGCTGAAGGATCACGAGATCCTGGGTGTGATCGGCGAAGGCGGCATGGGCGTCGTCTACCGCGCCCAGCACGTGGTGCTGGAGAAGCCGGTGGCCATCAAGGTCCTGCACGATCGTTTTGCCAAGCAAACCGAAAGCATTGAGCAATTCCTGCTTGAAGCCAAAGCCGCCAGCCGTATCCGCCACCCCAACATCATCGACGTGACCGACATCGGTACCACCGACGAGGGGCTGGTCTTCATGGTGATGGAGTACCTCGACGGCGAAAACCTGGAGGATCGCCTGCGCCGGGTTGGCCGGGTGCCGCTCTTCCATGCGGTCAACATCCTTGGGCAGGTGGCGCGCGGCCTGGGCGCGGCCCACGAGCTTGGCATCATCCACCGCGACCTCAAGCCCGCGAACATCTTCCTGGTCAGCCGCGAGGGCAGGCGCCGCGTGGTGCGCCGGCTGTCCGATCCGTCGGATAGCGCCGGTGCCCAGTTCAAGGTCGAGCCCGAAGGCAACTACGACGTCGCCAAGCTGCTCGACTTCGGCGTCGCGAAATTCCTGGATCTCGGGCCCAGTGCCGCCACCCGCGCGGGAGGCGTCTTCGGCACGCCGTACTACTTGTCGCCGGAGCAAGCGCAGGAACTGCCGGCCGATGCCCGCAGCGACATCTATGCCTTGGGGGCGGTCTTCTACGAGATGATTACGGGCGTGGTGCCATTCACGGGAAGTTCGCTGCTGGAGATCCTGACCGGCCACGTGACGGGCACGGTGGTTCCGCCCAGCCAACGCGCGCCTAGTGCTGGGATCGATCCGCACACCGACGCCGTCGTGCTCAAATGCCTGGCCAAGAATCCCGACCATCGCTTCGCCAGTGCCGACGACTTCGGGGACGCCATCCGCGGCTGCGTGGGCGACCGAGCGTTTCTTCGCGATGCGGAGCGGCTGCCTGGGATCCAAGAATCCGGGTTCGACATCTCGCCACGACAATCCGATTCCATCGACCTGAAGGACTTGTCCGACACCAAGCGCTGGCGCCCCGTTCGTGAGAGGAGAACGAACAAGGTGGCCATAGGTGTGGCGCTCGTGTGCCTGGCTGTGGTGGGCTTCGCCTTGTGGCAGTTGCGCGAGAAATCGGCTGCCGAAGTCCTGTCAAACGCCCCAGCCGCCGCACTCGCTCCATTGCCAACTCCACCCGCCAACCTTAACCTTCCGTCCCCTGTTCCCGCCGTGGTCCCACCTTTACCAGCGGTGGCTGCTCCTCCCGGCGTGTCGGCGAGCTTGACCGCACTTGCTCACGCACCATCGACGGAAGACCGGGCGCTCCCCAAGCCTACACTTGGGCCAGAGAAGATCGGCCGCCGCGCGCCCTCGATGGCGCCGGTTCCAGTGACTGTTTCCAGTTCGCTCGCTTTGCCCAAACCGGCGACGCTGACCCTCGCGCCGACTCAAACGAACGCCATGGTTGAGAACCCAGCCGCCGAATCGCAGGCCCTGGTTCACGAGGCCCAGCAGGCCTGGGTCAGGCAGCACTACGCCGCGGCCATCTATCGCGCGCGCTCGGCGCTTGAGCTGTCACCCGATTTGCCGCTCGCCTACCAGATCATCACCTTGTGCTCGTGCGCCTTGCACAAGGCCGAAGACGCCAAGCAAGCCGCGGTTCACCTGGATCCGGCCAAGCGAAACCTGGTGCGAACCCTGTGCGCGAAAGACGGAGTCACCCTGGATTCTGAATAGTCCAGGATTCGAGGGAGGTTAGTGCTTCGCGGGCAGGGAGGCGTTGATCTCTTTCATCAGTTCGCCGAAGGTTCGTTCAGCGTAGTCGTAGTACATCTGCTCCATCGGTACGCCATTGACCGATGCCCGCGGCACGGCGTGCACGGTCGCGCCTTCCTTGGCTTCCGTAACATCGATATCCCATGCCACGGACTCGGCGAAGGATTGGGCGCTACCAGAGTTCTGGGTATAGGTAGCCGACGAGGAGACGTGAACCAATTTAGGCGACGTGCGAATGCGCGGCTCGGTGGTCACCACTTCATAACCCTGCACCTTCAGCGAGGTCAGCGCCGCTTGCTGGACAGCATCCTTGCTGTATCCCGGGTACGACTTGGTGCCAAGCTGGTCAAGCTCTGCTGGTGTGGCGACGCGCTTTTGCGGTCCCATCAAGGCGGCGCAGCCCGTCCCACAGACGATGATCGCACCCACGAGTCCCAAACGCAGTCTTGATCCTGGAAAGTCCTTCATGGTTCGCCTCCGGTCCGCGATGATAGGCGACCTGCGCTGCTGGAACAAGACACGCGTCGATGCGTGTCCATGACGGACTGAACGACCGCAGGCCCTTGGGGCCGGTCTGTGCTAACTCTAGGCGGACATGTCCGACGCCGTCATCGTCTTCGACAATGTCCACAAATCCTACCGCGACGTGAAGGCCGTCGATGGGGTGAGCTTCGACGTGGCACCCTCGACGTGCTTCGGCTTGCTTGGCCGCAATGGCGCGGGCAAGAGCACTATCATGCGCCTCATCTACCGCAAGGCCGAACGCGATCCTGAGCCGCGCGGAAAGGTTTCGGTGTTCGGCTTCGATCCCGAACGCGACGAGCTTGAGGTCAAGTGCCGCTCGGGTGTGGTTCCCCAGGACGACAACCTGGACGAAGAACTGAACGTCAGCCAAAACTTGCGCGTGTTCGCCAGGCTGTACGGCATCCCGGTCAAGCGAGCCGAGTCTCGCATGGCTGAGTTGCTCGATTTCATGGAATTGCGCGAGAAGGCGCAAGCCAGCATCCGTGAACTCTCGGGCGGCATGAAGCGCCGGCTGGTCATTGTGCGCGCCCTGCTCAACGAGCCGCGCCTGCTCATCCTGGACGAACCGACCACGGGGCTCGATCCGCAGGTTCGCCACACCATCTGGGACAAGCTGCGCCAGCTCAAACGCGGTGGCCTCACCATCATGCTGACCACGCACTACATGGAAGAGGCCTTCCAGCTGTGCGACGACGTGCTCATTCTGG
>Ga0302323_100002736_pt1 | contig 14343 bp, 6 predicted proteins | sample Fen_T0_3_FD_201950 | JGI IMG/M metagenome (GOLD analysis project Ga0302323, IMG submission 201950) | Peat permafrost microbial communities from Stordalen Mire near Abisko, Sweden - Fen_T0_3 | ecosystem: Environmental > Terrestrial > Soil > Wetlands > Permafrost | place: Sweden: Abisko... | reverse complement strand
GCCGTGCCTTGGTTCCAACTGTCGCGCATGCCGAGGGACAGGCCGTAGTCGCCGGTGGCAAGCTGCGCATCGCCGCCAAGCAGGTGGAACGCGCGCAGCATGCGGTAGGTTTCCGGAAATTGGTCCGAGGCGGCCATGCCGGATACGTAGGGCGTGACCTTGTCCGGAATGAATCCACCACAGGTCGCGTAGGCGCAGGCATCGGGATCCGAGGCGCTGGCCCAACCTGCCAGGGCAAAGCCTTGGTCCGCGGCAAAGCGGTACTGAGCACGCAGCATGTTCTGGGCAGAAGCGCCCAAGGAAAGCGCGCCCATCGGGATTTGATCACTTGCGAGATAGAGCAAGCCAGCGAGTTGCAAGAAGGGTCCCCCGCTGTCGCTGGCCGGGATGGTGGCGTTGGCGCAAAGCCCGCCGGCGTTGTACCAGGGTGTGTCCGCGGGACCCGCCAGCGCACAACCGCTACGCGACAGTCCGCCGGTCCAAAAACAAAGGGGCGCTGCCCCCGTGGCCTCGGCCAGGAATGCGCCCAGCAGAGTGTCCGTGCCGAATCGATCCACGGTCCAGTCGGCGTAGAAGCCAGTGCAACGATCAATGCCGGGAAGGAGAGTACCGGGACAGCCATGGCGATCGTCATAGAGCACCGAGAAATCCATCTTGCCCCGCAAGGCCGCCGCGCGTGGCGCGAGATCTGGCCACGTGCTTTCGACCACCATCAGCGCGGCGTGGAGCTGGGGCTGGTCGGTCAAACTGGCCACGTGGTTGCTCGGATGCGGCATCCCCGAAACCGGCGAGTGCCAGTCCTGGAACCAGCCGCCGCCCGCGTAGGGCTGGCCATTGGCCCGCGTGGAAGGCCTTGCTCCGGGGAAGGATTCCAGACTGTCGAGGATGCGCAGCGCGCCTGCCTTTGCATCGACCTCGTCGAGCAGTGCCGCGGCGGGCGCCGTGCTTAGAAAGGTCAGCGCGTTGGCGATGTTGACCGCCCCGGTCTGGGGCTCGTAGCAGGCCAGATCCGGATACGGTGGCAGGGTGGCTGGACACGCCACATCGCAGTCGGCCAGGCGTGCTGGATCGGCCACGAAGCTGACCTGATCGATCCATAAGGTCGATTCGACCCCGCTGGCTGCGATGGAGGACGCGAACGTCAGGTAGTTGAGGTGGGCCACGTCCGTGCCGGGAAAAGCGGAGGCGATAGCAAAGGTCCGATCGGTCCAGACCGGGGAGCCGGGCAAGGTGACCGCGGGTTCGACGGGCGTCGTGGTCCCGGAATTGAGCTTGAGCTGCCAAGCCGCCGCGGCGTCCGAGGTCCTGTAGCGAATGCGAATCTGGGCGTAGCGGCTGACATCGGCATGGGCCTGCCACACCAACCCGCCATAGTGATTGCCCGCGCCGCCCTCATTGCCATCGTCGAGATGCAGGCCAATCTGCAAGGCCCACAGCAAGCTGGGCAGGGCTTTGTCGGGATCGCGATCCTCGAACGACCAGGTGACCGTGGCGGGGATTCGGCTGGGATCTTCGGCGAAGGTCAAGATGCTAGCGGAGGCGAGTTGGGGAACCACACCCCAGGCGGGATTGGCGCTGGTCGCATCGTCGGCGTAGGGACCGCCGCACGGAATGTTGTCGTAGGGCAAGCCGGTCCACGGGTCGCGCCACAGGTCGAGAAGGTGGGCCGAATCGGCCAGCAGTTCGCCGCAGGCGTAGATTTTGTCGAGGGGCCGCACTGAAAGCTCAGCGGTACCCGCCTCGGCGGAAAGGTCCTGAGCCATGGCAACGTCGAGAACCACGCCAAGGTCCACGCTAGGTCCGAACTCCGCCGCGGTATCCCCACTTCCGCTAGTATCCGCGGCACCCGGGGAGCCGTCCGCCCGCTTGCCAGAACCGCTGCCGCAGCCCAAACCGCCGGCCAGGAAGAGCACGACCAACACAACGCGACTGCGCATGGTTTGCACAGCGTAGCCCGGGGGGACGTCGGTTCAAGGACGAATCCCGGCAGGGGCCAGTCCCATTCCGCTGATCCTGTGGGCTGCGCTTCCCCAAACCATGGACCTTCCCTGTGGTAGATTGCGCGCCCGATGTTCGAGACACTTACCAAGGGTTTTAGGTCCGCCAAGCAAAAATTCCAGGGTCTGGCTGAGCTGGACGACAAGACCGTGGACGAAGCGCTGGTCGAGGTGCGCACGGCGCTTCTCGAAGCCGACGTGGGTTTTGAAGTCGTCCAGGCGTTCTGCAAGCAGGTGAAGGAAAAAGCGGTTGGCGTCATCGTCAAGGTGCGCGCCACCAGCAAAGAGAAAGTCCGCCGGGTCAGCCCCGAGGATCACTTCGTTAAGCTGTGCCACGACGAGCTGGTGCAGCTGATGGGCGCCGTGGATTCGGACATCCGCTATGCGAAAAAAGGCCCCACCGGAATCATGCTGGTCGGACTGCAAGGCAGCGGCAAGACCACCACAGTGGGCAAGCTGGCCCGCTATCTGGAAAAGCAGGGGCGCCGCCCGCTGCTGGTGGCCGCCGACGTCTACCGCCCGGCCGCCATCGAACAACTTCAGGTGCTGGGCAAGACCCTGAACATGCCCGTGTTCGCCGAGCCCGGCGGCAGCCCGCCGCTCATCTGCGAGAAGGCCCATCGCTACGCCGCAGAGCACGGCCGCGACACCGTCCTCTTCGACACCGCTGGCCGCCTCGCCATCGACGAAGTGCTGATGAACGAGCTGAAGGAGATCAAGCGCCTCACCAACCCGGCCAATATCTTTTTCGTCATCGACGCCATGATCGGCCAGGACGCCGTGGCCACGGCCAAGACCTTCCACGACTGGCTGAACTACGACGGCGTCATTCTGACCAAGCTCGACGGCGACGCCCGCGGTGGCGCGGCGCTGTCGGTGAAGGCCGTGACGGGCAAGCCGGTGAAGTTCGTCGGTATGGGCGAATCGCTCGACCGCCTGGAAGAGTTCCGCCCCGACGGCATGGCCAGCCGCATTCTCGGCCGCGGCGACGTGGTCGGCTTGGTCCAGCAGTTCGAAGAGGTGGTGGACGAAGAGAAGGCCGAGCAGGACGCCCTGCGCATGCTGAAGGGGAAGTTCGACATGAACGACTTCCTCGAACAGATCTCGGTTCTGAAGAAGATGGGCCCGCTGTCCGAGATGATCGACAAGATCCCGGGCATGGCCGACGCCAACATCCAAGTCGATGACAACGAACTGGTGCGCATCGGCTCGATCATCTCGTCCATGACGGACCTCGAGCGGCGTCAGCCCGAGCGGTTCGTCATCACCAGCTGGGAAGAAATTGTCGACAGCGGCAAGCGCAAGAAGAAGCGCAGCGCGTTTTTCGACACCAGTCGTATCGCCCGCGTGGCGCGCGGCTGCGGCCGCAAGGATTCCGAGGTCGCCGATCTGCTCAATCGCTTCGCGATGATGCGCCAGATGATGATGCAGCTGGGGGCATCGTCGGGGCTGCTGGGCAAGATTCCGGGATTCAAGCAGCTCGGGCAGCTCAACCAGGCCAGGAAAATGCTTGGCGGCATGGACATGGACCAGCTGTCCTCGATGATGAACATGCAGTCGCGCGAGCGCGGCCATTTCCAGGCGCCCACCCGCAACGTCGATCGCTCCAAGGAAAAGCGCAAACGCAAGGACGCGCGCAACGCCCGCAAGAAGGCGCGCAAGAAGCGGTAGGAAAGTTCACCACAGAGGCACGGAGAGTACAGAGGACGCAGACGTAGAAGGGTTTGGATCCGGATCCGGAAAGCCTTTCTTTTCCGGCCTCCGCGCTCACTGCGCCTCTGTGGTGAGCGACTAGAATTTTGGTATTGCGATGAGCAGATCGGCGCTGCCGCCGGGCACATCCACGCGCCACGTTCCCGCGTCCGCAGGCACGAGAACGGTCTGCATGGGCGACAGGGCCACTTGACCGGCCGGCGTCGATAACGAGCCCTGTCCCGCCACACAGGTCACCACCAAACAGGTGCCCGGGATCGACTGCTCGCTGCGCCCGCACAGTCGTTGCTCGCGCAAGGTGAAATGTGGGCAGTCCACCAGGCCGCGCTCCTCACACCCCGCCGTGCCTCCCGGGATGGACCGCCACGCGTCCGGGGCGTGGGGACCAAAACCCGTGCGCGAAAAATCGATGGTCGCCATCGACTCGGACACGTGCAAGGGGCGCGGTTTTCCATCCAGACCCAGGCGATCCCAGTCGTACACGCGAAAGGTGATGTCCGAGGTCTGTTGGACCTCGTAGAGCAGGCAACCTTCCCCCAGCGCGTGCACCGTGCGCGCGGGCAGAAAGAAGATGTCGCCTTGGCGCGCCTCGAAGCGGTTGAGCGTGTCGGCCACCTGGTGCTCCGCCAGCGCGCGTTCGAACTCGGCGCGCCCGGCGCCAGGCCGCGTGCCTTGGAATATCTCGCCGCCGTCGGCGAGAAACACCCAGCACTCGGTCTTGCCGTGCTGACCGACCCCAAGCGCACGGGCCACGGCCTCGTTGGGGTGAACCTGCACGCTCAAGCGATGGCTGGCATCGATCAGCTTCACCATCAAGGGAAACTCGCTGCCGCGAAACCCCGCCCCGACCAGCTCGTCACTGGATCGCTCTACAAGTTCACGCAGGGTCAGGCCGGCCAAGCGCCCCTCGCCCACCACGCTCATGCCACGTGGGTGATCGGCCAGCTCCCAGGCCTCGCCGATGGGCCCCTCGGGCAAGGTTCGTCCCCACGACTCCATACGCCGCCCTCCCCACACCAGGGGTTGGTAGACAGGGCGAAAAATCAGCGGGGCGCGAACTTCCATGACTTTGGGAGCAGCCGTTGAACTACACCTAGGCCGCGAATGCAAGTGCTAGCACAAGTCCGAGTGCCAGGAGCAGCGCCGTGACCGCAACCGCGGCGGCAACCAAGGGAAGACGGCCGAGCCTGGGCTCCGCACGGTTGGCGTCCGCACGGTTGGCGGCATCCGTCACGAACGGCGCGGTAGCAGCCGGTGGCTGGGCATCGCCATTCTCCATCTGGCGCAGATAGCGCTCTTCCGGATCGATCACGAGCAGCCGCGTGTTCCCCACGCGAACGATTTCGCCATCGCACAGAAGGCGCACGCCCACAACCCGCTGGCCCTGCACTTCAACGCCGTTCTTGGATCCCAAGTCGCGAACGGCGATGCCCTCGGGGCCGCGCTCGAAGGCGGCGTGCTCGCGCGAGACATCGTCGTCGGGAATGACCAAGTCGCATAGCTCGCCCCGGCCGAGCTTGAACGCGCGACCGCTCGCGGCCAGCGCCAATTCGCGCCCAAGCCCGGGACCTGCCTCGACCACCAGCCTGGCGCATTCCGCGTGCGCGCAGGCCGCGAAGATGTCGTGAACCAGCCGGCGCGCCAAGGTGGCGGTACCTTCTCCACTATGGCCTGGCTCCGCGTCAGACAGTTCGCCCTCGAAACACAGTTCCACGTCCGCCAAATGGATGGCCTCGCCCACGGCGAACACCTCGGCAACATGCGGTACTAACCGACGCCGGCCAAGCCAGGTGCCGTTGGCGCTGCCAAGATCCTCGATGCGATACCCACTGTCATCCTGAAACAGGCGAGCGTGCCCGGCCGAAATGGCGGGAAAAGGCAGTTCGATGGCCGCGCCTTGCTGACGGCCGATCATGGCTTCACCGCTGTCGAAGGGAACCTCGACCACACGCTCGATCACGGCTGCACCCAAGCCAGCTTGCGCGGGCGCTACTTCCGGCCTCGCGCGAATGGAAAAGCGCAGCCGCACCGGACACCCTTGGTCCGGCTAGTCGGTGCCTTGTCCGCCCGCCGACGAATCCACCGGCGCGGCGCCGCCTTCCCCGGCAGCCGGCGATGCGGCCGCCGGTGTTACTGCGGAGGCCGCTGGCAGCGCGATCGGGGCGGGCAGCGGGCCGGGATCGATGCCATGTTGCTTGAGCGCCGCCAGATAGTGATCGCGCTCGGCCAATGCCCCCAGCAACTTGGCCCGCATCACATCGTTGTTCTGCTTGAGGCGCGAGATCTCGGACAGATCGCGCTGGCGCGTGGAATCGGTCTTTGAGGCGCGGGCCAAGGCCTTGATGAACTCGGCCTGCGGCACTTCCGCGAAGGACGTGGAGCGGTACTTGCCCGTTTCCACCTTTTCCAGGTAGCCCTCGGCGGCCAGTCCGAGCAAGGCGCGCGAAACAGCGGCCTCGGCGGCGCCAATGGCCATGGAAATATCGACCGGCGTAAACACCTGCCCCGTCTGGGCGTGCTTCCTAAGCTCGTCGAAGAATTCCTGTCGCCCGAGCTTGGTTCCAGAATCGGAGCCGGCCCCTGAACTGTTGTGTGTGCTGGCGTGGCTGCGCTTCAGACTCATGTTCTCCCCCGCGAATCAAATGGCAGCGGCTTTATACATCAGATCGGCGCCCGGCGTCTCGAACACGATGTGGCCAGGCTCCTAGTGCTTCCTACGCTTGCGCCGGGGCGACCTTGCCTGGCCGGATTCCGCCGGAACGGGTAGCGGCAGCTCCCAAAGACGCAGCGAAGTCGGATCCGCCTTGTACTTCTTGACCAGGAAGAACAGCAACGTCCCCGCCACAACCAGCGAAATCAGCCCGATGAACTGCGAGGTGGACAGCAGCCCCACCGTGCCACGATCGGAATCGCCGCGATAGATCTCGATGATGGAACGCAGGACCGCGTAGCCCGCCATCCACGCCACGAAGACCAAGCCCGAGAACTTGCGCACGCGGCGCAGGACCATGAGCAGCGCGAAGATGGAGAGGCCCGCCAGGGTTTCGTAGATCTGCGTGGGATGCACGGGAAACGACCATGGCGACGACTTGTCGAGCCCGAAGTGCGCGGCGTGATCCTGCCAGGCCGGCGCCTCGGACGGGAAGCGGATGCCCCAGGGCAGGTCCGTGCGCTTGCCGTAGTCGCAACCGTAAAGCAGGCAGCCCACCCGGGTGATGGCGGTGCCCAGCACCACCGAGGGGGCCGAAACATCCGCCCAGCGCAGAAGGTGTATCTTGCGCTTGCGGCAGCCGTACCAACTGGCAAGTGTGCCTCCGATGAATCCCCCATAGGCGACCAGGCCACCCTTGTTCAGCAAGAAGATGTCCACGGGATTGGAAAACTCGTTCCACTCGGTGATGACGTAAAGCACGCGCGCGCCAACGATGGCCCACACCGCGGTCCACATGTAGATGGCGCCCGCCTGTTCGCTGGGAATGCCGTCTTGCTCGGCCAAGCGGAGCGCCAGAAACCAGCCCACGACCATGGAGGTGCCCAGCATCACGCCGTAGGAAAAGATGGGCACGGGCTTCCACGCCTCGCTGAACATGGCGCCCGAGGGAATCCACGAACCGCCGCGCAGACCCAGCAGCAGCCACGCACCCACGAGCAAGTACAGCGGGGTGGATGTCCGGGGCGTCTTGGGATCGCGCTTGCGGGCTCGCGCATTCCACAGGGCCGAGCCTGCGGCCAGGATCAGCGCCAGGACGAAAAGCAGCTTCGATGGAATGTGCGCAAGGGTCTGAAGCATCGGCCCTTTCTAGCAGAAGTGGGCGCCAGAATTTCTGAGACTGCAATCACAGTGGGTTGTGCGAATCGACTGATTCACCGTCTTGCGTGCAAATTAGAGTTGCAATCTCACCTCGCGTCAATCTATAACTCGCCGCAGCTAGCGCTGGTGATGGCTCGTGAAGATTGGGTTGCTGTTTGGGCCCGCATTCCTGGCTGCCGCCGGTGTCAGTAGATCGGCCTTCAAATAGTCCTTAACGGAGGGTACCCATGAGACAGCGATTCCAGAGGAGTGTAGCGGTCGGCAGTTTGGCAACGGTGATTTCGCTCGGCCTGGCAGGATGTTCCAACAAACCGGCGGGCACCAAAACCGGCGAGGAACGTGCGTCCGCACCGGCACCCCGGTTGCCGGCGATTCGCGCGCAATTTCCGTCGGCTCGCACCGATGGCAGCGCGGGAGGCGTGGTTCGGCTTTATGGCACAGCCTTGGCGACTGGCTCGGCGCCGGCTGAAGCCGCGGACAACTTCAAACAAACCTACGCCAGTGCAATGGGGATTGCGGCCAGCGACCTCGTGGCAAAAGACGTGGCAACAGGACGAGCGGCGGCGGCCGGAGCGACCCAGGGCATCGGTCTGATGTACGACGAGAAAACCGGCCAGCCCAGATTCTGGCTCTACCGCCACACGCAAAACAAGGACGGGCTCCCCGTCTTCCGCGCGGGCCTCAAGACGCTGGTTCGCAACGATCGCAACAACACCGTCGTGTGGGCAGCCTCCACGGTGCGCGATCTATCCAGCTTCTCCACAGTGAACGCACTTAGCCCACGCGCGCCGGATGTGGACAAGTCCCTGCAAGCCGTAAAAGGCACGACGGACTTCGCAAGCCAAGCCATCGCGGCCCCGACTGCGCTGAAGAATGTCTCACGCCCCGCGGTCATCGTTTTCGCAGGCACGGAGGAAGCCGCTGCCGAGCCGCGCATGGCGATCCAGTACACGGCGGACGGCGCGCCCTCCGGCAAGTGGCAGTTCGTGGCCGACGCCAACACCGGCGACGTGCTCCACGTGGAAAGCCAAATTGTGTTCGCCGACGCAACCAACAACGTGACCGGCAAGGTGACCGGCAATATCACCCAGGGTGACGTGGCCATGGAGTGCGCGCCCGAGGTGCCCCTGCCCTTCCCGTTCGCCGAGGTCGATGGCCTCACAGGCGAGTCCGCGTTTACCGACGCCAGCGGCAACTACAGTCTCTCCACCAGCGCCTCCGGCTCGGTCAATGTCACCTCCCTCATGGGTGGTCAATACTTCGACGTATTCAACTCCGCGGGCGCCCTTGAAATACTGACAAGCGCCGTGGTCCCGCCAGGCAGCACGAACTTCCTCCATAACAGCGCCGACACGGATGTCCTGGTCATGTCCCAGGTCAACGCCTACAGCAACACCAACGAGATTCGGGCGTTCCTGCTCAAGTACCTGCCCAGCTATCCAGTCATCGCGGCGCAGATCAATTTCCCAGTCAACGCGAACCTCACCAGCGGCTACTGCCCAGGAAATGCGTGGTACGACGGCACCTCGCTCAACCTGTGCCAGGGATCGTCGTCCTACACGAACACGTCCTTCGCCAGCGTCACGCACCACGAATACGGCCATCACATCATCAACTCGGCCGGCAGTGGACAGGGCGAATACGGCGAGGGCATGGCGGACGCCATCGCGACGATCTTTGCTGGCCAGTCCGGATTGGGCATTGGCTTCTACCTCAACCAGTGCACAACCCCACTGCGCAACGCGGATAACACCTGCCAGTATTCCGCCAGCTCCTGTTCGAGCTGCGGCAGCGAGATTCACTCTTGCGGCCAGCTCATGTCCGGCATCATCTGGAGTATCCGCAAGAACCTAGCGGTCACCAACCCGGACACCTATGTCGATCTCATCAACAAGCTGACCCTCAGTTCGGTCCTCGTGCACACGGGGACGGCCATCAACGCGCAGATTGCCATCGACCTGCTCACCCTCGACGATAACGACGGCAACATCAACAATGGCACGCCCCACTACAACGAGATCTGCTCCGGATTCTCAGCCCATGGTCTGGCCTGCCCGCCCATCCTCACCGGCATGAACGTCAGCCCGACGACGACGCTGGCCGCAGAAGGTCCGGTCGGCGGCCCCTTCGCGCCCGCCGGCATGACCTACACCGTTGCCAACCTGGGCCCCAGCGCGCAGATCCAGTACCAGGTGTCCCTGGTCGCGGCCGCGCCCTGGCTGACCATCAGCAATCCCTCAGGCCAGATCGCCCTCGGCGCCTCCGCGCTGGTCACGGTTGCCATCGACCAAGCCGCTGCCGCCAGCCTGGCCAAGGGCGGCTACGATGCCACCCTGCAATTCACCAACCTCACCGACGGTGTGGGCTCGACCACCAGGGCCGTGCACATGCAGGTTGGCGTTCCGCAGCCCATCTACACCGAAACGTTCGAAAGTGGCATCGGGACGTTCTCCCTCGGCACCGAAGCGACGAATCTGTGGCACGTGAGCGCGAGCTGCGCATCCACCCAGACCGGGCACTCAGCGCCGAACAGCCTCTACTTCGGCATTGATTCGAGCTGCACCTACAACAACAGCTTGGCGGATGCCGGAACCGCGACCTCGGTTCCTATCTCGATTGCCGACACCTCGGCGGTCAAACTTCGCCTCAAGTACTTCCTCGCCACCGAGAAGATCTCGTCCTACGACAAGGCCACTGTCCAGGTATCGATCAACGGCGGTAGCTATGCCATCGCGGCCAGCAACACCGGAACGGGCGTCGCGCTTCAGGACGGCAGTGGAACCTGGCAGACGCTGGATGTGGATCTGACCTCGCTCTTTGCGGGACTAACCACAGCCACGTTGCGCGTGCGGGTCGCGTTCGACACCATCGACGCTTATGTCAATGCCTACATGGGCTTCGTTGTCGATGATGTTCAGGTACTGGCCTTCGCGGGCGGTGTCTCCAACAGCGCGCCCACGGTCAACGCGGGTCCGGATCAGATCATCACCTTGCCTGCCGCCGCCAACCTGGCCGGTACGGCCAGCGATGATGGGCTGCCCAACCCTCCCGGAACCTTGACCATCACGTGGACCACGGTCAGCGGACCAGGAACCGTCACCTTCGCCAATGCCAGCGCTGCCTCAACCACGGCGACCTTCTCGACCGCGGGCACCTACGTCCTGCGCCTGACCGCCAGCGACAGCGTACTGTCCACCATCGACGACATCAACGTCATCGTGAATCCGGTGTCCGCCAACCAAGCGCCCGTGGTCAATGCGGGGCCGGACCAGACCATCACCTTGCCCGCCACCGCCAGCCTGGTCGGCACGGCCACCGATGACGGATTGCCCAACCCGCCCAATGCATTGACCTACGCGTGGTCAAAAGTCAACGGCCCAGGCACTGTCACCTGTACCCCCAACAACACGCTGGCGACCACGTGCACCTTCTCGGTTGCGGGGGTCTACGGCCTCCGCCTCACGGTCAGCGACAGTGCGCTGACGACAACCGATGACCTCACCGTCACGGTCAATCCGGCGTCACCCGTCAACCAGGCGCCAGTCGTGAATGCGGGTGCGGACCAGACCATCACCCTGCCTGCCACGGCAAGCCTGATTGGCACGGCTACCGATGACGGTCTGCCCAACCCGCCCGCCGCTCTGACCATCGCTTGGTCCTTGGTCGATGGACCCGGCGCCGTTAGCTGTAACCCCAACAACGCGCTATCGACCACGTGCACCTTCTCGTCCGCGGGTGTCTACACCCTCCGCCTCACGGCCAATGACAGCGCACTTTCGGCCACCGATGACATCGTCATCACCGTCAATGCGGTGCCGACGAACAAGGCGCCGGTCGTCAACGCGGGTGCGGACCAGACCATAACCCTGCCCGCTGCCGCGAACTTGGCAGGCACCGCCACCGACGACGGGTTGCCCAACCCGCCCGCCAAAGTAACCACCACGTGGTCCACGGTTAGCGGCCCAGGAACGGTCACCTTCGCCAGCGCCAGCGCCCTGTCCACCACCGCCACCTTCTCGGTCGCGGGCAGCTACACCCTCCGCCTCACGGCCAGCGACAGCGCGCTATCGGCCACCGATGACATCGTCATCACCGTCAATGCCGCGCCGACGAACAAAGCGCCTACCGTCAACGCGGGTCCGGATCAGACCATCACCCTGCCCGCCACCGCCAGCCTTGTGGGCACGGCCACCGACGACGGATTGCCCAATCCGCCCGCCAAGGTGACCACCACCTGGTCGAAGGTCAGCGGCACCGGCACCGTCACCTTCGCCAACGCCAGCGCCCTGTCCACCACCGCCACCTTCTCGGTCGCTGGCAGCTATACCCTCCGCCTCACGGCCAGCGATAGCGCGCTCTCAGCCACCGATGACATCGTCATCACCGTCAATGCCGCGCCGACGAATAAAGCACCGGTCGTCAACGCGGGTCCGGACCAAACCATCACCTTGCCAGCGACCGCCAGCCTTGTGGGCACGGCCACCGACGACGGATTGCCCAATCCGCCCGCCAAGGTGACCACCACCTGGTCGAAGGTCAGCGGCACGGGCACTGTCACCTTCGCCAATGCCAGCGCGCTGTCCACCACTGCCACCTTCTCGGCATCAGGTAGCTACGTACTTCGGCTGACCGCTAGCGACAGTCTGCTTTCGGCCACCGACGACGTCGCCATCACCGTGAATGCGGTTGGCACCACCGCCTGCACTGGTCTGTGCAGCAACCCGGTCAACTTCACCATCAACGGCAGCTACCAGTCGGGCAACCTTGGAACCGGTGCGGTCTGCTACCAAACCACATCCAACATCAACAGCGGTAACTGCGGCAACCTCGCCAGCCCGCGCACCCTGAAGGTCAACGGAACCACCGAGACCTGCAACGGTGGCAATTGGGCTTCCGTGCCCGCCAAGCGAAATGGCGGCTACTGCATCCAAACCACCACTGGTAACTACTCGTACGCCTACTTCACGGCCTGGTAAGCGTCCGAGAGAGAGCCGTCGGGACTTGCCCGGCGGCTCTTGACCGCGGCCAAAAAGAAACGCGCAGCCGTAACCAGGCTGCGCGTTTTTCTTTGTGGCCGGGCTAGTTCTTCGGGGTTTCGGTGTATTCGGCGTCGATGACGTCGTCCTTCTTGCCCGCACCCGCCCCCGCGCCGTTGCCATCGGCCGGCGGCGTTCCGCCCGCGCTCGCTTGTGCGCCCTCGGTACCTCCGGCGGCCTTGTAAAGCGCCTCGGCCATCTTGTGCGACGCCTTCTCCAACTTTTCGAACGACGTCTTGAAGATCTCGGCCTCGTTGGCTTCCTTGTGCGCGTCGAGTGTTGCGCGCGCTTCCTTGAGCGCCTCTTCCAGCGCCCCGCGCTCGGCCGTCGGGATCTTGTCCTTGTTCTCGTCGAAGTGCTTCTGCACGCTGAATTGCAGGCTTTCGAGCGAGTTGCGCGCCTCAATGGCCTCGCGCCGCTTCTTGTCCTCGACCTCGTGCTCTTGCGCCTCTTTGGTCATGCGGGCAACTTCGGACTCGGACAGACCGGACGAGGCGGTGATGGTGATCTGCTGGGCCTTGCTCGTGGCCTTGTCCTTGGCCGACACGTTCACGATGCCGTTGGCATCGATGTCAAAGGTCACCTCGATCTGCGGAATACCGCGCGGTGACGGCAAGATGCCTTCCAGTCCGAACTTGCCAAGCAAACGATTGTCGCCCGCCATGGGCCGTTCGCCCTGGAACACCTTGACCTCGACCGAGGTCTGGTTGTCGGCGGCGGTGGAGAAGGTCTCGGACTTCTTGGTGGGAATCGTGGTGTTGCGCGGAATAAGCGTGGTCATCACGCCGCCCAAGGTCTCAATGCCAAGTGACAGTGGCGTCACGTCGAGCAGGAGCATGTCCTTGACTTCGCCCGAGAGCACGCCCGCCTGCACCGCCGCGCCCAGCGCGACGACCTCGTCGGGATTCACGCCCTTGTGCGGCTCTTTGCCGAAGAAGTCCTTCACCACTTGCTGCACCTTTGGGATGCGCGTCGAGCCACCCACCAGCACGACCTCGGCAATTTCCGACGGCTTCTTGTTGGCGTCGGCCAAGGCCTTCTTGGTCGGCTCGATGGTGCGCTGGATGAGGTCATCGACCATCTGTTCCAGCTTGGCGCGCGAAAGCTTGATCTGAAGGTGCTTGGGGCCCGAGGCGTCGGCTGTAAGGAACGGAAGGTTGATTTCCGTCTCCATGACCTGCGACAACTCGATCTTGGCCTTCTCGGCCGCCTCGCGTAGACGCTGGATCACCATCTTGTCCTTGGACACGTCGATGCCCTGATCCTTGCGGAACTCGGCAATCAGCCAGTCCATGACCCGCTGATCGATGTCGTCGCCGCCGAGATGGGTGTCGCCGTTGGTGGAAATGACCTCGACCACGTTCTCGCCCACTTCCAGAATCGAAATATCGAAGGTGCCACCGCCAAAGTCGTAGACGGCGATGATCTCGTCCTTCTTCTTGTCAAGGCCGTAGGCCAGCGCCGCCGCGGTGGGCTCGTTCACGATGCGCTTGACGTCGAGGCCGGCGATACGGCCGGCATCCTTGGTGGCCTGGCGCTGGGCATCGTTGAAGTACGCCGGCACGGTGATAACCGCCTCGGTGACCTTCTCGCCCAGGTGATCTTCCGCCGCTTTCTTGAGCTTGCCGAGCACCTTGGCCGCGACCTCGGGAGGCGTCACCTGCTTACCGCGGATTTCGAAATCCACCTCGCCGTGGGCCCCGCGCAGGCTCTTGAACGGCATGCGCTTGATATCCTCGGCGGCCTCTTCAAACCGGCGGCCGATAAACCTCTTGGAGGAAAAGAC
>Ga0302323_100002735_pt1 | contig 14347 bp, 11 predicted proteins | sample Fen_T0_3_FD_201950 | JGI IMG/M metagenome (GOLD analysis project Ga0302323, IMG submission 201950) | Peat permafrost microbial communities from Stordalen Mire near Abisko, Sweden - Fen_T0_3 | ecosystem: Environmental > Terrestrial > Soil > Wetlands > Permafrost | place: Sweden: Abisko... | reverse complement strand
GATTGGATCATCGATTGTCCTCGTCCTTCTTACCTTGGCGATGCTGCCGATCAACGCCTACGTCCTGAAGGATCGTGGCCACGTGCTGAACTGGGGCGTGGATTTCAAGGGCGGCACCGAACTGGTGGTCGAATTCAACAAGGCCGTGGACTCGTCGCAGGTTCGCGACGCCTTGACCTCGGCGGGCTTGCATAACGCCGACGTGGTGCGATACGGCAATGTCGGCGCGACGCCGGCTTTCATGATTCGTCTGGGCGCGGTGTCCATCATGTCGGCCGAGCAGGCCAAGAAGGTCGAGGGCGCCTTGGCTCGCGTGGGCGACGCCGGGCTGCACAAGTTCGAATCATCAGAAGGTGGCGACAAGGTCTACGTACGTTTTGACAAGCCCGTGGAAACCACTGTCCTTGCCTCGGCATTGCGAGCCGCGGGCACGGAAGCGACCCAAGTGCAGTCCTTTGGTCCACCTGAAGACCACACCTATGAAGTGACGCTCATTGGTATGGACAGTGAGGTGCGCAAGGCCCTGGACGCCAAACTCGGCGCGGGCACGGTGAAGGCCATTCCACAGGTTTCGTCGGTCGGGGCCAAGGCCGGTAAGCAACTTCAGGTCGATGGCGTGCGCGCGCTGCTCGGCGCGATTTTGCTTATCGTCATCTACGTGGCCTTTCGCTTCGATTTCCGCTACGGCCCTGGCACCATCGTGGCGTTGCTTCACGACGCTGTCATCACCGTGGGGGCCTTCGCCGTGACCTACAAGGAATTCTCGCTGACCACGCTGGCGGCGATCCTTACCATCATCGGCTTCTCGATGAACGACACCATCGTCGTCTTCGATCGTATCCGCGAGAACGCGGCCAAGTACCGCGACCGCAAGTTCGATAAGGTCGTAAACCACGCCATCAACGAAACCTTGTCGCGCACCATCCTGACCAGCGCCACCGTGTTCTTCGTGACCTTGGCCATGAACATCTTCGGCACGGGGGTCATTCGCGACTTCGCCTTTGCCATGAACGTCGGCGTAATCGTAGGGACCTACTCGTCGATCTTCATCGCCAGCCCGATTCTCATCTGGCTGAACGAGAAATACGTGGCCATGCAGAAGCGCCAGGCCACACGGCCAGAGCGCAACGTACGCAAACCTGTCCGGCGCGACGAAGAAGAAGCCGCAGAGACCTAGGCCAGGCCGGCCATGGCCGAAGCTTGGCGGGTCAGACCAGCGGACGAGGCCTGCGCGCGGGGACTTGCATCCAGTTTTGGGTTGCGAGGGCTGACGGCTCGCATTCTGGCTGCACGTGGCTTTTCCACCTCCGAGCGTGTCGCGAGGTTTCTCACACCCAAGCTTGCGGAGCTGCGGCCGCCTGTGGGGATGGCGGACCTCGATCTCGCCATTGATCGCATTGCGCGGGCTTTGCGCGGAAACGAGAAAGTCGCCGTGTTTGGCGACTACGACGTGGATGGAATTACCAGCGCGGCCATCCTGCTCCAGCTGTTGCGTTCGCTCGGAATCCAAGTGGTGTCCCGCATGGCCAGGCGGGCCTCTGGCTACGGTTTCTCGCTGGGCGATGCCACGGCCTTCGTCGAGCAGGGGTGCACCTTGGTTTTGACCGGGGATTGTGGCACGAGCGATCACGAATCATTGATCTACTGCCGAAGCCACGGCGTCGATGTCATCGTCATCGACCACCACCATGTGCCGACCGGTGAGAGCCCGGCCTATGCCTTGCTGAACTCACACCGGCAGGACGACGCCTTTCCCTTCAAGGGCCTTGCCTCATGCGGTGTGGCTTTCTACCTTGCCGCGGCGGTGCGCTCCCGGCTGCGAGCCGAGGGGGACAGCCGTGGCGACACCCTTGATCCACGTGCTTGGCTGGACCTGGTCGCGCTAGGCACGATTGCCGATTTGGTGCCCCTGGTGGACGAGAACCGCATCCTGGTTGCCGCCGGCTTGCGCGAACTCTCCGCGATGCGGAGGCCCGGGATCGCCGCTCTCGCGACCATCGCGGGGATTTCGTCCCGTGCCCTTGGGACGGCGGACGTGAGCTTCAGACTGGCACCACGTCTCAATGCCGCTGGCCGGCTGGGAGACTCACAGCTCGCGCTCGATTTGCTCATGGCTAGTGACGTGGCCGAGGCGACCCGGCTAGCCACATGTCTCGACGACTTGAACCGGGAACGCCAACGCATCCAAGAGCGCATCTGGTCGGAGGCGGTGGCAGAGGCTGACCAGCACGGTGACGATCCAGCGCTGGTACTGGGCGCCGAGGGGTGGCACCAAGGCGTGGTCGGCGTGGTGGCGGCCAAGCTGGTTGAAAAGTATCGTCGGCCGGTCGTCATCGTTGGATTCAACAACGGGCAGGGACGGGGATCGGCAAGAACGCTGGGCGGATTCGATCTGTACCAGGGGCTGTCGCAGTGCCAGGCGCACCTCTCGGTCTTCGGCGGCCATCCCATGGCCGCTGGCGTGGGGCTGCCCTGGGAGAAGCTGGCCGATTTCCGTGCAGCATTCGTAGCCGCTGCGCGAACGCATTTCGCATCGACGCCGACTGTGAATACCGTCGAGGTCGATGCCGTGGCCAACCTGTCGGATTTGGACACGGCACAAATCGAGGAACTGGAACGGCTGGGGCCGTTCGGAAATGCGAACCACGAGCCACTCATCGCGGTCCCGGGTGTGGTTGCTCGCAGCACGCGCGTGGTGGGGACCTCGCACTTGCAGCTCACCTTGACCCAGGGTGCCGCGGTCAGCGAAGCCATCGCCTTTGGCATGGGCGACAAGGATCCGGGGAAGGGTGCTCGCCTGGATGTTATCGGCACCGCCGAATTTGACGAATTCCGCGGCCAGCGCAAGATTCGCTTCCGATTGCGACACTTTATGCGGAGCGTGCCTTGAGCGAACTGCCCGAGGATGACGAGTACCCGAGCCGGCCGAGCTTGGAGGATGATATCCCTCGCCAGGGAATACTCTCCGCCATCCCCAAGCGTACCTTTTTCCGTGTGGTGGTGCTGTTGGCGGCGCTGGCAGGCATCCTCTACTTGCGCCAGCGGACCGCCGCGATTGCGGGCTGCATGTCGGACGCGTTCCGCATTCCGCCCACCGCGGACCAGAAGCACAGTCCTTCTTCCGTCAAGGCGCGCGTTGTCTTGCCAACCGATCTAGAGGAGCCGCCGCACCGATGACGTCGATTGGCACACCCGTCCTGTGGGGGCTCTTCGCGGTCGTCGTGATTCTTGCGTTGGCCATCGACCTGGGCCTGTTCCACCGCCAGGCGCGCACGTTGCGTATGCGCGAGGCCAGTGTCTGGGTCGGGATCTGGGTGTTGCTCGCCGCGGCCTTCAACGCCTTCGTCTTCCACAGATTCGGTGCGGCGAAGGGGCTTGAATTCACCCAGGGGTACTTGCTCGAACTGGCTCTATCCACCGACAACCTGTTCGTTTTCATCCTCATCTTCTCCTATTTCCGTGTGCCCCCAGCTTTTCAGCACCGCGTGCTGTTCTGGGGCATCCTGGGGGCGGTACTGACCCGGGGCGCTTTCATCGCGGCCGGAGCTGCCGTCATTCATCGCTTTCACTGGATCCTCTACGTTCTTGGTGCATTTCTGTTTTATGCCGCGTTCAAGATCGTCCTTCAGAAGGACGCCGAGATGGATCCGTCGCGCAATCCGGTTTTGCGTCTGTTTCGCCGGCTATTTCCTGTGGCCGACGACGAAACCGGTCCACATTTCACCGTGCGGCGGCAAGGGAGGCTTGTGGCCACGCCTCTTCTCGCGGTGCTCATCGTGGTCGAGGCGGTGGATGTGACCTTTGCCATCGATTCCATCCCGGCCATTTTCGGTGTGACCACCGACGTCTTCATCGTTCTCACCTCGAACGTATTCGCCATTCTTGGCCTGCGCTCGCTGTTCTTCCTGGTTTCTGGGCTGGCCCAGAAGCTTGCCTACCTGAACTACGGCATCGCCGCCGTGCTGGCCTTCATCGGCACGAAGATCATGCTCACGCCATTCGTGGCAATCCCAGTACCACTCTCTCTCGGGATCGTGCTGTGCGTGCTGGTGCTGGCGACCGTTGCTTCGTTGGCGGTCCGTCAGCGGCTGAGCAAGTAGATCACCACGCCAACCACCAGGACGATGGCGCCGATGACGATGCCCACGCGTTTGAACTCGCTGCGCGTGGCACCCGTGTCCATGGCGCCCAGGCATTCGTCGATGTGCTGACGAAGATCGTCGGTGCTGGCGTGGCGATCCTCGCGGGACTTGGCGCACATTTTTTGCACCAGTTCATCGACGACCTGTGGGATGTCGGCCTCGGGCTTCAGCGACGACGGTGGCGGCGGCGCGGTTTGCAGATGGTACTGAATGATTTCCGTGGTGCTCTTCGATTTCTTGAATGGCAGCGCGCCGGTCAGCATTTCGTAGGCCACCATGCCCAGGGCATAAAGGTCGGAGCGGCCATCCAGCGGCTTGCCGCGGAGCTGCTCGGGCGACATGAATTCGAGTGTGCCGACGGTTTGGCCGATGGCGGTTAGGGCGGGCGCGTCCTTGCCGCCGTCGCCGGACTTGATCTTCGCGATACCGAAGTCCAGCACCTTGACGAAATCCTCGCCTTCGCGGACCTCGACCATGATGTTCTCTGGCTTCATGTCGCGATGGACGATGCCCTTGCCGTGGGCTTCGCCCAAAGCTTCTGCCACCTGGTCAAGAATGCGCAAACAACGGTCCACCGGGATAATGCCGGCCGCCCGTTGAATGTCCTGCAAGCTCTGGCCGCGCACCAGTTCCATGGCCAGGTAGAGCACGCCGTCCTCGGTTTGGTCGAAGTCGTAGATGATGACCGTGTGCGGGTTGCGCAGCTTGGAGCACGCCTCGGCTTCGCGGCGGAAACGTGCCACCACCGTCGCATCCGATACGCTCTGCGGATGGAGAATCTTGAGCGCGACGAGCCGCTCGGTGGCGACCTGCATGCCTTCGAACACGGCGCCAAAGCCGCCTTCGCCGATCTTGCGCTTGACGAAGTAGCGGTTGTTGAGGGTGCGCCCAACCAAACTATCGAGCGAAACGGCAACTGGCTCGCGCGACAGTGGCGAGGGTGTGGGACCGCTGACAGGTCCTGAGCGGGCGGCGGGGACATGGATGGGCACACCGAGGGCCGGGCTCATGTGAGGCATGGCCTTGGGCATCCCGGAGACGCGATCCAGAAGCTGGTCGATTGGGCGTGGACTTCCGGCCGGTGGCGCCAGTGCGGGCAGGGCTGTCCCACAGACGCCACAAAAACGAGCCCCCGCATCCGCGACGGACCTACATTTGGGACAGGTGAGTGGTATTGCCATGGATTAGTGCAAGGCAGGGGCCCGGGCGGAATCTGGAATGCTGGGTGCAGGGGCGGGCGAATTCATCTGTGCCGCGGCCCTCTGGGTCGGGGCGGAAGGCAGATCGGGGAGCTTGGTTTGCTGGAAGGCCAAAAACAACGCGCCGCCAAGGGCGGCAAGAAGGGTGACGAGCACGAAGGTCAGAAAGGGCCGCGAAGCCGCTTCTTCACCGGTAGGGATCTCGGTGTTCGTTGATGGGGTCGAAGCGGTGGGGCTGACCAGGCTGGTTGGTATGGCGCCCGGGCTCGTGGCTTCGATGGCGTCGAGGTGCACCGGCACCTCCTCGGTAATCTTCTCCATCGGAGGGTGCAAGACGCGCTTGGGCGGCTCGGGATCGTCCGGATCCACGCCCGGATCGAATAGGGCGAAACCCAATTCCGCGTTGGCATCCGGTTCGGGCAGACCATCGCCGTCGAAACGGGCGACGACCACGGTGATATTATCGGGACCTTCGCGGTCGATGGCCTTGGCGATGAGGGCTTCACAGGCCTTCTGCGGATCGGGCTCGGCCAGGAGAATGTCCAGCATTTCCTCGTCAGCGACCGGCCCGTGCAATCCGTCCGACGAAAGCAACACCACGTCACCACGGCAAAGCAGAACGTGGGAAAGGACCACATCGACTTTTTCCTGCACGCCCAGCGCTTGCAAAATGATGTTGGCGTGTTCGAAGCTTTTGGCTTCCTCGACCGTCATGGCGCCAGCCTCGATCAGTTGCCAAGCCAGCGATTGATCCTTGGTGACCTGGACCAACTTGCCCGCGCGCAAAACGTAACAACGCGAGTCCCCAATTTGGCCGATGAGCAGGGTCCGATCCACCATGCCCGCGGCCGTGCAGGTGGTGCCCATGCCGCGCTCATTCTGGTTGATGCGCGACTGGCCGTGGATCTTGTCGTTCGCGTTTTCGATGGATCGGCGCAGGCAGCGGGCGTAGCGCTCGCGCGTGGGCGCCGCGTTCGTCTCCATGTCGATAGAAATGGAATCCACGGCCATGGTCGAGGCCACCTCGCCCGCGGCCGCACCGCCCATGCCGTCGCAGACGAGGAAGATTGCCCCCTTGGGTCCAAGCCTGAATCGCAGAACATCTTCGGGCGACGACGTCCTCAGTCCCGTCTCGACGTTGGCGACCAGGAAGTTGTCCTCGTTGTGCTCGCGGATGAGTCCCACATCGGTCTTGCCGAAGACGGTGATCTTGATTTCCGAGGAGGTTTCCATCCCGCTAGCCGTAACTCAGGGTGGTGTCGAGTTGTGGTTGCACAAGCTTCGCTCTAACCTAGCTCGAAGCGCAAGAGTTCATCGCCGAGGCGGATCATTTGACCTGGATCGACGATGTGTTGTCCAGTCAGCCGGACGTAGGTGCCATTCGAGCTGCCCTGGTCCGAAATCATGGCGCGGTTGCCGCGAAACTGAAGCAGCGCGTGCCGCCGGGACATGAACTCGTCGTCTGAGAACACGATGTCACCTTGTTCGCGCCCAATGATGAGGTCGCTTCTGGTGAGGTGGTAGACGTCGCGGCTGGTTCCCGCCGCCGTGATCTGGCGCAACCGGCCCCATGGCGATTTGAGCGGTGTGCCGAACAAAATCATGCCGTGCTCGACGGCTGGACGCAGCGTCTTTTCGGCGTCGGGGACTGCCTCGAAACGCAACACCTGTTTGCCCACAAGAATATAGTGGCCATCTAGCACCTCGGTGGGGACAGTAATGCGAATGTAGACGCCGTTGCGGTTTTCAAGCGGCGTGATGACGTACTGACCGGCGCGAAACGTGATCCGCGCGTGCCGTTCGGCGAGGTGCTTGTCGTCGAAGCGCAGGTCGCCCTCGGTGCGGCCAATGTCGATCTGCTCGCCCATGAGGGCGTAGGATTCACCGTCCGTTCCGTCTCTCCGCACGGCAATCAGACGCGCCCCGCCGGCGCGGGTCGCGGCGGACAGGGAAGGGCGGGCTGCGACCGCCGCGGCCAGGGCGGACGAGGCGTCGGCGCTCATGGGGGTGGTGTGGCCCAGCCGCCGCCCGCAAGCGAAGCAAAAATTGGTATCGAGAGGGTTGCGGTTGCCGCAGCCAGAGCAAATGAGCGCCGAGCCCGCCCCCGACGCGTTGGCGATGGGGGCACCGCAGCGCTGGCAGAAGGCGGAGCCGTCTGCAACCACGCCACCACACTGAAAGCAGGTCAGCATCGTAAATCAGTTCCGGAGGCTATCCCAAGTTGAGCACGCTGGGGACAAGAAGGGGAAAGATTGGGCCCAGACCCAAGAAGCATTGCAAGGCGGTCCATCCTCTACTAAAAGTCTTGCGGCAGCATCACCGTCGTTCCGGGATCTGTTGCCCGGCCATCCACAGTGTCTTCAAACCTACCAGTGATTTCGGGAAGCGTCAATTTTGCGCGGCGGCCATCGCCGACGACGGATTGTTCGGGTCGTCGTGTCCGAGGATTCTGTCGGGCCGCTGTGGCTGCGCTTGGTGCTTGGGTTGTTGCTTCGTGCGGCCCCTTGGTCGAGAACGCCCCGTTCGCGGTTCGGCCGGACACCTTGCAGCCGGGCGACCTGCTGGGACCATTCGACGGCATGGTTGTCGATGCGGAAACCGAACGGCCCATTGCCTCCGCGACGGTCTCGGGTTCGTGGGCTTTTGAGCGGGGAATTGGACTGCGTGGCCCAGCGGGTTCACGCGAATTCAGTTTGGAAACCAGTGCGGACGGCCGATACAAGATCCCTCGCCCGGACGACCTCGCGACCGGCGGCTCCATGCGTTTGCGCCGCTTCACGCTGATCGTCTACCGGCGCGGCTACGTTGCCTATCGCAGTGATTTCAAGTTCGAGAGCGACGAGGTCCGCCACGACTTCAGCCAGCACGCCAACAAGGTCCGTCTGGAAAAATGGCAGCCCACCCTGGAACATCGCCGCCATCTTGCCTTCCTGGGTGGCGGCCAAGCCCTGGCCAAGGCCGCTGGCTGGGAGGCTCAGCCCGCGAGTCTTGAGTACGAAGGCCTTGTTGCTACGCACGGCGCGGAGCCGCAACGCGAGGTCGCCGTCACCGCCTCGGTTCAGACACTAGATGCTTCGCCGCTGCTTTCGGTGGAAGAGGTGAAGGGCGTGACCGGATTCGCGGGTGAATTTGAAGTCGGCAGGATTGCCGACCGGGTTCGCAGCGATGTCTACGACAGCCGCCATTTCAAAGCCAAGGGCAAGCCCGAGGCGTTCGACGTAGCGGTGCGCGTGTGGTCGGTCGGGCCCACGGCGGCCGAGGAGCAGTTCAAGAAGCTGGTGGGGGAATTGCCAGCCGCGGTTGCGACCGAAGAAATCGGCGACCGGTCGCTGCGTGCCCGGGGTGGCGATGTGCTGGGCTTGGCGTTCTTGTTGCGCGAAAGGGGACTGGTCGTTCAGCTTAGCTGCGGAACATCCCAGTGCACGGAGCCGAGCATGGTTTTGCGCCTGGCGAAACTGGTGGAAAGCCACGTGGCGGAATTGCGTTCGACCCCTGAAGTGAAGGGCAAGCCATGAAGCTGCGGCGGATGCCCTTTTGGGTCATGGTCGCCGGTGCCATGTCCTTGCTGTCGCAGCCTGCGCTGGCCTGGGATCCCGCGACAACCCATGCCGGCCTGACCGAACGGGCACTGGCGGGCTCCAATTTTCACGCCACGCTCGCCCATCAACTTGGCCGGGCGCTGGGCAGCCTTGAACCCTTGCACCTCGACCTGGGCGCGCTGGCGCCGAATACTGGGCGCAGCTTAAAATCCCGCCTGGATGCGCTTGATCCGGCAGGCGGCTACCGCCCAAGTGCCGAGGGCGTCGCCACGGCGTCGGCTTGGGTACGGGCTGGCGCCGTGCTGGCGAAGACGCCGCCCGAACGTGGCCGCCACCACTTTTTCGAGCCGCGTACGCGCAAGGGGCTGGACGACGGTCCGGGGCTTTCAGGCGCCGTGCATGTGGCTCGCCTGACGTTTGATGACGGCGCGACGGTCCGCGACAGTGCGACTGGCCAGTCTTTCGACCTGCAGGGCATGCCGGCCCTTGATTGGTTGCATTCACCACAAAACGACTTGGGCTTGATGGCGTTTCTTGACCAATGGGTCCTGGCGGTGAGTGCGCCGCAAGCAAGTCAGCGTGAGACGGCGCTGGCGCAGGCCTTGTTGGCGCTGGGGGGCACGCTGGCGGTTCTGGAAGACGCCGGCCAGCCGGCCTTCGTTCGCAACGACTTCCGCGGCGAGTTCCTGGCGCGGGATTCGGGGTCGGCCCTCGAGCGTTTTGTTTCGGATCGGTACGGCTCCGCCTCGCTCCCACCGGCACCGGCATCTGTCTCACGCCCGGATTTGGACAGCTATTTTGTCGCTGCTGACGGCAATGGACTTGCGCAGTTGACCCAGGGACGATTCTTCTCCGCGGGGACGCTGCCGGAGGACATTCGCTTTGTCTCGGGCCAGAAGCAGTCGGAAATTGTTGACCTTGTGAATCGGTCCCTGCGCTTCCCCGAGCCCAAGGTGACGTCCCTTGATCTTCGCCAGACGGGGCGCACGCACTACGTGGTCCGCGAGGGAATCCGGGTGCTGGCCTATCAGCGCAATGCAGACCGCGTGCATTTCTTCCTCGACCAAGCTGTTCATGCGGATATGGCGCGGAGCTTGTTGCCTCAGGTGGAAGCGTACGCCGCGGGCTTGGTAGATCACCTGCTGCGCGCCAAGCTAACGATCGTGGTCGCGGACAACAAGGCCCAGGTGACGGTCACGGGCGCGGCGATCCAGGCGGGACCGACATTCGCGGCGCACCTGTTTGCCGAGGACGACGCTGGCGTGAGAACCGAGATTGCCAGCCAGACGCTGCATGGCGATGCATCTTCGTTGATCGAGATCCCCAAGGGCGCTCGGAGAGTCGCTGCCTACCTGCGCGGGCAAGACAGCGCGGGCGCATTTGTGGCCGCTGCCGAAGCTCGGGTTCCCTGATTCCTCCGCGCGGCGCCGTTGTTGGGGCCGCGGCATGACGGATGGGGCTCGACACACCCAGCAGAGACGCCGTCACGCTGCGTACGTGAAAGTTCGTGGGTGCGTCCTGGGAGACGAGCGGTTGCAAAGCCACCGTGTTTGCCAATTTAGTGGCCGCTCATACACAACGATCTTCGCCTGAAAAATCGCGAAAACCGGACGTCGTCATCGCGAACGTTGTGTGCCACACTTTCCGCTCTGGTTCGACAGTTGCGGACTCTGATTGGCTTGTGTCGCGGTGGCTGCAAGCGGTTCGTTCACTGGAATGAAGCAGAGCTGTTTCGAAATTGCATCAGCAGCAGTGACTTCCGTTCTGTAGCGTTCAGTGTGGAGCAACAAAGGGAGGCGCCTATGACGGATCCATCTTTGGCGGATGTGCAGCAGACGAAGTTGATACCGGGAAAGCCCTGGCTATTTCCGGATGCCTATGATGACGAAGACGAAGCCGACTACGATGACTCGGACGACGAGGAGAAGTCGTCATCGGTGTCTCAAGAGCGCTGGCTATCCCGGCCCGATTTTGGCTCGCCCGAGTGGTGGTCCAGAATCTGAGCTGAATTTCGGTGAACGACAACGAGCGCGCTGGCGCTACTGGCGATTCAGAACCTCGGGCGGAATGGAACTTCCCGCGGACGCGAGTTTGGCCGCCAGTTCAGAGTGAGCACCCGTGACGGTAAATGAGCCCGCGTGGTCGTCGCCAGGAATCCAGGTCAGGAGCGCGTGTGCCGAGATTTGCCCGTCCAGGCTGGCCTTGGGTTCCGCGATCTCAACGACTTTCAAAGACCCATCGGACAGCACTGAGGCATGGACAATGACGTCGATGCTCGAAGCGACCATGTCGGCTCCAATCGTGGACGCGGTAGACTGGGCCACGCCCAGCACCTGAAGCCGGTGCAGGGCATCGTTTGTTGAGCGGGCCACGATGGCCAGGATGACACCCTCTAGGCCCAAGCTGCATTCGGCAAGCACTTCCCCGGCGACCGAACTGTGGTTCGCATCCACCACCAGGTATTCCGGCTGCAAGGCAACGGCTGCGGTTAGCAAGTCGGCTGTTTGGGTTTCTGGTTGCAGCTTGATCCACGAGGTCGCACTGGCGGGTGGGACGATGGAATCGGAGAGCAGCGCAACCCTTGCCACCCGCTCGACGGACCACAGGATGGCACGCAGGAGGCTGTCGCAAGCCGCGCGATCCCCCGCAACCAGGATATTTTGCCGGGTTGCCACGCAGGCCTCGAGAACCTGGCGCATCTCGGGCGAAATGACATGTTCCTCGACCAGGTCGTCGATGGTTTTGCCGCTGGCCACCGGCCGCCGGATGGCGACGCACAGACGGTCGGCCACGGGTGGAAAAATGGCCGCAATGCGCATGCCGTCGGGCAACGTGGTGTTGATGGCTGTGGCATCTGGGGCAGGCTTGGGCGCTCCCTTGCTCACGAGCTTGCGCATGGCTGTGCCGAGCGTGGCTAGGTCCGAGGCCGGGACCGGGACCGATTCGCGCCGGCCGTTGCGCAGGATCTCCGCCTGGTTCGTTCCCGTGAAGAACGCAGCGGCAACGCCTTCGCCTTCAAGCAGATGGGCCACCCATTCGGGAAGGTCGCGATCAAACAGGCGGGAACCGTGCTTGGCTGGGGCCGGCTTGGCCTTGGGCAGTGCCATTGGCTTTGCGGGTTCTGCGGTCTTGTGCGACGGGTGGGGACTTTCCGTGCCGACGGCGGCGAATACATCCTCGGGATCAGGGGGCGAATCCTCTTTGGAATCGCCCAAATCGTCGTCCTCAGCGTCACCGGCTGGTGGGGGTGGTGGGCTGTCCTTCATCTCGATCGTCGCGGCGATGCGCCCGCGCTTGGATGAGGGGACCGGTGTGGCGTCGCCCGGGCTGTAATCGGAATCATCGTTGGTAGCCGATGGCGAGTGCTGCACCGCCGGCTTGAGCGGTGGAATCGTGAAATGCGGGTGGGGCGTGCCGAGCGCGTCGTCGTCATCGTCCAGGTTGATATCGGACGGCCCCGAAGATGGCGGGAAGGGATCGGAGAGGGCCGGGACGACCTTGCTTTCGCGTCTCGGGGGTGCCGGTGGCGGGGGCGGGAGAGGTCCACGGTGTGAAAGCGGCGGCGGAGCCTTGGGTGCCGATCCCGGCGCGTCGTCGAAGATGCTGCTGCCGCGTACCGAGGGTGGCGGAGGCGGGGGCCGGCGTGGAATCGCAGAGCTGAGCGAACCAGCCTCGGGCGGCCCGGACTGCGAGGAGGGCCGCATCATGTCCATGGAAGACACAAGCGACGTCACGCGGATGATAAAGTCACCTACAAAGACCTTGTCGCTCAGGACGACCGGCGTGGGATCGGCAATCTTGCGTCCATTGACGTAGGTGCCGTTCGTGCTGCGCAGATCTTCGACGAGGATATCGCCGCCACGAACGAACAATCGGCAGTGATGCTTGGAGACGTTGCCTTTGGGCAAAACAATGTCATTGCCTCGAACTCGCCCGACAGTGACTTCATCTTTGTCGAAACTGAGTTCATTGGTGCTTCCACCTTTCTCGGTCAGCGACAGGTTCACCATGACTGAACGCTAAGCAAAAACCGTCTCCTTGTCCACTTGCTCGTCGAGGAATTGTCTGGATGCATGGCCAACCCACGCAAATGCCCGAACTCAGCTTTCCCTGTTTCCCTATCCGTGGTGGAATGCCGAGTGCCCAAATCCCCTCGTCGGGCAGGGCCGAAAAGAACGACGAAAAGGAGCCCCAGATGCCTAACCTGCGTACCCCAATGCTCGCCGCCGCCGCGCTTGCCATGGCAACCGTGGCGCTCTCCAATGTCGCGATCGCGGCCACCGGAAAGCCAAAGTATTACTTTAAGATTTCCAACATAGAGTGCCAAGACATCAAGGTTATTCCGCTTGCCAAGGAGTTGTTGGAAAAGGAGGTGGCGACGCGTCCCGAGTTCACCCTGGATCTGGGCGGCGCGCACAGCGAGGATGCCCAGATCGCGGAAATCCGCAGACAGGGCATGCAGGGCCTCCAGGTGTCGTTGCGGATCGAGACCCTGAAGGTGGACATCAAGCCGCCGGCGCCGGGCCATCGCGACCAACAGATGTCCATCGATGTGAAGCTGGGAATCTTTGGCCATACCATTCCGGGCAATAAGCTCCTCTTCAATGGCGACGGCGATGCGGCGTTGAAGGGCGAATTCGCCGAGCGGCTCAAGGACAAGGAAGAAGAGCGCTTCATCCGGACGGCGCTGGCGAGTGCCATCAAGCAAGCGGTCAGCACGGCGGTGGCCAAGCTGACCACCACCAAGCTGGAGGACAGGGGGCCTGGCAAAGCCAAGAAAGCCAAGACCAAACCGTAGGAGACCTAGGAGACTTGCGATGCGAAGGATGACTGCTCGGTTTGCGTGGCTGATGTTGCTTGCGGCCTGGGGTGGGCTTGGTTGTAGGAAAAGTGCCCCGCCCGCGCCCAAGCGGGAAGTCATGATTGCGCTACCCAAGCTGGTAGTCAGCAAGGATAGTCCGCTGCTCTACACCTACGTCGAGGACAAGGGCACCTTCGCCACCACGGACAAGGCCGACGACATTCCCCAGAATGCGCGCCGCTTGGTGCGGGTGGTCGATCCCGCGAAGGCGACCGACAAGCAGGAGTCCACCCAGGTCTACGTTGTGGACCTGGGTGAGTTGCTTAGCGTGGGCAAGGCTGTGGCGAAGGGGCTTTCGCGTGAGGCGTTCGAAACCGGAGCCCTGGCCCAACTGCCGCCGGGCGAGTCTAGCCCCATGTCCGGCCCGCACGGGCCGGCGCTCCCCGATATGCCCATCGGTGGCGTGGACGGCGGCGCGGCGGGTCCCCTCGGTCCACCCGTGGTCATCCTGTACGGCACGCCTTGGTGCGGGGCCTGCAAGGCCGCGAAGCAGTACCTGGCGGCCAAGCACATCCCGTACGCCTACAAGGACATCGAAAGCGATCCGGCTGCTGCCCGCGAGCTTCAGGCCAAGGCTTCGAAGATGGGAATTCCGACGGATCGCGT
>Ga0302323_100002733_pt1 | contig 14355 bp, 12 predicted proteins | sample Fen_T0_3_FD_201950 | JGI IMG/M metagenome (GOLD analysis project Ga0302323, IMG submission 201950) | Peat permafrost microbial communities from Stordalen Mire near Abisko, Sweden - Fen_T0_3 | ecosystem: Environmental > Terrestrial > Soil > Wetlands > Permafrost | place: Sweden: Abisko... | reverse complement strand
CACCATCGCGGCAGCGACGGCGGACATACTTGTGCTGTTTTGCAGGTTCTTCCGCATTCTCGCCTCCAGTAGCGTCGGCAGACAAAGGAACTACGACTGAGAATAGCCGGCTCCGGCGCCGCCTTCAACGCGCGAGCGTGGCGCGGCCGCTGACCTCTACGACCGTGCCTTTCATGCAGCCTCTCGTCGCCGCCGTGAAGATCGTGGCGCTCAATCCTTCAGGGCAGCGCACCGATATCCCGCTGTGGCCGGTCCAGTGAACGCGGGCTACGGCAGGATTCAAGTTCTGGAGATCGCGGCACCATACGGCCTTCTCGCCCCATTCCGTCGAGGAGGCATAGAAGCCCCTGAGGCCCAGCCAGTCGAACTGCGACTCACCCGAGAGATAGTTAGTGAAGCGGTAGCCCCCAGGCAAGGCTGAGAACCCTGTGGAATCGGTGGCACCCACGTTCTCCAACCAGTGCGCACTGCCTTTCTCCTTGAGCTTACCGCCAGCTTCACGTTCGCCGCCGAGATGGCTGATGAGGGCCTGCCAGTCTGCATCGCTCGGCACGTGCCATCCTGCCGGGCACAGCCCTCGCGAGCTCAAAATGGCATAGCCGTTGTACAGCAGACCGTAGGTGGCGGCCTTGGTGGCGTCGCGCCCGTAGGAGCAGTAGGCGCCTTCCTTGTCTTTGCCCCAGCTCTTGTCATCGTCGAGGCGGGAGATCGGAGATCCATCGCGGTAGTGCGTGGTGCGCAGATTCTCGGCCATCCAAGTCTGACTGCCTATGGCAACCGTCCTGTACGCGTTGCCGTCAGCATCCTTGACCCTGATCGGCGCCGACATCGTGACCGCACCGTTGGCCTTGCGGTGCATGGTGCCCTCGGCAAACAGCCATCCTGTGCACATGATCATGCTCGCGACGAGAATCAGGGGCCTTCGCATCGGCATACTCCTCCCGGTGCCATCCTCGGCTCACCCGCGGCGGTTGGTACGGTCGCTGTGAGCGGGGAACTGCGGCATCGGCACCGCCGTGCATTCTAGCGCGAACGTGCGAGTTGCCCTGAGCGAACCAGGCGCCCTCACTGCGCGGGGGTGGTGCGCCGCTGACGTCGAGGGCGGTACCGGTCATGAAGCCGCTCGCCGCCACGATGAAGATGGCGGCGACTGTTCTCATGCGTGCTTCCGTGGCTGGTGCGACTCGATCTTCGAAGCCTGAGCGTGTCGAGATCAGGACCGTCTCTCGTAGATGAAACGCTAACCCGCCCCTGCGAGTCGACGACGGGTTCGCGATCTACACGCTGCCGTAGCAAGTGCCCGTGCCTCACGCGGTGCTGCGGGCCGACTCGCTTGCGCGCGCTGGCCGCAGCCATGTAGAGTCCGCCGCATGGCGGACGATGCCTGGCCGATCACGTTCGACGACGTTCTCGCTGCGCGCGAGCGGCTGCGGCCGCACCTCGTAGTCACACCGCTGCGCAACTATGCCGCGCTCGACAGCCGCGTGGCGAGCGGGATCCGCGTGTGGGTGAAACACGAGAACCACAACCCCACGAACGCGTTCAAGGCAAGAAACGGGCTGGCCGCCGTGACTGCGCTGACGCCGGGGGAGCGGCAGCGCGGCGTGGTGGGAGCGACGGCCGGCAATCACGGTCTGGGCCTGGCCAACGCGGGTCGGATCTTTGGAGTGCGCGTCGTCATCTGTGTGCCGACCACTGCCAATCCAGAGAAAGTCGAGGCGATCCGCGGCTTTGGCGCTGAAGTCGTCGAGTATGGCCAGGACTACAGCGAAGCGGTCGCCCGCGCGGCTGAGCTGGCCAAGGAGCAGTCCCTGACGCTCGTGCACTCGACGGATTGCCCGGCCGTGCTCGCTGGGGCTGGCACGATCACGCTCGAGATGCTGGAGCAGCAGCCGGCTCTGGATGCGCTCGTCGTGAGTCTCGGCGGCGGCTCACAGGCCGTGGGTGCGATGACCGTGCTGCGCGGCCTCGGCCGCAAGATCCCGGTCTACGCTGTCCAGGCGCGAGGCGCGCCTGTGATCCACGACTCCTTCCACGCGCGCAGGCCGCTCGCGGCCACGAGTGTGAACACGATCGCGGACGGCCTGGCCACGCGTACGACCTACGCGCTGACGTTCGACGCCCTGCTCGCCGGGCTTGAGGACTTTCTCGTGGTCAGCGAGGCCGAGATCGCGGAGGCCGTGCGCACGCTCATCGCTACCACTCACAACCTGGTCGAGCCCTCAGGCGCTGTGCCGCTGGCCGGCCTCCTGCACCTGCGCGATCGTCTCGCTGGCCGCACCGTGGGCATTGTCGTTTCTGGCGCCAACATCGACCAGGCCGTGCTCCGCCGCATCCTCACAGGTGAGATCTAGGGCTGACTCTCCCCACCGCGACGGTTCGCCCACGCGCGCTCCGCCTGATCGCCCGCACCCGGTGCACGGATTGAGGGCCCTGCATGTGCTCACGGGCAGGGCCAGGCAACTGCGCGGGCGATATCGGCATTCGCGTCCAGTCGCGCGCTTAGGGCGACCCGCCGCTACGCCGTCGCTCGTTCTTCGTCGTTCGTGCACGTCCGTTCGGCAGCGCGGGCAATCGCAATTTGGACGGGTCTGACCCTTCTCACCTCTCCTTCACGTTGCGGAAGCTGAGGTAGAGCGCTGCGTCGTAGACGAGCTTGAGCGCGCCTGCGATGACAAACGGCGCGCTCAGTAGCGCGGGGTTGGCGAGAAGCGGCCCGGCAATGACCGGCGCAAGCGCGGCACCGGTGGTGCGCGCGACGTTGGTGACGCCGGCTGCTGCTGAGCGCTCGTCTGGCGGGACCAGCGCCATGGTGTAGGACTGGCGCGTGGGCACGTCCATCTGTGAGATGGCGAAACGCAGAAGTAGGACGCCGATCGCCAGCGGCAGCGTCGGCATGAAGGGCACCGCCATCAGGAGCAGGTTCGACGGCACGTGGGTGAAGATCATGGTGTTGAGCAGGCCGATGCGCTCAGCCAGACGGGCCGCTGCCAAGTACGACAGGCCGGCCAGCAGGTTGGCGCCAAAGAAGATGCTGCCCAGGAGCGCGGGCTCAGCCCCAAAGCGCACGTGGAACCAATAGGCCGCAATGCTCTGCAAGACGAAGCCGCCGCCAAAGGCGTCAATGGCGAAGAGTCCTGACAGACGGAGAACCACGCCGCGTGAGCGGCCCAGGCTAATCGGGTGGCGCAGCGGATGGGCAACCTCGGCCAGCGGCGCCTCGGCTGCAGGCGAGAGACGCGTGAAGAGGATGACCAGGATGGCGCCGATCGCGGCATAGCCGACGAGCACTGTTCTGTAGCTGGCGAGCGCGCCAATGCCAAAGGTCTGAAGAAGCTGAGTCAGTCCTCCGCCAGCCAGCGCTCCGGCCGCCGTGGCACACGCGCCGGCCAGGTTGTACCAGGCAAAGGTGCGCGTCCTGCGGACGTCGGGCACTGCCTGCGAGAGCGCGGCCTGCTCGATCGCGAGGAAGGGCCCGACTTCGTTGCCGCTCGGGCTGATGACGCCGATCGTCGCGGCCAGCACGAGCAAGCCATACCCGCTGGCGAGCGCAAACGCGACGCCGGCCAGGAGCATGAGCGTGGCCCCGAGGATCAGCATTCGTTTTCGGCCGAGGCGGTCTGCGGTCGTGGTCAAGAGCAGCGAGATCGCCGTGTCGCCGAGGAGCGTGAGCGTCAGAAGCAGGCCGATCCGGCCCTGGTCGAGTCCCAGCTCTGAGAGGAACAGGACGAGCACGACGGACAACGCACCGTAGGCGAAGAGGCGCGCGATGCGCGTGAGAAAGAGCAGTCGCACGTCTGCGCCAGGACGAGTCAACATGGGCGATTTTGTCTCCTGCTGGGGTCGCCGCCTACGCTGTCCATGATGGCACAGCATCAGGAAGAGCGAGGTCGAGATCCAGCCCACGTGACAGGCGCGTAGTAGGACGCTGAGCAAACCGACCGGTCAATTTCATGCGAATCCTTTTGCCTCGCGTGCGTCATAAGTACAGTCATCAAACCCGCGGCCGTTGGCAAGGGCGCGCCAGCCTTGTCTCGCAAGGGGAGGAAAGACTAATGATATACAACTCGGGAAGAACTCCTGATCCGCCGAGAGGCTTCGCCGGAATGCGCGGCCGGAGCAGTGCATCGCCCGTGCTCTCCGGATTCGGCCTGAAGAGCGCCTCCCGCCAGGGCGCGCCACGTGGAAACAGCATCGCGCGACTCCAGAAGGCCACGACCCTCGCCCGGAAGAAAGTCGTGAGGGCCGCGGCCCATCGCCGCGTCAGCGGTCGCACGGTCCGCGTCATGCTCTTGGCTCGAGTCTTCGATGCGCCGCGCGAGGTCGTCTTCAAGGCTTGGACCGACGCCAAACTCATGGCGCGCTGGTGGGGGCCACAGGGGTTCACGAGCCCTGTGTGCGAGGTGCACGCTCGGCCAGGTGGAGCGGTGCGCATCCACATGCAGGGGCCCGACGGTGTCGTGTATCCGATGAAGGGCGTCTTCCACGAGATCGTCGCGCCGGAGCGTCTCGTCCTCACCATGAGCGCCTTCGAGGAGAGCAACGGCCGCCCGCGGCTGAAGGCGCAGTGCGCAGTCACGCTTACCGAGCGGGACGGCCGGACGGCCCTCAGTTTGAGGATCGTCGTCGTGCGCTCCAATCCCGAGGTGGCCGCGGCGCTCGCTAGAACAGAGAGCTGGAAGCAGTGCCTGGAGCGCCTCGCCATCGCGCTGGGTGAGACCGCAGCGGCCGGAGACGCATAGATCTCCGCTCACGCCGCGCGACCTGTTCAGTGCGCGCCGCGGGCGGTGAGGAAGCGACCCAGCTCCTTGTCCGTGCCCAGGATGTGTTGTGAGAGCCAGTCGCGCAGAAAACTGGTGATCTCGAGCGACAGGATCAGCTGGCCAGAAACAAAACGGTCAGTGATCTCCCGTACTTTCTCGACAAAGCGGGTGTGCTGAGCGATCTGCGCGTCGAGGCCTGGATAAGAGTACTCGCGCATCCAGCGTTCCTCGGTCGCGAAGTGGGACTGCGCGTACTCGATCATGCCTTTCAGCAGACGCACGAGGCCAGCCTGAGGTGTGCGCTGGCGCATCGTCAGGTAGAACTCATCGATGAGCCGAACGAGCTGGCGGTGCTGTTCGTCGATCTCGCCGATGCCCGTGAGGAAGCTATCGTTCCATTCAAACCAGGCCATGCGTCGTCTCACTCCGTGGCGAAGCGCTCAGCGCGCGGTGCGAGTTCATGATACCGCGGCTTGCGCCGTCACTGTGCGGAGAGCGTGCATTGAGCCATACTGAAAGGGTGTGCTGCTGACGCGATGCGGGCAGCGGGCGATGACGGGTAGGAGGTGGGTGACATGGGCGTGCGGTTGAGCTCGACGCGCGTGAGAGTGGGGATCATGGCTCTGGCCGCGGGCGGTCTGCTGTGTGGGACAGCGTCGGCGCAGTTCCTGGACGAGTTCAGAGGGCCGACGATTCAGAACGGCTGGACGTGGTTCACGGGCGATGGGACAGCCACTAACGATTTCCAGCAGCGTGACGGCTACGCCACGATGCTGGTGGACGGCACCAAGGACCGCGCCAACATCTGGTGGGCGCTGATCAAGCGCAACGTGGCGTCGTCGCTCGCTCTCAAGCGCCTGAGCGAGCCTGGCCATGAGCTGCGGCTCGAGGCGCGCGTGCGCATCTACGAGACGCCACGCCGCGTGCACCTCTCTGCGAACACGCAGAAGACCACCGACTACGACGAACATCTGCGCGAGTTCGACATCACTGACACAGACTGGCACGTGGTCAGCATGACGACGCGCAACTTCCACGCGCAGCCTGGCGATGAAGTGAACATCCAGTTCGCGATCTCAGACTGGGGGTTGGGGAAGTACCGCGCGGACATCGCCTACTACAAGGTCGACGTTGTCGACGTGTCCACTGCCGGGCCAGACAAGGGCGAGCCGCTCCAGGTTCGACCGCCTGTGCCGGGTCTCGCCACGTTCTCCGAGAAGTTGCGCGTGGTGCAGGATTGCACGGTCAACCTGCAGTACCCAGATCTGAACCTGAACGACTGGTTCGCAGTCGACGACGGGAAGAAGGCGCCAGTGGTCACCGTGAACGGGGTGCAGCTCGTGATCCTGCGCTGGGACCTTCACGAGTACGCGGGCCAGCGCGCGGCTGGGGCAGGCGTTCTGGAGCTGACGACGCAGTCCATGGCGCACGCGATCGTCGAGCCAGAGGAGCTGGGCCAGGTGCGCGTGACAGAGATCTTGGGCGGCGATCCGAGCTGGGATCAAAGGACCGTGACACTGGGCAGCCTGTCAAAGGGGCGGCCGATGGACGCGGTTCTCAACCCGCAGATGAGCATCGACGAGCGCGTGGCCGAGGCTCACGGCGGAAAGACGCTCATCACCATCTCGCGGCCAGTGCTTCAGCGGATGCTCGACGGCAAGACTCTCGGGCTGGCCATCCTGTCACTTGGTCCGGTCGATGCCACCTTCTACGCCTCCGAGTACGAAGGCGGTCGCCTTGCCCCGACGCTGCACTTCAACTTGCAGAAGCACTAGAGCGGCAGTCACTGCTCGAACATTTCCTGTGAGCCCAGGCACGCGGGGCGATGCAGGAAGCACTTCTAACTGCCCGACTGTCGGCCGGACAAGGCCGGAAACAGCCCAGAGCCGGCGCTCAGTGAACGTACTGCGTGCGCTTGTTGAGGAAGTCCATCAGCACGAAGCGGCCGAGGGTCTCGGGGGTCGTGAAGTAGGCCTTGCCGCGCGAGATCTGACACATGCGTCTGACAAAGGCCACCAGCTCGCGGTCGCGGGCCAGCATGAAAGCGTGGATGGGGATGCCCTGGCGGCGGCACTGGGCGACTTCCTTCAGCGTGAGGCCGAGCACGCGTGGGTCCAGGCCGTAGGCGTTCTTGTAGATCGTCCCGTCAGGCTCGGTCAACGCCGAGGGCTTGCCGTCGGTGATCATCACGATCTGGCGCATGTCCTTGTCCTCGCGATTGAGCAGGCGCTGGGCGAGCCTGAGGCCTTCGCGCGTGTTGGTGTGGTACGGGCCGACCTGGACGCGCGCCAACTGCGACAGCGGCACCTCTTCTGCCGAGTCGTGGAAGAGGACCAGCCGCAGCGTGTCGCCAGGGTACTGCGTGCGGATGAGCTGCGAGAGGGCCAGTGCGACGCGTTTGGCTGGCGTGAAGCGATCCTCTCCGTAGAGCACCATGCTGTGCGAGCAGTCCAGGAGCAGGACCGTCGCGCAAGAGGACTGGTATTCGGACTGGTGCACGCGCAGATCGCCGTACTCGAGCGGGATCGGCACGCGCAGGCCCTCGCGCGCGAGGGCTGACTGCAGCGTGGCCGAGACGTCGAGATTGAGCGTATCGCCGAACTCGTAGTCCTTCGAGGCGCCGGATGCTTCCACGCCAGTGGCCAGGTCGCGCGTGTCGTGGCGGCCAAAGGACGACCGGCCGAGCGAGCCCAGCACGTCGCGCAGCGCGCGAAAGCCGAGAAAGTCGATGCCCTTCTCCGTGAGCTGGAAGCGCGCAGAAGGCGCGCCCTCGCCAGACCCGCCTGCCGGGTGGGCGGGCTCCTCGGGCTGTTGCTGGAGCGCCAGGACCCCTTCGCGCTGCAGGCGCTGCACCATCTGATCGAGGAAACGATCGAGCTCCGAAGAGCTGCTCAGCACGCGGGCCAACTCGGTCTTGCTGAGCAGGCCGCGCCGGATTACCGCGTCCAGGATCGCGTCGTGCAGCGCGTCGACGTCGTCGTCCGCCGGCTCGCCACCGAATCCGCTGAAGAGCAAGAAGTCGGAAAGCGCATCCACCAGCTGGCCCATGTCGAGCCCATCGGCCAGGTCTGGGACGTATTCGTGATACCGGACGACGCTCATGCTGGATCCGAGCTCTCAGTTGAGCTGCCGCTTGAGCTGCCGGATGCGCTCCATATGATCGAGCTCGACCTCGGTCTCGTGTGGCACCTCAGGCGCCACGAAACCATGCTGTTCGCTCCGGCCGATCTTCTTCTGAGCATAGAGCCCGTCGAGCACGAACTCCGCCGCCGACACTAGCAGCGGTGGCGAGTCGCCCGGCCGTGCGCCAAGGACGCCCACATGGCTCAACAGGCCAGGCACTGTGCTCAGGCAAGGCAGAAGCTCGCTCGCCGGCGCAGAAGTGTCCAGCTTGATGCTGCCGCCGCTCGCGAAGTGCTGGATGACGGAGCTGAAGTCGCGCGCTCCGAGGTAGGTCGTGAAGACCTCGGCCAGTGAGGCTCGGATCAGGTCGCGGGCCAGGCGATCGACGCCGTACAGCTCTCCTTCGTATTCCAGCTCGAGCTTGCCAGTGATCGCAGGCAGCGCGGCGTAGACGTCTGCAACGCGCGGTACCACCGTGCCCTCATTGCCTTTGAGTGCGCGCTGCTCAGCGGCTGAGAGCGCCAGCTCGAGCACGGCGATCGGCAGGCGCTGACTCACGCCGCTGCGCTGGTCGATCTTCTTGTCACGGCGCGCCGCAAAGGCGATGCCCTCGACGACTTCGCGCAGGAAGCGCGGCACCAGCACGCTCCCGCCGCGGCTGGTCCACGCCTCTTGCTGCGTGATGGCGCTGCCTTGCTCCACCGTGGCTGGATAGTGCGTGCGGATCTCGCTGCCGATGCGATCCTTGAGCGGCGTCACGATCTTGCCGCGCGCGGTGTAGTCCTCTGGGTTGGCCGTGAAGATCATGGCCACGTCGAGCGGCATGCGGATCGGATAGCCCTTGATCTGGACGTCACCCTCCTCGAGGATGTTGAACAGGCCGACCTGGATGCGGCCCGCCAAGTCCGGCAGCTCGTTGAGCGCAAAGATGCCGCGGTGGGCGCGCGGCAACAGGCCGTAGTGAATGGTCAGCTCGCTCGAAAGGTCGTGACCGCCGCGCGCGGCGCGGATCGGGTCCACGTCGCCGAGGATGTCCGCGATGGTCGTGTCGGGCGTGGCGAGCTTCTCGACGTAGCGGTCCTCGGGCGCGATCCACACGACCGGAGTGTCGTCACCGCGGCTAGCGATCAGCTCCTGGCAGCGCCGGCAGATGGGGCTGAACGGATCGTCGTGTATCTCGCAGCCAGCGACGATCGGGAGCGCGTCGTCGAGCAGGCTGACCAGTGACCGCACGAGCCGGCTTTTCGCCTGGCCCCTAAGGCCCAGCAGAATGACGCTGTGGCGCGCCAGGATGGCGTTAGTCAGGGCGGGAATGACCGTCTGGTCAAAACCGACGATGCCAGGGAAGAGCGTCTTGCGCGCCGCGATCTTGCGCAGCAAGTTCTCGCGCAGCTCGTTCTTGACGCCCTGAGCGCGGTATCCCGCGCGCCTGAGTGCTCCCAGCGTGTGGATCGCGGCTGGGTTCGCTGCCGGAACTTCAGATGTGGCCATCGATCCGACGCCTTCAGACTCTGGCACTCTAGACCTCCACATTGAAGAGTACGCATCCTGAGCAGCGTTGAGATTCCGCCAGGAAATCACTGGAGGATGAGTGGCTCCGCCGCATTCTCTGCGGCGGGATCTCACCCGGCAACGCTAAGCGCGTCCAATTCGCGCAGCGCGCACGCTCGCAGGCTTCCGCCTCGAGAACCGCCAGAGCAGGAGCACGGTGACGGCCACCAGCAGGAGTGCCGCGAGCAGCGGGACCAGGATCGCCAGGGCGAACAAGAACAGCGAGATGCCGTCCTCGATCACGCTGAGGACCGGATTGGCGAGCCCTGCAGTCAGGCCCGTGGACGAGACACGCAAGCTGCTCTTGGCCGCGTGCGGCAAGAAGGCCGTGGGCGCGCCGACAACGATACCCGCAACAAGAGCCAGATGAGGATCGTGGATGAAGCTGAGCACGGACGCCGCAAGCAAAGAGCCTGCGGCCGGCCGCAGGAATGTTGACACGGCATCGAGCGCGTGATCGACCGCCGCGATCTTGTCGCCCAGAATCTCGATCACGGTGGCTATGCCGAAGAGCAGCAGCGCCTGATTGGAGGCAAGGAAGCGCCACGACGTTCCTAGGGTGAGGAAGTCGAATCGCGCCAGGATGCCCACCAGAAACAACGGCAACCAGGCCCTGAGCCCGGCGCAGGCGGCCAGAGCGATGGCCAGAGCCACTGCTCGCGCAATCTCCAGGGCAGACCAGCTGTCCACGCCGCGAGCCTAGGCCGCTGACCGAGAGGGTGTCAAGCTGCCGCGCGCAGGGAACGGTGCGTGGCTACACGCCGCCCCGTCTGCCCAAGGCCGATCTCGACCGCGAGGTGGCCAAGATAGCGCGCTCTGTGGCCCCCCGGAGCATGGCCGGGTCTGCCGGCCCGGCCATCTAGCAAGGTAAACTGTTGACGCTGCCGCCGCGAGGCTGGCACGCGCTTCACTCAGGGGAGAGACTGCATGCTGATGGCTGCTTGTGCCGGTGCCGGTTTGGCCACGCTCGTGCTCGCAGGGACCGTACAGGCGGCGCCGACCGCCGGAGCAGAGGCGCAGAACCCGTTGCTCGCGCCGTGGAGCGGACCCTATGGCGGCGTGCCGCCGTTCGATAGGGTCAAGGTCGAGCAGTTCAGGCCCGCGCTGGAAACTGCGATGGCGGAGACGCTCGCCCAGGTCGACCGGATCGCCAAGGACGCGGCGCCGGCCACCTTTGCGAACACCATCGCGGCGATGGAGAAGAGCGGGCGGCCGCTCGATCGCGTCAGCAGTGTCTTCAACGTCTACAGCTCGACCATGAGCACGCCCGACTTCCAGAAGATCGAGCAGGAGATGGCGCCGAAACTGGCGGCCTTCAACGATCAGATCACGCAGAACGAACCGCTCTTCGCGCGCGTTTCCGCGGTGTACGGCGTGCGTGAGAGCGCGGGGCTCACGCCGGAACAGAAGCGCTTGGTCTGGCTCGACTACAGCAACTTCGTGCACGCCGGCGCGAAGCTCGACGCTGTCGCGAAGAAGCGGCTCTCCGAGATCAATCAGCGCCTGGCCTGGCTGTTCACCAAGTTCAGCCAGAACCTCTTGGCTGACGAGACAGACTACGTCCTGTTCCTCGACAAAGAAGCGGACCTCTCTGGACTGCCGCCAACGCTCCGCGCTGCCGAGGCCGCGTCCGCCGACGAGCGCGGCCAGAAGGGCAAGTGGGCCATCCTCAACACGCGTTCGAGCATGGAGCCGTTCCTGACGTACTCGGATCGACGCGATCTGCGCGAAAAGGTCTGGACGACCTACTACAGCCGTGGCGATCACGACGACGCGCACGACAACAAGGCGATCATCACGGAGATCCTGAAGCTGCGCGCTGAGCGCGCCACGCTTCTGGGCTACCAGACGCACGCGCACTGGCGGATGGAGAACACGATGGCGCACACGCCCGAGCGGGCCATGGCGTTGATGGAGGCGGTGTGGAAGCCGGCAATCGCGCGCGTCCATGAAGAGGTCGCGGACATGCAGGCCCTGGCAGACCGAGAAGGCGCGAAGATCAAGATCGAGGGCTGGGACTACCGCTACTACGCGGAGAAAGTGCGCAAGGCCAAGTACGACCTCGATCAGAACGAGGTCAAGCCGTACTTGCAGCTCGAGAAGCTGCGCGAGGCCATGTTCTGGGTCGCGGGTCAGCTTTTTGGCTTCCAGTTCACGCTCGTGAACGACGTGCCAGTGAACAACCCGGACATTCGTGTGTACAAGGTCAACGACGCTGCGGGCCGGCTCGTCGGGCTCTGGTATTTCGACCCGTACGCGCGGCCGGCCAAGCAGTCAGGCGCCTGGATGAACGCGTACCGCAACCAGGAGAAGTTCGAGCAGCCGATCCCCACGATCGTGTCGAACAACGCGAACTTCGTCAAAGGTCAGGCAGGCGAGCCGATCCTTATCTCTTGGGACGATGCTGATACGCTCTTTCATGAGTTCGGCCATGCGCTGCACGGGCTCAACTCGGACGTCAACTACCCGTCGCTGTCTGGGACCTCGGTCCCGGTGGACTACGTCGAGTTCCCGTCACAACTGCTCGAGCATTGGCTGCTGACGCCGGAGGTTCTCAATCGGTTCGCCGTGCACTACGAGACAGGTCAGCCGATGCCGGCGCAGCTGGTCGAGAAGATCAGGAAGGCCAGGACCTTCAACCAGGGCTTTGCCACGGTCGAATACCTGGCTGGCGCGTTGGTCGACATGAAGCTGCACCTGGCCGGGGAGCAGACGATCGACCCGCGAGCGTTCGAGAAGCAGGCTCTTGCTGAGCTCGGCATGCCAGCCGAGATCGTGATGCGCCACCGCACGCCGCAGTTTGCGCACATCTTCTCGAGCGACGACTACTCGGCCGGCTACTACAGCTACCTCTGGGCCGAGACGCTCTCGGCCGACGCCTGGGAGGCGTTCACCGAGGGCGGCGGGCCGTACGACAAGGTCCTGGCGCAGCGGCTGTATGACGACGTCTTCTCCAAGGGAAACAGTATCGACCCGGCCGAGGGCTACCGGGCCTTTCGTGGCCGTGACCCGGGCATCGCCGCGCTCATGCGCGATCGCGGTTTCCCAGTGCCCGCGGAGGCAAGCGCGGGTCGGTAGTCGGACACCCGCGCAGCATGCTCGCTACCCCACACAGGCCGCGCTGTGGCCGCGCGGGGGAGAACTTGTCCGCTTGTGAGGCGCGGCGGTCGATGGGATGATCCCCTCCACGAGGTGAGCCATGAGCGTGGGATCGAAGGCGTGCGCGGTCGGTTTGGGAGTATTGCTCGGGGGCAGCGCCTGGGCTGCCGAGCGGGCGGCGGTGGCGAGCGCGTCGCGCAGCGCTGTCGAGTATCGCCGGGCGACGTTCAACGAGCTGATCGGCAATGAGCTCAAGAACCCGGTGCGCGTTTCCTTCGAGATCCCCAAGAGCTACACGCGCCGCACGTTCCCCGGGGCGGTCGGCCAGAACTGTTGGGGCACCGCCAGGGACCTGGGGCGCCTGGTCGCCGATCGCGAGCACAGCATCAGCGCCTCGGTGCGTGAGGGGTTGATCGTGGCCGAGGTGAGCACTTCGGTCGGCTACGACGCGCGCTCGCGAAAGTTCACAGGCGAGGACCAGATGAAAGGGCAGCTTCTGGCAGCCGGCGCCACGAACGTCGTCGTGCTGCGCAGGGACAGCGGCCGGTACCCAATTCTTCAGATGACTGCGCGGCTGCAAGGCAAGTGGGTGCGCAGCATCTACATCGGCCTGCTGGTCGACACCCTGGCCGGCTTCATCAGCTTTCGCGAGCCAGGGGACATCCAGGCCTGGGAGCACTTTGTCGCCTCTGCCAAGGCAGAGTGACCAGGCCGGGTCGCTGGGATAGCTGAGTCCAGATCAGGAGGCGGAGATGTTCGAGGGGCTGCTCGGCCGTAGTTACTACGGCAACACCGTGCTGCAGTGGCTCACCGCATTGGTCATCGTCCTCATTGCGCTGTTGGTCGGCCGCGCCCTGTACTGGGTGACGGGCAACGTCATCAAGAAGCTCACGGCCAAGACCAAGACGCGGCTGGACGATCTCATCGTGGACATGGTCGAGGAGCCCGTGGTGCTGGTCGTTACCATGGCTGGAGCATGGATCGGCATCAAGCAACTCGCGCTATCGGTGACCGCCCAGCACTGGGTCGATCAAGGCATGCGCTTCTTCGTCATTCTCACCGCCACCTGGCTGGTGACCCGGCTGTTGGATGCGCTGTGCAAGGAATACCTCGTGCCGTTGGCGTCGAAGACGGAGAGCGAGCTCGACGACCAGCTCCTGCCCATCGTCCGCAAGGGTGGCAAGCTCGGCATCTGGGCCCTCGGCCTTGTCGTGGCCCTCAACAATGCCGGCTACGACGTCGGCGCTCTGATCGCCGGCCTAGGGATCGGCGGCTTGGCGCTGGCCATGGCGGCCAAGGACACTGTCTCGAACGTGTTCGGTGGGTTTACGATCCTCGCCGATCGGCCGTTCAAGCTCAATGATCGTGTGAAGATCTCAGGGTTCGACGGCTTCATCCGCGACATCGGCGTGCGCAGCACGCGGCTCGAGACCCTGGACGGCACCGTTGTCACGATCCCGAACGCCAAGTTCGCCGACAGCCCGGTGGAGAACGTCAGCCTCGAGCCTAGCCGCAAGGTCACGCTGAACCTCGGGCTGACGTACGACACGTCGCCGGCCAAGATGCAAGAGGCGCTGGAGATTCTCAAGGACCTGGCAGCCCAAGAAAAGCGTTTGGAGTCGAAGGCCAACGCGGCCTTCAACGCGTTTGGCGACTCGGCCATGAACGTCATCTTCGTCTACTTCATTCGCAAGGACGCGGACATCCTGGCGACTCAGACTGCGGTCAACCTGGCCATCCTGGAGCGCTTTTCCGCCGCCGGCCTCGAGCTGGCCTATCCGACGCGCACGCTCTACACCAAACAGGCCTGAACGCCGCA
>Ga0302323_100002731_pt1 | contig 14362 bp, 11 predicted proteins | sample Fen_T0_3_FD_201950 | JGI IMG/M metagenome (GOLD analysis project Ga0302323, IMG submission 201950) | Peat permafrost microbial communities from Stordalen Mire near Abisko, Sweden - Fen_T0_3 | ecosystem: Environmental > Terrestrial > Soil > Wetlands > Permafrost | place: Sweden: Abisko... | reverse complement strand
GTAAATCGTTCTGCCCTGCGTCGTGGAAAGTCTCTTCAAAATCGGTGGCATCCCCCACAATGTCGCGGAAATGCACGAAGGCGATTGCGTCCCGTGCCCCAAATTCGCGAATGACACTCGGTAAGTCGTCAGTCATCAGCGCAAAATTTCCCTGGCAGAGCGTGATGCCATTCGAACGCGATGGATACAGATCGAGCAACCTGCGATAGTTTTCAATGGAGTACATAATTCGCGGCATTCCACGCATCTCTTGCAATGGCGGATCATCCGGATGCATACCAAGCCGCACCTGTGCTGCTTCCGCTTCTGGAATTACTGCATCCAGAAAATACTTTAGCGCTTCCCACAATTGCTCTTGGGAATATTGCCCAGGCTCTGCAATGCGTGACATTCCGCTGGTATCAGTTAACTTAAACCCAGTTACAAGCGCGCCACCTCGCGAAACAATATCTGTGCGCGTTCTTGCCCAACTCGAAACCGCCATCCAGTTATAACAGAGAGTCCTAATCCCCAACTTTCCCATAGCGCGAATCTGCTCAATAACGTGAGCAATCTGATCGTCGCGCCCAGGAAGACCCAGCCGAATCAGATCCATCGGCGCGGTATCTTCGATGCCGACCATTTGAATGCCATGAGAGGCGAAGATCTCTTTGTCTCGCGCGATTCCTTCGAGCGACCAGGGGACGATTCCATCTGTGAATCCCGCAGTTAACTTTCCATCGCCCACGGCGGCGAACATTCGTTGTTCTTGTTCGGCACCTTGAAGGAGAGAAACCGTATTGGCAACACCACACTGCTTAACAAGTTCCCACAAGGGCGCTGGCCGAGCGGATAATTGTTCGCTCAGGTGAATCACTACTTGTCTCCCTTGGGGGCAGCTGCGGCCAATCTGGCGAGCAAGCCTCCGTCAACATGAATATCGTCTCCCGTCATAAAACTGGCACGGGGGCTAGTAACAAAAGAAATAACGGAACCGAGTTCCTGAATAGTTCCAGTTCGCTCTAACGCATGAGCTGAACCCCAATCATCAACGAGCGCTTGCATTCCCGCTGGCGAACCATCACTTAACAATCTGGCGGTGTTACGAAGCATGGGGGTATCGATCGTTCCCGGGCTAATTGAATTGACGCGAACTCCACGTGGTCCTTCGTCAACGGCAATCGCACGAGCAAGGGATAAGAGAGCTCCTTTACTAGATGTATAAGCGGCAACATTTGCTTGAGTGGCGCTTGCCTGCACCGATGCAATGATCGCAATGGCTCCGGCTTTGCTCTTGCGAATTTCCGGTAGGGCAGCCTGGCAAGCGAGAAATACCCCTTTTACGTTCACGTTAAATACTTCATCCCAGACTTCGATCGGCGTATCTACTGCAGTGCCATACCGTTGGATTCCGGCTGATGTAACAAGTACATCGAGTTGGCCATATTCAGCGATAGCCAACGCGACCGCAGCGATAGCGGTTTGGGGGTCATCGATTGGTCCGGCTGTTGCGATTGCTGTGCCACCAGCAATCCGAATTTCCTGTACCACGAGAGTGGCTTCATCGATGGTCAGGCCATGGACGACCACGCAAGCGCCCTGTTTGGCGAGTTCATTCGCGGCACCTCTTCCGATACCGCTTGATCCTCCCGTCACAATTGCAACGCGACCTTCTTGCTCGCCTGCAAATCTATTTTCCGAAGACATAAGCAGCCTTTCCTTTGACATCAGTTTCTACAATGAAAGTCATACCCGCTGACTCATGCTCGTCATGCCAACCATCGTCTCCTATTGCTGTAGTAACTACAAGGGTTTTCAAATCAGGGCCTGCGAAGGCACAGCTTGAGACAAATCGAACAGGGAATTCAAGAGTATCAATGAGTTGGAAGTCGGGTGAATAACGCCGGATGCAGTTGCCATTCCAGAACGCAATCCAAAGGCACCCCTCACCGTCGACCGTCATTCCATCCGGATACTGCTGTGCCCCAGCATCAAAGCTGATTGCTCGGCGCTGATTGGAAATTTCTCCACTTTCGTAGTCGAAGGCGTAAAGTGCCAAAGCAACCGTATCGATCAAATAGAAAGTCTTGCCATCTGGGCTCCAGTCCATGCCGTTGCTCAACTTCATCCCCGAAAGAATTCGAGTGGTCTCGCTTCCATCGGCGCTCAACCTGTGTAAACCAACGCGGTCTGTCTCTCCCGATGCCTTGGTTCCCATCCAAATTTCTCCACAAGGTCCGACTTTCGCATCGTTCCACCTCATAGGAACTGGATCTTGCGAACCGTCCGCCTCCGGCCGGCCGGGGAGTCTCTCAATTGCACCGGTCGCGGCTAAAGCGTCAGGCCCCTGAGCATTTCCAAGAATCAAACCACCATCGGCGCGCGGCAAGACGAAACTAACATTTTCCGAAGTCTCGATCTCTCCTGATTCATCGGAATTTAGATCTCGCCAGAGTACTTTGTTATTAAGAATATCGACCCAGTAAATCTTTGAAAGTAAAGCACCAGTTGCAACCGGACCTTCACCCACATGGCATTTACGAGAATCCCAAACTATCGGTTTCATCATAATATCCGCGGATCCACATGAATCTTTGGACCAGGCTTTGCATCTTTCCCACGATTTCCTTCAAGCCGATCGGCGACATCACTGAATCCAATCACTTCAGCAATCAATGATTCAGGATTTACTGCACCCGAGGCAAAATAATCGATCGCTCCTTGCAGTCCCGGTGATGCGGAGAGAATTCCAATGACGGTAATATCCTGCAACACCGCCTCTCGGGTATCGATCAAACTTGGTGCACCAGAGAGGCCAATCAAAACAACTCTTCCTCCGGGGAGAACTTTCTGCAACGCTAGGCTCGGCATCTGCTCGCTGCTTGAGGCATCAATCACCGCATCGTATTCACGCTCTACGTTCCTCCGAATATCTTCAATGTGGCGGATGTGTTTCACACCTAATTCACGCGCCAGTTGCAGAGAAGAAGCGCGCTCTCCCGCGATGTGAACCTCAAGACCCTTAGCCAAAGCAAACTGCGCCGCGAGCAAACCAATAGTTCCAGAACCAAGTATGAGAAGCTTCTGATTTTTATGAAGCCCCGAAGCATCTACACACCGCAGTGCATTGCCAGCCGGTTCAATCATTGCTGCAGAAGCAACCGAAATTGAATCTGAAATTTCAAAGGTATATCTCTCGGGTATCAGAATCTGCTCCGCGAGAGCACCACCCCAACCGTCGGTTATACCAAGTTCAATTCGGGTATCGCACAAGTAGGTTTTGCCAGCGGCGCAACGATCGCATTTGCCGCAACCCAGCATGGTGTCTCCGGTGACTCGCTTTCCAATCCAGTTTGGCGTGACCCCAGCCCCCACCGCGGCGACAGTTCCTACCCATTCGTGCCCCATCTGCACTGGAAAGGTTGTACGACCTGTTTGGTGATATGCCATCTCACCAGAGTAGAGCTCGACATCGGTCCCACAGATGCCAACTCTTTCAACGTCCACCAGGAGTTGAGCCGGCCCCGGAATCAGGTCAGGGAGATCTTGTATTTCCACTCTACGAGGTGCAACAACGCGCAGGGCTCTCATATCTTCCTAATCCGGATCGAAGACCCCATGTTATAGTCTCCTAAATTCTAATCTGTAATTCCACATGATGGAATAGTTAGTGAGATGTCATGAGTGAGTTGAGAAGTGCGGGATGGTACGCGGGCAATAATCGCGATGCATACCTCCATCGTGCGTGGATGCGAAGAGGATTACCAGAAGATGCCTTTGATGGCACAAAACCCCATATTGCTATTGCAAATACCGCATCGGACTTAACACCATGCAATGCACATCTCAACGAGGTCTCTGAGCATGTACAAAAAGGAATTTGGGAAGCTGGTGGAATCCCGCATAACCTCCCGGTCGTATCTTTAGGCGAAACCCAGGTAAAACCAACGGCGATGCTCTGGCGCAATATGGCGGCAATGGTGATCGAAGAGATGTTGCGCGCCAATCCCATTGACGGAGTCGTGCTACTTGGTGGCTGCGATAAAACAATCCCGGCACTTTTAATGGCAGCGGCATCCGTCAATATTCCGGCGATCGTTGTGCCTGGTGGTCCGATGCTCAGTGGCACCTTCCGCGGGGAACCACTTGGCTGCGGCACCGATGTCTGGCGATTAAGTGAAGAGGTACGCAGCGGAACTCTTTCGAATGAACAATTCATAAAATCAGAATCTTCGATGATCCGAAGTAAGGGTCATTGCAACACAATGGGAACCGCATCCACGATGGCTGTAATTGCGGAAACATTGGGAATGACAATTCCCGGCTTTGCTGGAACACCAGCGCCTGACGCCCGCTTGCTTTCTCTGTCGCATGAGACGGGTCGCCAGATCGTTGAAATGATCCGAGAAGATCGCAGACCATCACAGATCATGGTCAAAGAATCCTTCATTAATGCGATTACTGCTGTTGCCGCAGTTGGAGGGTCGAGCAATTCTGTTGTGCACCTTCTTGCCATCGCCGGCCGTCTTGGGGTTGATCTCACCTTGGAAGATTTTGATCGAGCTGGTCGCGACATTCCGCTCTTAGCGAATCTTGCGCCTTCGGGAAAATTTTTAATGGATGATCTCTTTCGGGCAGGAGGATTGCTAGCGCTACTCGGGCAGATCTCCGATAAATTTTCTCCCGCTGCAATTACGGTCACTGGAAAACCATTCAGGGATTATTTATTCAATCATGAAGTATTTGACAGTACGGTTATCAAGACTCCGGCAGCACCGTTGATGGAACATGCTGGAATCGCGGTCCTTAAAGGAAATCTTGCTCCGAAGGGCGCGATCATTAAGCCCAGCGCGGCTACTCCAGAACTTTTGACGCATCGAGGTCCAGCGCTGGTCTTTGACAGCGTCGAAGATCTCAAGACGCGAATCGATGATCCAGATTTAGATGTAACTCCGGAAACGGTCTTGATCTTGCGCGGATGTGGTCCACGTGGATATCCCGGGATGCCAGAAGTTGGGAACATGCCACTACCCAAGAAAATTTTGGAACAAGGAGTTCGAGATATGGTGCGTATTAGCGATGGACGCATGAGTGGAACTGCTTACGGCACCATCGTTCTACATGTCTCCCCCGAAGCGGCAGCTGGTGGTCCACTTGCTTTAGTGAAAACAGGCGACATCATTATTCTCGATGTGCCCAATAGGACATTGAATATTGATATTAGTGATGCCGAATTGAGCGCCCGTACGCCCAGCGTTGCAAGCTTTGCGGCATACGCCTCCCCGGAAAGGGGGTGGGCCAAGATTTACGTCGATCACGTTCAGGGCGCTGATACGGGAGCAGATCTAGATTTTCTCGTTGGTTCAAGTGGAGACAAAGTAAGTCGTGAATCCCACTAACCAAGAAAAGACCCTGATTTCAGAGCGAGCAATCGATCGCTATCGAACATCTTCGGATGCCTCGCACTTTTATCTCGTCCCCACGGGGGTTGCGACTCCCAAGAATATTGCGGAAATTGCTGAGCTCTTCAAGTACGCGACAGCGAAGAAAACTAGCGTCACCTTTAGAAGTGGCGGCACCAGTCTTTCCGGCCAAGCCGTGACCGATGCAATCCTGATTGATACCAGGCGAAATTTCCGCACAATTGAAGTATTAGAAGGTGGCTTACAGGTTCGAGTTCAACCCGGTGCAACGGTAAGGGCGGTGAATGCTCGGCTGGGGAGATTTGGACGAAAATTGGGCCCAGATCCCGCAAGCGAGATCGCCTGCACCATCGGCGGAGTCATCGCAAATAATTCGAGTGGAATGGCCTGCGGGATCACTGATAACACATATCGAACCCTGCGGAGCGCCAGAGTTGTGCTTTATAACGGAGCCATCATCGATACAGCGGATGACGACTGCGACTCACAAATTCAGAAGAACGTCCCTGATCTGTACAACACCTTAAATGAGATCAAATCTGAGATTGACGCTCGACCCGATCTCATCGGACAGATTAGAGCTCACTATCAAATCAAAAACACGATGGGATACGGACTTAACTCTTTCATCGACTTTGACTCGATTACGCAAATTTTCCTGCATTTACTAATTGGCAGCGAAGGAACGCTCGGCTTTATCGCCGAAGCGATTTTCAACACCGTCCCGCTCATGAGCAAAGCAGCGACGACCCTCCTCATTTTTGAGAACCTCAATGCCGCCGCCCAAGCCCTAACTAGCCTAGAAGCGACTCACCCCGCCACGATTGAATTGATGGATTCGGCTTCGCTTCGAGCAGGCAAAGTTGATCTCGGGAAAGTGGTTCTTAAGGATCACGCTGCACTTCTTGTTGAGTACCAAGCTGCAGCTGACGAAGAACTCTTGCCACTCATGCAACAGGCTGCGCAGGTTCATGCCGTATTAGGCGCGGTTAATGAGTTGCAATTAACAACTAACGAGCACACTCGCAAAGAACTATGGAATATCCGCAAAGGGCTGTATGCAACGGTTGCCGGTGCCCGTAGATCAGGGACGACCGCGCTCTTGGAAGATATCGCCGTTCCTGTAGCTCAATTGGCAAAGACATGCATTGGCCTACAGGAACTCTTTGCGAAGCATGGCTACGACGACGCCGTGATATTCGGCCACGCCAAGGATGGCAACATTCACTTCCTCATTAACGAAGATTTCAAAGATCCGGTCAAGGCCGAGCGCTACCGGATCTTCACCGAAAATATGGTAAATCTCGTGCTGTCTCACGGTGGCTCCCTTAAAGCGGAGCACGGTACCGGGCGAATGATGGCGCCATTTGTAGAACGACAATATGGCTCTGAACTCTACGCAATCATGGTCCGAATTAAAGACGCCTTCGATCCATCGGGAGTCATTAACCCCGGAGTTTTGATATCGACCGATGCTCTTGCTCACATGCACCACATCAAATCTAATCCAAAGATCGAAGCTGTCGCCGACAAGTGTGTTGAGTGCGGATATTGCGAACCCATCTGCCCAAGCAAGGATCTAACCACTACCCCTAGAGAACGCATTGTCCTGCGTAGAGCACTCGCAACCGCCAAAACTGGCGACGACAAAGATCTTTACCAAGAATTGCTCAAGAGTTCTGAATACCACGTTGAAGAAACCTGCGCCGTCGATGGGCTATGCGAGAGCTCATGTCCAGTGGGCATCAATACTGGATCGCTGGTAACGGCCCTTCGATCCGAGAGAAACGATAGAGTCGTTTCTGTTTTGTGGGAGCAAGCGGCTCATCATTGGGGAAATACCGTCAATGGAATTGGCGCTGCGTTGACCGCGGCACGTTACATCCCAAGTGTGATTATCGAACCCATCAATAATGGTCTACGCGAAATCTTCGGAGCAGAGCGACTTCCACTTTGGTCGGGTGACCTACCAAAAGGCGGCAAATCTCGCGCGCCCCTGAATGAAGCAAGCGCTGATTTTGTCTTCTTCGCTTCCTGTCTTGAATCGATGTTCGAAGCCGACACTTCTGCCTCCTTAAAATCCCTGGCGCACAAGGCGGGGTTAAAATTCACAATCCCTGATGGTATTTCTAACCTCTGCTGTGGGACGCCGTGGAAATCTAAAGGTCTTACCGATTGTTACCAAGCGATGGTTGAATCCACGTATGCCGCAATAGTTATTGCGAGTGAAAATGGTCGACTTCCCATAGTCTGCGAGAACTCCTCCTGCACCGAAGGTCTCATCAAAGCGATTCAAAGTAGACCCAACTCGACCTTAAAGATCATGGACTCCGTTGATTTCGCTGCCGAATATCTACTTCCCAAAATTGAAGTGGTTAAGAAATTGAATTCTGTCGTACTTCACCCGACGTGTTCAAGCACCCTACTTGGAGCCAATGATAACTTTGAGAAACTTGCGCGCGCCATTTCAAGCGAGGTGACAATCCCCATGGATTGGGGGTGTTGCGCCTTCGCAGGAGATCGCGGAATGCTGCACCCCGAACTCACCGCTAGCGCTACTAGAACCGAGGCTAAATCCCTCAAGGGACAACACTTCGATGCCTATCTATCCACTAACCTGACCTGTGAAATTGGAATGTCGCGAGCAACCGGAAAAAGCTACGAACACATTCTCGTTCATCTCAATAATTGTGTCCGAGCCAAGAACCTTTAGGAATATGGATTCCCATACGACTGCCTACCTGATAAATTACGAAGCAATGCGGATGTAGTGAAGTGGTATCACGTCAGCTTCCCAAGCTGACAGTGCGGGTTCGATTCCCGTCATCCGCTCCAATACAGAGATATTGAATCGAAACGCAGCCACCTGGATTAATTTCCAGGTGGCTGCGCTGCTATGGACTAATTGATTTCGATGATTCGTGGCTTCTTCTCTTCCGGCAGTTGGCGCTCAAGATCAATCTTGAGAATTCCATCTTTGAGTTCAGACCCAATCACCTTCACATGATCGGCTAGGGCAAAGGTCTGACGGAATTGACGACCGGCGATACCCTTATAAACATAAGATCCATCTGCCATATCATCCGAAATGTTCTTCGATCCTTCAACGGCCAATTGATTGTTATTCAATTCGACCTGAAGTTCGGATTTCGTGAATCCCGCGACCGCGACTTCAATCTCATATCGATCTTCAGCCAATTGTTTGATGTTATATGGGGGGTAGGAAGAAGTTCCCCCCATGAAGCGATTTTGCATATCTTCAAGGAGCCTCCACTCGCGATCAAAACCGACTGACCAGGCTTCCACGTTCGGAAAGTATTCGGCGATAGATGGAAAGGCGTTTCCAAGTTCATTTTTGACTAGTGTGTATGACATTTCGATTTCTCCTTTGAGTGAGCGAGATACCTAGATGCCTTGGGGATTGTTAGAGGCTAACAAGCCGCCCAATGCCTTCGGTGAACCCCCGTTTGGCAGGTTCATAAGTCGGAACTTATCTCGCGGAAAAAATATTCCCAAAGGTGAGTTGTTTTTTCGAAAATTTTCCTTAAAATTTCCTTAAAATCAGGTTCTCGGTTTTACTCGCGGCAAATTCCACTCATACTTTATGGAGAGTTCGCGAACTAACACGACGACCAGTCCCCCGATGATGGCGGGGATTGCCTTATTCATGTGAAACTCATTGAGTAAAACATAGATAACTGCACCGGCGAGCGCAGAGGTTCCGATCGTTTCGCGATGCAGGAGTACTGGTTCGGTCTGCGAAAGGACATCGCGCAACAATCCCCCTGTAACCGCTCCAGTGACGGCCAGAATCACGGCAACGACAGGAGTTGTGTGAAAGCCCAGCGCATAATTGGTACTTGAAACTGTCGCAACGGCGAGACCAAAGGTATCCAGCGCAAGCAAGAATCTTCCAACTGGCTCGGAACTCTTTCGAAAGATCGTGATGGCAACAGCTGCCAAAACCGATGCGAAGAGCCAAGGGTTAAGTACCCAGGCGGGTTCGTGAACTAGGAAGAGATTTCGGAAGGTGCCGCCGGCGAGGGATGAGACTCCCGCAATCAGGATAATCCCGCCGTAATCCATCCCTTTAGCCGCAGCGAGGCGCGAGCCAACGGTGGCAAAGGCAAAGGTGGCGATGAGATCGCAGATATTGACGAGAGACGACCACTGCATGGGATTTCTCCAGTCTTAGCGCGGAAGTGGTAGCCCCGAAGGGATTCGAACCCTCGTAGCTGACTTGAGAAGCCAGAGTCCTAGGCCACTAGACGACGGGGCCGCGCTATTTAGTTATCCATCTTTGTTCTGCCGTGCTGGACTAAAACTTTTACTGCGCTGGGGTACCAGGACTCGAACCTAGACACGCTGAACCAGAATCAGCAGGGCTGCCAATTACCCCATACCCCAATTGGCTCAAACTACCCGGCCTTTTCTGGCCAGAGGAGAAGGATAACCTGAAAATCCACCGCAGAATTCCATCGGGTTTAAAGGGAGGCTTTGATCCGTTCCAAACTCGCTTCTTTTCCAAGGAGCGCCATCGATTCAAAGAGGGGTGGGGAGATGTGGCTGCCAGTAACCGCTATGCGGACCGCCCCAAAGGCGATGCGGGGCTTCAGGCCCAGTTCCTCAATCAGGGCTGCTCGAAGTACTGCTTCGATGGAGTCGTGAGTCCACTCGGACAAACCAGTGAGGCGATCGAGCGATACCTGCAAAACTTTCTTGCTCGGCTCATCGGCGATCTTAGCGACTGAGTCGACGTCAACCGTAAAATCTTGGGTGAAAAGGAATTTAAGCATCTGCGGAATTTCAGCGAGTGTCGTAATTCGCTCCTGGATAATAGGAAGAGCCTTCTTTACGAGTTCGATCTCTTGCGGCGTGCCAGTAACAATCCCAGCGCGAGTCAAAAATGGCAAAGACCAATCGAGAAATGCTTCAGGTGTTAGAGCGCGAATCTTGTCGCCGTTGATTGCTTCTAACTTTTTCATATCAAAACGCGCGGGACTGGAATGCACGCGTTCGACGGTGAAAAGTTCGACGAGTTCTTTCATCGTAACATCTTCGCGATCTTCGCCAGGTGACCAACCGAGGAGAGCCAAGTAATTACATATTGCCTCTGGTAGATAACCCGCATCGCGATACCAAGCGATCGAAACCTCGCCGTTTCGCTTAGAGAGTTTGGCGTTATCTTGACCCATCACAAAAGGTAGATGAGCAAAGAGCGGGTAGTCCTCGGGAGCTACGCCCATTGCTTGATAAACACGGATCTGACGTGGAGTCGATGACAGGAGATCTTCACCGCGAAGCACATGAGTGATTTTCATCAGAACATCATCAACGGCAACCGCCAGGGTATAGAGCGGGGATCCATCGTTGCGCACCAACACGAAATCAGGCACGAAGTTATGGTCGAAGCTAACCTCGCCTCGGATCAAATCAGTGAAGGTCGTGCTGCCCTCTGGCATGAGCATGCGAATTACAGGTTTGCGATCCATGGCTACATATTCGGCGACTTGCTCTGCTGTGAGGTTGCGACAATGCCCGTTGTATCCTGGTGCCACATTGGCAGCGCGCTGCGCTTCGCGAACGGCTTCTAGCTCTTCCGCCGAGCAATAACAGTGATAAGCAAAACCAGTATCCAAGAACTGCTGAGCATATTTGGCATAGATATCTAAGCGCTGGGATTGTAGATACGGACCGTATGCTCCGCCTACCTCGGGACCTTCATCCCATTCCAAACCCAACCAACGCAATGTTCCAAGCGCCGCTTGGATGTACTCATCAGTTACGCGCTCGGTATCGGTATCTTCGATGCGAAAGACAAACTTGCCCCCGGTGTGACGGGCATAAGCCCAATCAAAGAGTGCAGTACGAATATTGCCAACGTGTAGCTCACCCGTAGGCGATGGTGCAAAGCGAACTCTTACCTCTTTGTTGCTAGACATTCTTGGAGCTCACCGTGTTGGTTAAGGATCCAATTCCTTCAATGCTTACCTCCACAGTCGAACCAGCTGCCATTGGTCCGATCCCAGCAGGAGTACCCGTGAGGATTACATCGCCAGGCAAAAGGGTCATCACCTGCGTTACGAATGCGATGATCTCGGGGATCTTGAAGATCATCGAACTCAGTGGTTCTGATTGCTTAACCTCAGCATTGACGGTGGTCGAAATTATTTGGACGCCGGGAACGTAATCGGTTTCAACCCAAGGTCCGATAGGACAGAAGGTGTCGAATCCTTTGGCACGGGTCCATTGGCCATCTTTGCTCTGTAGATCGCGAGCCGTTACATCATTAGCGATGGTGTACCCGAAGATCACATCAGCAAAACGTTCAGCGGGGACATCCTTGCAGATGCGTCCAATTACGATCGCTAGTTCACCCTCAAAATCAACGCGGTCCGACATGCGCGGCCATTGAATAGTGTCATTGGGCCCAATGACGGAAGTATTTGGCTTCAAGAAGATAATCGGTTCGGTTGGAACGGCAGAGTTCATCTCTGCGGCATGATCGGCATAGTTCTTGCCGATACAAACCACCTTGCTACGCGGGATTATGGGTGCCAACAGTTTTACTTCTCCGAGGGCGACCTTGGTCTTCGTCGGAACGATGCCTCCGAAGAGCGGATCCCCCTTAAGTACCAGGATCTCATCTTTCTCGTTGATGACTCCAAAATGGGGATCGCTGCCGATCCCGACCGATTCATTCGGCGTAAAACGCACGATACGCATGAGACCAGCCTACCTGCTTATTTAGCGCTAAATTCATCTAGCGTCGGCTCCGCCTTAGTAGCCAACACAGTTGCAATGCGGTGACGGCGGCCTACCGGGCGTTCGGCCACTAAATTCCAACCCACGATCGTTATTTCGCTACCCGGAATAGGTACCCGGCCCAGCTGTTTCGCAAGGAGTCCGCCGACGCTGTCGACATCTTCGCGAGCGTTCTCTTCAAGATCAATTTTAAGTGCGCTTGCAAAATCATCGATATTTAATCGTGCCGAAACTCTCGCTTGCAACGGCGTGATCCACTCCACCTCTTGCGCTTCTTCATCGTACTCATCGGCTATCTCGCCGACAATCTCCTCCAAAATATCTTCAATGGTGATCAGCCCTGCGGTCCCACCATATTCATCGATGACAATCGCCATATGAATTTGGTCGCGTTGCATCTCTTTAAGTAAATCAGCGGCTGTCTTGTTCTCGGGCACAAAGGTGGCGCTGCGCAGATGTTCAGCGACAGTCTCGCTCTGTTCCGATTCACGATGTTCGTGCACCCGCCGTGCTAAATCTTTGACGTAGGCGATACCGATAACATCATCTAAATTCTCGGCGATAACCGGAATGCGAGTAAACCCCGATCGCAAGGCGAGCGAAAGACCTTGGCGCAGCGTGCGATTTCCCTCTATCCAGACGATATCGGTACGAGGAACCATGAGTTCGCGAACCAATGTTTCACCGAGGTCGAGCACCGATTGAATCATCTCGCGTTGGGAATCGGCGATGATCGCCCGCTCCCCCGCTTGATCTACCAATTTACGGAGATCGGCCTCATCATTAAAGATCGTGGGCAAGGTGATCCCGTAGCGCTTAAGCTGTTGCAATATCTTGTTTATCATCAGCGCGCCTGCCACTGCGACAGGATTGACTCTTGCAGATCAAACATCGCCTTTTCCTGCGCTGGTTCCGCATGGTCATAGCCCAAGCAATGCAAGACCCCGTGGATGGTCAACAGATGTAATTCCGGTTCCAGACCGCGCGTTGCCTGCGCCTGCGCAAATTGGGGGCAGAGGACAATGTCTCCAACAATGCCGGGTTCTGGCGAGTGTGGGACTAGCTCATCCATGGGAAAGGAGAGAACATCGGTTGGGCCCTTCAGGTCCATCCACTCCTCGTGCAATTCGCTCATGCGGGATTCATCAACGATCGAGATGGCTAGGTCGCAATCTTCATGTAGACCCATATGGTGCATCGCAAATTCTGCAACGCTAACAAGGTCTGACTCGTTAACGCTGACGCCCGACTCATTTGAAAGTTCAATATTCATGATGATCCCGCACGGGGATTAGCGATCACCACTCCCAGATGTACGAAGCGGGCGAAAGTTTGCGGTTTTCGCCGCATCGAAGCGTCCGTAGGCACTAACAATCTCGCCAACTAAGCGATTGCGAACTACATCTTCAGCAGTCAAATACATAAAGCAGATGTCATCGACACCATCGAGGATATCTCCGACAACCTTTAAGCCCGAAGGGGTTCCGTTAGGAAGGTCGACTTGGGTTACATCACCAGTGATAACCATTTTGGAACCAAACCCTAGGCGGGTAAGAAACATCTTCATCTGTTCGGCAGAGGTGTTCTGGGCTTCATCCAAGATAACGAATGCATCATTTAAGGTACGGCCGCGCATATAGGCAAGTGGGGCTATCTCAATGATTCCCGACTGCATAAGCCGCGGAATCGACTCTTGATCAATCATGTCGTGTAGCGCATCAAAGAGTGGACGAAGATACGGATCTATCTTCTCTTGCAAAGTGCCTGGCAGGAATCCCAGTCGCTCCCCTGCTTCAACAGCCGGGCGGGTAAGGATAATACGGTTGACCTCTTTGGCTTGCAGCGATTGAATCGCTTTAGCCATTGCAAGATATGTCTTACCAGTTCCGGCAGGACCAACACCAAAGGTAATCGTGTTCTCGTCGATCGCTTCGACATAGCGTTTCTGGTTGGCAGTCTTTGGCCGAATCGTTTTGCCACGATTACTTAAAATATTGAGAGATAGGACTTCAGCCGGGTGATCAAGGGGAACGTGCTTGACCATTCCGATTGCATGTTGAATCGCATCGAGGCTTAGCGACTGACCCGCGCGAATCAGGACTAGCAACTCCTTAACAAGAACTTCAAATTGAGAGACCTCGCGGAGTTCGCCCTTCACAAAGATCTCATTGCCACGGAATGTGATTAGAAGATCC
>Ga0302323_100002729_pt1 | contig 14368 bp, 11 predicted proteins | sample Fen_T0_3_FD_201950 | JGI IMG/M metagenome (GOLD analysis project Ga0302323, IMG submission 201950) | Peat permafrost microbial communities from Stordalen Mire near Abisko, Sweden - Fen_T0_3 | ecosystem: Environmental > Terrestrial > Soil > Wetlands > Permafrost | place: Sweden: Abisko... | reverse complement strand
ATCGATTGGATCGAGGTCCGCTGGGCGGGCGCCGCCACCAAGGCCCCAACCCCGCCCGCGACCGGGGCCGTGGCATCGGGGCAGTGGCGCAACCTTTTCGTCGAGCGGGGCTATGCTGAGGCGGAGGTGGTTCGCAAGATCGAAGAGACCTGGCGTAGCTTGTTTCACGGCGATCCAGACAACGAGGCGGTGTACTTCGAGAAAGGCAGCAACCCCGACGGACCACTCGCCTACGTCATGGACATCGGCAATGGCGATGTCCGTTCCGAAGGCATGTCCTATGGGATGATGGTTGCCGTTCAACTGGACCACAAGCACGAGTTCGACGCCTTGTGGAACTGGGCCCATACCTTCATGGCCCATCCCGACCCCAAGGATCCCGTCCACGGTTACTTCGCTTGGCAAATGCGTCCCGATGGCAAGATCATGGATCCCATGCCCGCGCCCGACGGCGAGGAGTATTTCGTCTCGGCGCTGTACTTCGCTGACGCGCGCTGGGGCAGTGGCAAGGGCATCTACGACTACCACGCCGAGGCCGACCAACTGCTGCGTGCCATGCGCTCGCGCGCCGACCTGGGGACGGTCACGTCCGTGTTCAATCGCGAGCAAAAGCAGGTGCGCTTCACGCCCAACATGAAGGATTTTTCCAGCAACGGGGACCACACCGACCCGTCCTACCATCTGCCGGCATTCTACGAAGTGTGGGCGCGCGTCGGGCCTGAATCGGAGGCAGCCTTCTGGCGGGAAGCTGCCAAGATCAGTCGCGATTTTCTTGAACGCGCGGCGAATCCGACCACCGGCCTGGTGCCGGACTACGCCGAGTTCGATGGCCGACCCAAGCCGCGCAAGACCGATCCAGGCGGAGGCGATTTTCGCTACGACGCCTGGCGAGCGGCCATGAACTGGTCCGTGGACGACGCTTGGTGGGCCGCCGACCCGCGCGCGCGCGACCGCAGCGATCGGTTGCAGGCGTTTTTCGAACGGCAAGGGCTGTGGACCTACGTCAATCGCTATCACCTCGATGGGCGGCCGATTGAAAATCAGCGCTCGCTGGGGTTGGCCGCTGCCAACGCGGTCGCCAGCCTGGCCGCCACCGACGTGCGGGCCTGGCGCTTCGTCGATGAGTTGTGGAGTGCAAGGGTGCCGCACGGTCTGTGGCGCTACTACGACGGCATGCTGTACATGATGGGGCTGCTGCACACAAGCGGGCAGTTTCGCCCATACTTCCCGCCCAGGTAGGTCCAGACGACTATTTCCAGTCCACGCCGAACTGCAGGAAGGACGCCAGGAGCAGCTTGCCCCAAGTGCCGGCGTGGTTGCCCGCAAAGCGAATCGTCACCGGCGCGAAGGTCGTGCCCGCGGTGCCTGTGATGCCAAGCCTCGCCCACGATGACAGCTTGAACCCGAGCTCGAGGCGGGCGTAACCAACCCCAGTGACAGCGCTGTCCGAGCCTTGCTGGAGAGGCTGGCTGCTCCGGCCCTCGAAGCGGAGGTTGACGATGCCGGCGCCCAGTCCGCCGGTCAGCAACCAGGTTGACTCGTCTTCCAGGACATTGGCATACAGCTCGGCCCCGGCCAGGTAGGCGCCCACCAGGGAGCTGCCCTCTGGCCCTGAAATGGAGCCGCGGACAATCGTCCCGCTGAGAGAGAGCGCTATTCCGAGCCCGTGCCGCAAGTTCTGCTGCAGCGAGAGCCAGGCCTGCAGCACGGGGTCCACGCCGCCAATGCTGTACAGCCCGCCGAGGCCGGCCCGGGCGCGGGTCTCCTCGGGTTGTCTTAGTGGGGCCGGCGCCGCCAGAAGGGGCGTCGCTGACGCCGCAGGAACGCTCGTCGATGGTGGCGCGCCTTGGTCCGCCTTGGGAAACAGGCCCGTGCGTAGAAGCTCTGCGGTCTGCAAGGCCACGAGCGTGTTGTCCGGTCCATCGGGGCGCTCGTCCACCACCAGTTGCCGGGTGAGCGTCCGGCCGGTGGTGGCATCCGCCATCCACACCTCGACGCCCTTGCGCGATGGCAACACGCGAACGGCCGCGACTGCGCGTTGCTCCCGCGCACTGGTTTCAAGCGGACCGGTAGCACCTCCGGTTACCAGGGTCAGCCCGAGCGCGGCGATCTCCGCCTGGATGCGCGTCATCAAGGGGTCGCTCGTCCGGTCCACGACCAGCAAGACCCGGAGCGCAGGTCGCCCCTCGGCTCGCACCACCCCCGGGCTGGCGATGGACAACGCCACCACCAGGGCCAAGACATGCCTCACCCCGAAGGTTCTACACGACTGTGTCTTTGGAAATCCGCGTCTCACTTAGCCAGAATGCCTCGCGCTTCCGAAGCGTATGGCCCTTCGGGGAATCGGCGCAAGTACTGTTCTGCATCTAAGTGAGCCCCGGACTGGTCTCCGGCGCGAAGTCTGGCCTCCATCAAGCGTCCGACGCAGTCACCATGGAGCGGTCCGCTGGGTTGTTCGCGCAGGTACGTCGCGAACCAATCGACCGCCTCGGGGTAGGCGCGTTTCTGTTCAAAAGCGATGCGGCCGAGCGCGAAGGCCGCCGTGGATGCCTCGGCGGACGAAGGGAATCGTTGCCGCAAGACGCGCAGGGCGGTCACCGCCCTCGATGGGCGCGCGAAGAGCCGGGCGGCGTCGGCCAGAGCCAACAGATCCTTCGCGCCAGCAGTCTGGCAAACGCGATCAAAATCGGCTCGTTCAGCGGCGTGCACGGCCTCTTGCAAGCGTCCTGTCGCCAACAGCTCTCGCCAGGTTTGGGCGTTGCGCGTGGGCTTGCCCGAAGATGCGACGGGGTCTGCACTGGCGTGGCCGGGCAGTGGCAGGGCCGAGAGACTGGCTGTTTGGGTAGGTGGCGCTCGCCGGGCCAAACAAGTGAGATCGATCCTGCTGCCCGCCGCCACCGGTGTGGGCGCGTCCAGGCAGGCTCCAGAAACGACCACTTGCCCCTCGTGGGTGGCAAGAGCAAACGACTGGTCGAGCGCCCGGTAGCTCAGTGTGAATCTGGTTCCCGTCACCTGAACCTGGAAGGGACCGGCTTCGAAATTCCAGTGCTTCTTGCCGATTCTCGCGCTGACGATGCTCGCGTCCACCGTGCCATCCTCGATGAGCATGCGTGCTCCCCGGGGATCGGTGGCGAGTACGCGCAGGCGGGTGCTCTCGTGCAGGATGACCGAGCTGCCCTCGGAGAAGCGCAAGGGCACCAGCCCTTGAGGTGCACCGTAGACAAGGTCGCCGGTCTTGCCGGGCGCGCCCGAAGCGTCAACCTGGAAGCTAATGGGGCGATCGGTATAGGTCCAGAGCGCCACTGCTCCGGCAACTGTGGCCCCGGCAAGTAGCAAGATGCGCCAGCGGTTTGCTGTGCCCCGATGTCCCCAGCCCGCGTGTGCCCCGTGCCGCGCGGCGAACTCGTGTAGGAACCCGGCACGTGCCTGCCGGATCTCCTCAGCAGTCTCGGTCTCGGCCGCAAGTGCTTCGCGCACGGCCGACCCGAATTCCGCTAGCTTCGCTTCTGGACGTTCCATCGCGTCCCCTCCTGCAGCCAGTGTTCCAGAACCGGCCGCTTGCTGGCCGCCTCCAGAAATCGTTTCTCCGCGCGCGACAGCCTTCGTTTCAAGGTGGCCAGCGATGTCTCGCAGGCTTCTGCCGCGTCTGGCAGGGTCATGCCCTCAATGTACCGCAGGGCGAAGGCCATGCGCTCGTCGACTGGAATCTGACCGAGAACGTCATAGACCTCGCGAAGCGCGGCCCGGGCTTCGGATGAGGGCTGGATCAGGTGCTGCGGGCCTGCGTGCTCGGGTGAGAAGGTTCGCAGCCAGCTGCGTCGCGCACGACGCCGAATTTGGGCGCGCGCCACGAAAATCGCGATGGTGGTCAGCCATCCTCCGATTCGGTCGATCTCGCGCAGCTTCCCAATGCCGTCGATGGCGCGGATGAAGACTTCCTGCAGAAGATCCGGAATTTCCTCGTCGGCGCCCAGCGCCGAGCGCAGGGTGCGGCTCACGTGGGCGGCGTGCTGGTCGTAGAAGACCGCTGCCGCGCCGGGGTGACCGTCACGCAGCGCCTGCAGCAGCGCGTGTTCGTCACCAACGAAGGTTAGGGGAGTAAGCATGTTCCGGCGATCATTCCTCGAAAGATCTGTTCGGCAGTGTTCCCCAGGAGGTGAAACCGGCTCATCCCCCAAACGCACAGTGACAGAAGGGCGTGGCTGCAGCTCCCTGTTGACGCGGTCTGGCTTTTGACCGGCTAGTAGCGAAGATGGTTTGAGGGACGTGCGGTCGTCGAGATTGGCCAGTTTTGTTGGCTTTGGTCTCTTCGATCGGGACAGATCGGCTTGCCGGGAAATCTGGAGGTATAAGGGGTGAACGTCGAATGTGGGAGAGCGGACAACGCACCGGGATTGAAGTCGTTGGGGCAACGGGGATAAGCTCACCAATTCGGATGGTATGTCGTGGTGCTATGTGTGTTCTCCTCCTCGCCGCAGTCCAGGTCTGCGGTGGGTGTGGCCCATCCGTCGAGCCCATCGAAGTTGCATCTGGCTGCCCTGGTCGGCCGTTGCGAGGACCGGAACAATACGCGAACGAACCTGCCAATCAGCTCATCGACAACTTCGAATCCCATAACTATCTTCTTTCCCAGGTCGGAGGACGCGACGGTGCGTGGGTGCTGGGCTCGGATCTCACCTCGGTGGCGCTCGTCGACGAGCCGTCCTCGAAATGCGCAGCCCTCGACCTGTGGTCCGGACATTTCGCGGCCCGCGGATTTACGAGCTGGGGAGCCAACTGGACCGCGGACTTTCATCCCGCCACATCGTCAAACGCACCGGTGCCTTACGATGGCAGCGCGTATGGGGGGATTTCGTTCTGGGCGGCCTTCGGGGGCGACAACGGTCCCGCGTTCGACGTTTCGGTTGGAATTGTCACCATGGACACGGCCTACAACAGCTCTCTGTGCAAGCCGTGCAATGACCACTACATGACGAAGGTTCGGCTGTCCGGCGATTGGCAGCGTTTTGTGGTTCGCTTCGATCAGATGACCCAAAGTGGCTCGGGCAGTCCCTTGCTCCCGATGAGGCGCGATCAGTTGGTGGGCTTCATCATCTACCCGCACCAGTGGTTCGATATCTGGATTGACGAAGTGCGTTTCGAGCCCTGACCGATTGGCGTAGCATGCACGCCTTTTGGAGAACTAATCCGAGTGCCCCTGATGGCCATCGATACCAGAAGGGGGCCTATCTGTGAGCCGAAACAGTGCCTTGCGGACACTTCCAACCAGCGTTCCATCCGACGACCCTAGACAGTACCCATCCCGAGGATATTTCATGACAATCCGTCAGTTTGCCCTATGCACATCGTCCCTGGCTTTCCTGACCCTTGGCCAGAATGGCTGCTCAAACACCACAACCCCGGTTCAGAACGGAACCGGCGGCAAGAGCCAAAGCGGCGGAGCCACCAGCAACGGCGGCGCCACTAGCAGTGGTGGTACCCAAGCCACGGGTGGCGTCGGCAGCGGCGGTTCAGGCTCGGGCGGCGCGACGAGCAACGGTGGTTCAAGTTCGGGCGGTACGACGGCCAGCGGCGGGAGCAAAGGCACGGGTGGCGTGGCGGGCAGCGGGGGTTCCGGTTCGGGTGGCGCGACTGCCAGCGGTGGAGCGGCCTTGGGCGGAACCACCGGTAGCGGCGGTTCCAGTGGGAAGAATGATGGCGCCGCGGGCGGCACGACCGGGTCTGGCGGCGCGGGGAGCGGCGGCATCAGTGCCACCGGCGGGGCGAGCTCGTCAGGCGGTGCGCCGGGCAGTGGCGGGGCGACGATCAAGGCGGATGGCGGCTTGGGCGGCAGCTCGGGGACCGGCGGTGGGACAGGCGCGCAGCACTGGGTAGGGACCTGGACCGCGTCGCCGTACTACGATTCCGGCAACCAGCCTCCGTCGTCGCTCGCCAACAGCGTGCTCCGGCAGGTCACGCACGTCTCGCTGGGCGGCAGCCAGATTCGCGTGCAGTTCTCCAACTTGGGCGGCAACGGATCGGTCACCATCAATTCGGCGCACATTGCGCTCTGCAAAGCCACCGGCACCGTGGACAGCACCATCGATACCGCCACGGACAAGGCCCTCGCCTTTGGTGGAACAGCCTCCGTGACCATTGCGCAAAACAAGGAGGTCTGGTCCGACGCGGTTGACTTCACCGTCCCCAATCAGGGCAACATCACCATCACGACCGCCTTCGGAAGCGTTCCCAGCCAGGTGGTTGGCCACTCGGGCTCGCGGACCACGTCCTATCTGGCAACCGGCAGCAACGTCACCGTCGCGAGCATGAGCTCCGCAACGGCGTTCCAGCACTGGTACTACATCTCGGGCATCGACGTCATGGCCGACGCGTCGGCCGCGGGCGTGGTTGCGATCGGCGATTCCATCACCGACGGCAGAGGCACGGACAACGACAAGAACAATCGCTGGACGGACTTCATGGCCGCACGGCTGCAGGCGAACGCGGCGACCAAGAACGTAGCGACCATGAATCAGGGGATTGGCGCAACCAATCTGATTGGCTCCGGTACCGGCGCTGAAGGTCGTTTCGCGCGGGACGTGTTAGGCCAAAGTGGTGTGAAATACGCGATCGTTTTCGACGGGGTCAATGACATCTGCAGCAGCAACGCATCGTATTCTTCCATGAAGACCGCCTACGACAACCTCATCAGCGCTGCTCATGCCAAGGGGGTGCTCATCTTTGGAGCAACCATTCTCCCGTTCAACGGAAACAGCTACTACAGCGCCGCGCACGAAAGCGTCCGCCAACAGGTCAACACCTATATCAAGAGCGGAGCTTTTGATGGCTACATCGATTTCGACGCCGCGCTCACGGACGGCAAGAATCCCCCCAGTTTGCAGGCGACCTACGCCGCGTGGACCGCGGGGAATCCGGCGGGGAGCACCGATGGATTGCACCCGGGGCCCGCAGGCTATCAGAAGATGGGCGAAACGGTCGATCTGACCCTGTTCACAAAGTAGGGGACGCAACTCACCCCACGGGTGGGGACTGTCCAGCGACATGCGCTGGGTGTCGGATCCGAATGCCCCAATGGTCGATTCGTGGCTTTCATTATTGAAAGCGCCTCGGGCTTGCTGGCTTGCGTTGGTGCTTCGGCGTTGTGGCCCTATTTGTGAGCCGGAATTCGCGCCCCACGGACACTGCATTTTCATGGTGGGTGATCGTTCATTGAGGCTCTTCCATGACTAAGCAAGCTGTGACAGATGTTCCTGGCATTGCCCGACTTTGCGAGCTGGGTCATCGGGAATCGATGGTGTTTCCAGACCTGCTCGGTTCACTGCCCGCGCAGATCCACAGTGCCGGGTTCCGATCGGACTTCGGTCCTAGCTACAATGGGAACGGGAGCAATCCGAGCAACGAAGGGCTGGCCGCAATCAGATACACCCTGAGTGGGCGCGGGCGGCTTCGCTACTACGATCAGCAAATGATCGTCGAGCCGGGTCAGGGTTTGTTGCTCTATTTTCCCTATGATCACCACTTTTGGATCGAAGCGGGTGACCAGTGGGAATTCATCTACATCACCCTGGCCGGGCGGGAAGTCATCAGCTGTGTGCGAGAGGTCGCTGACCACGTCGGCCCGGTTGTGACCTTGGCCGAGAATTCGCCAACCCTGGTGCGACTGGCTGGGGCGTGCGCGGATGCCCTGGAACACAAGATAGAGTCGCCGTACCAGGGCTCTGCGCTTGCCCATGCGATTCTCATGGAGCTGCTTGGCGAATGCTGTCCGCCTGAGCAAATGCCAACGTGCCCGTTGCCGGCGGTGCCCTCCTTCGTCATCGAAGTGGAGGAGTTCTGCCGTCAGAACTATGCGCGTCCCATTGGGGTCGCGGACATGGCGCGCGTGGCGAAGATGAGTCGATTTCACTTCACCCGTCTATTCCAGAAGGCTTGGGGGATCTCTCCTGGCCGGTACCTTGGTCTCGTCCGTCTGGAGCATGCCATGCATCTCGTCCGAGCTGGCGGATTCACGGTTAAGGACTTGGCTCAACAGTGCGGCTTCAGTACTGCGAACTATTTCTGCAAAGCCTTTCGCAAGCACTATGGCGTGCCCCCGGGCGGCTTCAAGGTCGATAGCCTTCTGCTCAAAACCCCGCAAGTGCCCATGGTCAGCGGTCGGCCAAGCGACTCCGCGTGGCCCGAGTACCGGATGAGGGGCGGGGCCCAATAGCCAATAGCCCATAGATGGATAGGTAGCGACACGCTCTTTGCATGCGTCGTGTCGCGATGACCCAACCACACCGAGCAAAGCTCGGCGGCTCCCCACGCGACTCGTACGAAGGTGAGCCGTCCGAAGAGCGTTCGGCGACCTCCGACGTATGAAGCGACATTTGTGGGTTTTTCTCACGGCGACCTCGTTCTTTCTTCACCTCGGATGCGACAGTAGCGGCACGGCGAGTAGCGGTACTGGAGGCAAGGGCAGTGGTGGTGCGACTGGTGCGGGTGGTAGCGTCTCCTCAGGTGGTGCTGCGGGCAGCTCCAGCGCGGCCGGCGGTGCCAAGGGCACGGGCGGCGTGACCAGCTCGGGCGGGAGCAGCTCGGGCACGTTGTCAACCGGCGGCGCGACAAGCGCCGGCGGCGCGGCGGGTAGCTCGAGCGCAACAGGTGGCACCCAAGGCACAGGCGGCGCGACTGGCATGGGTGGCACCGTGGGCTCGGGTGGCGCGACGGGCTCCGGCGGCAGCAAGGGGACCGGTGGGGCGACCGGTTCGGGTGGGGCGAAAGGCACTGGCGGTGCAGGCGCACCCGACGCTGGCGCGGGAACGGGCGGTGCGTCTGGCACGGGCGGCGCCACGTCGGCCGTCGACGGCGGAGCCAGCCAGTGGCCGCAGTGCTGGGGCACCGACATGGTGCCGACCACCACGCTCAAGCAACGAGCTCCGACCACAGACTATACAACGCAGGTCACTTCTGGCGGCCTCGCCATGCTCATTGGATCGAGCCGCCAGGCCTGCCTCACCGATTCCTTGGTCAAATTCGACGTTGACGATCTCAACCAGGAGATCAAGGACGTGGTCGAGACCGTCAAGTTCTATGGATTCCTCGACTGGAAGCGCGGCTACTACATGAACTGGGTCATCCTCAACAGCGGGATCTCCGGCGCCACGATTTCAGGGCAAGGCGGACACCAGGGGGATCGCTGGGGCCACATGAATTTTGAGTCCAGCGAGGAATGCCCGTGCAATTGGGGCACCGGCGACGACTCGAACCGTGGCAGCGCGCTTCACGAGAGCATCCACGCCCTGCAGGCCGAGCTGTGGGCCTTCAACAATGAAGGCTCGGGCTGGATCCACGAGGCGCACAACTGCTACACCGGCACCATGCGGGCGCACCTGGTCGAGAACAAGTACACCGAGGGCTATGGAACTGCCCTCACCCTGCAGATGCCGCATGGCCCGATCGAGTCGATGGGCATGAACACCGATGGTTCGTGGGCAGGCCCCTCCGATCAGAACGCCAAGACCTACGTCAACAGCATCAATCGCTACGGCCTCGAGATCTTCTGGCTCACCGTGAACCTCGAGATGGGCCAAGGCTTCATCAACTGCGTTTGGGACGACGCCAGCAAGGCAGGCAAGCCCGACAACCGGCAGAGCGGGCCGCTCTCCGTGTTCCAGGCCCTGCAGAAGTCCTCCTCGGATGAGGCGCTGGCGCACGTGATCCAGACTTTCGGAGCCCGCGGCGCCATCCTGGATTTTGCCGGCTGGACATCGGTCATGCGCAGCAACTTGAAGGGCAACTGGAACAGCAGCTACTGGTTCTACATGTTCCCAGGCGGCGACGGCACCACCACCTTCAGCCCGGTCACCAAGCAGATCCCGCGCCATCAGGGCCGCAACGTCATCCCCATCAAGGTCGCTTCTGGGGCTACTTCGGTCACCGTGGAATTCACGCCCGACGCCACCGGCAGCAACGGAACCAAGGAGAACATGCAAGCGCAACTCGTCTACCGCGACACCTCGGACAATCCGGTGTACGGCACGATTTTCTCGAGTGGGCAGAACACGATCCAGATCCCGAATGGCGCGCGCAACGGGATCGTGAATTTCGTCGTGGCCGTGACCAATCCCAATGCCGCCAGCGGGGGCGACGGATGGGGCTTCTCTGCGGCGGAGACCTTCAACTACAAGGCGAAGCTCGTCAGCGGCGGCACCATCGCGCCGACCACCACCACGCCGTGGTAATGCGTGGAAATGCGCAACCCGGCTATCGCCAAGGTACTCTTCGGTCTCCTTTCCCTCGGACTCTCCGCAACGGCCTGCAAACCGAGCCGCGTGGCATCCCAGCCCACCGGCTCGGGCGGCAGCCCTGACTCGGCGGCTCCTGCCGTTTCCCACTGCACGGTGCTGCACGATCAGCTGTGTGCCCAGTTCGGGACAGCGTCCGACGAGTGCCGAATGGCGGACGAACAGATCAGGCGCCTTTCTCCCGACCGATGCCTTGCCATGCTGTCGCGCTACGACGAGATGGCACAGGCCGCTGTCGGCTTCGTGGAAGGACGAAAGGCCCTGATTTCGCCCGAACAGAATACACTTCATGGTCCGGCACCCAGCATCGGAACCAGGGGGGCTCCCATCACGATGGTGCTCTTTGCGGACTTCGACAGCCCCGAGTGCTCCCGTGGTTCGGCGCTGGCCACCACCATCAGGAACCTCTACAGCGACAAGGTACGCCTCGTGTTTCGGCAGTTCCCGCTCTCGGGCAACAAAGATTCGCACGTGGCTGCGGAAGCGAGCCTGGCGGCCCATGCGCAAGGCAAGTTCTGGCGCTACTACGACGTGATGTTCGGCAATGAGCACATGCACAGCCGTGCCGCGCTCGAGCGCTACGCCAAGGAGGCTGGGCTCGATCTCCCAGCCCTTAAGAAGGCCCTCGATACCCACGCCTTTGCCGCCGATGTGGATGCGGATCGCGAGCTCGGGAAGAAGGTGAATGTCAGCGCGCTGCCCGCGCTATTCGTCAATGGAAAGCACGTGCCCTTCCCCTATGGGGCTGTGGAACTCTCAGAGGTGATCGAAAAGGCGCTTGCGGCAAAGCACTGAGCCTCTTCATTCTGGACCTAGGCCTGAACGCTGACGATGTCGCTGGCAATACAGGCAATGGAATTCAGACTGCGCAGCTGCCAGCGCAAAGCTGGGTTGGACAGGAAGACGATGCGGTATCGTCCCTCGCTGGGACGTTCTTGGACGGTGCTGATCCACCACACCAAGCTCTTGAGGCACGACGAGTTCATGAATTGCAGCTGGCGCACATCCACGGTGACAACGCCGGCTTGGCGACGCTGGGCCTCCGCGTGCACCTCTAGCAGGAAGCTGTCGAGGTGGCTCTTGACCGTGAGATCCGCCGTGCCGGTCAGATTGACAAGGATCTTCCCCTCGCTGGCACTGGCGTGCGCGGCGAAGTCATTCGCTTTGACGATTTCAGCCCAGTTACTCATTCGCGTTTATCCGCAGCGGTGCGCGGCTAGCCGTAATGGTGACCATCAAACTGTCGATTTCAAGCGAGAGATCGAGCTCACCCTCGGCGCGAATACGTGCCAAGCCCAGCCCGGACTCGTGCTCGACGCCAGCCGTTCTGCGCATCAGGGTCTGGTAGAGCGCGAAAGGCTCGTCGCTGGACTGAATCTCCTCGATGGATGCGCGCAGGCGGGCGATGTGCTCGGGGGTGGACTGGTTGGTGAGTCTGATTCTCGCCGCAGATCCGTCTGCCTCGAAATGGACGGACAGGCCGGTCTGGTCGCCGACGGCGTATTTTGCCGCATTTTCGAGCAGCTCGTGCACGGCCAGGGAAACGCGAAAAACCGCCTCGGGATCTCCCACCAACTTTTCGAAGCTCTCCTCGACAAAGCGGCGCACGATCGACACCATGCGTGGCTGAGGCTGGATCTGGAGTCCGAAACTTAGGGTGGTGCCTTCTCGCATGGGACTGCGCAAAGCATACATCGGTAGAGCCCGTGAAGGACTTTAGTTGCCGCCTTTGCCTCGCGCGGTTGTGGCTCTACGGCTGTGACAAAAGACACTTGTTTGGCCGTTCCACGCAGTATGCTTCGCCCATGCGCAGGGCCTTCCCCAAAGCAGTCTCTTGGGGGCTGTGGTTTATCGTCGCCGTCACGGGCTGCGGGCGTGACCGCATCGAGATCATCGGACCACTCCCAAGCGGTGGAGGGAGCGGGCCGCTGCCTGATGGTGGAGGTGGCGCCACGACCTGTCCAGCCAGCCTGGCGGCTCGGCTGAGTATCGTTTCCGTGGCGGTCGACAAGAACATCGCCTGGCAGAAGTTCGGCTATGACGGCTTCCCCGCCGACGAGCGTGTGGCCCTGGCCGTGCAGCCCAATGGTCAGGCCCAGATCGCTTGGACCGAGGTTAACCTGACCAAGTCGTCCGACGGGAGCCAGCAACCCCCACTTGGCGTGCACGTCACGCCGCTCGATTCCAACCTGGCTCGCCGTGGTGCCGACGTGATCATGCCCACCGGTCTGGAGGTTTCTGGGTTGGTGGCCCACGACGATGGCTTTGCACTGCTGACCCGGGATCAGAACCCAGGCACGCCCATCGATCTTGGCGATGGCGCCACGGTGGCATTCCTGGCTCGCTACCAAAATGGCCAGGAGCGATGGAAGTTCCCGCTCACCGGCAGCATGTCAGGGGACGCCGCCGAAACCTTCACGCTCTATTCGCCTTTTCTGGAGGGGCAGCTGGTGTGGAACGGCACGAACTATGGTGCCTACTTCGTCGTGGAAGGCGGCCTCGGCGATCCCAATCAGGGCTATTGGCGGGACGCCCTGGTTTTTCGCGATGTCTTCGGCAAGCTGGCTTCGATCTGGACCGTCGCGCACGGCTGCGACAACAACGGTGGCATCCGTCTGATAGCGGACCCTGGCAAGACCAACCTGGTCAGCTCGACCTGGTCCAGCTTTCCCGAAATGACCGGGCTGTGTATCCAACAGATGAAGTCGGCGGTGCAATTCACGGAGCTCGATGCCAGCAGCCCGGTGTCCGATCAAGAAGTCGGGGTGCCGGGCTATTCGGGCGCCAAGTTCGGCAGCCTGCTCAAGATCTCCGACGGGTATTTGGTGTTTTGGCTGTCGCTGGGCGCGACCAACGACCACCACGGGCACGACATCCGCATGGCCCGCCTCGACACCAGTTTCAACGTGGTCAGTGGGCCCACCTGGCTGACCCGCACGCCGGACGTCGAAGAGTGGAACCTGCACGTGGCGCCCTATGGGGCCAACAATTTCCTCATGGTGTACGGAGAAATAGCCGTCACCGGCTCGCCGCTGTCGGACTACAGAACCTACCTTGGCAACTTCAAGGGCACGCACCTCTCGCTTCTCGATGCCAACGGGACGCTGATCTCCGACCAAGTCGTGCAAGGCGCTCCCACCACCGCGAACGACGAACCCGTCGTTCTTCCCGGCGGCGACGTGGCGTGGGCGTTCGTGAACCCATCGCCCGATTACACCCAGACCGTCAGCGGGCCGAGCGGTCCCGGGCAAACCACCCTGCACATTGCTCGCGTTTGTTACCGCCCGTAGTCGGGGACAGTCAGGGCAGTACGATGTCCACGCCCAGGTTGGCCAGCACGATGTCCCGACCGTAGCTTCCCACCGTGGTGCCAGCGATGAGGATGTCCACGCTGCGTAGGGGGCGAAGGTAGGTCACGCCCAGCCCGAGACGCACGCGCGCATGGACGGCTAAGCCAAGATCGACGGAGGCCATGGGCGAGAGGGTATAGACCGTCTTCTGGTTGGCCGATCGCGGTCCGATGGGTACGCCGCGGACATCGGTGGCCAGCGCGGCGACGCCAAGGCCGGCGCGCGGTCGCCAGGTGATGCGCGTGCGGCGCCGCTGAAGCACGGCATCGAGCGCAAGCCAGCGCGTGGTGACCTCGCCGGTCCCTTCCGGTCGCGTGATGGTGGCAGGCGCAAGCACGCTGCCGCCAGATAGTCGCGCCCCGATCCAGGTGGGCCGCCAGGCCAGCGCCGCGGCGACGCCGATACCAGGACCGCACCCGCCGGGGCTCCACAGGAAGGACGAGTCCGCGGTGAGCGAGAACCGTTCCAGATCCTGCAGCAGTCCTGACGTCTCGGTCAAGGTGACGGGTGGCGGAGGCTCGCCCTGCGGAGCCCGTCGCACGTCCAGCTCCATGAGACTCACGCGCAGGAGCTCGACCGCGCGCAAGGCCACCACGCGGCCGTCGATCTTTGGCCCCCGGGGCAGCATCTCGCGCAGCACCACCTTGCCGGTGACCCGATCGGCGATCCAGACGTCCGCCCTGTCCCCCTCGACCACGATGCGAAAGGCCGCCACGGCGCCGGTGGTACGGG
>Ga0302323_100002728_pt1 | contig 14371 bp, 7 predicted proteins | sample Fen_T0_3_FD_201950 | JGI IMG/M metagenome (GOLD analysis project Ga0302323, IMG submission 201950) | Peat permafrost microbial communities from Stordalen Mire near Abisko, Sweden - Fen_T0_3 | ecosystem: Environmental > Terrestrial > Soil > Wetlands > Permafrost | place: Sweden: Abisko... | reverse complement strand
AAAGGTGGTGACACGCACCGGCAGGCCGAGCTGGGTCAGGAGCGCAGCGATGCGCTTGCCCGTGCCGGGCTGCAGCAGCCCCGCGCGCTCGGCCATGGCGCACTCGGCGAGGAGGCCGAGTCCAACAGCCTGACCGTGCAGCAACTTGTATCCGGACACCTGCTCGAGCGCATGCGCCACGGTGTGACCGGCGTTGAGCATGGCGCGCGGACCGGCCTCGCGCTCGTCGCCCGACACGACTCCGGCCTTGATCTCGACGCTGCGACGAATGAGGACCTCGAGCGCGGCGAGATCACGTGCGAGAAGGGGCGCGGTGTTGGCCTCGATCCAGGCGAGGTAGCCGGCATCGGTGATGAAACCGTGCTTCACCGCCTCGCAAAGGCCGCCCACGTATTCAGCATCGGGAAGGCTCCTGAGGGTCGCGGGATCGATGACCACCGCGACCGGAGGATGGAAGGCGCCGATGAGGTTCTTGCCGTGCGAGGTATCGACGCCGGTCTTTCCACCCACCGACGCATCGAGCATCGCGAGGAGAGTGGTGGGCACGAGGACAAAGGGCACGCCGCGATGGTAGGTGGCGGCCACAAAACCGGTGAGGTCGCCGACTACGCCACCGCCCAACCCAATGAGCGCCGAGTCGCGACCGAAGCCCTGCTCGAGCAGGGCGTCGGTGAGGCTGGCCCAGGTGTCGCGCGTCTTGAACTTCTCTCCCGGTGCGACGCTGAGGCGCGTGGCCCAGTCGTGCGCTGCGTGCTTGCCGAGCCGTTCGACAGCCCAGGAGGAGTTGGCGCCACTCTCCCACGCCTCGTACTGCCGGCCGACCGCGGCGTCGGTGACCAGCGCGATCGCACGCGCGCCGCAATGAGCGGCGACTATCTCGGGGAGATCGGCGAGTGCACCGGGTGCGATGTAGACGGGATAGGTGCCCAGCGCGTGGCGAACGAGAATGGGTTCCATGCTACCAGGTCACGTCGCCGGTGCCGGCGCGATGGTTCGCGAGGCGCGCGAGAGTGAAGAGGAGGTCGGAGAGCCGGTTGAGGTAGACGATGAAGAGCTCCGGCACGGTGTCCTGGGCGGCGAGGTGCACGACCTGCCGCTCGGCGCGGCGACAGACGGTGCGGGCGAGATGCAGCGTGGCGGCCTTCGGTGTCCCGGCAGGGAGCACGAATGCCGTGAGCGGTGCGAGCTCGAGATCGGCGGCATCGATGACGCGCTCGAACTCTGCGACGCGATCGGCGGAGAGACTCGCCTTCTCCAGCGCCTTCGCCACCTTGCCGGGATCGGGCGTGGCAAGGTGTCCGCCGATGGAGAAGAGGTCGCGCTGGATCGACTCGAGCAGGGCGTCCTCGAACGCGACCGGTGCGGTAGCGCGCACAAGGCCAATGACAGAGTTGAGCTCGTCAACGTCGCCATAGGCGGCCACGCGGACATGGTCCTTGGGGACGCGGCCGCCGCCGAAGAGGCCGGTGGAGCCGGTGTCGCCGGTTTTGGTGTAGATCTTCATTTGAGTCGGCAGTCGTCAGTCTGCAGTCGTCAGTGAGTCGTCAGTTGCTCGCAAGTGCTGACAGCATTTCGGAGATGCGGGTGAACTTTTCGCGCGGGGCGCCGCGGGACTTGCCGGCTGCCTGCTCCAGCGAATCCAGCTTCTGCCAATCCGCGAAACTCACGATCTGCACGCCACGCGCATGGAGCAACTGATCTACCGCGGCACGGTTGCCGCGTGTCTTCGGGACGAGGGTGCCGCTCGCCACATCCTCGAGCAGCAGGTCAATCGTCTCGGCAGAGTCGGGCTTGTTGGTGCCGATGACGCCGCTTGGGCCGCGCTTGATCCAGCCAACCGCGTACACCCCGGCGAGCATCTCCATGGCGCCCGGCGCCACGAGCACGCGTCCCCCGACATTGGGAATGACGCCGGCGCGCTGGTCGAAGGGCAGCCCCGGAATCGCCACACCCTTGTATCCCACTGAACGGAAGATGAGGCCGGCAGGTAACGTTTCGGTCGCACCGGTGGCCTCGGCGCGAAGCTCACCCTGCGGTGCCCGCACCAGGCGGTTCCTCGAGATCTTCACCCCTTCCACGCGATTGCTGCCGACTATTTCCACCGGCGACACGAGGAAGCGGAGCACGATGCGGCGCTTCCGGCCCGACGGCGTCCGCCCGGCGAACTGGTGCAGCGTATGGAGGTTCTTCTCCGCCGTGCGGTCCTCGTGGCCGCTGAGCTGGTGGGCGCTGTGCTCATCGAGCTCGAGTTCGCGAGCGTCCACGACGACATCTGCCTCGGCGAGTTCCCCCAGTTCCTTGAGCTCGGGATTGGTGAACGCGGCCTGCGCCGGGCCCCGGCGACCGAGCACATAAATCGTCTCCACCTTGCTCGCGCGGAGTTCCTCGAGCGCGTGGCGCGAGATGTCGGTTGGGGTGAGCTCGTCCATGCTGCTCGCCAGGATGCGGGTGACATCCATGGCGACGTTGCCCATGCCGACAATGACGGCGCTGGTGGAGGCGAGCTCGAAGCGCCGGTCACGATAGTCGGGGTGACCATTGTACCAGCCGACGAACTCGGTGGCGGCATGACTGCCGGCCAGCTCCTCACCGGGAATGCCCAGGTGCCGGTCGGTCTGTGCACCGGACGCATAGATGACGGCGTCGTAGAGCGCGTACAGCTCGGAATGGTCGATGCTGCCGCCGATCCTCACGTTGCCGAGAAAGCGAAAGCCCGCGTGCGCCGCAATGCGCTCGTACATGCGGGTGACCGACTTGATCTTGGGATGATCGGGCGCCACTCCACCGCGCACGAGTCCATACGGCGTCGGGAGGCGATCGAACATGTCGATTTCCACACCGGGCACCTTCTTCTGCAGGTGCTCGGCGGCATAGAAGCCCGAGGGCCCCGACCCGACGATGGCGACGCGGAGCGATGCTGGCTGTGCGGTCACGTCAGCGTCCCTTCATCATCTCGACCACGACACTGTCGAGCTGTGGCAGCATGACGGAGCTGGGCAAGGTGTGATGGTTGGCCTGAATCGAAAACGTCATGACCTTGCCGCTCTCGAGCTCGACGTAGCCGGAGAGGGTATTGGTGCGGCTGATGCTGCCGGTCTTGGCGTGCACGCGTCCCTCGATGGGTGTCCCGACAAACCTGTTCTTCAGTGACCCGCGCTGCCCCGATTGCGGCAGCCCCGCCGTGAAGGTGGCGCTGTGGGGATGCTTGCGAATGAACCGCAGCACCTGCGTAAAGGCGAGCGGACTGACGAGGTTGGAGGAGGAGAGCCCCGAGCCGTCGCTGAGCGCGATCTGGGTGGAATCGACGCCGACCGAGTCGATGAGGAAGCGGCGCTCGATGCGGAGGCCCTCATCCCAGCTACCGGTGCGACCGAACTGCTTCCCCAGCTGCTTCAGGGTCATCTCGGCGTACCAGTTCTGGCTGGTGTTCAGGATGGGGAAGATCCAGTCCTTCAGCGGGCGGCTGGTGACCTCGGCGAGCGGGGTGCCACGGCGCACAATCTCGAACGCCATGGAGTCGGTGGTCGACCGCGTGGAGCCGAGTACCGCGATGCCCTGTGCCGCCAGGGCGGCGCGCAGTGCTCGGGCCGCGAACATGTTGGGATCGGGCAGGGCGAAGGACTCGGTGCGCGGGTGGCGGCCCGCCTCGACGTTGCCCTGCGCCCAGACGGAGAGCGTGCCGGCGGTGCGGAAGAAGTCGATGCTCTCGTCCTCTCCGCGGGGCACGGTCCGGGTCTGGTTGTCGAGGGTGACGTCCCCGAAATCGGGCGTGAACGTCAGCTTCGCCGGTGGTCCGACGGTATCGGTGGTGGAGTACAGGATGTCGATGCTGTTGTCGTTGTAGCCGAGCCCGCTCACCGGTGCCGCATACCACCAGTTGAGGTCGTAGTTCTCCCAGGCGGGATGCACAATGGTGGGCTCGAACCAGCTCCCGTCTCCCACCACGTTGCCGGCGACGGAGGTGATGCCTGCGCGCGCGAGCTGGGCGGCGAGCTCGCTGAGCTTCTGCATGGGGTTCGTGTCGCAGGCGCCGGCGGTGGTGGTGTCGACGGCGTAGCAGCGCACACTGAAGGTCGGGTCGCCGCGGCCGTAGAGCACGAGGTCGCCCTGGAGCGTGCCATTCACGACGGGGCCGTTGCTGTAGAGGCTCGTCCGCACGGTGAAGTCGGGCGAAAAGAGCGCGGCGGCGACGGCGCTCACCACGATCTTGGTGTTGCTCGCCGGCACGAACATGCGATCGGCGTTGCGGCCATAGAGCAGCGTGCCCTTGTCGTCCACGAGGGCCACGCCCCAGAGCTGGCGGTTGAACGGCGGCGCATCGAGCCGCGCGTCGACGCGCTTCTGGAGGCTTGTCGACTGAGCGACTGACGGAGCGGCAAGTAGCAGGAGCGGCAGGAGCGGCAGGAGAAAGCGCCAGGGCCCCTTGTTTCGCTCAGTCATATGCAACTCGCGGATCGGCTTTCGCATAGAGCAGGTCGGTCACCAGGTTGACGAAGACAAACAGGACGCTCAGGAACAGGATGCTGCCCTGCACCGCGGGGAGGTCGCGCTTTTCGATCGCGGTCAGCACGTAGCGCCCCACGCCGGGCCAGGAAAAGATCGTCTCGGTGAGAATGGACCCGGTAAGGTAGCTGCCGAAGTCGAGTCCGAGCACCGTGATGACCGGCAGGAGCGCATTCCGGAGCCCGTGATGCAGCAGCACGCGGGCCTCGCCGAGTCCCTTGGCGCGGGCAGTCCGGATGAAGTCGCTCTGAAGCGCCTCCTGCAGTGCCGCGCGGGTCATGCGCGCGATGACGGCGATGGAGCGCATGCCGAGCGTGGTGGCCGGGAGGATGAGGTAGATGAAACCCCACGACCCCGACGGCGGGAGCCAGCGGAGTTGCACCGCGAACACGAGGATCAGCACCAGTCCCACCCAGTACACCGGGAACGATACGCCGAGGTACGCCCCGAGGGTGAGGAAGCGGTCGATCCACCCGCCGGGACGCCAGGCGCCGTAGATCCCGACGGCGAGTCCGATGGTGGTGGCGAAGAGCATTGCCGCGAGGGCCAGCCGGAGCGTGGCAGGGAAACGGTGCCGCAGCTCGGAGACGATGGACCGCCGGGTGATGTACGACGTGCCGAGATCGCCCTTGAGGATGTTGCCGACATAGTGCCCGAACTGTTTCGGGAGCGACTCGTCGAGATGGAGCTCCTTGCGCAGGCGCACCAGGGTCTCGGGATCGGCGCGCTCGCCGACCATGGCCTGTACCGGATCGCCGGGGGCGACATAGAGCAGCAGGAAAGTCACCACCAGCACGCCGAGCAGCGTGGGGACGAGCAGGGCGACGCGAAGACTGAGGAATCGCATCATGGCTTCGCGTCCATCCCGATGATGTGCGCCTGCTGCCAGCGCTGGCCGTTGAAGATCGCGGGAATGTCCCATCCCTCGACCCTGGGGTTGAGCGCCCAGAGATCCACCGGATGCCAGAGGAAGATCCAGGGCGCCAGCGCAAAGATGCGGGCGTCGGTGTCGCGGGCGAGCCGGGCCTTCTCGGCTTCATCCACCGTGGTGCGGACGCGCACCGTGAGGCTGTCGATGACCGGATCCTTCAAGAAGGCGTAGTTCCCGCCGGTGCCGGCGTTCCTCGAGTTGAAGAGCGGATAGGTGAAGTTCTCGGGATCGGGATAGTCGGCGTACCAGTCGGTGAGGAAGAGGTCGGCCTCGCCCTTCCGGACGGCGGCGCGGGCACTCGATGCATCCCGCTGGACAATTTCCACCTGAATCCCGACGGCCGCGAGGTCCTGCTGCACCGCCTGCGCGATGCGGGCATACTCGGGCCGCTGCGAGCGCCAGAGCTTGAGCGAGAGTCCGTTGGCGTGTCCCGCGGCCGCGAGCAGTGCCCTGGCGCTGTCGGGGTCGTGCGGGAATGGCGCCCGTGTGGAATCGTAGCCGGTGATCCCCGGCGGGATGACGCCATGGGCCTGGAGTCCACGGCCGGCCATCACCGTCTGCAGCAGGGTGGGCACGTCCACGGCGAGGTTGAGCGCCTGGCGCACGCGCACATCGCTCAGGGGGCCGCGCGTGGTGTTGATCGCGATGTAGAGGTCGCGGATGGTGGGGCGTCGCTGGAGTTCGCTGCCGTGCCGCTCTTCCCAGCGCCGCGTCTCCCCGAAGGGAATTTCCACGACACTCAGCCCGCCGCGCTCATACTCGGCGGCCTGGGTCAGCGGCTCGGGGATGATGCGGATGCGCATGCTGTCGGCGAGCGGCATTGGTCCCCAGTACGCGGGGTTCTTCGCGAGGATGATGTAGTCGTCGTGGGACCAGTCCACGAAACGCCAGGGGCCGCTCCCAATGGGAGACTGGTCGAAGTTTTCGCCGGTCGGCGTGGGCACAATGCCGGTGGACGGCATCGCGACCAGCTTGGGAAAGATGTTGAGTGGTTCCTCGAGGGTGATGACGAGGGTGGAGTCGTTGGTGACGACGAGCCCGATCACGCCTGGTGCCTCGCCCTTGTTGAAGGCCCGCGCGCCCTGAATGGGGTACAGGGGCCAGGGTCGCCCGCCGAGCGACCTGGGCGAGAGGGCACGGAGCCAGGAGGCCTCGACATCGGTGGCGCGGACGGGCCGGCCGTCGTGAAAGGTTGCGTTGGTGCGCAGGTGGAAGGTGTAGCGGGACCCGGCAGGGTCCACTTCCCACGATTGCGCGAGGCCTGGCTGGAGCCGGCCCTCGACATCGAACTGGGTGAGGTTGTCGAACAGCAGCGCGTCCACTTCGCCGGTGGGGACGTCAGTGGAGAAGGCGGGATCGAGCGAGCGCGGGTCGTAGGTGAAGTAGTACTCGAGCGTGCGGCTGGGTGCCTTCGGACTACAGGCCAGGAGCCCGACTGCGGTGCCGAGCGAGAGAAAATGGTGCTTCAGGGGTGGTATGATCGAGGCGCTCCGGAGGCGCGGCGGGTCAGGCGGCGTTCGGCTACCGGTCAAAACATTGACACTGCGCCCTAACGCTGCAAAAATACATGGGTTAGCTAAGGTCGTCAATCGTCGCTCTAGCTCCGAATGTGGGTCGTGGAGCCAGCGCATGCGGCTCGGGAGTGTCGTATTTCTTTGCAGATCACCAGCTCTCCGCCCGCCAGGCGAAGCGCGTGAAGTTCGCGCGGGCCAGCCTCCTCGCGGGAGCGCTGGTGGTTGTGGCGTTGGTGTCGCCGACTCCTGCGCAGGCGCAGGATGGCGAGCGAGCGGTGCGCGCGCTCCACTTCGAGGGCAACAAGGCGATCGACAACGCGACACTCGCGGCGTCGATCTCGACGTCGAACTCGAACTGGTGGGCGCGGACGGGGGCGGTGAAGTGGATCGGGCTGGGCACGCCCAAGTACGTGAACGAGCGGGAGCTGCAGCGGGACGTGTTGCGGATCGAGGTGCTGTACCGGCGGAGCGGGTTTCCGTCGGCGACGGTGGACACGATCATCAAGCGCAGCGAGAAGGATATCTGGATCACCTTCAAGGTGACCGAGGGCGCCCCGATCGTGCTGGACCGCCTGGCCTTCGAGGGGCTCGATACGCTCCCGCCCAAGGTGCAGAAGGAAGTGACGGAGGACCTCCCGCTCCGCGTCGGCAAGCCGTTCAACCTGACGCGCCTGCAAATGAGCATCGACACGGTGTCGCTGCGCCTCCGGAACCGCGGGTATCCGACGGTGGACATCTTCCGCGCGTTCTCGTCGGACAGCGCGACGCGCACGGCGGATGCGACGCTGACGGTGGAGACGGGCAAGCACTACAGCTTCGGCGCGGTGCGGGTGGTGGGCACGGAGCGGGTGGACACGAACGTCGTGCGGTCGCTGCTGGTGGTGAAGGAGGATCGCTCCTTCTCGGAGCGCGAGATCACGGCAAGCCAGCTCAACCTGTACCGGTCGGACCTGTTCAGCCTGGCGCAGGTGACGCTCGACACCGCGGCGTTCGACAAGGAAGACTCGCTGGTACCGATCGTGGTAAGGGTGGCGGAAGCGAAGCGGCGGACGGTGCGCGCGAGCGTCGGGTACGCCTCGCAGGACTGCTTCCGGGTGAGCGCCGGCTGGGCCATGCGCAATTTTCTCGGGTCGGGGCGGATCCTGGACATCAGTGCACAGGCGTCGAAGATCGGCGTGGCGTCGGAGCCGGGGTTCGTCAACTGGAACCTGGAGAACAGCATCTGTCCGGGGGTGGTGGAGAACGGGGAAGTCGAGATCGGGTCGCGCAAGCTCAACTACAACGTGACGGTGTCGGTGCGGCGGCCGGCCTTCCTGTCCACGCAGAACTCGATGACGCTGTCGGGTTTCTCGGAGCGCCGCAGCGAGTACAGCATCTACACGCGCGATGACATCGGTGTGGGGATCGCGCTGCTGCGCGAGTCGCCGGTGCGGCGTGACCCGCTGACGATCGCCTACACCTTCTCGTACGGTGCCACGCAGGCGACACCGGCGGCGTTCTGTTCGTACTTCAGCGTGTGTACCCCGGAGGTGCGGGCGGCGCAGTCGCTGCGGCGGCCGATCGCCGTCCTGAGTGCCACCGCAACGTGGCCGCGGGTGAACAACCCGGTGGACCCGACGCGCGGCCGGCTGTTCTCGGCGGAGGTGGCGTGGAGTTCCGCCCTGATCGGCTCGTCGTCGCTGCAGCAGTTCACCCGGTTCGCGGTGGAGGGCCGCTGGTACCGCACCATCGCGCCCGATGTGGTGCTGGCGTGGCGGGCGCGGGTGGGGCGGGTCTTCGGGCGGGCGGCCGACAACAAGGGCGTCAGCGGCAACTTCGTGCCGGTGGAGCAGCGCTTCTACGGCGGCGGGCCGAACGACGTGCGCGGGTTTCCCTACAACCAGCTCGGCCCGATCGTCTACGTGATCCCGGACGTCGACACCGCGGGATACGCCACGAACCCGGAGGTCCTGGACCAGAATGCGGTGCCGTTCGCCACCGGCGGCAACGTGCAGATCATCGGCAACGTCGAGGTGCGCTTCCCGGCGCCGATCCTGCGGGGCCGCATGCGGCTCGCGGCGTTCATCGACGCGGGCGGCGTGTGGCAGACGAATGACCCGGTGAACCGGGAAAAGCGGCTCGTGGCGACGCCGGGCATGGGCCTCCGCCTCGTGACGCCGGTGGGTCCGCTCCGCTTCGACGTGGCGTACAGCTGGGACAAGCTGCAGTACGGCACGGTGTACGTCAGCAACTCGGTGACGGAGGACCTGACCGAGCTGCGCCCGGTGCCGGGCGGCCCGCCGCTCACGTTCCAGCCGATCAACCCGGGCGGGTGGCAGCTCAACCTGACCGTGGGCCAGCCCTTCTGATGCGGCACCTCATCCGGGTCCTGGTGCTGCTGGTGGTGGGCGTCGCGGCGTCGCTGGTCGGGGTGATCGTGGCGCTGACGCTGACGCCGCCGGGCCGGGCGCTGCTGGCGCGGAACGTGTCGCACCAGCTGGCGACGCTGCTGCGGGGCGATGTGTACGTGGGCAACATCGACGGCTCGTTCCTGCGCGACCTGGTGCTGCGGGACGTGGTGGTGCGTGACACCGCCGGGGTGCTGCTGGTGTCGCTGCCGGTGGTGCGGGTGCGCTACCTGATCCCGAACTTCCTGGCGCGGCGGTTCGTGCTCGAGGCGCTCGAGGTGGATCGCCCGGTCATCAACCTGGTGCGGCACGCTTCGGGCCGATGGAACTACGAGGAGGTGCTGCGGCTCTCCGAGGGTCCGCCGGGCAAGACGGCGCCACCGCTGATCGAGTTCCGCAACATGAAGGTCACCGATGGCGCGCTGGCGCTGGCGTATCCGTGGCCCACGGGCCACATCACCGACGCCGAGAGGCAGAGGCAGGTGAATGCGGTGCGGGCGACCCCGGGGCGGATCGTGTCGGACACGCGAGAGGGCACGAAGCGGATCATGACCTTCTCGAACCTGACGGCGGGGATCCGGCGGCTTCGCATCTCGACACCGGACCACAAGCCGCTGCTGGTGGTGGTGGACACGCTCAATACCGATGCCAACGAACCGCAGCTCCAGGTGCGCCAGCTGCAGGGCGTCATCGAGCAGCATGGCGACTCGCTCCGATTCTGGCTGGGTCGCGCGGCGCTGCCGGGAACGCATGCTACTGCCGAGGGTGTGGTGAGCTGGCCGCGGGACACGATCATGTGGGACTTCCATGCGGACGCGAGCGTGGTGGACCTGGCGGACCTGCGGTTCATCTCGCCGGATTTCCCGGCGATGACGGGGCACGCGTCGATCGTGGCGCAGTCGCATAGCGGCCGGCGCACCGACTACGCGCTCACGAACCTGCTGCTGACGGACGGTCCGGAGCGGATCGAAGGGAGCCTGGTGGCGGAGGTGGATGCGGTCGACGGGCTGGGGGTGCGGAAGCTCAAGCTCCGGCTCACCGACCTCAACCTCGACAAGGTGCGGCCGTACATCGATTCGCTGCCGTTCATCGGGCTGGTCTCCGGTCCGGTGGAAGCCGACGGCGACCTGAATGACATCGCGACCAAGGGCGACATCGTGTTCACCGACCTCGCGGTGCCGGGCCGGCCGGCGACGAGCCTTTCGTTCAACGGGCGCCTGCAGACCGGCACCGGGGCCCTGGTGTTCGACCAGGTGGCGATCGCGCAGAGCGACATCGACCTGCGCACGGTGCGGAACCTGGCACCGGCGGTCCTCCTCGACGGACGGCTCAACGCCGTGGGCACGCTCAATGGACCGCTCACGAACACGACCTTCACCGGTACCGCGCGACACAAGGACGCGGCGCGACCGGAGAGCGTCATCGACGGATGGCTGCGCCTGGACAGCCGCCAGGAGACGATGCGGGTCGCGGCGGACGTGACGCTGGCGCCGCTCAGCTTCGAGGGGATCCGCGGCACGTTCCCCACGATCCTGTCGGAGGGCACGCTGCGCGGGCGGGTGAAGCTCGACGGGCCGGTGGACCGGCTGTTCGTGGACGCCGACGTGCAGGGTGAACTGGGTGTGGTGAAGGGGACGGGCACGGTGACGATCCTGCCGCCGCGCTGGGGCGCCGACAGCCTCACGCTCGACTTCGCGCACCTCGACCTGCAGGCACTGACGGGACGCGAGGGCCGCACCAGCCTGGACGGGCGGATCGAAGTGACCGGCGTGATGGACACGCTGCTGGCGCCCGAGGGTTCGATGCACCTGGTGCTTGGCCCCGGCGTGTTCCGCGGCGTACACATGGACACGCTCATGGTGCAGGCGCGGGTGCGCGACAGCATGGTCACGGTGGACACGGTGTGGGTGACGGGGTCGGGGATGGTCCTCGCGGGGGCGGGCACGCTTGGCTGGGCGCGGCCCCATCGCGGCAGCATGGAGCTGGTGCTCGAGGCGGACAACCTGGAGCAGCTCGACTCGCTGGCGCAGGAGTTCACCGGTTTCGCGCGTGATACGCTGCCGGGCTGGCACACGCTCAACGGCGTGCTGCGGATGAAGGCCCAGGTGGCGGGCAGCCTCGATTCGCTCGAGGCCACCGGCGAGGGATCACTGCGCGGCTTCGTCTTCGAGCGCATCCACGCCAATGCCCTGGCGGTGACGGGCAGCTGGACGGGAGGCGCCCGCCCGCAGCTGACGCTCGCGGCCAGCCTCGACTCGATGAGCCGGCAGGAGCGATTCGTGCGCGACGTCAAGCTGGAACTCGCCGGACCGGCGGACTCGCTCGACTGGAGCCTGCGGGGTGACAACGGCGGCATCGTGGAGATCGCCGGTGCGGGACGGGCATGGCGGGACAGCGGTGCGCGTGCGCTCGCCATCGACTCCCTCTCCCTCGGACTGCCGACGCACGCCTGGCGATTGCTGGCCCCCTCCACGATCACGCTGGCGGACACCTCGCTGCTGGTGTCGCCCTTCCGGTTGCAGGGCACCGATGGTTCGGGCTTCGTCAGCATCGCCGGGCAGGTCCCGTGGACCGGCAGCGGCAACCTGGCGGTTGAGGGACTGGGGCTCGCCGTGCGGGACCTGTCTGCCCTGGCGCAGTTCGACACGACGGGCCTTGGTGGCTGGGTCGGTTTCCGGGTGCAGATGGGCGGCACGCGCGCCAATCCCACGCTGGAGGGCACGATCGGCCTCGAGGACATGCGCATGGGTGACACGCGCGGGCCGCTGGCGCAGGGTGTCTTCACCTACTCCGACCAGCGCCTCGACGGTGGCCTGCTGCTGTATCGCACGGGGAGCCCGGTGGTGCAGGTGGGCTACTCGCTGCCGATCGACCTCGCGCTCACGAAGGTGAAGGAGCGGCTGATCCCGGGGCCGCTCAGCATCCAGGCGACGGCCGACAGCGTGCAGATGAGTGTCTTCGAACCCCTGTCCCGCTCGGTGCATCATGTCACCGGGGTGCTGTCGGCCGACGTGCGGGTGCTGGGCACCTGGGACCAGCCGGCGCTGGCCGGCTTCCTGGCGGTGACGGATGGCGGGCTCACGGTGGACGGCCTCAACGTGCCGTTCAACGCGATGAACGGGCGCGCGGAATTCCGGGGCGACTCGATCCTGCTGCCGACGCTCACGCTGCAGAGCCCGAAGGGATCGATGACGCTGTCGGGGGCGGCACGGCTGGAGCGCCTGACCCGGCCGGTCTTCGACCTGCAGGCCAAGCTGGATCGCTTCAAGGCCATCGACCAGCGCGACTTCCTGATGCTCACGGCGAGCGGCGACGTGCGCGTGACGGGGCCGCTCGACAGCCTGGTGATCTCGGGCAACGTGACGGCGGACGAGGGCACGCTCTACTTCGCGGACCTGCTCAACAAGCGGGTCATCGACCTCGAGGACCCGGAGAACGTGGCGTTCATCGATACGACGCTGGTGCGGCGCCGGCGGCTGGGCTCGGACCTCAAGTCGCGGGTGCTGGAGACGCTCCGGGTGCGCGACTTCACGCTGACGATCGGCGATGAGTTCTGGCTCCGGTCGTCGGAAGCGAAGATCCAGCTCGACGGCAAGCTGCGGGTAGAGAAGGCGCGCACCACCTACCGCCTCGACGGGACGCTGCACGCGGTGCGCGGCACCTACCGCCTGAGCCCGATCCCCGGCTTCAGCCGGGACTTCGAGGTGGTGCGCGGCGACGTCCGCTACTTCGGCACGCCCGACCTGAACGCGGAGCTGGACATCCAGGCGAAGCACGTGGTGCGCACCACCAAGGGCGCGGAGCTGCCGGTGATGGCGCGGGTGACGGGGACGCTGTTCGATCCCAAGCTCAAGCTGGAGAGCACGCAGCGGCCGCCGCTCTCGGAACTGGACATCGTGTCGTACCTCATCACCGGCGCCCCGGCGAGCGAGGCGATGGCGCAGGGCCAGGCGCAGGCGGCGCTGGTGACGAACGGCGCGGCATGGCTGCTCAGTGCCGGCGCGAGCGCGCTCGAGAACACGCTGGTGTCCGATCTCGGGTTGCCGATCGACATGCTGCAGATCCGGCCGGTGGTGTCCGGCGGGACGCAGGGACAGAGCCTGACGACCGCGTTCGCGCTCGCGGCCGGGTGGCAGCTGGGGCGCAAGGTGTTCCTCACCTTCAACGCCGGTTTCTGCCCGAGCTCGCTGAGCTCGTTCGACTACCGCAATTTCGGCGCGGGCATCGAGTGGCGCGTGTCGCAGGAGTGGCGGGTGCAGGGCGTGGTGGAGCCGCTGCTGCGGTTGTGCGGCGTCGCGGCGATCGGGCAGAACGTGTCGACGTCGCTCCGGTACCAGGTGGGTGCCGACGTTCTCTGGCAGCGGGAGTTCTGATGACACGTGCCCTGGTCATCACCAACCCGGCGGCGGCCCGCACCGACCCGATCGCGGTCGAGGTGGTGATGGCGACGCTGCGGAGCGCGGGCTGGGACGCGGAAGTGCTCGCGACCGGCGGCCCGGGTGATGCGGGCCGTCTCGCCGCCTATGCGGTACAGGAGAAGATGGATGTCTGCGCCGTCTTCGGCGGCGACGGCACCACCATGCAGGCGGCGGCGGCGCTGGTGGGGAGCGACGTGACGCTCGGCCTCATCCCCGGGGGGACGGGCAACCTGCTCGCCGGCAACCTCCGGATTCCCGCCAACCCGGCGCGCGCCGCCAAGGTGCTGGTGAGCGGCGTGCCACGACGCATTGATCTCGGCCGGCTCGATCGCGCCTCGGGCTCCGACTACTTCGCGGTGGCGTGCGGCGCCGGCTACGACGCGGTGATCATGGGCCGGACCGCGTCGGAGCAGAAGCGACGCTGGGGCATGCTGGCCTACGTGGCGACGACCATCAAGTTCATCGGCGAGATCCGGAGCCGCGAGCACCACATCACCGTCGACGGGGTCGAATACGAGGCTCACGCGTCGATGGTGGTGGTGGCGAACTGCGGCGAGATCTTCCCACCGCTGATCAAGCTCCGCACCGGCATCGAACCGGATGATGGCCTGCTCGACG
>Ga0302323_100002727_pt1 | contig 14375 bp, 10 predicted proteins | sample Fen_T0_3_FD_201950 | JGI IMG/M metagenome (GOLD analysis project Ga0302323, IMG submission 201950) | Peat permafrost microbial communities from Stordalen Mire near Abisko, Sweden - Fen_T0_3 | ecosystem: Environmental > Terrestrial > Soil > Wetlands > Permafrost | place: Sweden: Abisko... | reverse complement strand
GGAATGCCCGATTTGCGCAAGAGCGCCACCGGCTTGGGCGCTGTCAGAAGCTTGCGCGCCAACTTGCCGACCGCTTTGGCGGTCACGCGGCCATGAACCTCGCCGTTGACCACAATGGCCGGTGCCACACCGCAAGCGCCGACGCAGTTGACTTTTTCCAGCGTCACCTTGCCATCGGGGGTGGTATCGCCCGCCTGGATCCCCAGCACGGCCACCAACTCGCCGAGAAGATCTTCCGAGCCCTTCACGTTGCAGGCGGTGCCGTTGCACACCTGGATGACGTGCTCGCCTTGCGGCTTCAGGCGGAACTGAGAGTAGAAGGTCGCCACCCCGTACACGCGCGCCTCGGAGACGTGCATGGTATCGGCGATGGTGTCCAGCGCCTCCATGGGCAGGTAGCCGTAGACTTCCTGCGCACGTTGCAGAACAGCGATCAGGTTGCGTGGCTTGAGGTCTGGCCAGGTGGCCAGCAAGTCACGAAGCGGAGCCATGTCGAGGCCAGAGGATTCAGGTGTCGTTTGAGTCATGGTTGCACAGGCGCGTAATGGAGCGGCAGCGTTTATCGCAACGACAGAATCGTCGCAAGACTGTATTCGAATACGCGCCCTCTATTTGCTGTGAAAATTTAGACGGTGCAAAGAGAAACTCTAAAAATCGACCCAACACCGACGGTACTCTCCACCTCCACCTTCCCACCCACGCGCTCGACCAGGCGTTTGACAATGGCCAATCCAAGTCCGTTGCCGTCGATGTCACGCGTTTCGGCGCGCTTCTCGCGGAAAAACTCGTGAAAAAGCTGGGGCAAATTCTCGGCGCGGATGCCGATTCCAGAATCGGCTACTTCAATGACAAGCCTGTCGTCGCGATGAGAGGCGCGCAGTTGCAAAGTGCCATCGTCCCGACCGTATTTGAGGGCATTGCCCACCAGGTTGGAGAGAATGGTTTTGAGATCGTCGTCGCTGATGCGCACCCGAGGCAGCCCCTGTGGGATGTCCACCCTGGCTGCGATCTTCCGCGCGGCGAGTTTCTCTTGGTACAGATCCAGGGTGGCGGCCACGGCCGCTGAAATCTCCGCCGGTGGATCCGCGGCGTTCGCGGTTCGCTCGAGATCGATGCGCGAAAGCGAAAGCAATTCGCCGATGAGTTCGACCATTTTGTCGATACGATGGTCCGCGCGCTCGAGGAAGGGCAGGTATGGCGCAAGGTCGGCCCCCAGGCTCTTCTCGGTGGCCACCTCGATCAGGCTGCGAATGGCGCCGAGTGGGGAACGGAATTCATGGACCATGGTGCGGATGAAGCGCGGCTTCTCCATGGCCATGCGGCGCATGTCGGTCACATCGGCCAGGGTCAAGATCCGCCCCAGCGCCATGCCTTGTTCGCCGTGAAAGGCGACCACGCTGGCGAAGAAGATGCGGTCGCCAATGGTCAACTCGGCCAGCTTGCGCTCTTCGTCGCCCTGCGCGGAAAGCAAATCAGCCAGTCCGGACAAAGGCGCGGCGCTGAGCACGTCATCGACGGGCGCACGCAAGAGATCCTTGGGCTCGCGTCCGAGCAAGGCGGACATGGCGTGATTGGCCAGCACCACCTCGCGCTCACGATTAATGACCAGGACCGCATCGCGCAGCGACGCCACCAGCGAGCTGGTTTGGCTCTTCTCGGTGGCGAGCGCCAGCAGGCTGGCCTCGTTCTCCTTGCGCAGCTTCTCGGCCTCTTCCTTGAGCTGCTTGTGGCGCGACAGGGTTTCGATGACGCCCAGAAGATCGTCGGGCGAAAACGGCTTGGGCAGGAAGAAATCAATCCCTTGCCGGGTGGCCGCGATGGCGGTGTCGATGTTGGCGTAGGCCGTGATCATGCACGTCATCGTGGCCAGCTTGCGGCTGCGCATGGTCGCCAGCAGGGTCAAGCCGTCCACATCGGGCAGTTGGTAGTCGATGAGCGCAATATCGAAAGCCTGCTTGTCGAGCAGGTCCAAGGCCTCGCGCCCGGTCGCCGCGACTTCCACGGTGTAACCTTCCAATTGCAGGATCTGGCAGATCCCGGAACGCACACCGTATTCGTCGTCGATAACCAGGATGCTGGTCAAGGCTACCCCGCGGCGGTGGCTGTGGCGGCTTTGGCAGCTTGGGATCTTTCGGCGAGTTTCTCCTCGACGGCCTTGAGCAACTGGCGGCCAGTCACTGGCTTGTCGAGAAAGGCGTCGAGCTTGATCCAGTCCTTGAGCGCTGCGGCCTCGGCACCGAACTTGTGCCCCGTGGCCGCCGCCACGCCCGACAGCATAAGGATGGGGACGTCGATCATGGCGGGGTCTTGCCGGATGCGCCGCCCGAGCAAGAAGCCCGAATCGTAGTGCTCCATCATGAGGTCAAGCACGATGATGTCCGGCCGCTCCTGGCTGATGCGCTCCAGGGCACCTTCCACGCGATCGAGGGTGACAACCTCGTAACCACGCCCGCCAAAGAACGCGACCTGGGCGGCAAGAAAATCGCGATCATCATCGACAAACAGAATCTTGGGGCTTTTCGCCATACAGGTGACTCCTTCGCAGCGACTGGGTTTTGGGTAATTCCATGGTGAACGTGGTGCCGCACCCGGCATCCGAATCGAACCAGATGCGTCCGCCGTGCATCTTCACGATGCCATAGGCGATGGGCAAGCCAAGCCCGGTACCTCGTCCAAGGCTCTTGGTGGTGAAAAACGGTTGAAAGACCTTGTCGCGCGCCTCGGGCGCGATGCCGCGACCTTCGTCGCTAACCGCCATGCGCACGCGGCCCGTGGCCGGCTCGTCCACGGCCACCAGGCGCACCGTGCCCGGCTTGCCTTCCATGGCCTCGATGCCGTTCTTGACCAGGTTGATGAGCACCTGACCAATCTGATCCTTGTCGAGATCCACGAACAAATCAGGGGGCGCCTCACATGTGATGCGCAGGCCAGGTCCGGTATCGCGCAAGGTGAAGAGCGAGTCTTCCACCACGCGCTGGAACAGATCCGCGACATTGGTGCGTTCCAATTGCACCCGGTTCTGCCGCGCGAAATCCAGCAGGTTGCCGATGATTTTTTTGCAGCGGTTGGACTCGTCCACCAGCAGCTTGAGATCGTGATCGAGGTCGGGCCGATCCTTCAGCTTGCGCGCCAGCAAGCTGGTGTAGAGCAAGATGGTGCCCAGAGGATTATTCAGCTCGTGCGCCACGCCCGCCGCCATCTGCCCCATGGACGCCAGCTTCTCGGTGTTGATGAGATGGCGATGGATGTCCTTAAGGTTGGGCCAAGGCACGTTCAGCTCGTGGCATACGCGCTCGGCCTGCTCGATCATGAAGGGCAAGCACATGGCCTCCTCGGCGAACCCGCGATAGACCGCCACGGCCTTGGCCCGGCAGGTTTGGTAGCCACACGCCCCGCAATTCAACTCGTCCTCGACGGTGAACTTGTTGGTGCGCGCCAGGATGACCCGGATTTCCTGCTCGGTCGGTTCTTTCAGACGCTGATCGTCCACGGTGAAGGTCCGGTGCAGATCGATCGCCGGTAATTCCGTGGCGTCCACGGTCGGCTCATCCATGCGCGCCTTCACGTAGTCGGCCACGCGCCGTTTGCGCTGGGGTCGCCGGTTGTCCCCCCGCATGGCCGGCCCGTTGTAACAGCCGCGGCACATGAGGGGCTCGATGAAGAGCGGCTGCGGATCCTTTGGATCCAGATCGTCAAAGACGTCGAGGATCTCGGCAGCGCCGGAAATGGCCATGACCTCGGTGTTGAGCGAGCTGCGTTCGAGTCCGGCGCCCTTGAGCAAACCACCGATCAAGGGATACAGCCGCCCGGTTCCAGCCCGCGGTGGATCGAAATCGCTGGGCGTTGCACCGTCGATGCGAATGTGGCGCTCGGCCAGCAAGCGGCGAAGCTCGTCGAAGGTCAACACCGCCTCCACCACGGCATGGGTTTCCGGGTCGCGCATCTCCAGCTTCTTCGACACGCATGGTCCGATGAAGACGCAGGCGTAATCCTGGCCGTGCAGCGCCTTCACGGCTTTCGCCGTCGCGATCATGGGCGAGACGATGGGAACCAAGCAGCTCACCAGATCGGGCGCGTATTTGCGCACGTATTCGACCACTGCCGGACACGCGGTGGCCAGGCGTGTCCCCGTCGGATGCTCTTTGATATCTTCGCGGTAGGCACGATTGGTCAGATCGGCGCCATACGCGACCTCGACAACGTGGGAGAAGCCGAGCGCACGCAAGGCGCCCACCAGACGTTCAGCATCTTGTCCACAGTCGTCCGCGGGAAAGGACGGCGCCACCATGGCCACTACCGGGCCGCCGCCCGCCAGAAGTTCGGTCACGCGTTCGATGCCGCTGGCATAGGCCTTCGCGCTCTGGGAACAGACCACCGTGCAGTTGCCGCAGGCGATGCAGCGTTCGGTCACCACCGAAGCCTGCCCATCGACAATCTTGATTGCCTTGGCCGGGCACTCGCGCACACACGAGTAGCACCGGCGGCAATTCTGCAAGATGGTCTGGATCACACTCATGGTGCTTGGCCGAACTACCTTTCTTCTGAGCGGCGATCGATGTAGCTGCGGTGAAGCAGGTGGTGACTGATCTCGCCCAAGGGTTTGCCCAGCATCTCGGTGTACAGCTCCTGGACTTCGGCATTGTCGTGCGAGGTCTTGAGCGTCGAACGCCGGTCGGCATCGTAGAGGCGTTCAAGCCGCACTCGGATGTCCTCCGGATCCGAGTCGTAAGGCTGGCCGCCACCGCCGATGCATCCGCCGGGGCAGGTCATGACCTCGATGAAATGCAGATTGGACGCACCCTTGCTCAGTGGATCCAGGATGGGTTTGAGACGGCCCAGGCCGTTGACGATGCCGAAGTTGAGCGTGGTGCCGCCCACGTCGAGCGAGAAGATCTTGATACCTTCCAAACCGCGCGCCTCTTCGACCTTGAAGCCGCCCTTTAGCTCGCCGCCGGTGAGCATCTTGTGCGCGGTGCGAATGGCCGCCTCCATGACGCCGCCTGTGCCGCCGAACAAACGACCAGCGCCGCTGGCCGACGAGAACGGCGCATCGAGAGCGCCTAGCTCGGTGACCTTGTTGAGGTCGATACCGTAGCGGACCAAAAGCTCGTCGATCTCACGCGTGGTAAGCACGAAATCAACATCACCAAGTTCGCTGGCCTCGACTTTCTTCGCCGTACACGGCATGAGCGACACGCACACCAGGCGCTTGCCGCCCAGATCGCGGTGCTTGGGGTACACGTCCTTGATCAGCGCCGCCGCCATCTGCTGCGGCGACTTGCATGTCGATAGATGCGGAATCAAGTCGGGCCGGTACTTCTCGACGTACTGGATCCATCCCGGCGAGCAGCTGGTGAACATGGGCAAGGGGCCACCTGTTTGCACCCGCTTGATCAGCTCGGAGACTTCCTCCATGATGGTCAGGTCGGCGGCGAAGCCGGTGTCGAACACGGCGCCGAACCCCACGCGCTTGAGCGCCGCTGCCAGACGCAGCAGCATGGTGCGCACCGAGCTGGCTTGGGCATTCTCCATCAAGGTGGCTGGGACCGCTGGGGCGACCTGGGCCACCACGATGGCGTTGGGATCGGCCAACGCCGCCACCACGGCATCGACCTGGCTCTTCTCCATCAGGGCCGCCGTCGGGCACACGCGCGTGCACTGTCCGCAGAAGATGCAGTTCGACACGTTGATGCCCTCGTCAAAGCCCGGCCCGACGCGCGTCTTGAACCCACGGTCGATGAAGTCGATGGCGCCCACGCCTTGCACTTGGTGGCACACGGCCACGCAGCGCCCGCACAGGATGCACTTGTTGGGATCGCGCACCAGGGCCGGCGAAGAAAGATCGAGCGCGTGGTTCTTCTTCAATCCACGGTAGCGCCGCTCGCGCACGCCCAGCTCGCTGGCCACCTGGGCTAGCTCGCAGTTCTGGTTGCGCGCGCAGGTCAGGCAGTCGCCCGGGTGGTTGGCGATGAGCAGCTCGACGATGTTACGGCGAACCGCCTGCACGCGCGGCGAACGCGTGCGCACCTTCTGGCCGTCTTTTGCCTCTAGGGTGCAGCTGGTCTGCAACCTTGGCATGCCTTCCAGTTCGACCAAGCACATGCGGCAGGATGCTTCGGGCTTGCACGCCCAATCCATCGCGCACAGATGCGGAATCTCGATGCCCGCACGCGAGGCTGCCGAAAGCACGGTCTCGCCAGCAGTGAACTGAACTTCTTTCCCATCAATCACGAGGCTCATACGCAGGCCCTCTCTTCGCTGACAAGGTGAATGGAATGCTTGGGACAAGCGGTCACGCACGAACCGCAACCAACGCATTTATCGACCAGGATGTAGTGCGCTTGCTTGCGTTCGCCGACGATGGCGCCCGACGGGCAGGCCTTCTTGCAAAGGAGGCAGCCGAGGCAGGTGGCGTTATCGACCTCGTAGACGGCCAGACCCTGGCACTCGCCCGAGGGACAGCGCTGGTCGATGACGTGACGTTCGTACTCGTCGCGGAAGAAGCGCAGGGTGGAAAGCACGGGGTTGCCCGCTGACTGGCCAAGCCCGCACAGCGACGCTTCCTTGACCGTGCTGGCCAGCTCTTGCAGGTGCAGCACGCCGCGGAAGCGCTCCAGGCGCCTTTCCTCGTCGCCCACCGGACGCTCGGTGATGGAGGTCAGGATCTCCAGCATGCGCGTGGTGCCTTCGCGGCACGGCGTGCACTTGCCGCAGGATTCGTTGCGGATGAACTCCATGAAGTAGCGAGCCACGTCCACCATGCAGGTGCGTTCGTCCATCACCACCATGCCGCCCGAGCCCATCATGGCGCCGAGTTGGATAAGATCGGCGTAGTCGGTCACGGTGTCGAGGTGTTGCTCTGGAATGCAGCCGCCCGATGGACCACCAATCTGCACGGCCTTGAAGCGATGGCCGGGCAGTGCGCCGCCGCCGATGTCCTCAATGATGGTGCGCAGCTTGATACCCACCGGCACTTCCACAAGGCCGGTGTTGCTGATGGCGCCGGACAGTGCAAACACCTTGGTGCCGGCCGCCTTGCCAATTCCGAGATTCTGAAAGTACTCGGCGCCGCGGTTGATGATGACCGGCACGTTGGCCAGAGTTTCGACATTGTTGAGCACTGTGGGCTTGCCGAACAGGCCACTGACCGCGGGATAGGGCGGGCGCGGCCGGGGCATACCACGACCACCTTCGATGCTGGCCAGGATGGCGGTTTCTTCGCCGCACACGAAGGCGCCCGCACCTTGCTTGATGGTGATGTCGAACGAGAACAGGCTGCCCAAGATATTGGTGCCGAGAAGACCCACCTGCCGGCATTGCTCGATGGCGGAGGTCAAACGCTCGACCGCCAAGGGGTACTCAGCCCGGCAGTAGATGTAGCCCTTGCTGGCCCCGATGGCGTAGGCCGCGATGAGCATGCCTTCGAGGACGAAGAAGGGATCGCTTTCCAGCACGGCGCGGTCCATGAACGCGCCGGGGTCGCCTTCGTCGGCGTTGCAGATGAGATACTTCTGCGCGCGCGGGGTCTGGCGGGCGATGTTCCATTTCTGCCCGGTGGGGAAACCGGCGCCGCCGCGACCACGCAGACCGGCCGCCAGCACTTCATTGCAAACCTCTTCCGGGGTCATGGTGCAAACGGCCTTGGCCGCGGCGGCAAAAGCCCCGGCCGCCAGTGCCCCATCGAGAATGCGCGGATCGACGATGCCGGCGTTGCGCAGGACGACCTTCACCTGCTTCTTGAAGAAGTCGGTGGTGTTGATTTCCGGAACATCGGCCCACGCGGCACCGACATCCCCGTGTCGGCCGTAGAGGAAGCCGTTGCGCATCTCTGAGCGCACGAACACGGCTTCGAGCAACTGATCGATGTTGCCGAGGTTGATGTCGGCATAAGCCAGCCTGGGCTCGCCTGGTTTCTGCACATCGACGAACAGCTCGCGCTGGCAATAGCCGACGCAACCAACCTCGACGATCTCGGCGGCGATCTTGTGCTCTTGCAAGAACGCGCCGATGCGAGCGATGACCTTGGTGGAGCCGTTGGCGCGGCCACAGGTGCCGGCGCCGACGAAGATCAAGGTTCCTTGACCACCCCGCCTGGCGTTCGCCATGCGCGCTTGCCGCGTCTTCGCGCAGGCATCGTCGCTGTGGCAAATCGGCCCTTCGGCCAGGCAGCGGATCAAATCGCGGCACGGATTGCCGGGCCGGTGGGTGCAGCGATCGCAGCACGCCGCAATCAAATTACTTGCTGGCATGGACTTCCTCTTTGTTCTCTTGCATGGCCTCGTCGAGCAGGCGGTCGAGCTTTTCCACGTCGAGATGGCCGTAGAATTCGCCATCCATCTTGATAACCGGCGCGATGGAGCACGCCCCGAGGCAAGCCACCGTGATGATGGTGAACTTGTTGTCTGGCGAGTTGCCGTTCGGTTTGAGATTCAGTTTGCGCGTCAGGTGCTGGGCCAGCTTCAAGCTCTGCTTCACGTGGCAGGCCGTGCCCCGGCATACCTCGATGACGTGCGCGCCCTTGGGGGCGAAGCGGAACTGGTTGTAGAAGGTCGCGACGCCGAAAACCCGGCTTTGCGGAACGCCAGTGGCCTCCGCTACCTTGTTCATGGCGGCCCGGGACAAATAACCTTCCTTGGCCTGAATCTCCTGCAAAATCGGGATGAGATGCTCTTTGCCAAGCTCCTCATGGCCCGCGATGATCTGATCGACCTGACACATACGACTTACCTCGGGTGCTGCGATGCTGCTGGGTTCTGGTTGGTTGACTGGACTAGGCGACGGCGGCGACTTTTTCCGCATCGGCCAAAAGCTGGCGAACGGCGGCCACAAGCTCTGCGGCCACAACGGGCTTCTTCATCAACTTGGCCGCCGGCCAATCGCGCCCGGTGATGAAGTCGAAGGACTCACGCTTGTCCTTCATGTGGTCCATGAAGCCGGTCAGAAGCACGATCGGAATGCGACGGGTGGAGGCATCGCCTTCCAGCTTGTAGGCCACGGTGAAGCCCTCGGTATCGGTGTCCATCATGACATCAAGGACAATCGCGTCGGGACGTTGCGCGGCCACCTGGGCCAGACCATCGGTTCCGTTGTGGGCAGTGACCACGTCGAAGCCGTTGGCTTCGAAAACGGCCTTGAACGAAACCACGAGATCCTTGTCATCATCGACGAGCAGAACGCGCTTCTTCATGATTCTTCTCCTTGGCCTGCGATGCATTATCGGACTGAAACACTCTGGTTAATATATTCACAGTGAAACTTTTCACAGTTTTGACAATGGGCGACATAATTTGGCAGCGCATTTGGAGTACTTCCGCCCTACTTGTTCTGGCTAAGAAACGAGAGCTTTTCGAGCTTGGCAGCGATATCGATGCTCTCGACGTAGCCTCCTGGTGCTGGGGTGACGCGCTTGGGGACAAAGTTGAGGATGGAGGTGAGCCCGGCCTGTGCTAAGCGATCCACCAGTTGCTGGAGACCGGGCGCGCGACAGGTCAGGACGGCGACGCGAATGTTAAACTCGGTCAGGACCTTCTCGATATCGTCGAGCGCGTAGCAGCGACGGCCGGCGAAGACTTTTCCAACCTTTTCCGCGTCGATGTCGAAGACCACGCCGATATGAAAGCCGCGCTCTTCAAAGCCGCGGTAGGCGAGCATGGACCGGCCTAGATCGCCGACGCCGAACAAGGCCACGGTCTGCTGGGTATCGGTGCCCAAAATGCGGCTGATGGTGCGGATGAGCTGGTAGACGTTGTAGCCGCGGCTGATGTTGCCGAACGAGCCGAAGCTGGCCAGGTCGCGGCGCAGCTGGGCCGGCGTTACCCCCACCATCTCTGCCAATTGCTGCGAGTAGACATACTCCACCCCCTCGTAGTGCAGCTCTTCCAAAACCTTGCGGTACACGGACAGGCGCTCAACCGTGGAAACCGAGACGTGGCGCTCGGTTTTCTTGCCCGGATCCCCGGCTTGCAGGGGGCGGACTGGGGTTGTAGCGGGCACGCTCACGATATTGTGATTATGTTCACAGCATCTGTGACAGTCAAGAGCCTTGTGCTGTACGGCCTCGGAATTGGGTTAGCAGCAGGTGACGCCCCGCTTAAACGGTTTACTACGGACAGCCCGAAATCGCGGTCACCCCCGCGAGCTTGCTGATGTTGCTTTGCAAACCCGTCGGTGCCGTGCCCGTGATGTTGGCCGCGATCACGCCTTCTGCGATACGTGCGTTGACGTCCGCGAGGCTCGCCGTGGACCAGCTGTCGCCAGCCGCCGAGGCGCCCGCGCTGGTATCGACCAGAATGGTTCGCCCCGTAAGGCTGTGAAGGTAGGCATAGGTCGCGGTGGCCGCGTTGTAGGTGCTGCTGGTGGTGCCGGACGCGAGGAAGCCCTTGTTGTTGCCGACGCCCGTGGTCCAGACCAGGTCGTAGTTGACGTTCTTCATGGCGCCCCAGTAGCTCTTGGTTACGTCGTCCGAGTTCCAGCTCGACTGATCGATGGCCACCACCGCGTTGGGCATGTTGGCTTTGATGGCACAGGTGATGTCTGCAGCGAGTTGCCCGACCGCGGCCATGGTCATGGGGCTGGACTGCCCACTGTCGGCAAGTTGGACGAAATCGCCTTCAAGCAACCACACCAGCGGCTTGGTCGGCCAGGCCGCTGCCGTCTGTTTGGCGTACCAAGCGTAGGCATCGACGATGGCTTTGGCGTTGGCTTTGACCAGGGCCGCGCCGTCGGTGGTCAGTTTCTTCGTGCCGGTCTGGTTGCCATCCACGATGCCATTGGCATGCGCCAGGAACCCGATGATGTACGCGTAGTAGGCCGGAACCAGGTTGGTACTGGCCACGTTCTTGGTCAGCCAAGTGCAGCCGCCACAGGTGGTGTAGGTTCCCGCGGCGCTGATCGACGAATCGACCCAGTACGACGCGAATTGGAGGTAGGAATAGCCGGCTAGCGAGCCGCCGGGATCGGCGATGCCCCAGGCGAACTTGCAGCCGAAGGGGTGCAGATTGGGCGTCGTGGCGCCACAGGCGCTAGTGGATCCGCCGGTGCCGCTTCCCCCCGTCCCCTTCCCGCCTGCGCTACTGCCACCCGTGCCGCTGCCGCCCGTGCCGGCTCCCGCGACGCCGCTGCCACCCGTGCCCTTGCTACCGCCCGTGCCAGCCCCACCCGCTCTGACAGCGCCGCCCGTGCCTTTACCCCCGCCTGTGCCTATGGATCCGCCAGTGGCCATCCTCGCCGAGCCTCCCGTTCCCGCGTTTTCCCCCGTTGAGGCACTCTTGCCGCCTGCGGCTGAGGTGCCGCCGAAACCTCCAATCCCACCCGTTGTTCCTCCTGTACCCGATCCACCCGTACCAATGGCACCGCCAGTGCCCGTGGCACCGCCAGTGCCCGTGGCACCGCCACTTACCGCCGCCCCGGCACCACCCCCCTGGCCCGCCTGGTCGCCTGCGCAGCCAGCCGGCGCGATGGCAAACCAAACGCACAAGCCCAGCACAGGCCCGCTCACGCGATGAGGAGCGCGACAATGCGTGGCAATCAACATCTCTGGCTTCATGATCCTGCAGTTGCATCCCGAGAGGATTCGGCTCGCAGGGGCTGGCCAGGGCGCCCGGCTACGGCATCACAAGTTCAGGTGGGGCGGCGGCGGTCCGGCGAAAACCATATCCAATCCGAAGAAAAACCTCGCGTGATGGACCAGGGATCGGCGCGTGCCCGTTGTTGAAGGGCTGGATCAACGCTGTCTTCTCGTTGGCCAAGTTATAGATTCCGATGCCAGCGAAGCCACCAGGGACCAGCAGGTTCTTGTAGCAAACATACGCGTTGAGCAGCACCTCGGCGCCGAAATCCCTGGCCAGCGGGGTTCCCGCCACATCGTGGGCGTAGTACCCAAAGCGTTGCGGTCCCAGGACCGACGCCGAAACGCTGGCATCCACGTGCTGGGAGAGACCGAAGCCAGCCAGCAACGCCACCTTGTGCGGGGAGAATCCCAGCAACGCCGAACTGTTTCCTGGCACCGCCAGGCCATCGATCTTGTCCTTGCCAGCAGCGGTGTAGTACGAGTAGCTCAGGTTGGCAAAAAGGCGCTCGGTTCGAAAGCGAAGCTCCAACTCGGCACCGCGCGTCCCCATGCGGTCGTAGTTTCGGTAGCCGTCTGTCCCGGTTGCATCGTCGTAGAAATACACGAAAGGCCGTTTGATCGTGATGTCGTAGCCATTGACCACCGCGAACAAGGCGGGGTGGATCTTGTAGCCCAGCTCGATCTCGTAGACGGTTGTCAGCTCGGGCTTCACGTTTGGAGTCTGGGCGAGGTTCTCGATCGAAGGCGACCGGAATGCCCGGCTCGCCAGCAGCTTGTAGTGGAAGGGGCCGAAGGTCTTGGTGAACCCCACACGTGGAACGAACGCGCCGCCCACATGCTTGCGGTGCTCGTAGCGCGCCCCCGCGGAGATATTGGCCCATGGGGTTTCAAGCAGGGCCTGACCGTAGACGGAGGCGTTCCAGTAGCTCACGTGCGAACGCGTCTGCGTGGGATTGTTCGGATCGAGAAAGCCAAGCAGCGCATCGGCGGCGGAATCGACGTAGTACTCGGTCCCAGCCAGTAGGTTGAGTGGCCTGACCACATCCCAGGTCGCGTTCGCTCCGCCAAGCATGCGCTGAACCCGCGGCTTCCAGTAGATGGTCGGGTAGACCGTCCGGGCCGTTTCGGTTGCTGTTCGCCACGGTTCCTGTAAAAGCCAGTGGAAGCGCGGAACCACCTTCAAACCGCGGGGCAACTTCCATTCGTAGCTAACGTTCAGCGAACTGCTGAGATAATTCACGGGCAGGGCATCGGCCAGGGCCACGTCGTAGCCATCCCGCATGGTAGTGCGGTAGTACTCGAAAAGGTAGCGAACGCTGAGCCCGCGGAAGTCCGCAGCCGCGTTTACCAGAAACGGATCGGAGCGCGCGTTGCCGGCGAAATTGTAGCGAGTGCCCTCGATGTCCGTGTAGTTCTGGTCACTGCGATTGCCTTGACCAGCGAACAGCCCCAACTTCAGTCGCAAGCCGTTCGGACCACCCAATGACTTGCCCAATTCGGCGCTGATGGTGCGCCGGGCGAAGGTATTGGCTAGAGATTGCCCCTCGTGGATGGCCCCGTCGAACATCTGGCCGTAGACGCCGGTCACCGAGGCGCCTTCGATCTCCTCCGCACTGCGGGTGATGATATTGACCACCGCCAGTTCCGCCGAACCGCCATAGACCACCGACCCAGGCCCGCGCACAATTTCGATGCGTGCGATCTGGTCCACCGGAATGCGATTACCCAGCTCGGCTGCGTAGTAGAGCAGCTCGAACATCTCGTGCCCGTCGAGAAGCACCATCAGCTTCCCTTCCGAGCCCCAGATACCCCGAAAGCCGGCGAACACACTGCTATAGAGATCACCGCCCAATTGGAAGCCAGGCACCAGGCGAAGCACATCGGCCAACTCGCGCGCACCCGAACGCTGGATCTCCTCGCGCGTGACCACGGTCATCACGTTCGGGGAATCGCGAATACTCATGGGTTTGCTCTGGGTGCTGGTGGTCATCTCGGCGTTGAGCAAATCCTCCAAGGACAGCTCGGTGATGTCCTTGATGCCCACAAGCATCGCACGCGAAAAGTTCTCCGGCTGCGCCTCCGCGGGCAAGGGCAGCTTGACCAGCGGGGGCTGTTCCTTGAGAGGCAGCGGCGGCGGCGTTTCCGGCCGAACCTCCGAGGGCGCGCTGGAATCCGACCCCGCGTCCTGCGCAAGCGCCGGCCCGGTCAGCAGCAAGATGCCGACGAGGAAGAAGGCCCGCCCCGGTTGAGCCCCATAGCCAGTCACGGGAGCCATCATCGACCCATCGGGCCCCGACATGAAGCCTTTTTACTGGATCGCGGCACCTCACACTGCCAACGCTGCCATAGCGCACGATGGCCGGCGGAGTTCCACCCCGAGTGGTCGCCTGCGCAAACCCTCTTGTCTCCCGCGCACGGTTGGTCCAAGGTCCGGCATTCGAGGAAAGCAGTTTCATGTCACAGCAACAAGAAGTTGATCGGCGACTGACCAGTGGCAACGAAGCCGTAGCGCGGGCAGCCCTCCACGCTGGCGTTAAGCTTGGCACTGGCTATCCAGGCACGCCATCGACGGAGATCCTGGAGTTTTTCGACAGCATGGGCGGACCGGCCCAGTGGGCGCCCAATGAAAAGGTGGCGCTGGAGGTGGGCATCGGCGCGGCCTTCGCGGGGGCGCGCGCACTCGTCACCATGAAGCACGTGGGCCTGAATGTGGCCGCGGATCCGCTGTTCACCGTGGCCTACACCGGGGTGTCAGGCGGACTTGTCATAATCTCGGCCGACGATCCGGGTATGGCGTCCAGCCAGA
>Ga0302323_100002725_pt1 | contig 14380 bp, 11 predicted proteins | sample Fen_T0_3_FD_201950 | JGI IMG/M metagenome (GOLD analysis project Ga0302323, IMG submission 201950) | Peat permafrost microbial communities from Stordalen Mire near Abisko, Sweden - Fen_T0_3 | ecosystem: Environmental > Terrestrial > Soil > Wetlands > Permafrost | place: Sweden: Abisko... | reverse complement strand
GGTGGACTTCAACCATCCGCTCGCGGGCCAGACGCTCGACTTCGAAGTCACGATCGAGGGTTTGCGCGACGCGACCAGCGAAGAGATGGCGCACGGACACCCGCACGGTCCGGGCGGGCATCACCATCACTGAGACTCGGTTCAGGGAGCGGGCCTTCGCTGCGAAGGAGCGACGAGAGGCCTTTGAGGGACCGATGAAGGAACCCGATGGCCGTCGAGTGGCTCCAAGCTTGGAGGCCCACGTAGCGTCCGAGTTGAGCGCACTGCTGGCTGGGATCCCCGTCGGATCGGAATTCACCGTCGTGCCGTCTGCGAGCCTCTGCTTCTCACTGGAGTTATTCCTCTCGCAGCTGCTCTGCCGCAGCCACTCGGAGTGGAGAGGGGAGAGCCTTGACGGGATCTTCGTGGCGCGTGCACGCAAGACGGGGCCCTTGGCCGCCCAACTCGCAGGCACCTGCATTCTGATCAGCGATCAGACCGTGACTCCCTTCTCGATCGAGTTGGCCTCGTCGCCCTCAGGTGACTCCCTCGCGAGTTACCGAGTGTGTGTCGGCGTGCCAGGCACAGGACGACTTGGGATTTCGGGGCCGGGATGCAACACCCACGCGGCCGCGAAACTGCTCGCCGGGATCACCACGCGACTGGACCGCATCGACTGGTCCTACACGATCGTGAGCGCCGGGCACCACCCTCACTGAGACACAGTCCTACCCAGTCTTGCGCGCGCAGATCGGCGGACGCATCGATTCCGCGCGGGCGCCGCGCTCCCTAGTCTCGTCCCGTCAACATCCGCAGACGGAACGCACGAAGGGAATCGCGATGAACAAGGACCAGATGAAGGGCGCCACCAAGGTCGCCGTGGGCAAGGTCGAACGCACGACGGGCAAGCTCGTCGGTAGCCGCAAGCTCGAAGTGAAGGGCATCGGCAAGCAGCTCGCCGGCAAGGTGCAGCAGCGCCTCGGCGACGCCAAGGAAGCGCTCAAGGACTCGCGCAAGAAGGACCGGCGCTAGCGCGCTTCAGAGTTCGTACTGCAGCAGCTCGCAGGCGATCGCGCCGTTCTGGACGGCGCGGGTGCGCACGGGCTTGAGTCCGAGCGCCTGCGTCAGCTTGGGATTGCCCGAGAGCAGCGTCGCGTGCCAGCCGCCGCAGCGCTGCGCGAGCTGCGCACCGAAGCGCGCGAAGAGCTTCTCGAGCTCGCGCTCGTCGCCGATGCGTTCGCCGTAGGGCGGATTGCAGGCGATCCAGGCGTTCCAGCCGCGCTTGTATTCGAGGGTCTCGGCGCGGCCGCGCTCGAGTTCGACCTTGTCGGCGACGCCGGCCGCCTCGAGGTTCGTCTGTGCGCCCGCGAGCGTCTCCGCGTCCATGTCGAAGCCGCGCAGGATCAGCTTCTTCGTGCGTTGCTCGCTCTTCTTCGCTTCGGCGCGCAGCTTCACGCCCACGGCCGGCTGCCACTCCTTCCAGCGCTCGAGCGCGAATTGCTTGCGCAACGATCCCGGTGCGATCCCGAGTGCCAGCCAGGCCGCCTCGACGAGGATCGTGCCCGAGCCGCACATCGGATCGACGAGCGGCGAGCGCTGGTCCCAGCCCGAGTCGAGCACGACCGCAGCCGCGAGCGTCTCCGCGAGCGGCGCGCGGCCCTGGTAGCGCCGCCAGCCGCGCTTGTGCAGCGATTCGCCGCTCGTGTCGACGAGCAGCGAGCAGCGGTCGCGGAAGAGATGCACGTGCACGCCCAGATCGGGCGCATCCTTGTCGACGCTCGGCCGCTTGCCGGTCTTCTCGCGGAACTGGTCGCAGATCGCGTCCTTGACGCGCTGTTCGACGAAGAGCGTGTGGTCGAGCACCGACTCGTTGCTGTGCGCCGCGACGACGAGCTTGCCCTCGGGCTCGAGGAAGCGCGACCAGTCGATCGCCGACGCGCCGCGGAAGAGCTCGTCGGCGGCCGCGGCCTGGAAGCGCGTCAAGCGCATCAGGACGCGCACCGCCGTGCGCAGCCACAGATTCGCGCGCGCCGCGTCGGAGAGCGAGCCCTCGAAGTACACGCCGCCCGTCTGCTGCTCGAGCTTCGAGAGCTTGAGCGCGCGCGCCTCGGCCATGAGCAGCGGCTCGAGACCCGGCGCGCAGGTCGCGAAGAAGATCTCGCGCGTGGCGCTCACACGCCCATCACGTGGAAGCCGGCATCGACGTAGATGACGCTCCCCGTGATCCCGCGCGAGAGCTCGCTGGCGAGGAACATGCAGGCGTCGCCGACCTCGTCGGCCGTCACGTTGCGGCGCAGCGGCGCCTTCTGCGCGATGTGGTCGAGGATGTCGGTGAAACCCGCCACACCCGAGGCCGAGAGCGTGCGGATCGGTCCGGCGCTGATGGCGTTGACGCGGATGCCGCGCGGGCCGAGGTCGTGCGCGAGGTAGCGCACGCTCGCCTCGAGCGCCGCCTTGGCGATGCCCATGACGTTGTAGTTGGGCACGACGCGCTCGCCGCCGATGTAGGTCAACGTGATGATCGATCCCGGCCGGCCCTCCATCAGCGGCAGCACGCGGCGCACGATCGCAGTCAGCGAGTAGGCCGAGATCTCGTGCGCGAGCATGTAGCCCTCGCGCGAGGTGTTGAAGAAGTCGCCCTGCAGTTCCTCGCGCTTGGCGAAGGCGACGCCGTGCACGACGCAGTCGAGCGATCCGAACTCCTGCTTGAGCACCTCGACCACCTTGTCGATCGTCTCGGGCTGCGTCACGTCGCAGGGCAGCACGATCGAGTTCGGGACATCGGCCGCGAGTTCGCGCACGCCGCGCTCCATGCGCTCGCCCATGTAGGTGAAGCACAGTCGCATGCCCTCGCGTTGCATGGCCTGGGCGCAGGCCCAGGCGATGGAGCGCTTGTTCGCGACACCCAGGATCAGTCCGGTTCGGCCTTCGAGGTGGAGTTCCAAGCGTCTTCCGTGGCGGGGGTGTTCCCCCTCTTTGGATGGAGCCGGGGGATGGAACTCCACCGTGGATCCTAGCGAGCCTGCGCGCTCGATCCCAACGCCTCGGGCGCATCCAAAGTGGGGAATTCGGGCTCTCGCCGCGTCTTGGGCTGGATTCCAAGCGGCTGAACCTCCGGCCAGGGGCGGCGCCCCAATCCACGTTCTTCCAAGGAATTGCAGCGGGCGGGTCGTTCCGGACGCGCGCTTTTCCCGGGCCGCGAGTCCCTGCCCAGGCCCGGAATCCCTGCGTAGACTCGGGCCCATCGGCGCGCTCGCAGCGCACCGCAACGACTTCCACGAGCGCACGATCGCCCCGAGGAGAGGAGACGAGCGATGGACAGCAAGGCCAGCCCCCCGGCCTGCCAGGAGCCCGCCCGCACGGAGCTGGCCTCCGGCTGGCGTTCCCTGCTGCAAGGCCGCAGCCCCAAGGAGATTCTGAGCCGCATCGCGAACGGCGACCCGTTGCGTTTGCGCTTGCGCACCGCTCGCAGGCTCGAGGCGCAGGCGCTGCTCTTCGACACCGATCGCATCTTCCTGCGCGTGCTGGCCCTGACGGCGCGCGCCGCGCCGCGCTACCGCGGCCAGCCGGAGATCGAGGAGTGGCTCGCCGCGCGCATCGACGAGGCCGTGCAGCAGGTGCTCGAGGAAGGCGACGAGCCGCAGCGTGCGCCGGCCAGCGCGCGCGCACCCGGGGCCTTCGAGACGCTCGCCGCGCCGCTGGGTCTGGATCCAGGCGCGATGCAGAGCGCCTGCGCGCGCTTCCACCGGCTGCCCTTCCCCGAGCGGCGCGCCTTCTTCGACCTCGTGCTGCACGCGCGTTCGCTCGACGAGCTCGCACGCGCGAACAGCGAAAGCGCGACCGAGATCGCACGCCGGGCACGGCGCGGATTCGAGGCGCTGCTCACGGCCGAGGACGGCCAGGGGACGATGCCGTGAAGCGCGCCGCCGACGACGCTGCCCGAACGCGCTCCTGGTCGCGCGAGCTGCTCGATGAAGAGCTCGGCCGCGTGCACGCGCGCGAGTTCGCGCACCTCTTGTGCCGCGCGGCGATGCTGCGAGCGCGGCTCTCGCGCGCCGCTGCGACCAGGCTGTGCGAGCTGGGCCTCGAGGACGGACCCGTGTCCTGGCGCTGCGCCGCCCGGCGCGCGCAGCGGCTGGCCGAGATCGACGGCTTCGAGCTCGCCGGCCTGCTGCGCCATGCTCTCGCAAGACCGCTCGAGGAGTGGGGCTCGCCCGAGGCACTCGCCGCGGCAGCGCTCGAACTCGACCGTTCCGAGTCCACGCGCTGGCACGTGCAGGTGCTCGCCTGTCTGCGAAGCGGCGCAGGCGAGCGCGTCGCGTTGGCCGCGCTCGTGCGCGCGCGTCCGCGGCTCGACTTGCCGGGGCGCGGCGCCCCGCGCGCCACGGGGAAGGACCAGCCATGGTGAAGCTCGACGACGCGCTCGAGTTGCTGCTGCCGGACGCCGAGCCGGCGCTCGCGCGCCGCGCGCGCGACATGGTCCAGTTCCTGCGCCTGCTCGTCGCCGACGGCCGCGGCGAGCCCGCCAGCCGTGTGGGCGTCGACTTCGAGGTCGCACGCCTGGATCTCGAGGGTGGCGCGCGGCGCGAGCTGCGCACGGCGCTGCTCGAGATCGTGCGCCAGCACCTCGCGCATGCGACGGGCTGCGACAGCTTCGCCTGGTGCGGCGCGCCGCGCGTGGAGTTGCAGGCTTGCTGGACGCTCGTGACCGAAACGCGCGCGGAGTTGAGCTGGATGCCAGCGTTGCCCGCGCCGGGCGAGGCCGCCTGCGCCGTGGCCGGGCGTGCTCTTGCGGCCGCGGAGCGCCTCGAGAGCGAGGGCGACGAAATCGAGCTCTGGCGCGCGAGGCTCGCGCGCGCGCAGTCGGGCCGGCGTGCAGGCGAAGAAGCCTTCCGCCGCGGGCTCGCGGCACTGCTCGCGGGCCCGGCGCTCGGGACCGCCAGCGCCGCGGCCTGGATCGCGGGCCTGTGCGAGTGCCTGCTCGATCGTGGCGCGGTGCGCGAGGCGCGCGCGCTGCTGCTCGAGCAGCGCGACCGCGTGGCCTCGGACGCGCGCCTGTGCCAGCTGCTTTGCTGGTGCAAGCTGCTGCTCGGCGACGAGGAGGGCGCGCGCGCGTTGCAAGGCGGCCGTCGCGCTCCCGATGCGCCGCTACCCGGGCCTCTGCACGCGCTGCGTGCGCAGAGGCCCGCCTGGCTTGGACTCCTGCCGCAACGCTTCGTCGAGAGTGCGCGCGTCGCGCCCCGGGCGACTGCGTCCTGCGAGCGCTCGGAGATCGGTGCCAGCGTGTGCGTGCTCTTCGAACTCGTGTCCACCGGCGAACTGCGCGCGAGCCGCATCGATGCCGCGCCGGGCTTGCGCGCGGGCCTCGAGAGCTGGCTCGCGGGCCAGCGCTTCGCACCGCAGGATCCCGGTTCGCTGCAGCAACGCCTGGTGCTCGAGCAGCGCACGCTCGTCGCGCACCGCGGCGACGAGCCCGCGCTGGCCGAGACACTCGGCTGCGGCGCGACACTTGCGCTGGCCCTCGTTCCGCTCGCCACGCCGCGCGGCGAACTCGCTGGATGGGTTCACTTCGAGTTCGAGCACCACCTCGTGCCGCGCGAGGAGCGGCTCTGCGCCTTTGCGCGGGCGCTCTCCACACGGCGCCTGGCGACGGTCGAGGATCAGCCCGCGGGCGTGCGACCGCGCTTGCGCGACGGCGAGCAGTCGCTCTTCGCGGGTCTGGTCGAGCGACTCGCCTTGCGCGGTCCACAGCGGCGATGGTGGGGCTTCCGCGTGCACGAGGGCCGTCCGACGCTCGCGGCCGAGGGCGGGGACTCGACGCTCAGCGCTCCCGATGCTCCGGCGGGACAGGCCTTGCTCGGGCGCGTTCTGCTGGCCGGCGGGCATCTGGGATTTGCGGAGCCCGACCCGGCCCTGTCGCTGCGCCAGGGCTCGCAGTCCGGGATCGCGCTCGCGTTGCGCTTCGGCGGACGAGTCGCGGGGATCCTGGTCGTGGAATCACAGCGGCGCGCGGATCTTTCCTGGCCGGGCGGGACCGAGCGCGAGGGGCAGCTCGTCCAGGCCGCCGCGAGTCTGCGCCTCGAAGCCTTCCGCGAGCGGCATCGCGAGCGCCACGGGGCCGATGTCTGGTTCGATCTCGAGTCGCCGGACTTCCTCTCGTTCAGCGCGCGGCTCTTCCGCGCGGCCGAGAGCGAATGCAGCGTGCTGTTCGCCGGCCCGTCTGGATCGGGGAAGACCGTGCTCGCGCGCTGGCTGCACCACGAGAGCGGTCGCGCGCGCGCCGAGTTGCTCGAGCTGCGGCCGGCGGCGCTGGCTTCGGACTCGGCCTGGAAGACCGCGCTGGCGCGAGCGCGCGGGGCGACGCTGTTGCTCGAGTCGGTCGAGCGGCTCGATCTCGCGGCTCAGGAACGGGTGTTGCGCTGGCTCGAGTCGCGGCGCGGAGCGCGCGCTTCCGACTCGTGCCCGCGGTTGCTCGCGACCACCAGCACGACCGCTGCCGGCCTCGGCTTGGCGCTCGACGCGGCCCTGACGCGGCAGCTCGAGCGCGTGCGCTTCGACCTGCCCGGGTTGCGCGCGCGGCGCTTCGAGATCCCGGCACTCGCGCACGCCATCCTCGCGCGCCTGGCTGTGGAAGAAGGAGTGCGCGCTCCCGCTCTCGACGATTCGGCGCTCGCGCTCCTGTGGCGGCAGAGCTGGGAAGGAAACCTCGGCGAGCTCGAAGGCACGCTGCAGCGCGCGCTGCTGTTCGCCACGGGCCCGGTGCTCTCGGCCGCCGACTTCGATCGGCTTGCGGCGCGTTTCGGGCGCACGCTCGTGCGCCGCTTGCCTTCGCGCCATCCCCTGCGCTCGGACCTCGCCGCGGCGCTGCGCTCGACGTTGCTGGGCACGGGTCGGGTCAACAAGACCCGCGCCGCGGCCTACCTCGGCTGGGATCCGGACACCTTGGTCGCGCGCCTCGCGGACCTCGGGCTGGATGGCTCATCGACCTTCCCGGATTCGACTTGGGATGCGCCGCCGGTGGCCGCGCCCCGCGGAGAGGGCAGCGTGGGTGTCGCGATGGAAGAAGCCGCAGCCGAGGGCCCGGAACCAGGCCCGTGAAAAAGGCAGGGCCGCCGGCAGTCTTCCATCGCCAGCGGCCCCAGAGACACCTTCCGTGCGGAAGGTCGGATTTCGAGCCGGGGCCCCCCCGGGCACGGACTCGTGATCCGCGAAGCTTTTCAGCTTCGGTCCCCTCATACGACGCAACCCGCGAAGTGTTGAACCCTTCTCCTCGAGAACTTTTGCGCGAGACGATTCGATCGTGCGGCGCGGACTGTCAGAATCCTCGCCAGGATGCGTGAGGCCCTCTCCCGTGCGTGGATCGCAGCGCTGTGCCTGCTGGTCGGCTCGTTCCTTTGCGCACTTTTCACCGGCGATTCGCGCGAGGCAGCCGTGCTGCTCGCGCTCTCGGGTTTGGGATGGATCGTGTGTGCGCGCGCGCACAGCGAAAGCGCACAGCGGCCGCTCGTCTTCTGGAGCGTGGCACTGGCGCTGCGGTTCGCGGCCTTCGCTTGCGGACCGGTCTATTCGGACGACGTGCAGCGCTACGCGTGGGAAGGCGAGGTGCTCCTCGCCGGCAAGAGTCCCTATGCCTACGCACCGGGCGCGCCGGAACTTGCGCAGCTGCGCGCGCAGCTCCCCGAGCTCGCGCCGCGCGTGAGCCACGCGGAGGTTCCAGCTGTGTATCCGCCGCTCGCGCAGGCTGCTGGCCTCGCGGTCGCGGCGCTCGTGCATGCGAGTGGATCGACCCCGGGGCGCGCGAGTACCTGGATCCTGCGCGCGTTCTACCTCGCCGCCGACCTCGGCGTGCTGCTGCTCGTCCTGCGCGCGCGGCGTGCGGGCCGGCTCGCGCCCGCAGCGCCGCTCGTCTGGGGCTGGTGCCCGCTGGTGTGTTTGGAGTTCGCGGGCTCAGGTCACCTCGACAGCCTCGGGATCCTGTTCCTGCTGCTCGCGCTGCTCGCCGCGGAGGCTCGGCCGCTGCAGAGCTCGATCGGGAGCGCGCTCGGCGCAAGCGTGAAGCTCCTTCCGCTCGTGATGTTGCCCTGGATCGGTCGCGGCCGGCCGATTGCGGGCCGACTCGGCTTCGCTGCGCTGGCGTTGGCGCTGCTGGCGCTCGCATACCTGCCCTTCCTGTTCCTCGAGGGTGGAGCGCGCGGCTTCGGCGCGGGGCTGCACGAGTACGGCGAGCGCTGGGAGTCCGCGAGCCTCGTGTATCGCTGGGTCGAGCCCTGGGTGCTCGAGCACTACGGCAGGGGAGTGCCTTTCGAATCGACGCGCCACCTCGCGCGCGTCGCTGTCGGCTGCGCCTGGCTGCTGCTCGCGGGCTGGGCTGTCTGGAGGCGACGCGACGCCTGGAGCGGCGCGGGCGCCGTGCTCGGTGCGTTTCTCGTGCTGAGCCCGACGCTGCATCCCTGGTACACACTTTGGATGCTGCCCTTCCTGATGCACAAGCCGCGCTGCTCCTGGAGCTGGCTCATCGCCGGCGCGGCACTCTTCTACTGGCCGCTCTCGGGCTGGAAGTCGCAGCAGCTGTGGATCGAGCCGGCTTGGATCTGGTGGGTGGTCGCGCCAGCGTTCGCCGCGCTCTGGATCCGCGAAGCGCTCGCGGAGGCGCGCGCGTGAAGCTCTCCGATTTCGACTACGAACTGCCCGAGGAGCGCATCGCGCAGTCGGCCGCCGAGCCGCGCGACTCCGCGCGCCTCTTCGTGCACCGCATCGCCGCGGACACGAGCGAACACCGGCGCGTGCGCGAGCTGCCCGACCTGCTCGCGCCGGGCGACCTGCTCGTGCTCAACGACACGCGCGTGCTGCCCTCGCGGCTGCTCGGCCGGCGCGCGAGCGGCGGCAAGGTCGAAGTGCTGCTGCTCGAGGCGCGCGCGGGCGTCTGGCGCGCGCTCGTGCGGCCGGGCGGGCGCATGCGCGAGGGCGAGCGCGTCGAGCTCGAGAACGGCGCGCTCGCGGCGCGCCTCGCGCGGCGGCTCGAGGGGCCCGAGTGGGAAGTCGAGATCGATCTCGGCGCGAGCGGCGCGAGCGTCGAGGAACTGCTCGAGCGCCACGGTCGCATGCCGCTGCCGCCCTACATCCGGCGCGGCGAGGCGGACGCGGACACAGCCGCGATCGATCGCGAGCGCTACCAGACGGTCTACGCGCGCGAGCGCGGCGCGGTGGCGGCGCCGACGGCCGGGCTGCACTTCACGTCCGAGCTGCTCGCCGCGCTCGAGGCGCGCGGCATCCAGCAGACGCACGTGACGCTGCACGTGGGGCTGGGCACGTTCCAGCCGGTCACGGCCGAGCACATCGAGGAGCACGTGATGCACTCCGAGCGCTACGTCCTGCCCGAGTCGGCCGAGCGCGCGTTGCGCGCGGCGCGCGAGCGCGGCGGAAGGGTCGTGGCGGTCGGCACGACCAGCGTGCGCGTGCTCGAGAGCTGTGCCGCCGGCGGCGGACTCGTGCGCGCGGGCAGCGGCGAGACGCGCATCTTCCTCAAGCCCGGCGACCGCCTGCAGGTGGTCGATGCGCTGCTGACGAACTTCCACCTGCCGCGCAGCACGCTGCTGATGCTCGTCAGCGCGATTGCGGGCCGCGAGCGCATCCTGCGCCTGTATGCCGAGGCGCTCGCGCGCGAGTACCGCTTCTTCAGCTACGGCGACGCGATGCTGCTGCTGCCCTAGTCGCCTGTGTCGAGCAGCTCACGCAGCTCGCGCGCCGCGCGCGCGGGATCCGCGGCCGAGAGGATTGCCGAGCTCACGGCCGCGCGGCCGACGCGCGCGAGTTCCTGCACGTTGGACTGGTCGATCCCGCCGATCGGGAAGACGGGCGACTGCGAGACGTGCGCCGCGATCCAGGCGGCCTCGCTCCCGTGGCCGCGCTCGTAGCCCTTGGTGCGCGTCGCGTGCACCGGGCCGAAGCCGAGGTAGTCGACGGGCAGCTCGCCCGCCTCGGCTACCTGCTGCATGTCGTGCGTCGAGAGCCCGATCAGCGCGTCGGGGCCGAGGAACTCGCGCGCCAGCCCGCAGGGCATGTCGTCCTGGCCGAGGTGCACTCCCGCCACGCCCTCGCTCGCGAGAACCTGCGCGACGTCCGCGCGGTCGTCGACGAGCAGCACGAAGGGCAACGTGCCGCTCGTGCGCGCGAGGTCGAGGATGCGCCGGCTCCATTCCCAGGTCTCGCGCGCGGGTGCGGGGGTCGAGGCCAGGGCACCGGCCGGTTTCACGCGCACCTGAACCGCATCCAGGAAGGGCAGCGCCGCGGCGAGTACCTCGAGCGGTTCGTGCGCGCCGCACAACTCGGGCGTGAAGAGCAGCATCAGGCGCGCGCGGCCGAGGTGTTCGCGCGCGTCGCGGGCCGTGAGGAGCGTGGCAGTGGGCATGGGCGCCCATCTTGCGTGACAGGAGCCACATCCGGGGAGGGGCTAGCCAGCGCGAGCCGGATGGGGGAGACTTGGAGGTCTACACCAGGACCCGCACTCGGGCCGCCTTCGGCCCACGACCCTACCTACCGCACCGATGCGCCAGCGCCACCTCCTCCTTGCCGCCCTGCCCTGCCTCCTCCTCGCCCGCAGCGCGCCGGCGCAGCAGTTCCAGCAAGCCACGCTCTTCCCCGGCCCGGTCAACTGGACCGAAGGCGTCGAGTGCGCGGACGTCGACCACGACGGCGACCTCGACGTGTTCTTCGCCGAGGGCGACGGTTTCTCCAGCGCGGGCACGAAGCGCCAGAACATCCTGCTGATCAACAAGCTGATCGAGCAGTCGACGCCCTGGGTGTTCGCCGACGAGAGCATCGCGCGCCTGGGGGCGCACGTCTCCAATGCCAAGGGCGTCACGACCGGCGACGTCAACGGCGACGGCTGGGTGGATGCGCTCTTCGCCAATGCCTTCTTCACGGATCCGCCCTCGCTGTACCTGAACCAGGGCGCCGCCAATCCGGGCTTCTTCACCTTCGCCAGCCCCACGCACGGCCTGACGGTTGCATTCTCCTCGGGTTCGGCGCAGTTCGGCGACATCGACGACGACGGCGACCTCGACCTGATCGTGGGCGACGCCTACAACAGCGGTCCGGCCGCCAAGCCGCACCTCTTCTTCAACGACGGCACGGGCTTCTTCACCGAGGACGCGGCGGCGCTCGGCGCTTCGAACAAGCAGGGCCAGATGGACGTGTGTTGGGTCGACATCGACAACGACGGCGACCTCGACTTCTTCGGCTGCAACAAGTTCACCAACACAAACGGCAGCCAGTACCTGATGCTCAACGACGGCACCGGGCACTTCACCGACGTCTCCACGCTGATCGGCGTCGGCAGCGGCGGCAACTACGAGGCCGAAGCGGCCGACCTCGACGGCGACGACGACGTGGACCTGTTCTTCGTCTCGCTGGTGGGCTTCCAGGAAGGCGCCGTGCGCAACAATCTCGTCGGCAGCGGCCAGCTGACCTTCACCAACCAGTCGCCGCTGCCCACGGGTGTCGACGACAACGAGATCGCGCTCTGCGACTACGACAACGACGGCGACTACGACGTGCTCGTCGGCTCGCTCAGCGCGCACGAGTACCTCTATCGCAACGATGGCGCCTTCGTGTTCAACAACCAGAGCGCGCAGATCCAGAGCGTCAGCGACTCCACGCTCGACTGCACATTTGCCGACCTCAACAACGACGGCGCCTACGACATCATCACGGCGCAGGGCGAGTCGGGCGTGTTCGGCAATCGCTTCTACCACAACACAGGTGCACCCGACACGCTGCCGCCGGTCGTGCTCTCGCACACGAGCCCGCTCTCGGCGCCTGCCGCGGGCCCGGTGGTCGTGCATGCGCGCATCCGCGACCAGGTGCTCGATGATGGTGTCAACTACGTGACGGCCAGTGGCGCGTACGTGATCAACACCGCGCCGCATCAGGCGGGCGTGACGATCAACGCCGGCGCCTTCTCGCCGCCCAGCCTGAACGTCGTGGCCGGCACGACCGTGACCTGGAACAACGCCTCGGGCTCCAGCCAGTCGGTGACCAGCACGAGTGCGCCCTACACCTACGACTCGGGCAGCCTCTCCGCCGGCGGCAACTACAGCTACACCTTCGTCTCGCCCGGAACCTACAACTACAGCAGCACGCCGGGCGGCTTCGGGGCCACGATCGTGGTGAGCGGCAGCGCGAGCAGCGCCATCGCGACCTACTCCGGCGGCCAGATCTACCGCTTCCGCATGAACGACACCGCTGCCGGTGCCGGCATCGAGCTCGCGTACGAACTGCGCTTCCGCGACTGGGCCGGCAACGTGCGCGTGACCGATTCGCGCAAGATCGCGCTCGGGAGCACCGGAACGGCCTACTGCTTCGGGGACGGCTCGCTCAGCACGCCCTGCCCCTGCGGCAATACCGGCCAGCCGGGCAACGGCTGCGCGAACTCGGCCAACGCGGCCGGCGCGCACCTGCTGAGCACGGGCACGACCGTTCCCGACACGCTCTCGCTGCAGGCTAGCGGCGAGCTCGCGAGCGTGCTCTCGATCTTCCTGCAGGGCAACGCCACCAACAACTCCGGCGTGGTCTTCGGCGACGGCTTGCGCTGCGCCGCGGGCACGCTCAAGCGGCTCTACAACAAGAGCGCCTCGGGCGGCGCGACCAGCGCGCCGGGGCCCGGCGATCCCTCGATCAGCGCGCAGTCGGCCCTGCTCGGCGACCCGATCGCCCCGGGCAGCACACGCTACTACCAGGTCTACTACCGCGACTCGAACCTGGCCTTCTGCGCCAATCCTCCGGGCAACAGCTGGAACGTCACGAACGGCTGGTCCGTGGTCTGGTGATCTTCGCAGCGCTCCAGCAGCAGCCCGTTCCCCCGCCGCTGCCTCTGTTCGAGGAGATCGGGGAGCAGGCGCTGCCGGGCGTGCGCACGACCTGCGGCACGTCCGCCAAGGACTACATCCTCGAGGTCAACGGCGGCGGCGTGCTGCTCGCGGACTTCGACGGCGATGGAAAGATCGACGTCGTGATCGTCGACGGCTCGACGCTCGCGCGCGCCGCCAAGGGCGAGCCCGGATTCCCGCCGCGGCTCTTTCTCGGCCGCGGCGACGGGACCTTCATGCCTGCGGGCGAGAGTTGGGCGATGGGCGGCGGCCGCTTCGGCATGGGTGGCGCGGTGGGGGACTACGACGGCGACGGCTGGCTCGACCTCGCGATCACGCAGTGGGGACCGACGCGCCTGTTCCACAACGAGGCCGGCAAGGGCTTTCGCGAAGTCACCGAGAAAGCAGGCCTTGGGCCCGGCAGCTGGGGCTCGAGCGCCGCCTTCCTCGACTACGACCACGACGGCAAGCTCGACCTGTTCGTCGTCAACTACCTCGAGTTCGACCCGTCCAAGGTGCACGCGCGCGCGGAAGGGCTGTGCAACTGGAAGGGCCACCCGGTGATGTGCGGACCGCAGGGCATGACGCCGCTGCGCTCGCAGCTCTTCCACGGCGGCGGCGACGGGAGCTTCACGGACGTCAGCGCCGCGGCGAAGCTCGAGACGGCCGCGCCGGCCTTCGGGCTGGGCGTGATGACGCTCGATTTCGACGGTGACGGCGATACGGACATCTACGTCACGAACGACTCGACTCCCAACTACCTCTGGGAGAACCTCGGCGACGGGACCTTTCGCGAGGTCGGCTTCCTGCGCGGCGTGAGCCACGACGCCAACGGCAAGGAGCAGGCCAGCATGGGCATTGCCTGTGCCGACTGGAACGGCGATGGCCGCGACGATCTCTTCGTGACCAATTTCTCGGGCGAGACCAAAGTGCTCTATGCCTCGGGCAAGGGCGCCTCGTTCCGCGAGCGCTCGACTTCCGCCGGGATCGCCGGCCCGACGATGGGGCTGCTCGGCTGGGGGGCGAGCTTCGGCGATTACGACCTCGACGGCGACCTCGACCTCGCCTTCTTCGACGGCCACGTCTACCCCGAGGCCGACCTGCCCGGCACGGACACGAGCTACGCGCAGCTCGACTACCTCGCGGAGAACGTCGGCTCGGGACGCTTTGCACTGCGCGCGCTCTCCGCGCTCGGCCCGGCCGTCTCGCGCGCGAGCGCGCAGGCCGACCTCGACGGCGACGGCGATCTCGATCTCGTCGCGCTGCGCATCGATGGTCCCGTGCGCGTGCTGCGCAACCGCGCACTCCACGATGCCGCGCACCACTGGCTGGGCGTGCGCCTGCGCGCGCGCGGCGGCAACCGCTTCGCGCTCGGCGCGCGCGTGACGCTCTTGTGGAAGGGCGGCAGCGCTTCGGCCGAGATGCGCACGGCCGGCGGCTTCCAGGCGGCCGTGCCGCCCGAGCTGCACTTCGGCCTCGGCAGCGTGAGCGCGCTGGAAAAGGTGCGCGTGCGCTGGCCCGGCGGCGTGGAACAG
>Ga0302323_100002724_pt1 | contig 14384 bp, 10 predicted proteins | sample Fen_T0_3_FD_201950 | JGI IMG/M metagenome (GOLD analysis project Ga0302323, IMG submission 201950) | Peat permafrost microbial communities from Stordalen Mire near Abisko, Sweden - Fen_T0_3 | ecosystem: Environmental > Terrestrial > Soil > Wetlands > Permafrost | place: Sweden: Abisko... | reverse complement strand
CATCGGCACGGGCGGCATCATCGGCACGGGCGGCATCATCGGCACGGGCGGCGCGACTACACGCCCTGCCACTGGCCCTTGCGATATCTATGCAGCAGCCAGCAACACTTGCGTCGCAGCACACAGTACGGTGCGGCTGCTCTTGAGCACGTACACGGGGCCCCTGTACCAGGTCAAGAGAGCGGATGGCACGACCCAGGACATCGGCTTCGTAAGCCCAGGAGGCATGGCCGACTCAGGCGCGCAAGATGCGTTCTGCACTTCGGCGTGCACTATCACAAGAGTCTATGATCAGTCCGGGCACGGCAACCTCGTCGCAGCCCAGACCCCAGACACAACTGACATGATCCCCCCGGGCCACTCGGGCATGACAGCCGCGAGCGCGACCAAGGAGTCACTGACTCTCAGCGGTCACCGGGTCTACTCGCTTTATACGACTACCAGCCAGGCCTACTGGCATGATGGTTCCACGTCGGGCATGCCTCTTGCTGACTCTCCCCAGGGAATCTACATGGTGACGAGCGGCACGCACGTCAACACTGGGTGCTGCTACGACTACGGCAACGGCGAGACCAGTCGAGCCTACGTTGCGGGCCCCTCGATGGATTCCATCTACTTTGGCAGCTGTACGATTTGGGCCCATGGGACTGGGTCGGGTCCGTGGATCATGGCCAACATGGAAGACGGGATGGTCATAGGCGACAGCACCACCCCCAGCATCTCGTACAAGTTCGTCACCGCCATCGAGAAGAACAATGGCACGACGGAGTGGGCGCTCAGGGGCGGCGACGCGACGACCGGGACCTTGAGCACGTTGTACAAGGGTGCGCTCCCGGCAGGAAAATACCCGATGAAGAAGCAAGGGGCGGTCGTTCTCGGCGCCAGTGGTGACTGCTGCTACAGTAACAACAATTCAAGCGTGGGAACCTTCTACGAAGGGGCCATTGTCGCCGGCTATCCGTCCGATGCGACCGAGGATGCTATTCAGGCCAACATCGTCAACGCGGGCTACGGTCAGTAGCTCCCGGCGCCTCAGAATCGATAGAGTCGGTATCCATCCCGCTCGAAGGCTGGCCGGCTGGCGATCGCTTCCGGCCATGCGACCTTGTCGCTCGGGTTGAGCAGGAACCAGTTGAGCCCGAGCTTGCGAGCGGTGGCGGCGACAGTGGCGGGGTCGTCAAGTTGCGTGAGCTTCTCGATGGCCTCCTCTCGCTCTTCCACCCGTTCGCTGTTGTAGCTCATGCGCGTCATCGTGTGTGAGGCGTATGCCCTTCGCTCCGACAAGGCAGCCACGGTGTACGTCCGATCGAACTGTGAGTCCTGGAAGACGTCTCCCGCGTTGCCGTGGTCGCGCATGTATTCGGCGGCTCGGTAGAGACCGATGGGGACTCGGACAGAAGAGAACTTGCGCATGGCCCACATGCGCTGGACGCCCGATCCGAAGAACGCGGGGACAGCCATCAGCAGGACAGCCAATCCGATCATTGCAGGTCGGGCGATACGGCCGAGGCGTCGGGATTCTAGCAGCCACAGGCCAGCAGCCCCACCGACCCACGCCACTACACAGAAGTACACCACCATGACCGGGCGGTGCGATAGTTCGTCGGGAGTGCTCCGGCTGAAGTCGAGCGCCAACCCAAAGAACATGGCCAGGAAGTTGGCGATGAGCAAGAGCGGAAAGAGTATGAGCAGGGCAGATGTGCGCCTGCGCATGCGGATGGCCAGAATCACCAAGAGCGGCACGAAGAGTCCGAGCGACGCCAGCAGCACAAAGGGGGCGCCGAGGAGCAGGTTCGACAGTAAGGTGTTTTCCGGCCCGATGCGATTGGCAAGGAAGTCGCGCAAGGGGCCCGGCTGTGTGAACCCCTTGACCAGGCGGAGGATCTCGCCCAGGCCCGAACCGTTGAAACGGATGGGGGGAACGCCAGGCACCTTCTGGACAGCGATGATGGTCACGCCATAGACCACGACGGCAGCGACAGCCCACAGCGCTCGCTTGCCCAGTCCGAGCGCTCGAAGGTCAGATGCGGGACCCTGGGAGGGTCCCGCGCCCCCCGCGACGGACTTCGTCGGGCCAAGCCCGACTCCGTCCACGCGGAAGAACAGCGGAGGCACGAGCCAGAGCAGGAGCGCGCTCGCGATGAAGTAGTGCAGCTTGTAGAAGGCAAGGATTCCTGCGAGCAGCCATCCTGCGAGCAACTGCAACCGATTGCCCTGCGTGCACCCGCGCAGGACGAAGAGCCAGGCCACGGCCAGCAGGGCTAGACCGTAGGTTGCACTGGGCGAGATCTGGGTCAGCCAGTGGTACGACATGAACGTGTTGTGCATCCCCTGTTGGGCGCCATCGGGCAAGAGCAGCAGTGCCGCACATGCGGCGAATCCTGGCCAAGTACCCCAGAAGGAGGCGACGAGAGCGTAGGCGCCGAGCCCCGCGAACAAGACTCCCATGGGCGCCAGAATCCCGGCAAAGGCGGTGTACGATTGGATTCCCGATGCCTGCCTGATAAGGGCTGGCGTCAGGTAGATCCCATAGTGGTAGAGACGGGCAGGCACGCCCGCCAGCCGGAAGTCCTCGATGGAGGCCGACCCGTGGCTGGCACCGAAGATGCGAATGTGAACCGCGTGAAAGAAGCCGTCGATCCATGGCTTGAAGACGACCGTGTTGCCATCCATCGATATGGGCCGGAGCGAGTCTTGGCACCACAGCGTGGCTGCGGCCAGACACAGGGCGAGGACCAAGAGACCGACTGAATCGTCTGAAATTCCACTTGGCATCCTGACCGGCCTCGTGGCGACGAACAGCGAGGCTGCGACCGCAAGCAAGATGCCAAAGTTGGCCATGATGCCGAGCGGGGAGAGCCAGGCGAGCACGAACAGCGCTGTGTTGACGGTGGCGTATCCCACAAGCAAGCGCAGGGGAAGATCGAACAGGACGCCTGCTGCCAAAGTTCGCCAGCCGGCAAGCAGGGAGCCCACCAGGTAGAACGCGAGGAAGACCGCCTCGCACGCAAGAAGAGCGAGCAGCGAAAACGAGCCTCCCGCGGCTTCCGCCCAGATAGCAATCACGGCCGCGGTCAGGGACACGGCCACCAGGTCCGACACGCTGTAGGTGGGGGTCAGCTTCGACCCAAGCGCAAGGAAGCCATGTGCTTTCTGGATGCCTGATGCCTGTCGCAAATGCGGTTACCTTACTGGAGCTCGGCGGACTCTGCACTGGTTTCTGGAGCCGGCGGCGAAGCGGCGACCACGATGGATCGGTTCTTTGCGCTGCGGGGAGGTGAGAGCCATGATGTCCGGCGTGAATCTCAAAAGCGTTCTGATCACGGGGACGACTTCGGGCGTCGGCCGGGCGCTTCTTGAGCACTATGCCAGAAGCGGGGTGAAGGTCATTTCCGTCAATCGTCGCCGCGTCGCGGAGCTTGAGTCTCACTATCCTTCGGTTCGTTTTGAGTGTGTGGATGTCCGTTCTGCGGAGGGTGTCGCCGAGCTTGTCCGCGGCTTGGCGGCTTCCTGCGAGTTGCCCGAGATCCTCATCTTGAATGCCGGGATCAACCGAGTGGACAACGATGAATCGTTCCAACTGCCGGTCTACAGGGAAGTCATCGAGACGAACCTCTTCGGAGTTCTGAATTTTGTGGGGCCGCTGACCCAGCTTTCTACTGGTCCTGTTCAGCGCCACGTGGTCGCCATCAGTTCCATGGTCAACTACGCCGGGAATCCCTATGGACTCGGGTATTACACCAGCAAGAAGGCGCTGACGGCTTGCTTCGACGTCTGGTCCAAGATGTACGCGGGCACGGACCTGGTGTTCAAACAGGTCATGCTGGGGCCCGTTTCTACCGCCATCTACACGATGGCCGACAAATTTCCGGCCTGGATGGTCCGGATCAAGGACCTGTTTTCCGCATCGCTCGACGGTACCGTGCGGGCAATCTCTCGGTTTGCGCTGACCCGAAACAAGAGACTGATCTTTCCGTTGCGAGCGGTCCCGCTCTATGTCGCCATGAGGCTCGGCCAGCGTCTCATCCCTGGCTTTTTTCAAGGGCGCAAAACGCTTGACGGGAAGACGCGTCGGGCAGGGGCTTGAACGCCTTCAATGAGTGAGTCGTGAGATGCGAACCTTTACGTTGGCATCGTTCTGGAATTCCAGCATCGTCTGCAGAGGGTGCGTGGGCCAGATATCATAACCGGGTAAGGGTTCTTTCGTGGTCAGGTTGATCTGCTGAACCACGTAGATATCGTAGAACAGGCCGCGGGCCAAGGCATCGAAAATGACGGGATCCTGCCGCGCGGTTTCGAAGTCCATCGCGCCGTACTCCATGATGGTGAAAAGGCCGGGACGATCGGCGACGATGATGATGCGCTTTTCGTGCAGGCTCTCGAAGAAGCGCCAGGTGGTGGCGGCTTCCCTGGTCTGGGTCAGCCTGTTCAGCATGCGATGCTGGGAGGCGACCGGCAGGTAGAAGGCAACGACCGCCACGGCCAGCAGAATGGCGACCAAGGGCCGCCAGCGTCTGAGCAGCAGGGTTAGCAACCACGCGGCGGGAAACGCGAAGAAGGTATCGATGGCGAGGACCAGGCGCGCGGCCGCCGGGTGCTGGGCGCGCCCCCACACGTAGGTGAAGACGAGAATCGCCTGCACAAGCATCCAGGCCATGACCAGGACGGCGAATATCAGCTGGGGAGCTTTCCACTCGCGCGCGCGCAGCCGACGGTAGAGCCAGTGTAGCCAGAGAAGGCACCCCACCAGGCCAAGTCCGATCACGATGGCCGCGTGCGCGGGCTGGGAAGCGAAAGGCGACAGGATGGGCTTGAAATAGTCGCGTGCGTTGTTGAAGAAGTTCGTGACGCTGAAGACGATGGCTCCGGGATCCTGCTCGGGTACGCTGCCGCGAAACACCGCCTGCCAGATGCGGGGCATGAGATAGGCGGGCGTAAGCGCGTAGATGAAGGCGAAGGGGCGCAGGGTGCTCCAGGTGACCATGCGGAAGAGGAGCAGCAGCGCCACCACCGGCGGGATGAAGAGGGCGGTCTCGTAGCGGATCTCGGCGAACATGCACAGATTCATCCACAGGACCGCCAGCCTTTCGGGCGATGACCCGCGACAGTGGTCGAAAAGACTCTTGATGACCAGCAGGGCGAAAAAGGCGGCGAAGAAATCGAACCCGCCCGAACGGACCGAGAGCAGGGTGATGGGATGGGCCACCACGAGCAGCGACGCAACGATGGCGAAGGTCTCGCCGCCTATGGTTTTTGCCAGCCGGTAGGACACGAGAAGGAAAGCCGGCAGCACCATCAGATTGAACAAGAAGACGTTCTTGTACGAATAGCCAAGAAGGACGTGGACCAAGCTGACCAGGAACGGGAATAGCGACGGCCGTTGGTCAACCGCCACCCCGATGTCCCAGTAGCTATCGTAGTAGTACTTGCCGGAAACCGTGAAGGTGGCGGTCCTGGTGGCCCAGAGATTCTTCGATGTCCCGACCAGTCCCGCTTCGTCGGAAAGCATGCGCAAGGCAGGATGTATGGCGAGCGCCGCAACGATGGTTACGACCAGCGCGATGACGAGACCCGGCCAGTTCTCCTTCACCCACGTGAGGACCGTCGCCCAGCGCACCTCGCGCGCGGCACAGAGGTAAGTTCCGGCCCAGCAAAGCACCGTGGCTGCCAGGAAGTAGTAGGCCGTGTGGACGAAAAGCGGCTCCGTGGTGCTGGGCTGGGCAACGCTGATCACGAGAAGGGTCAAGAGCGCCAACGGCAGCAGGACGAGAGTGATCTTCCACGGTGTCCAAACTGGCTTGTTCATGGTTGGAGGCCCCGAGGGCTAGCTCGCAATACCCTAGCACGCCGACCAGGAACCCTGTAATGGGGTGCGGCTCCTGCGCCTGCAAGCCGTCCGCGCTCCTCGCGGCCTGGGACTCAGCGACGACGACGAATGCGCAACGCCACGGCAAAACCAAGTAGCACAAGGCCGCCGGCATTCGTCCGTCCAGCTCCCAGCATCGCGCAGGAACAGCCAGAGAGTGAACTGGTCTGCTTGCTGGTCGTCCCGCCCGAGGCGGAACCACCTTGACCAGTGCCGCCCATCGCCCCTGTGCCGCCGACCCCGCCCGCGCCCGCCCCACCTGCACCGTTGCCTCCCGAAGAGACTGCCCCGCCGGTATTGCCCGCGCCCCCGCCCGTGGCATTCGCACCACCACTGCCCGAGGCGCCTCCGCGGCTATTGGGCACGCTTGCGCCTCCACTGCCGATCATTCCGCCCGTGCCGGCTCCGCCGGTACCCACCCCACCCATTCCAGCTCCACCAACGCCCGCCCCACCTGTGCCGCGGACTCCGCCGCTGCCCGCGGAAGCGTCGCCCGCGCCACCGCTACCACTGCGGCCGCCCGCGCCTGTACCGCCTGAGCCTACTCGACTGGCATCCTGCGAACCACCACTACCGCCAGTCGCGGGCACACTGGCGTCCGAATTGGGAGCGCCGCTCAGCCACGGTGTCGCCTCGGGCGCAGTACCGCTCTTGCTGATCTTGATGGCATAGGCGAGGGCCGTATAGGGTTGCGTGCTTGGCAATGTAACGTGCAAGCCTGAGCTGTCCTGGGTGGCTTGCAGGGTGATTTCACCTGTGCCGTTGCCGGTAGGCCCGAATAGAAACACCTTGCCATTACCAAGCGCGAACCGACTGGTCGTCACCGAGGCCAACGTCACTTGCTTGCCGTTGCCTGGCCAGCCGCCGAGAAGGGCGTACACGGCATCACCGTCCTTCGATTGCGTGTAGCGGACGTCGCTCATCGTCAGCGCCGTGGGCGAGGTGAACTCGCCGCCGCCCATCTTGGTCGGGCCTTCACCGTACACTGCCCACGCGCGGGTGCTGTAGATCGCCGTCCCCATTTGCTTCAGGAACTTTCCAAACGCCGCCAGGATGTCCTTTTGCCGCTGCGGAAAGGTTCCGTCAGGCATGGGCGACGTGTTCAGGATCATGTTGCCGCCCTTGCTGACGCGGTCGACGAACGCGCCGATAAACTGAGCATCGGTGTAATACGAAAGGCCGGTGACGTAGCACCAGCTCTGCGATCCAACGGAGTCGTCGGTCATCCAATAGGGCGTTCGGATGTCCGCCGGTCCGCCGCGCTCGTAGTCGTACAGCTGGCCCTTGTGATCCGTGATGGTCTCTTTTGCCACCGCGATCACCTCTTTGTTCGCGTCGAGAGCGGCATTGTAATAGTAGGCAAGGAACGTCATCAGGTTGGTTTGGCTTATGCCGCTGAGATAGCGGTCCTGGTACAGAATATCGGGCAGGAATTCGTCGATGACCTCCTTCAGCTTATTCAGCCAAAGCGTCTGCTCCGTGGCATTGGGCAGCTGTCCGTAGAGCTTCTGCAGGCTCGGGTCAGTCGTCGTTGGCGTCCCGTAGGCCCAGTAGCCCCCAAAGTTCCACTCGTGGTGCAGCGACATGAACACCTTGAGGCCTTTCTTGCGAATCGCATCCGCGTGCAGCTTGGCCAAGTTGAGCTTCGGCCCGAGGGTCACCGAGTTCCACTCGTTCACCTTGCTGTCCCACATGGAGAAACCGTCGTGGTGTTCCGCCACGGGGCCTGCGAAGCGGGCGCCGGCGTCGAGAAACATCTGCGCCCAAGCATCGGGATCCCACGCTCCTCCGTCCGACACCAGCTTTGGCGCGAATTGCGTGAACTTGCCCGACTTGTCGTTGGCGCCGGTGAGGAACTTGTCGTATCCCCAGCTCCCGTAGGGATCGCCGTAGGTCGCCATGTGGTGCTGGTACTCGGAGGAATTCCCCGACTTGTTCATCATGTTCCGCGGGTACCATTCGCTTCCGAACATGGCCGTGCCGAACGCGCCCCAGTGATAGTAGACACCGAACTTCGCATCCTGGAACCACTCAGGTGCCGGCGCATGTGTGTCGAGCGACGTCCACGAAGCGGTGTAGCGGGTTTGGCCCCAAGCGCGTGGCGACCACGCGACAGACGCCGCAACACAAAGAAGTGCCAGGGCTGCGATCCTCCATTCAACTTGCCTAGGCGCGAGCTGCGTGAATTTGCTCGACTTGCGAGGCAACGCCTTGTGATTCGGATTCTTCGACAATTTCATGGTTCCTTCCAGACGAAGAAGGGGGATCCGATCTGCGAAACGGGTCTATCTATTTTTCGGGAATGGACGATTCCTGCCTCCAGTCTTGGTGGCTTGTCGCGGCAGGTTGTCGAGCGCTTCGGTTCGGACCCTCATGGCGTCATGGTCGGTTGACAGTCGAACCAAGGCATCTCATCCTGAATCCATGCCTTTTGCCGCCCAGTCCGACTCACGCGACGAGGCGGAGACAGCGCTACCCGAGGGCGGCCAGCAGGGTGGTCGCGAGCTCAACGACCTCGCCAGGACGGCGCTTCTGGGCGACCCCCTGTTAGTGCGCCAATTCCTGGGTGCGATCACGCCTTTGGTTTGCACTGTCTGCCGGGGCGTCCTGGGGCGACAACATCCCGATCTAGAAGATGCAATCCAGGACTGCCTGGTCGAGGTCGTGCGTGCACTGCCCCAGTTTCGTTTCGAGTGCGATGCCAAGCATTACGTCACGAAGGTTGTGTTACGCAAGGCAATCTCGGCACGACAGCGGGCACGGGAGCGCTCGACGAGGCTCGCGACGATGGACGCCCACGACCTGTCCTTGGTGAGCGTTGACGACGGGACTGAGGCGCGTGCGGATTTGGTTCGGAATCTGCTTGACGAGCTCAACAAGGACCAAGCGAACGTTTTGCGCTTGCGCCTCATGCTGGGACATTCCATCGAAGAAATCGCCGGGATCACAGGCGTTTCGCAAAACACCGTCAAGACGCGATTGCGGCTTGGCAAGATTCAACTTCGCCGTTGGCTCGAGCGTCGAGGGGAGGGTCCACGTGCAGGTCGATAGCGCGCAGGATCACCCGCAAGGGTTGCTCGATCGCGCGATTCGCGGCGAGCTCGGCGCGAGTGATCGTGCAGAGCTCGAGCGGCATCTCGCTGACTGTTCCATGTGTGCAGTCGAGTTGGAAACAGCCAGGATCTTCCGCGCCTCTGTTACTCCGGGAAGGCAGGACGAGTCGCTCTACCATGCGGCCATTGATGGGGCGATGGCACGACTGCAGAAGCGCGAGAACTTGGGCGAAAGGTGGCGACGGTGGATGGGCGTGGATCGAACGCTGCGACCACTTGCCGGACTCGCAGCCCTGGGCGTCGTTGCGACGGTCGCCATGGTCTTTGTTCACTTCCACACCCGGCCGTCGGTGCCTCCCTCATCCGTGGCCGCGGCGGCTGCGCGTCCCCTCGTTTTGGATGACGGCTCGGAGATCACGCCAACGACTGCCGCGACGGCCATCCAGGTTGTAGAGCAGTCGCCAACGCACACGACGGTGCGCCTGCGCTCCGGAAGCGCGCAATTCCGCGTCCGCCACGATAGCCGTCGGCTGTTTCGCGTCGATGCTGGGGCTATGGAAATCGACGACCTGGGAACGGTTTTTCGCGTCGCTCACGAGGCCTCGGGGAAGCTCACGGTGGCGGTCACGGAAGGGCGCGTCGCGGTTCTCTATCCCGCCAGCGCATTTCGGACTGAACTTGGCGCTGGGGAGAGTCGAACCTTCGACCCTCGGCCCATCTCCGAGGATGCGCAGGCGTTGCCGAAGGAAGTACCCCAGCCGTCAACGTCTCCCAGCCCCGCTGGTGCGAGCCCACCCGGCACGGCTCGCTCTCGCGGTACCGAGGATCCGGCTGCGCTTCTGCTGGCAGCTGACCTCGCCCGACGCTCGAATAACCCGCAGGCAGCGGTGGCGCCTTTGCGACGTCTCGTCGAGAAGTACCCGAAGGATCCTCGAGCGCCTTCGGCCGCGTTCACCTTGGGGTGGGTGCTTCTCACCGATCTAGGGCGCCCCCGGGAGGCGGCCGCTGCCTTCGCGGAAGCCGAGCGCCATGCACCGCGCGGAATGCTGGCAGAAGATGCGGCGGCGCGCGTGGCCGAGGCTTGGCAGAGGGCGGGCGACTCTCGCCGGGCTGCCCAAGCGGCGCGCCACTACGAGCAGCTGTATCCAACCGGGCGGCATCTGCCGCTGATGCATGCCCCAGTCGGCGAACCTTGACGGGAACTCTGCTCGCGCTCTCGCTCGTTCTACTGGGCGCCGACGACCAGACCGCCGAGGTCGTGGCCGAACGACCCTCCCTGACCATTGATGCCTGTATCGCCGTGGATCAAGCGACGGTTCGACAGGTGATGGAATTGGAGCTCTCCGACGCTCACCTGTGGCCGGCAACGGTGAGCGTCCGATGCGTCGATGGCGCGCAGGAGATCCGCCTTGGGCCGTCGGACGCTCTCGACCGGGAGGACGTGCGCACTATCTACATCGCACCGGTCGCTGATGACGACACGCCCGCCGAGCGCCAAGCCCGCTCTCGTGAGCTCGCGTTGGCCATTGCCGAATTCGTTCGACGGCCGGGCCCTGCCGCGCGGCCTTCTGAGAATCTTCCTGCACCAGTGCCCCCTGCACCAGTGCCCCCGGCACCAGTGCCCGCGCTTGCCATCACTTCCACGCCCGCGATCGAAGCGCCGGAAGGGCACTGGCAGCTCGGTTTCCTGTGCACCTTCGAGCACTTTTCGCGAGGGCAGAGCCTGAAGGGCGCTGATCTGGTTGTGGCCTCGCGCCTTGGACGTTGGTTCCTGGCCGAGCTGCGCATCGGAGGGCGCTTGGGAGCCGACCAAACACTTCCCGGGGAACACCTGACGACCCGTGCGGCTGCAGTCGCAGCGGCCGCCGGGGTGAATCTGTGGTCGAAAAGCCGTATCGTCGGCGGCGCGCTCGTTCTGCGTGCCCAGGGCTACTTGGCTCAGTTTCGCGCCGAGGCGGACGGCACAGGTCACTTCGAGACCGCGAACCTCGGCGCATTCGCCCTTGCAGTGGAGCCTCGGGCGATGGTCGCGGTCACACATCGCTTTTCGTTGCAGGCATCTGCCGCTGCAGGTGTGGTACCAAGAGGGATCGTGGTCCGCATCCAAGGCATCGAGACCCAAAGCATGTCGGGCATCGCCATGTCAGCCAACCTCGCAGGAGTGTTTGCCTTTTGATCACAGACCAAAACAAGACGGGAAGCTGTGTGGGGCGAACCCAGCGATTGGCCGTCGGCTGCCTCGGTGCCGTGCTGGTGACCAGCGCTGCATGCAACGATGCCACCCTGGACTTCTTCAATCCCGATCTCGGCCTGCTGGCCCACTGGGCACTCGACGAGAGTCAGCCTGGCAGCGTCGCTGTCGACGGGTCTGGTTTCGGGAACCACGGCACGCCTTCAGCCAACCCGCCGGTACCCACCCAAGATGTACCGCCTGCGCATTTTCAGGATCGGTTCAGCCTTTCGTTCAACGGGCAGGATCAGTGGATTGAGATCGGAAATCCCCCTCTATTGAATGTCGGTGGGCCCATCAGCGTGGCCGCTTGGCTACGTCCCCAAAGAATCGATACCCGCGGCAACGTCATCGCGCACGGGTATCGTTTTGGCCCGAGCTACGACTTTGCCCTGCGCGTGGACGCCGGCTCGTACGTCTTCACGACCTGGGACAGTGTCAACCACCAAGCCGTGGCCAGCATCCCAGCTGCCGACGTCGGAACCTGGGTTCACCTTTGTGGCGTCTTTGACGGCGCCACGTATCGGCTCTACCGCAACGGCGCGCTGGCCGCGACCACCGCCGATGCGACCGCACCGCAAGCGAACGTCGACGCCCTGTGGGCGATTGGCGCTCGCGCGCCTCAGCCGACTGGCGGCGTCGACAATCTGATACAAGCAGACATCGATGACGTCAGAATCTACGGCCGAGCGTTGAGCTCAGCGGAGGTCGAGGCGCTGTATCGACGGTGAGGCGTGCGTGTCCCAGGAGCATTCCGCGCGTTCACTCGAAAGTGATAGTCGAGACGTAGACGTTGCTGTCCCAGCTGGCAGCCGAATCGGTTTGACTGGGAGGTTCTGCTGTGCAGGTCACTTTGCCGGTTCTTTTGCGCCATCTACTGGCAACCGGACCAGCCCAAAGTTAGTAGGCGAAGATTTCGAGCGCCTCTGTGCGGACAGCTCGTAGATCTTTCCACAGAGAGGGTAACGTGTCGGTGCTGAGCCCAGCGCGAACGCCATCGGGGGATAGCGACAAGCGAGCGACCCACGGCGAGCTGGCCTGGCAACCTTGACCAAGCAGCCAATCGATGACGTCGGCGAGGCGCAGGAGATCCAAAGCCCTGGCCCAAGCGGTGGCGCCGCAAGCCCCTTTGGGTTGGTGGTGCCATGCGATGAGTTGAGGAATGGGGGCGGGTATGTTCCACGACTTGAGCACGCATGCACCGAGCAGGCCATGATCGAATCCCAGCATGGACACCTCCGCATGGTGAATGCTGGAGGGCACCCTTTCGCGGGCTGCAAGCTCAGCGTATGCCTTGTCGCCGCTTTGAATGATCAGCAACTTGCCGATGTCGTGCAGGAGGCCGGTTAAGAACACCTTGGGTGCCAGCTGCGTGCAACCCAAGCTTAGGGCCAGCTCTCGGGCCACGACTGCGGTGCCGGCCGAGTGATCGCGGATCCTTCGTGCGATGCCACCCAGATCCTGAAACATTGCCATGGCGGACATGGCCATGGCCAGGCCAGCGATGTTCGTTGCGCCGATACGTACGACGGCTTTTGCGACCGAAGCGCACGGATCTTGGCCCTTGTAGGCGGCCGAATTTGCCATCCGCAGAACCCGCGAGGCCAACGCGGGATCCAGCTCGATCAACTTGCAAACCTCCACGAGCTCGAAGTCAGGACGCGAAACGCTTTCGACCAGGCGATCCACGACGGAAGAAAAGGGGCGCACCCCCTCGATGGTTCCAAGACGCGCGACCAGGCTGCTTGCAACACGAAGATCGGCTTCAGTCGGATCCGCTCCATCGAGCCAAAGATCCGTGACTTCCGTGATGCGACTCGCAACTTGCGTAGAACTTTCCAAGGCTCCTAGCTTTCGGCACATCCCGCGCGAAAGTTCAGTCGACAGATAGACAATCGTGGCGCGAATCCTAGTAGCGGACGGACCGGAGCCCGATAGGCTAGTCTTGATCCCAGTGTTTCGGATGCAAAGAACAGCTGTCGTACAAGTACTACTCAAGTCCTCGACTTTCGGTTTTCTTGTCGGCGTCGTCGCCGGCTGCAACGGCTCGCCCTCAACGCCCGCGAACAGCGACAGTCGTCCTTCAGATAGCGCTACCACCTTGGACACCCCGACTCCCACAGGTGTCGGCGAGGTGTCCGCCGATCAAGGGGTGGGCAGCAGCAGTGGTGATGCCGCCGTTGGCGTGACGCGCAGTCGAGCTTGTTCGACCGGATTGAACGTGAACGTCGCTCCTGGCGGCAACTTCGATCTTTCGCGCTGGGGGCTCCAAGAGCCGATCGGCTCACCTGGCTCTCCGACGTCGATTGGCAATACCGCACTCCAGGGGCCAAGCGGGTTCCAAGACGCCTACTTCTTCACCGATCCGACGGATGGCGCGATGACCTTCTGGGACCCTGAGTTAGGCGTGACCACGGCGAATTCCAACTATCCACGCAGCGAACTGCGTGAGTTGAATACGGACGGATCCAACGCGAACTGGCCGATTGCCGGAACAAACACCCTATCTGCATCGCTAGCCGTGACCCAGGTACCTGACCATGTTTGCGTCGGCCAGATTCACGTGGGCTCCCCGCTACAGAACGGCCTTGCAGCCTCGACCAAGCCATTGCTTGAACTCTACTACTACCGGAACGGTGACATCAAAGTGGGCATTGAAGACAGCCCGACTGGCGGCCAAACCTCCCATGACATCGTGAATGTCCCCTTGGGCTCGGTGTTCAGCTACACCATCCAGCTCACCGGAGATGGGACGATCACGGTGGTCGTAGACGATGCCGCGTACACGACTACCGTGCCACCCAGCTTCGCAGGCTATGGCCAGTATTTCAAAGCTGGCAATTATGACCAAAATGCCGGCACCGATTCCACCGTCGGAGCCACGGTGAGGTTTTGCGCACTCAAAGTTCTCCACGAACCTTGAAAGCGGTGACGTCACCGCTTTCCCAGCGTAGGAGGGTCCAGCGCGCATCCAGGGATCCGATTCAGGGATCTCGTTTCGCCATTCCGAAAATCCCTTGCGATCTCCCGTCGTTAACTTGTGGAGGCGCCGGGTACTGCCCCCGGGTCCGAGAGGTCTCTGTTCCAGCTACTACGTGCGTGTTCGGCGATTTGAGTCTCGCGTTCGGGTTGGCCCACCGACAGGGCGTCCCGCTCGCCAGCCCTCCCTGTTTCTCGCGGCCGCGCCGGAAGACGCTGCCCGGCCGCAAAGCCCACTAAATGGCCACTTCGCTAG
>Ga0302323_100002723_pt1 | contig 14397 bp, 14 predicted proteins | sample Fen_T0_3_FD_201950 | JGI IMG/M metagenome (GOLD analysis project Ga0302323, IMG submission 201950) | Peat permafrost microbial communities from Stordalen Mire near Abisko, Sweden - Fen_T0_3 | ecosystem: Environmental > Terrestrial > Soil > Wetlands > Permafrost | place: Sweden: Abisko... | reverse complement strand
GCTCCTGTTCCACATCTCTCAGAAGGAACAACGCCGTCGGCTGCGCGCGCTGGAGCAGAACCCGCACGAACGTTGGCGCGTGACCAAGGAGGACTGGCGACGGAATCGGCACTACGACGATTGGGTCGAGGCGATGGAGGAGATGTTGGCCAAGACCGACTCGCCGCACGCGCCCTGGACCGTGGTCGAGGCCACAGACGCGCGCTGGACGCGCGTCAAGGTCTTCGAGACGCTCGTGCGCAGCATGGAACAGGCCCTGGCGCGGCGCCAGGCCTCGCCGGCCAGCGTCAGCCGCACCCGCGCCGCGCAGGCGGCGACGCGTCCCGCACGTGAGGAGCGCGCCGCCAGCCACCTCGCGCGGGAGCGTTCGGTGGCAGCCGAGGCCGGCTTGCCGATCCAGGAGTGAGTGGGATGCTCGAGAGCGTCGACCTCACGCGTCACCTGAACGAGAAGCGCTATCTCGTGCGCATCCGCGAGCTGCAGGTGCGGCTGCGCGAGCTGCACTTCCGCATCTACGCCAAGCGCATCCCTGTGCTGGCGCTCTTCGAGGGCTGGGACGCGGCCGGCAAAGGCGGCGCCATCAAGCGCGTCACCGAGACGCTCGAGCCGCGCGGCTTCACCGTGTCGTCGTTCTCCGCGCCGCGTGGCGATGAGAAGACCCACCACTACCTGTGGCGCTTCTGGCGTGCGCTGCCCCGCGCCGGTCATCTGGGGGTCTTTGATCGTTCGTACTACGGAAGAGTATTGGTGGAGCGCGTCGAGGGGTTCTGTTCCGAGGACGAATGGCGACGGGCCTATCGCGAGATCAACGACTTCGAGGCCCAGCAGGCGTCCTTCGGCATGGTGATCTGCAAGTTCTGGCTGCACATCTCGAAAGAGGAGGAGCTGCGCCGCTTCAAGGGTCGCGAGCGCGATCCGTTCCGCTCCTACAAGCTGACCGCCGAGGACTGGCGCAACCGCGCGCGTTGGGACGATTATCAGGCTGCGGTCGAGGAGATGCTCGCGCGTACCTCAACACCCTACGCTCCTTGGACTGTCGTCGAGGCCAATGACAAGTACTTCGCCCGCGTCAAGATCGTGAAGACGATCGGCGATGCCATAGAGAAGGCGCTCGCGTAGCGGCCGCCCGGCAACGCCGCGGGCGCAAAGGAGCCAGTGACGAGCGTGCCTGAGCGCGTTCCCGTTCTCTTGATACACGCCGACGCGGAAGTCCGGCGCTGGGTCGCTCAGGCCTTGCCGGACACGGAGTTCACCGTCACAGCACGAAGCGAGCCGGCTGCGGCGCGCGCGGCGCCGGGCGAGCAAGGACCGCGCGTGATCCTCCTGGATGCGAGCGCGGCGCTGGCGGACCGGCAGCTCTCCCAGGCGCTGCGCGAGGGCCACCCGGTGGCCGTACAGATCGCGTTGGCGACGCCGGTCGCAAACGCGGCCGTGAGCCAGCTCCTCGACGACGGCCTGGACGACGTCCTGGTGCTGCCGCTGGACGGCGGGGTCCTGCGCGCCAAAGTGCGCGCTGCGCTGCGATTGCTCAGCGTCGGCCTGGCGGCGCGCGAGGCGCGTGGTGAGTTTGGCCCGGAGGGGCCGCTGACGCTGATCAAACACTGCGAAGATCACCGCCTCAGCGGGCGACTGACAGTGGAAAGCGGCGCGCAACGCTGCTGGGCCGACTTCTTTGGCGGCGAGCTTCTGAGCACAGGCTCGGACGCAGTCTCAGACGATGGCGACGATCTGGCCGCACTGATGTCGCTGCGCGCCGGCTCCTACGTCTTCGCGCAGACGGCCGTCGAACCGCTGGCACCCACGCCACCGACCGACCGGCCACTGCCAGCAGGCCAGCCAGGAACCGTCGAGGTATTCTCGCCGCCAGAGTCGATCGGCACGACCGTCCGCGGCACACCAGAGCAGCCCGGTTACGAAGTGCGCACGAGCGGCGACAATCGGCCTGTCTTCAAGATCACCACAGCCGTTGTGCAGGACGGCCGCTTGTTGCGCGAGACAGAGACCGCCTGGCCACACCCCATCGAGAACGAGGCCGACCTGGCGCAGGCGCGGGTCCAGATGGGTCAGCAACACGAACGGGTCACGGCCAAGCTGCGCGAAGTCTCCGAACCGCTGCCGAGCACAACATCAGCCATGACCAGTGGCGTCGACGGTACGCTCTTGAGCTGGGCACTGCACTTTGTCGTCGAGCAGGCTTGGGCAGACCTGGGCACGACTGTCACCGCCAACTTGCTCGGCCGCACCCAGAGCGCGCTCGGACGCAAGTGGCCGCATCTGGCCCACTTCCGCATCGGAGACAAGGCGCAGGTCACGTTCGATCTCAGTCACGGCGCCACTCTCGCATCCGATGCCGTCGAGGCCGTGGCGAGCTGGCTGGCGGCGTTCCTCTATCTGGCGCGGCGGGTCGCCCCCGAGATCGCCAGGATCGATGTCCACGAGAGCACGCTGCTGATGGCAACGGCCCTGGAGCACGTTGGCTTCTACGAGGCGTTCGGCGCCGCTGCAGCGCGCTGCGAACGAGATGGCGTCCAGTTGACCGGCCTGCCCATCGAACACGGGCCGGAGCGGGCGCGACTCGACTACGCCCGCGCGGCCGGCGGCAGTGAGCAGGCCAACCGCTCGAACAGATCCCGATAGCGCGCGCTCACTGCGGCCAGCGCGAAGCGTGCGAGCGCCAGCTCGCGGGCCGCACGGCCGAACCGCTCGCGTAGCAGAGCATCAGCGAGCAGCGTGCGCAGGGCCAAGGTGACGCCGTCGACGTCGCCCGGCTCTACCAGCAGCCCGGTCTGGCCGTCAACGACAACGTCGGGGATGCCGCCCGTGCGCGACGCGACCGCAGGCAGGCCGGCCGCGGCCGCCTCGATGGGCGAGTGTGGCAGACCCTCGTAGAGCGACGGGAAGGCGAAGAGGTCGCAGGCGCGCAGGTACTCGTCGACGTTGTCGACGCGGCCGGTGAAGGTCACACGCTGCGCTAGCCCGCGCTGCTCGACCTCCTCGCGCAGGGCGTGTTCGACCGAAAGCACCTGGCCCGCACCGGTGCCAAGAATCACGAGGTGCGCGTCGCGCTGGTCGCCAGCCAGCCGCGCGAATGCTTCGATCAAGATCTCCAGGCCCTTGCCCTTGAGCAGGCGGCCCGTGAACACCGCCAGCACGCCGTCCAATGGCAAGCCTAGCCGGGCGCGCAACTCCCGGGCCTCACCCGGCGCAGCCGGTCGAAACCGCACCGTGTCAGCGGCGTGCTGGATGCACACGACGCGTTCGCGCTTGAGGCCGGCGGCGAGACACTCGTCTTCGATCAGCCGCGAGATGGCGACAAACACGGCGGCACGGCGAAAGAAGGCATTGCGCGCGGCCATCAACGGGCGCAGCAGCCACAACACGAGCCGGTTGTTGAGCGGGGTCCCCCACACGTAGATCTCTCCGGTCAGCTCGCCACTCATGTCGGCCTGCAACGCCACGGGCTTACCGAGAGTCATCGCTGCCAGCAGTACCGGCAGACCCAGCACGCGCGTGCCGCAGACGTTGACGACGTCGTAGCTCGCGCGCTCGCGCCACAGGGTCGCGAGCACGTTCGGCACCATCGCGTACTTGCCGAGGCGGCCTGGGCCGCTCGGCCCCACGCGCAGGACGCGCACTCCTTTGAGCGTCTCCTTCTTGGGCCAAGCGCGATCGCTGCGTCGCGTCAGTACCGTGGCCGCTAGTCCTGACGCAACCAAAGCGGCAGAGAGATCCTGCACGTGCCGCTCCCCGCCACCGAGGACGGGATAGAACGACTCGGCGACGAAGAGCACGTGTGTCATGGCCCGCCGAGTATACGCAAGTCAACAGGGCCGGGCCAGAGAGTCACCGGTCAATGCCCGCCAGGAGCGGCGGCCTCGACAGCGACGCGCTAAGGCCGGCGGGCGCCTCTAGTCGCAGTCGCAGCGCGCTTGTCGGCCACCTTGCTTGGCGCCGCATCGGTGCTCTGATAGTAGGTGGAGAGATCGAGGTCGAAGCGCGCCTGTCCGGGCTCCTTGTCATCCTGCAAGACCACCCGGTCAATGATGACAAACCGCGACGCGCGCTCGATCTGCCGCAGCAGCAGGCCGGCCTGAGCGCGTGGACCACTCAGAGGAAGATGAATGGCGTAGCGCAGTAGCGGTGCGCCGGCCACGGGCTGCTGCGTGTAGCCGCGCTGGTCAACGCCGAGGCCACTGGCGCGCAGCGCGCTCTCGACGACATCGAGATCGGCTGCCAGCGCCTCGGACATCGGCCGGATCGTCTCGGAGAAGAAGCGCTTGGAGTCGCGGACGTTGGCGTCAATGGCCTGCGCTCGTTTTCGCAGCCGGTCGGCCTCGGCGCGCTCGTTCACGAGGACCTGACGCAAGGTGGCTACTTGGTCCTCGGCCCGTCGGGAGCGATTGAGCCGTGGCAGGGTGAAGGCCGCGAACACCAGCGCATTCGCGGCCAGCAATGCCAGCGCTGCGACCGAGGCCAACTGCCAGAGCGGGCGCGATGTCTCCTGCCGGTTCATCGGGCCGGCTCCGGGCTGTGCGTTGCGACGGGGACTGGCTTCTCGCGTTCGACGGCCGGTCGATAGCGCACGTGCAAGACGATCGTCTGCCCTTTGTCGGCCTTGGATATGCTCTCTGGCACCGCATCCTCGAAGTCAGGCTGCTGCTCGAGCTGACGCACGAGGTCGAGTAGTGGCTTGGTGCCGCCCGTGGTGCTCGTCGCCGAGAGACGCACCACAGCGCCGTCAGACTGCATCACCGGCTCGATGGCCGTCAGCGTCACTCCCTGCGGAACGATCTGCCCCAGGCGCACGAAGACCTGCGTCCAGCGGAACACACGCCTGTCGACCAGATCGCGTACGACGTTCCAGCGAGCGAGGTCGGTCTTCTCCGGCCGCAGGTTACGCAGTTGCTCACGTTCCGCGCGGAGGCGGCCCGCCTCGGCCTCGAGTGCAAGGGCTTCGGCCTCTGTCTGTTGCAGGTGCGAGGGCAAGACGCGAGCCAAGGTCGCGCCATGAGCGACCGTCAAGGCCGCGACCGCGAGCGCCAGGAGGCTAACCAGCAGGGTCGGCAGCCTCTGATTGCGGAATGGCCGAGTCGCGAGGTTCAGAGGCTTCAGGGTGGCGCTCATGGATTGTACGGCTGCGGCAAGCGCATGGGACGCGGACCTTGTGGCGTGGGCGCGGCGGACGGCGGCGCAGCCGGCGGGGGCGGCGGCGCAGCCGGCTCGTCGTCCGGCATGCCCGGCATGTTCACGTCCGGCGGCTCGGGGACGTTGGCGTCATCGTTCGCGTCAGGTGGAGGCATGCCCATGCGGGGAAATCTGGGTGCCCCGGGCGAGGGCGTCAAACGCGACGCCGCCGTCGTCGCGTCGCTCGGCGGCTTGGTCGCAGTCAGCAGGAGCGACTCGACGGTCGCGCCTGAGGCATCCATCGTGATGGCGTAGTTCAGACCCTGACCATCCAGCACGCTCAGGACCGCTTCGACGGGTGTGCGGCCCTTGAACTCCAGCGCCGGCAAGTACGGGTCAGGCACGCCGTCTTCGCGAGTGAGCTTGAAACCCAGCGCGCTCGACAGGCGCGCCAGCACCTCGGATAGAGCGGCGCCAGGCAGCTTCAGATCAACGCGGCCGGCGTTCACACGTACCTCGACGTTAGCTGCGGCACCCGGCAGGGCCGTCAGGATCAGCGCTAGAACCAGCCACCCCGCACGCACTTGAGCAGTGTAGCACTCCGGCCGGCTGGCGTTCCGCGGGTCATTCGAAGGCATAGAACGGATGCGTGCGGTCGGCCGCCGGATGGGCGCTGACCGAGACCCCAAAGGCCTCGGCGCAAGCGGGGTCGGCCAGCACTTGATCCGGCGCAGCATCGGCCGCGATGCGCCCGTGGACCAGCAGGACGATGCGTTCGGCCCAGTCGACGGCGCGCTGCAGGTCGTGGATCACGGCCAGTACTGCCACGCCGCGGCTGCGGATCGCATCCAGGACCCGGAAGAGCCGCAGTTGATGGCCGATGTCGAGGTGCGCCGCTGGCTCGTCCAACAGCAGCACACGCGGCTGCTGCGCCAGCCCACGCGCCAACGCGGCGAGCTGCCGTTCGCCGGCCGACAGCCGGCCGATCTGCCGGTCAGCGAGCGCAGCGATGCCCGTCTCCTCGAGCGCCTGCGCCACGGCCGCGTCGTCGTCCGCGCCCATGCGCCGGAAGGGTCCACGGTGCGGGTAGCGGCCCAGCACCACGCGCTCGCGCACCGTGAGCAGAGTCGGGCCCTCCTCTTCGGAGGTCACCAGCGCGACCGTACGGGCTAGGGCATCGCGCGCCCAGCCCGCCAGGCACCGCCCCTGCAGCCGCACTGCGCCATGCGCGACCGGCAGGAGCCCGGCCAGCGCGCGCACGAGAGTGGACTTGCCGGCGGCGTTGGGTCCTACCAGCGCCAAAGCCTCACCGGCGTGCAGCGCGAAGCTGACGTCCGCCAGGACGCAGACCCGGCCGCGATAGACGCGAAGCTCGTCGGCCTCGAGTACGATGCTCATTCGCGCTCCCTGGCCCCGCGCAGTGCGAGCAGAAAGTAGGGCGCGCCGACGACGCTGGTCAGCGAGCCGAGCGGCAGCTCGATGCGCAAATCGAGGGTGCGCGCGCCGAGGTCGGCCAGAACGACGAGCAGCGCGCCGGCCAGGAAGGTGGCGGGCAGCAGGTGACGGCCGCGCGGACCGACGAGCGGCCGCAGGGCGTGTGCTGCGATCAGACCGACGAACGGCACCGAACCGGCCGCGGCCGTTGCAGCGCCGGCGATTGCCGCGGCCGCGGCCAGGATGCCGAGGCGCGCCACCGTCACCGGCAGGCCGAGCGCCTGAGCCTCGGTCTCGCCCAGGGCCAGCACGTCGAGCACGCGCGACAGAGCCATCAGCGTGAGCACGCCGAGCACGATCAGCACGGCGGCGCTCTCAACGTGCGCCCAACCGCGGCCTTCGAGGCCGCCGGCCAACCAAAAGAGCACGGCCTTGACGCGGAACTCGTCCGACGCCACGAGCAAGATCGACGTTCCGGCGCTCGCCAGGGCTGAGACAGCCAGGCCCGTGAGCAGCAGCCCGGAGAGCGTGGTGCGCCCAGCGAGGCGCGAAAGACCGTAGACCGCGAGGGTCGCAACCATCGCCCCGACGAACGCGCTCAGCGGTAACGCGAGGAACACGCGCGCGGCCCACCCGAGGTGCACCGCCAGCACGGCACCCAGCGCCGCGCCTGGGCCCACGCCGAGCAACCCGGAATCGGCCATCGGATTACGGAACACAGACTGCAGCGCCGCACCGACCACCGCGAGCCCTCCGCCGACGAGCGCGGCCAGGATCACGCGCGGAAGGCGCACGTTCCAGAGAATCGTCTGGCCAACGTCGCCGAGCCCCCCGTCCGGCGCGCCGAGCCCTGCGGCGCCGGCCAGCGCACGCAGCACGCCAGCCGCAGGCAGGGGGACAGTGCCGACCGCGCAAGCGATCAGTAGCGCCGCGGGCAGCGCGATGAGCAGCGCCGCGATCGTCCACGCGCGGCAGCGCGGCTCGTTCATAGAGCCTTCCTGCCCGTACCGCTAGCAGACGTCGTTACGGTCGTCATCGCGGCCGCGCACCCAGCATGCGATCGGGATGGAGCGCTGCCGCGAGGGCCCAGCAGGAGTCTGAGACGTGCTGACTCAGGGTGGCGAGCAGGTGCGGCGAAAGGTCGACGAGTCGTCCCTCCTGGACCGCGGCCAGTTTGGAGAGTAGCGGATGCTCCCGAATGAGGCGCAGGTCGTCTTTCAGCCCCAGCAGGATCACGTCCGGCCGCGCCATGAACGCGCGCTCGGCACTGAGCGGCTGAATACCCGTGAGTCCGATCTCCCGTCCCACGTTGACCGCCCCGCCGCACTCGATCACCGCGCCGATGGCCGTGTCGCCGCCAGCGGTAAACGGGTTCGACCAGTAGAGCACACGCGGTCTCGCCGCCCCGGCCAGTCGCCGACTCAGCTCCGCCATGCGCGCATCGAAGCCCGCGACCAGGGTGTGGGCACGCGCCGGCTCAGAGACGGCGTCGCCAAGATCGAGGATGGCTCGGCGGATCCCCGCGAGCGAGTGCAGGCCGCCCATACGGTGCGCGTGCAATCCCGAGCTCTCGAGTGCGCGCATGAAGTCGGCGTCGGTGTACTCGGAGACAATGACGAGGTCTGGGGAGAGCGCGATGAGCCGCTCGATGTTGGCCTTGGAGAAGCGCGCGATCTGCGGCGGGAAGCGGCCGACTACGTTGGACATCTCCGGGTTGTCGGCAGCAGCAGTCACCGCCACGAGGCGCGTGACCGGCACGAGCTCGGCCAGGATCTCGTCCGCGGCAAGGTTCAAAGAGGCAATGCGCTGCGGTCGAGCAGCCACCGCAGCAGTCCGGCCCGTCAGCAGCAGAAGCGCCGTAGCGAGGACACGCACAGTGTTCGTCATGAGGCCGCCTCAGCGAGCAGGTCGGCAAAGACAAATCCATCCCGTGTGACGGTCTCGCCAAGACGCACTGGGACTCCGCGCGCAAACATGGGGCCATCCCAGGCAAAGGTGTGGAACTCGCCGTTCTCGCCGCAAGGATCAGCCGTCGCGGGCAAGTCGGCGAGCAGCGCAGCATCGAAGGAGCGGCCGGCCAGGTCCGCAGGGACGACGCGCGGATCGACGCAGGTGAGCGTGGCGTGCAGGCCGGAGGCGATCATTTCGCGGGCCAGCGCCGCGGTGGGCTGGGCCCAGAGTGGGAAGAGCGGCGCGATGCCACTACCGGCGAGCTGCTCCTCACGATAGCGACGCACGTCCTCGAGATAGAGATCGCCGAATGCCACGCCCGTGACACCTTGCGCACGCGCGTCAGCCATCGCGCGTCCCATGGCCTCGCTGTAGGCCTCGTTCGAGCACGGCCACGCAATCTCGACCACCGTGAGCGGGAGTCCCACGGCGGCCGCCTGCGCTTCCAGCAACACGCGCCGAACGGCGTGCATCGCGACGCGCTCGTGCCGCGAGTTGACGGTCGTGAGCAGACCCACCACGTCGACGTCGGACGAGCGCCTGAGCGTGTGGAGTGCCCAGGCGCTGTCCTTGCCGCTACTCCAGGCGACGAGGGCGCGGGTGCGACTCACCGCGACCTCATGGCCGCACCGCGCGGATGCTCCGCAGGCGCAGGCCGGCGCGCACAGATCGCCCGAGCGCGGGATAGCCGAGCACTTCCATGTACCGCCGATCGAGCAGGTTCTCGCAGGCGACGAACACCTCGAGCCCGCGCGCCACACGCGTGCGCAAGCGCGCGTCCAGCCGCGCGTACCCGGCATTCCGATCGAGCCCCATACCAAGAAAATCGCTGTCCGCGCGGCGGCCGACGAGGAACATCGTGGCACTGGCCGAGAGACGGCCGACCTCGCCCTCTGCCCTGAACGACGCCTGGTGCTTGGGCCGGCGCAGCAGCGGCCGGCCGACGGCGTAGATTGGAGTGGTCTGGTCGGCGCTGACGACGACCCTGCCGTCGAGATAGGTGTAGTCGGCCGACATGCGCAAGCCGTGCAGCGGCGCGGCCTCGAGTGACAGCTCGGCGCCTCGCGCGCGCGTCTTGCCGAGGTTCTCGTAGGTGCCGAGGAAAGGATCGTAGCTTTCGATGAAGTAGGCGATCTGGTCCAAATACGTGTGATGGAAGAGCGTCGCCTCGGCGCGCACGCGGCCGCTGGCCAGACGCTGCTCGATACCGCAGTCGAACGTGCGGCTGCGCTCCGGCTTCAGCGCCGGATTGCCCTTGGTGAACAGCGACACACCATAGGATTCGAGCAGTCTCGGTTCCTTGATGCCCGCGCCTGCGCTGGCGCGCAGCGTCGTCGCGTCTGCGCCGGAGCGGAGGCGTAGCGCCAGCGCTGCACGCGGGACAGCGGCCCAGCCGTAGCTGTCGTTGCGCTCCAGGCGTCCTCCGAGCGTGAGAAAGGCGCGCTCACCGACGACGAGACGGTCCTGCACGTACGCGCCCGCGTTGAAACGCTCGGGCGCGAGCAGCGCTGCGCTGCGTTCGCCAAGGGAGCCGGCCTCGCGCTCGAGATCGACACCTGCCGTGAGCAGATGGCGGCGGGCGACTTGGGCCTCGGCCTGGTAGCCGGCGGTCAGACGCCACGTATCGTTCTGGAAGCCCGCGGCATCAGGCCAGTCGCCTCCAGCAGATCCAGTGTGATCGCCCCAACGCGGCGTGTAGGGTCCGGAGTCTTGGGGATTCAAGGAGAGTTGGTGCGTCGAGCTGACGCCCAGGCGCCACTCGTGGCTCACGTGCTCGTTCGTGGCGCGCAGCAGAGCCATCGCCATCAGGTCGCCTTGCTGGTAGCGCGCGTCCAGATCAGGCCGGTAGAACTCAGTCTGCCCGGGCGTGCCGCCTTCGCTCGTGTCGCCCCGGAGTACGAGGCGCAACTCTGACCGTGCTCCCAGCGCGCGCCTCAGGCTGAGCGCGCCGGCCGTCTCCGTGAAGCGGCTGTTCGGCTCTTGGTTGTCGGTCGCCTGGCGCAGCACTCCGGCGTTCCACTCCCAACCGTGTGCGCGACCCGACGTTCCGCCGGTCACATTCCACGTCCCGAACGAACCACCCTCGAGCGAGCCGTGGAAGTCGGGCGCTGTGGCACCGTCGGCCCGCCGCGTGAGGAACTGCACGACGCCGCCCAGGGCATCTGAGGCGTAGAGGCTGCTGGCCGCGCCGCGCACGATCTCCACGCGGTCGAGCTCCAGCGGCAGCAACGTGCCGTAGTTGATGTCGCCGCCAGGCTGGTTGATAGGAATACCATCCACGAGGACGCGCGTGAAGCGCGGCTCGCCGCCGCGCACAAAGGCAGAGGCCTGGAGACCGACGCCACCTGAGCGCGCGATGGCAACGCCCGGCGTCTCGCGCAGCAGGTCGAGCGCGGTCACCGGCTGGATGGCCTCGATGCGCTCGCGGTCGAGGACCGTGACCGCCGTGCCCAGGGTCGATAGCGCCGCATCGCCGCGCGTCGCCGAAACCGCGACCTGCTCGTGCAATGTGGCCGGCGCGAGCACAGGCGCCATCTGGGCTTCCTGACCGGCGGTCACCTCGAATTCCGTGTGCGCCAGCGTAAAGCCAGGCAACGTCGCAGAGAGTGCGTAACGACCCACCGGCAGATCGCTCGCCCGGAAGCGTCCTTCCGGGCCGGTGACGAGCGCCCGCGTCTCGCCAGCGCCCGAAAGCTTGAGAACGACCTGCGGCAGCCCAGCGCCTGACGGGGCGCGCAGCACGCCCGAGAGAGAGCCGCGCTCCTGCTCGGCAGCACACGGCTGACACAGAGCGACAAGGGCGAGCGACAGACCGACGGAAGCGACAAAACGAAGACGGCGCATGGAGTCTCCTTTGTGCAAGGAGGCCCAGCGCGATGAGGTGGCAGGGATGAGTGATGCTGTTTCTAGGACTCTGACCAGTTCCATCATCCTCGAGCTCCTTCTCGCGAGAAGCCTCAGGACTACGGTCAGGGCAGGTTTCCTGGCTCCCGGGTCATCGCCGTCGCCTCCGACCTTCCCCGGAGCTCCTTTGAGCTCCGAGTGGTGGCGTCCTCTTACTGACGCTAGCGGAGGCGGGCTCGCCGGCTACAGTGGCGGGACCGCGCAGGCTTTGAACCTGCTTCCCTCTTGGCCCCTCACCATGAGGGGCACCCCAACTAAGCGTGAAGTCTGAGGCGTCGCGCTGCGTCTGTCAACCGGCACGGAGCCAGACGCGCCTTAGGCGCACTGCGAGGCGACGTGGGCAGCGGATGGCGAGGCCAGGGCCTGGCAAAGGGCCTCGACGAGCGCTGCCAGGCCGCAGGGCTTGCGCACGAGGGCAGAGACGCCGAGTGCGTCCTGCTCAGCCTCCGTGAGCATTAGATCGCCGCTGAACAGCACCGCAGGGAGGGTCTCTTGCTCGGTGCGCAGTCTGCGCAGAACGGCTCGCCCGGACAACTCGGGCATCTCCTCGTCGAGAAGTAGCACGTCGAACGGGCCTTGCTCTCGAAAGAGGCCGAGGGCTTCGCTGCCGTCCGCTGCGGCAACGACATCGAAGCCCGCGGCCCTAAGACCCGTGAGGAGGAAACGGCGAAGGAGGTCATCGTCGTCCGCCACGAGGATGCGAGGACTCGGCGCCTCGGTGGTGAAGCACGAGGGCCGCACGCGGCGCCCGACACTGTTCCGTTGTGACCGATCGCTCGGTCTGGCCGCGCCCGCCACCCCCGGACTGTATTCCACGGGTGAGCCCTCCTCTTCGTTTCGTACGCTCCGATTCTCGTCACCTCCCGGCCATTTGTCAATAGAAAAATGCAATTCTGATGGCCGGTTACAGGCAGAATCTCAAGCGACACATTATATGGGCCTGGGATGCCAAGCCCGACCCTCATACAATTGAGGTGTTTGCGGGGCGACCCGAGACTGACGCGGCGCCCACGCGGGGAGCAGCACGAGATGCCGCCCGATCCGCCGTTGCCCGAGGAGACCCTCGACCCACCTGATTGGAACGATCTCAAGAGGTTGGGCCACCGGATGGTGGACGAGATGATGGACTACCTGGCCTCAGTGCGAGAACGGCCGGTCTGGCGACCGGTCCCGCCAGAAGTGCGCCAACGCCTGCGAGCGGCGCTGCCTGAGGCACCCGAGGGCCTGGCAGCAGCCTACGCGGATTTCGCGGCGAACGTGCTCCCGTATCCCACCGGCAACATTCACCCGCGCTTCTGGGGCTGGGTGAAGGGCACCGGCTCTGCCGAGGGCATGCTCGCCGAGATGCTGGCAGCCGGAATGAACTGCAACGTCTCCGGGTTCGACGACGCGGCGACGCTGGTCGAGCGCCAGGTGCTGGACTGGTGCAAGCAGATGCTCGGTTTCCCTGTCACCGCTAGCGGGGTGCTGGTGAGCGGCGGATCGATGGCCAACCTGATCGGCCTGGCCGTTGCACGTCAGGCCAAGGCCGGGTTCGACGTGCGGGCCGAAGGACTGACCGGGGCGCGCCAGCGACTGGTGCTGTACGCGTCGCGCGAGACACACGTCTCCGTGCAGAAGGCCGTCGAGCTGCTGGGTCTCGGCCGCTCGGCCCTGCGGCTGATCGACGTCGACGAGCGCTTCGAGATCGATCTCACGGCCCTCGCCGTTGCCATCGCTGCCGATCGCGCCGCCGGCTTGCGGCCGTTCTGCGTCGTGGGGCACGTGGGCACGGTCAACACAGGCGCGATCGACGATCTGGATGGGCTCGCCACCCTGTGTGCTAGCGAGGGACTTTGGCTGCACCTCGATGGCGCCTTCGGGGTCTGGGCCGCGCTCGCCAGCGATTGCCCGCCGCGAGTCGCCGGCCTGGCGCGGGCCGACTCGCTGGCCTTCGACCTGCACAAATGGCTCTTCGTCCCGTACGAGGTGGGTTGCACGCTGGTGCGGTCCGAGGAAATGCACACGTCGACTTTCGCGGCTTCGGCGGCCTACCTCGACGCCAACGCCCGCGGAGCGGCGGCCGGGGAGACACACTTCGCCGACTACGGTCCGCAGCTCTCGCGCGGTTTCCGTGCGCTCAAGGTCTGGATGACGCTCAAGGCGTTCGGCCGCCGGAAGCTGGCGCGCCTGGTCGAGCAGAATCTCGCCCAAGCGGCGCATCTGGCGCAGCGCGTGGACGCACATCCCGACCTGGAGCGACTCGCGCCGGTCCCGCTCAACGTCGTCTGCTTGCGTTTCGTCAAAGGCACGCTGGCGCGCGATGCGCTGAACGCGCTCAATCGCGAGATCGTCTATCGCCTGCACGAAGAGGGCATCGCGGTCCCGTCGCTTACGACCCTCAATGGACATGTCGCCCTGCGCGTTGCGATCACCAACCACCGCACGCGTCGCGAGGACCTGGACGCACTGATAGACGCCGTTGTCCGGCTCGGCCGCGCCCTGGCGGTTAGATGATGGACTACGGCGCGCCGTCGCTAGGCCTGCATCACGTCGCGCTACGCGTGGCAGACTGTGAGACGTCGCGCTCGTTCTATGCCGGGCTCCTCGGGCTCGCGGAGACACGTCGCAGCCAGGGGCCAAACGGACTCGCTTCGGTCTGGCTCCAGACCGGCGGGGTGATCTTGATGCTCGAACAGCGCCTGCGTGGCAGTGGCGCCGAAGCAGGATCCGGACACCTGCTGTCCTTCGCCGTGGACGACCTGACGAAATGGGAAGAGCGACTGGCCGCGACCGGCATCGCAATCGAGGACCGTACGGCGCACACGCTCTACCTTCGCGATCCCGACGGTCACCGCGTGGGTCTGACGACATACGGCTACACGCGTTGACCGCTCCGGCTGGCGCCGCTCTTGCATTAGCTCATGCGCCAGCGGAGTCGCGCGAGTGAGCCATGCGAACACGGCTTGTTAACACAGCCAGTTAGGAGCGGCCTTGCAGCAGTTG
>Ga0302323_100002720_pt1 | contig 14401 bp, 14 predicted proteins | sample Fen_T0_3_FD_201950 | JGI IMG/M metagenome (GOLD analysis project Ga0302323, IMG submission 201950) | Peat permafrost microbial communities from Stordalen Mire near Abisko, Sweden - Fen_T0_3 | ecosystem: Environmental > Terrestrial > Soil > Wetlands > Permafrost | place: Sweden: Abisko... | reverse complement strand
CAAATAGGATAACAGACAACAAAAGCCCCTGTTCCATGGGTATTGCGTTCATGTGTTTCCCCTGTTTTTTGTAACCTTGACTAACGGCTTGCCAAGATGATAAGCGCCAACTAGCCCGGCCAGCAGCAACATCGACGCGAGTTCCACAGCCAAGAGGTAAGGCCCGTACAAGGCGATCCCTACTTGTTGCGAGTTTATAGTATGACCGGTTTCGGCGTTACCTCCCAGTACGACGATTACCATCAATTCTGCGAAAAGGATCAACGCCAACAGAGACGGTCCAAGCCAGATATTCGGCTGTAACCAGGCACGTTCCTGTTCGATAGTCTTTTGCCCCTGGTTGAGCATCATGATGACGAAAACAAAAAGCACCATGATAGCCCCGGCATAAATAATCACTTCCAGCACAGCGGCGAAATGTGCGCCTAACAAGAAAAATATGATCCCGGCTGCCAGCAGGGATAATATGAGGTACAGAAGACCGTGAACAGCATTGAGCCGGGTAATCATCATTACCGTAGCGAAAATGGCGACGGCAGAGCTGATATAAAATAAAGTCAAAACCATAATGAAATCTCCATCAGGGCAATAAGGTTTTTACGTCAACAGGCGGTAATTCGTTTTCAGCCTGTCCCTTGTCTTTTCCTCCAATCGTCATGCCTGCGACTCGGTAAAAGTTGTAATCGTGATATTTTCCGGTTCCATCTATCAACAGGTGCTGCTTTTCATAAACCATGTTTTGCCGGTCATATTCGCACATCTCAAAATCCGGAGTCAGTTGTATGGCGTGCGTTGGACAGGCTTCCTCGCAAAATCCGCACATGATGCAGCGCGAAAAATTAATCCGGAAGAAATCGGGATACCATCGGCCGTTCTCATCTTCGGCTTTTTGTAAAGCGATACAGTCGACAGGACAGGCTACGGCACAGAGGTTGCAAGCCACGCAACGCTCTTCGCCGTCAGGGTCGCGGGTCAAAACGATACGGCCACGATAACGTGGGAATAATGCCGGTTTCTGCTCCGGATATTGCACTGTATCCGGTTTGACGAAGGTATGTTTTAAAACTTCCCATAATGACCGCAGTTGACTTAACATGGCTTTACCCTTTTCCGATTCGTTAACTGTGCATAGACAGCAGGACTGCGCCAGTTACCAACAGGTTTAGCAACCCAGCTGGCAATAATACTTTCCAGCCAAAGCTCATCAACTGGTCGTAGCGTGGACGCGGAAGAGCGCCCCGTATCAGGATGAAAAACAAAATACATATTGCGGTTTTCAGACAAAACCAGACTAAAGGCGGTAACCAGGGGCCAAGCCAGCCACCAAAAAAAAGCGTGACGATGATCGCTGAGCTAAGGGTAATGGCTAGATACTCGCCAACGAAGAACATGCCGAATTTCATGCCCGAATATTCGGTATGAAAACCACCCACCAGCTCTTGTTCGGCTTCAGGCATATCAAGGGGAGTTCGTCGGCTTTCGGCGATAATGGCGATAAGAAAAATGAGAAACCCAAAAAACTGCGGGACAATAAACCAGCCGTCCCTCTGGGCTTCAACTATTTCCCGCAAATTAAAGGTACCGGACATCATGACCACACCCATGATGGAAATGCCCATGAACACTTCATAGCTGACCGTTTGCGCCGCAGCACGGAGCCCGCCCAGCAACGAATATTTATTGTTGGAAGCATAACCTGCCAGCACAACACTATAGACCGATAAGGAAGATATCGCCAGAAAGTAAAGCAGTCCGAAATTGAAATCGATGATGCCAACACCCGGCGCAAATGGGATGACAGCAAAACCGGTGAGCATGGTAATAAAAACTATCGTTGGCGCCAGTACAAACACCAGCTTGTCTGAAAACGGCGGTATCCAGTCTTCCTTAAAAAACATCTTAATCATATCGGCAGCCACCTGCATTAATCCAAAAGGCCCAACCCGATTAGGCCCTAAGCGATCCTGCCAGACTGCCAAGAGCCGACGCTCCACCCAAACCAGCATAGCCGCTATGATGATCACGGAAACTAAAATGCCAAAGATGTCCGTTGCTTCCCCCAAACCCTGATTCATGGCGGGCTCTCCCTAATTAATTTCTTCAATTTGACCTGGGAACAGGATTGCATAGGCTGGAATTCAGGTCGTCCAGCTGTTACGCCGAGCAAGCCTTGAGGCATGGTTTTTTCTATCTGTACAGTAACTTCTAGGATAGCTGTCCCTGCCGGATCGGCAATTTCAATCGGGTCGCCGGAAACCACCTGCAATTTTTCAGCATCCAGCGGGTTCAACCGTACTGAAAAGTGTGGCAATCGTTCAGCCACCGGCGTTGATTGTAGGCTCAATTCCTCTGTGCCAAAAATATACGGCAGGGTGATGATTCGCCAAAATTTCGGATCGGGCTTGAAAGCAGCCGGAATATTGTTAAACCAAGGCAGTGTACCGGATGCTTCAAACAAGCGTTTACCACAATCCCCTCCCCGTAAATGACCGCCAATCTCCTCCTGGAATTTATTGATCGCCTGATTAGAGTTCCATCCAGGCATCCAAATAACCGGTAACAAGGATGGTTGGACTTGTGCAGTGTCGCCTTCCATGGAAAAAGTGAATGGCGTTTCCATATCAGTTGGTTGGGCAGCTTCACTGACTTTAATGTCGGCATGCATTGCAGTCCGTCCGCTGTAACGGTGTGGCTGCCTTGGAATTTTGCTGCCTTCGACCGTGTAATCTGCGCGAGGTGCAGCTTGAAGTATGGCGGAAAGCCCTAAAATTGATTCGGCGCAAGCCGCCGTAATGGCATCGTGATGCAGGCTTTGCCCATTTTCCATTACACTGGCCAGCCACTGCCAACTGCCGAGTACGGGCTCGGTGGCAGGATAAACCGGAAAATAACGCTGGGCGCGGCCTTCATTATTTACCAAGGTGCCTTCGGACTCGGCAAAGGTCGCAGCAGAGAGCAACAGCGCGGCCTTTTCGGTCGTTTTATTTTCCAAACTGTCGATGACTACCACCTGACTTGCCGTTTGCAAAAACAAGTCCACATCCCGGTTCGATGCCCGGCGGTAAAGATCATTCTCAAGAATAATCGCGCTATCTGCAGAACCGTTGCTGACTCTCTCGAAGGCCTTTTGCAAAGGTTTCCCGCCCATGATCGCCACACCTAAGCTGTTACACTCCGGAACGGTAAATGTCAGGTGACTACCTTTTGACGGCAGCGCCTTAGCAACGTTGTAGGCTGCCTGAATGACGACTAGGCTCGCACAAGTGGTTCCCGATACTATTAATGGCCGATTCGCCTGTTTCAGGCCATTGGCGATAGTGGTAACCAGCGCTTGTTCCGTTTCGCTTAATGACTCGGGGACTGGTGCCGAACCATCAAGGCAATGGGCAATTGCAAAGCCCAAGCGTGCTATATCTTCCGGGCTACCCCTATACGTTTCTGCTGCTGTATCATCAAGGCGAGTGGCGCAAATGCTGGCGATAAACAATGGGCTTCGCACATGGCCAGGCAACTGACGGATAGCGGCATCCTGCCACTTCGGGATGTGCATGGTTTCTGCTAATTCGAATGATGCATTACGCACGGCCTGCCGCAAAGAAAGCGCCAGCCTGGGAGCGCTGTGGGTCACATCTTCACCAAGGATTAATATGGCATCGGCTTGTTCGACTTCCCTTAGTGAAGGGGAATGGATACCGCCATCACGCATAATTTTAATGATGGCGCTAAGTAAGGTGTGTTCGGTGTTCTCCAAACCGAGGAAATAGTTTTCCTCTCCCACCAGCGAGCGTAAAGCAAAATTGGCTTCCAGCGAGGCGCGTGGCGAGCCAATGCCAATGACTCCTTTAGCCGATTTCAATAGATCGTGGAACTGCATTTTCGCTGCTGCGGCCGATGCCATAGCTTGAAAATTCAAACGAGGAACCCTAATACGCTTCAAGCTATTGACGAAACCGTAACCGAATCGGCCTCGGTCACAAAGAAAATAGCCATTAACCTCACCGTTATAGCGGTTAGCAACCCGTCTTAGTTCCCCATATCGTTCGCCCGGGGCAATATTACAACCCAAGCTGCAATGCACACAAATCGAAGGCGCAGTTTGTAAATCCCACTTCCGGGCGTAATGGGTGCTAAAGGTTTTGTCGGTAAAAACGCCGGTAGGACAGACTTCCACAAGATTGCCGCTGAATTCGCTTTCCAATGCACCGTCTTCAAAACGTCCGAAATAAACGTTGTTGTGGGCACCGAATACCTGAAGATCCTTACCGCCTGCATATTCGTCGTAAAATCGTACGCATCGGTAGCAGGCAATGCAACGGTTCATTTCATGATTGATAAAAGAGCCTAGATTCTGGTTTTGATGGGTGCGCTTTTTGCCGCGAAAACGGCGAACGATATGGCCTGTCATGACGGTCATATCTTGTAAATGGCATTCACCGCCTTCTTCGCATACCGGGCAATCGTGGGGATGGTTGGTCATCAGCAGTTCAATATTGTCACTGCGGAACTGGTGAGCCTGTTCGGCGGCCAGAGAAATCCGCATGTTTTCGGAAACCGGTGTCATACAGGCCATTACCAATCGCCCGCGGGTATCTTCTGCATCCTTGTATTGAATAATAGCGCATTGCCGGCAGGCACCTGCTGAACCCATTGCAGGATGCCAGCAAAAATAAGGAAGATCCAGCCCAAGAGACAAGCAAGCCGACAATACATTATTTCCGTCCGTAACGTTATAGGTATTGCCATCAATTTCGATGCTGGCCATTAAGCGGGCTCCATCACAACATTATGACCAACAATATATCGTTCGAAATCTGCACGAAAGTACTTAAGTGCGCTTTGCAAGGGTTCCATAGCGCCCGGAGCCAAAGCGCAAAAGGTATTTCCAGGCCCCAACATCCGTGTTAATCCGGCTAAAGTATCAAGGTCTTCCATTCGGCCGTGTCCGGCAATAATATCTTTCAATAAGGTTACTGTCCAAGGTAAACCGTCCCGGCAAGGTGTACACCATCCGCACGATTCCTGGGCAAAGAACTCTTCAAGATTTAACACCATCTGCACAGGGCAGGTTTTGTCATCCAGAACGATAATCGTTCCGGTACCCATGCGGCTACCGGCTTTGGCTACGGTATCGTAATCCATGAGCACATCCAGTTGTTCAGGCAGCATAAAGTCAGTAGAGGCACCGCCGGGCAAAAATCCGCGCAGTTTATAGCCATCCTGCATACCTCCAGCGTGTTCTTCAATAATTTCCCGTATGGGAGTTCCCATCGGCAGTTCCCACAGCCCTGGGCATTTCACTCGCCCGCTTACCCCAAACAACTTTGTCCCTTTATCCAAACCACGTCCCAAACTTTGGTACCATTCGACACCGTACTGCAAGATGTGGGGTACATTACAAAGGGTCTCTACATTATTGACAACAGTAGGCCAACCCCAAAGTCCGCTGACAACGGCGAAGGGCGGTTTGGCACGGGGCGTAGCCCTTTTTCCTTCAAGCGCGTTGAGGAGCGCCGACTCTTCACCGCAAATATAGCGTCCGGCACTAGTATGCAAATGGATTTCCAGGCTAAACCCTGTGTTTAAGACATGTTCACCCAAGTAGTTTTTAGTTCGGGCTTCCTGTAAAGCATGGGTCAATCTTTGAGCGGCCAGATGGTATTCGCCACGCAAAAAAATGTAAGCGGTATTGGCTTGAATGGCATACGCGGCAATAATAATGCCTTCAATAAGCTGATGCGGATCGCGTTCCAGGAGAAACCGGTCCTTGAATGTGCCTGGCTCCATTTCATCGGCGTTGACCACCAGATAATGTTTCGTGTCGTTGGTTTTTTTCTCAGGGACAAGACCCCATTTGAGTCCGGTATTAAACCCCGCACCTCCTCTCCCCCGCAACCCAGCATCTTTAACCCATTGTCGCACTTCTTTGGGCTGTAATTGCGTGATTGCTTGACGCAACCCTTGATAACCGCCTGTGCTTTCGTAATCAGCAAGCGTAGCAAAGGCACGATCCGGTAAAATGTTTTTGGTCAGCGGCTTATCCATTATATCCATTGCACTTACCTTTTAAGGATCTCGTTAACGGCGTTATCTGTGAGGTCGAGCTTTAGCTGGTCACCAACCAAAGCGACTGGCGCATGATCGCAAGCACCCAGGCAAACAATGGGCAAAACTGTGTACTCGCCGTCCGCAGACATTTCTCCCAGCTTGACATTCAAATGACGGCACAATTGTTCGCGCACCCGTTCTGCGCCCATCATCCAGCAGGTTACACTGTTACAATAATGAATAACGGTTTTACCGACGGGCTGACGGTATATCAAATTGTAAAAAGTCGCGACACCTTCCAATTGGGCGGTCGAAATCCCCAGTAATTCAGACACGGCAACTAGGCATGGGTCGGAGACCCAACGGCGGTGTTTTTGGACAATTTTCAGCGCCTCGATCGAAGCGGCCGTTTTGTCTTCGTAATGACCCATCTCGGCGGTAATCTCTTGGATTTCAGTGGGGCTTAATCCTTCAAAACCTGATTTTTCGATGAGTTCGTCCATTTCAGCGATCCACGTCGGACATCACAAAATCAATGCTCGCCAAAATGGCGATCAAATCGGCCACCATCATGCCCCGGCACATCATCGGTATCATCTGTAAATGTGCGAAAGACGGCGTGCGGATACGGGTACGATAGGACATGGTGCCGCCATCGCTGGTCAAATAATAGGCATTCAAGCCTTTTGTGGCCTCGATAGCCACGCATGCCTCGCCGACAGGAATCACAGGCCCCCAGCTTACATTAAGAAAATGCTGGATCAGGGTTTCAATATCATGAAGCGTTCGTGCTTTCGGCGGAGGTGTGGTCAAAGGATGATAGGCTTTATAAGGACCTTCCGGCATATTGTCCAGGCATTGTGTAATAATGCGGACACTTTGCCGCATTTCCTCTATACGCACCAGGCATCGGTCATAACAGTCGCCGTGAGTTCCGGTGGGTATTTCAAATTCATAGTTTTCGTAGCCTGAGTAAGGCCTTGCTTTACGGTAATCCCATGCCAGCCCGGTGGCGCGCAGTCCCGCGCCGGTCACGCTCCAGTCTATGGCTTCTGCCGTGGTGTAAGCGCCAATGCCCTGGGTGCGGCGTTTGAGTGTGCTATTTTGCATCACCATCTTGTCATAATGATTCAAGCGGTCGGGTAGATAGTTAACAAATTCACGTATTCGTTTATCCCATCCGTGCGGTAAATCCAAGGAGACCCCGCCGATGCGGAAAAAACTGGAATGCATACGGGCGCCGGTAATCGATTCCAGAATATCGAATACCTTTTCACGATCAATGAACATATAAAAGATAGGCGACATTTGTCCCACGTCCTGAGCGAAAGTGCCATAAAACAGCAGATGGCTGGCAAGGCGGTAAAGTTCGCTGATCATCACTCGAATAACTTGAGCCCGTTCCGGGACTACGATACCGGCTAACTGTTCAACAGCCAACACATAAGGCAAGTTGTTCATGGAGCCGCCCAAATAATCCACCCGGTCCGTGTAAGGGATATAGGTGTGCCAGGATTGGCGTTCGCCCATTTTTTCTGCGCCACGATGGTGATAGCCGATGTCAGGCAAGGCATCAATTATTTCTTCGCCATCCAGTTGCAAAGCGATACGAAAAGCACCATGAACGCTTGGATGATTCGGCCCCATATTCAGGAACATGAAATCGCTGTCTTCGCTACTGCGCCGCATGCCCCAGTCTTCCGGTACGAAGCGCATAGCATCTTGTTCGATTTCCTGGCGCTCGTCAGGCAAACTAAATGGTTCCATTTCAGTCGCGCGGGCAAAATGGTCTTTGCGTAAAGGATGGCCTTGCCAGGTCGGCGGCATGATAATTCGCCTAAGATGAGGATGTCCCTCGAAAACGATACCGAACATATCCCATACTTCGCGTTCATACCAATTGGCCGATGGCCAGATATCGCTAATAGTCGGGAGGGATAAGCTGGCTTCATCCAAGGCGATTTTGAGCCGGACATCCACGTTGCGGTCAAACGAGAGCAAATGATAAACGACCGTAAAGATACTCTCAGGAAGGCCATTTCGGTGCATACGCTGGCGTTCGTCAATGGCCGTCAGGTCAAACAACAACACAAAGGGGGATGAGGCTTCAGATTTTAAATAGCAAAGAACTGCCCGGAGGTTTTGGCGGTTAAGCCAAATTGTGGTTATACCATCAAGGGTTAACTGAACGGTAAAATTGTTTATACCTAGCCGCTCGGTGAGTTCCTGGGCTATGCCAGAAGTATCCGAAGGAGTGTTGATTATGCCAGCGTTACTGTCCAATCATCTTTCTCCTCGACTCATCTCATTTATCCTGATCGAACGATATCTCGTCGGGATCACGCAATTGCCGTGTGCGCATTCTTTCTTCGGTGAGAAAATCGCGGTAATTAGGCTTTATTACAGGCTTGATAAGCGTTTGATCACCAGCAATCCAGCTCAAAGGGCGCCGTTCTTTGCCTATCGAGTCCTGCAAAAGCATTAGCCCCTGTAGCAATGCTTCTGGACGCGGGGGGCATCCGGGTACATAGATATCGACAGGCAAAAACTTGTCAACCCCTTGGACAACGCTGTAAATATCGTACATCCCACCGGAATTGGCGCATGAACCCATCGATATCACCCAACGCGGTTCCAGCAACTGTTCGTAAAGTCGCTTGACGACCGGTGCCATTTTGCGGAACACAGTGCCAGAAATCACAATTAAATCGGCTTGCCGGGGCGAAGCCCGTATCACTTCAGAACCAAAACGGGCAATATCATGACGACTGGTGAATGCAGTCGCCATTTCCACATAGCAACAAGACAAGCCAAAATTAAAAGGCCACACGGAATTGGACTGCCCCCAGGCTACCATATCTTCCTGATTGGCAAACAAGAAATTCCGGCGCAACGCTTCTTCATAACTCTGCTGTCCCGGTTTTGGGCTGGCATCATTCTCCGCTTTGGTCAGGGTCCAATTCATATTTTACCTATCGTTCTGCACGGGAAGTGACTGCCCGTTGCCGACGGGTTCGCCAGTCAAGGGCGCCGATCGCATTCAAATAAATCAGGGTTGCCACCAAAACACTGATAAAAATCAGGGCTTCGATAAAACCGGACCAACCCGATTCTTTCAATGCAACTGACCAAGCAAACAGGAAGACAGTTTCCATGTCGAAAATAACAAAGAAAATGGCGAGCAGGTAAAAATGCACGGAAAAGCGTAGGTGGACATCCCCGAATGGCACGACACCGGATTCAAAAGGCTCATCCGCTGCCGTTTTAGGACGGTGCCTTTGGCCCACTATATAGGCGCCACCAAGCATAACGGCGGTAATCGATAGGCAAGCCCCAAAATAAAAAATCAAAGGGAGCAAATCCTGGACGTGACTGACTGCGGCGTTCATTTTAAGTCCCTTGTCCCCTGTAAAGAGTTGAAAATAAAAAGTGCCTCCTAGATCGCTAGGGTTCTCACGAATACTAAATACTGACCTACTTAACATAGTAATCGTTCCAAATGCAATACGGATAAAAAAACTTTTATTTTAATAGGCAGAAATTTTTTACTTTTATCAAAAAGCCTGCTGTCTTATTTACTTATCTGATTACCAATAAGCTTCAGCCAATTTTAGCAACCGTCTGGGCATCGGCGGTGTTAAGACTGATGCATACACTAATCTTGGCACTAACGCCTCCAACTTAAAGCGTCGATTAAAACGATATTCAAATTCTGCCAAGTAACGCGGCAAATGTTTCGGACGAATCGCATGGTAGGTGCCCTGCATAGCGGTCTTGACATTGCCCAACACGGTATTGACCCAGCAAAACGCCAATATCCCCATACTTTTGTGGCCGCCCCCTGTCACTATGGCCTCATGGCCAATCCCTGCGTCTTCCAAGCCCTTAAACGCCCGTAAGCTGTCGGTGACCACATGGCTGTCCTTGTTGAGCTGTTGCCGGCCCCAGTTTTTGATCTCTTTTTTCCGGAAGCCTTTGACCCTGTGCATTTTCATCCAGACCGGTTGGCCCGCTTCCGTGGTCGCCACGGCCGCACCAAAAGTAGGCGCTTTAGGCGACAAACGGTGTCTTGTTTTCGCTGCCGCGCCCCGTTTGCCCCCTCCCCAATAAGCATCGTCCAGTTCAACCCGCCCTGGCAGGGGTCGGTTCCGTCCCCGTTCCAGCATGACTTGCATCAGCTTATGCTTGACGCTCCAGGCCGTGTTGTAGGGAGACACCCAATTGCCGGGACAAATTCAGGGCGGATATCCCGTCTTTGTTTTGTGTCAGCAAGTAACTGGCTAAAAACCACGTCGTCAAAGGTAGCTTCGTTTGTTCGTAAATAGTGCCTGAAAACAGCGAGGTTTGGCGATGGCAACGATAGCATTGGAAACAATGGCGGGCCCGGATTTCACAATATTTGTCATGGCCACAGTCGGGGCATCGAAACCCCTTCGGCCAACGTGACCGGAAAACCATTTCCTGGCATTGCCCTCAGTGCCATACGCCTTCATGAAACCGGGCAAACTCATGCCTTTCTGGAATTGCACTTTGTTTTTGCCCAGTTCACGCCTCCTTTGATTTCAAAGACTTGTATTCTCATCTTCGACTTCAAAATTGGCTGCGGGTTCTACGTAATCAAATAAAATTTAGTTGCTGCGACATATTCGGCTGCTTTACCAGATTGCCCAATGTCTCCGGTGGCAAAAATAAGATCAGGTTTGCGTCCATTCTGCTCACGCATTCTTTATGATTGAGCGAACGAGCATACCTAATACCAAGTCTCTGTTGTAATGATCTCCGCCCTGAATATGGAAGTCGGATACATGTAGCCAGCAAAGTTTCATCAGGCGTCCTATTTCTCAACAATTGGTGTAGGATTAAGCCATCATTCAAGACTCCTAAACCTAAGTCGAAACACTTCAGATCCAACCTCTCGATTTATTATCCGTAAATATTAAACTTACTGACTACTAGTGTGCGTTCTCAATTACTTTAAGAGATGAGCTAAAGTTATTGTATTATTTGTTATTTTTTCACACGAAGCGCAATGGCAAGAACGGTATTGAGTGATACAAAATGGGAACGCATCAAGGATTTTCTGCCCGGCAAGGCGGGCGATTGCGGCGTGACGGCGAAGGACAACCGACGGTTTATCGAAGCCGTACTGTGGATAGCGCGCACCGGTTCGCCCTGGCGGGACTTGCCGGAGGAATTTGGCCATTGGCACCGGGTGTACGTGGTTATAGCCGATGGGGCAAAAAAGGCACGTGGTCGCAGTTGTCGTCGTCAGTGTCGGATGTCCCCGGCTTGGAACACCTGATGGTGGACGGCAGCATTGTCCGGGCCCACCAGCACGGCGCGGCAAAAAAAACAGCCAAGGCCATGAAGCCATGGGCAAGTCGCGGGGCGGTTTAAGCACCAAGATACACGCGGCGGTTGATGCCTTGGGCAACCCCGTGCGGCTGTTGTTGACGGCGGGGCAAGCGTCCGAACACACCCAGGCGGAAGCGTTGGTTGAGGGCTTCCGCGCCGGCTTCGTGCTGGCGGACAAGGGCTATGATTCCGATGCGTTTGTGGAGGTCATCAAAGGCAACGGTGCCACGCCGGTGATTCCGCCCAGAAGCAACCGGAAAACGCCCAGGGATTATGACAAAGACATCTACAAAGAACGCAATCTGGTAGAACGGTTGTTCCAAAAGCTGAAAGAATACCGCTGCGTCGCTACCCGCTACGAACGCTTGGCACTAAATTATATGACCATGCTGAATCTAGTCAGCACTTTGATTTGTGCTTAAATGAGAACAGCCCCTAGTGATATTAACCTTCTCGATAGCACGTTCATTAATTTCAATTTTTGCTCACTACGGAAGTGGTAACTCCCGACCCTGCTCGGACGATGATGCAATCTTGCCCAGAGATAAGGCTCGATTTTAATTAAACAGTTCAGGTTTTCTGTACCCGCCTTTAGCTTTTGACCCATCTCGCCCCCTAATTGATATTGAATGCGTTGCTTAAATCGATCTCTACCGAACGCCCAAGCCTTATTGGTCTGTCCCCGCTCCACCAGCGAACTCCTTTTCAGAATATAATTACACGGGATGGAATGGCTAATCATCCGGCCTCGCCGTTTTGAAACGGGCAGATACCCCCAGGAGGCCGACTACGAAGAAAGCCGTGCCGACAAGTGTGAAACGCAGATTCGTCTCCTGGATGGTCAAGTCGTCGGTAGCATAAAGCATGATGATGACGGCGACCGATCCCCACCCAAGAAAACGCAACGCAGCGGTTAAAATCAGTTTACCTAGAGCTTCCGTTTCGCTCACTGGCGTATCCATCCGATAAGCCACAAAACCGCACATGAGTGCTGGTAGAATTCCCCAGCGCATATGTTGTATGAAGCTTTCCAGAAAATTGAAATATTCTCTACGGTAGTGAGTTAACTCGAGAACAAGCAATGAAGACGTGGTACTGACCATGAACCCCACTACCATCATTGCCATATAGAACCCATAGTTTAGGTCGGATTGTTCCCGTTGGTGCCTGAAAGCGAGCGTCCGTGAAATAAAGACGAGCGTTATCGGCAGGACATACATTGCAATGGCATAGGCCACCCACCGAAGCGTCGTGTAATCAAAGTGCGCAAGCGGTTTTTCGGGAAACAGGAAAGCATTGTGTAGCGAGACCGAAATCTCCCGCCCCAACATGACCCCGATAGCGGTGGCAGCCGTGAAAATTAGGACATATTTATAGGTGTGTTTCAGGCGGGCCTCATGGACGTTGCCGCCGAGCTGTTTCACAGTTGCCCAGATATCATTCTCGCTTGCGCTCCCGAATACGACCAGAGAGGCAAGTAAGCGACAGAGCAGGCCGGTGAGGTGGTCCAGCTCCTTTATTAAGATTACCGTCTTCGTATAGTGAGGTTCCGCTTCTTTCCAGACAATTACTTTTTCCGACATTGCATTGTAGGAGATACAGATTTCTCCCCATTTCAGCGACGGTTCGTTGAATAAACGACGAAAGGATGTTTGGTTGGCGTAGCTCTGTATCTGGTCAAAAAGAAGGCAGTTATGCGCCCATTTATACTCGACCGTGGCGCTGGATTTGTCGAAATCACCCGGGTCGATGCTGGGCACCAACAAACGATCCGCTATTTGTACTTTTAATGACTCGTCGACCGCTGACAATCTCGATGTAATTAAGGCATTATAGACATCTACCGCCTTGCTCGGAATTGCGAAAGCGTCATGGATGCTGTCCCTCAAAATAAGTAAGGGATTAAACTTGCTTTCCCAGGCGATAAAAAAAAGCAACATCCCGGCGGCAATCAAAGGTATGATCGTGTTTCCGTCCAAGCCATTCATAAGATCCACCAATTCCCAAGAACGGAGATTTTTCACGATGAGTGTCACAAGCGGCTCCAAGGGCAGCCACCGCCAAATAAGTAACCCGTAAAGTGCTGCTATTGATGTGCAATACGATGATATTCCTATCAAATAGGTGCTTTTGCGGATAAAGTATTGGGGTAACGTCGGTTCAGCGCCTAACTTTATTCGGCGTTTTTGGAAAGACCGATAGGCAAGGAAGAATGCGATCCCGATCCCAAGAGACTGCACCGCAAAGTTAATCAAGAGTTCGACATTCATCGTGCGGCTGCTCCTACGTATTTCATAAGGTTTCCAGTTAAGGAGAAAATGTTATGCGCCGCCTGATTTTAAACGCGCTTATTAAATAATACTGTTCGTTTTTTTAGCCAGTTCTGCAATGGTTATTATTTAATCAAATAATCGGCTTATTTGCCACAATCGCTAACCAGGGTTGTTCATGTTTTAGTTTGGCTAAAGGCCGGTAGAAATAATCAATCACTTCAAAGCCTGCCTCTTCCAGGAAACGCTTACTGGCATCAAATTGCATGTAATGCCCGTATCTTTGACCTGACCAGCCTTCGCCATTACCGCGAGGGTTGGATAAAAATAAAATGCCCCCTGGCCTTAACGCTGTGTATAGGTCATAAAGAACTCGTGGCAGTTCCTGACTGGGAACATGAAATAGAGAGGCGTTGGCAAAGATGCCATCGAAGGCGTTTGCTGATATTTCCAGGCTAAGAAACTTTTGATGGAGAATCTGACAGCCCGTGTATTGGCGAGCCATACTGCAAAATACCTCGCTGCCATCTAGGCCAACTGGCCTGTGACCCAATGACTGAAAATATTTAACGTCCCTTCCGGGGCCACAACCAAGATCTAAAATATCCAGGATTTTATCCTTTGGAAACGGCGCTAAAAATGCCGCATAGTTTTGAGCCACATCGTGATCTTTTGTGCCATGCCAGTAGGCTTCCGCATTCTGGTCGTAATGGTCTAGCGTGATAGTTTCA
>Ga0302323_100002719_pt1 | contig 14402 bp, 8 predicted proteins | sample Fen_T0_3_FD_201950 | JGI IMG/M metagenome (GOLD analysis project Ga0302323, IMG submission 201950) | Peat permafrost microbial communities from Stordalen Mire near Abisko, Sweden - Fen_T0_3 | ecosystem: Environmental > Terrestrial > Soil > Wetlands > Permafrost | place: Sweden: Abisko... | reverse complement strand
GGTGAGCTCCGGGTGGAATCCCGCACCCAGCTCGAGCAGCGGCGACACGCGGCCGTTGACGGCAAGCGTCCCCGTCGTCGGCCGGATCACGCCGGCGATGAGCGCCAGCAGCGTGCTCTTTCCCGCGCCGTTGCGTCCCATCACCGCGACCGACTCGCCGCGCGCGACCTGCAGCGAAAAATCCTCGAGCACGACGCGGCTGTCGGCGCGCATGTTTCGCCACGCGCGCGGCGGATTGAGAATGAGGTTCTTGATCCCACCGCCGCGGTGCAGCGCCAAGGCATACGACTTGCCGACGCGGTCGAATTCGATGATTGGGGCGTCCATCAGAGCGCCTCTGCGAACTTCCATTGCAGTCGGTCGAACACGAACTGCCCGACCACGACCACGGCCATCGCGATCAGCGCGGCCGTCCCCAGCGCCAGCCAATCCATCGTTCCGTCCAGCAGCAGGGCGCGCCACGCCACGATGAGATGCGTGAAGGGATTCAGGGTGATCAGCGGCTGGAACATCGCGGGGACCATCTGCCGCTCGTAGATCACCGGGGTCACGTAGAACAGGACCGTCATTCCCAGTCCGATCAGGCGCTCCAGGTCGCGAAAGAACACGCTGAACGATGCGACGGCGAGCGCGATGCCGTAGATCATCAGGCCCTGGACGACGAAGAGGATCGGCGCCCCCCACAGCCAGGCCGGCGACACGGTGCCGCGCCCGAACAGCAGCGCCAGCGCCGCCAGCACCGGCAGGCACAGCAGGAAATGCAGGCCTTCGGTGAGCACCGACGACGCGACGATCAGGTAGCGCGGAAAGGCGATCTTCTTGACCAGCGACGCGTTGTTGATGAACGCCCGCGGCGCCAGCTGCAGCGAATTGTTGAGCCACTGCCACGGAAACAGGCCCGCCAGCAGGAAGATGAAATAGCCTTCGATCCTGACGTTGAGGATCGCCTTGAAGGCAATCCAGTAGGTCACCGCGAATACGATCGGGTTGAGCAGCGACCAGCCGTAACCCAGCACCGTTCGCTTGTACCGTACCTTGATTTCCTTGATCGTCAGCGCCAGGACGAGGTCGACGTAGTGCTTCCACTTCGGCGACACCTGCGCGGGCGACGTCGCCTCCAACGCCTACTCCCGGCTCACGCGCCGCATGTCCGCTTCCACCATCATGGCGATGAGCTCGCCCATGCCGGTGCCGGCCTTCCAGCCGAGCACGCGCTTGGCCTTGGCCGGGTTGCCCAGCAGCAGGTCGACCTCGGCGGGCCGGAAGAACTTGGGGTCGATGACGACGTGGTCGTTGTAATCGAGCCCGACGCACTCGAACGCAATCCGGCACATTTCGCGGACGGTGTTGGTCACGCCGGTGGCGATCACGTAGTCGTCGGGCTTGTCCTGCTGCAGCATCAGCCACATGGCCTCGACGTAATCGCCGGCGAAACCCCAGTCGCGTTTGGCGTCGATGTTGCCCAGCCGCAGTTCGGTCTGCTTGCCCTGCTTGATGCGCGCCACGGCGTCGGTGACCTTGCGCGTGACGAACTCGATGCCCCGTAGCGGCGACTCGTGGTTGAACAGGATGCCGTTGGATGCATGCATCCCGTAGCTCTCGCGGTAATTGATCGTGCTCCAGTGGCCGAAGAGCTTGGCGACGCCATAGGGACTGCGCGGGTGAAACGGCGTGGACTCGTCCTGCGCGTCCGTCTGCACCAGGCCGAACATCTCGCTCGTCGACGCCTGGTAGAACCGGACCTCGGGCTGGATTCGGCGCAGCGACTCGAGCATGTTCACGACGCCGACGCCGTTGACCTGGGCCGTGACCTGGGGCTGCGCCCAGGACGTTCCGACGAAGCTCTGCGCCGCGAGGTTGTAGACTTCGTCCGGACGCGCGGATTCGACCGCGCGGCACAGCGACGCCATGTCGGTCAGGTCGCCGTGCACCAGGGAGATGTCCTGCTCGATGCCCAGTTCGCGCAAACGCCAGTTCGATTCGGTCGCCCGCCGCGCCACGAAGCCATGAACGGCATAGCCCTTCTTCAGCAGAAGGCTCGCCAGGTAGGCGCCATCCTGTCCGGTCACGCCGGTGATCAATGCGGTTTTGCCCATCGTGCCGATCTTCCCTGTGCCGCAGCGGTTGTTGTCCTGCCTTCAATTAGCTCACTATTATCGCATTTTGTCTCCCATGCGCATCGCGATCGTCCATGACTGGCTCGACACCTGGGGCGGTGCCGAATTGGCACTGGCCGAACTGCTCGCGCTCTATCCTGACGCCGATCTCCACGCGCTGGTTGACTTCATGTCGCCGGCAGACCGGGCACGCCTCGGGTCGCGGGCAGTGCGGACATCGTTCATCCAGAACCTGCCTTTCGCCAGGACCGCGTTTCGCCGCTACCTGCCGCTCTTTCCGCGCGCGATCGAGAAGATCGACGTGTCCGGCTACGACCTCGTGATCTCGAGCTCGCACGCAGTGGCCAAGGGCGTACGCACGTCGCGCTCGCAGCTGCACATCTGCTACTGCTACACGCCGATGCGCTACGCGTGGGACCTGCAGGACCAGTACCTGCGGCAAGTCGGTCTGGATCGCGGCATGCGCGGCCGCGTCATCCGCCGCACGCTGGCCCGCCTGCGCAGCTGGGACCGGGCCGCGAGCGAACGCGTCGACTGCTTCGTCGCCATCTCGCACGCGATCGCCGAGCGCATCCGCCACAGCTACGATCGCGACGCGGCGGTGATCTATCCGCCAGTCGCCTCTGCCCCGGATGCAGCGGTCGCCCCGCGCGGAACGGCCTATGTCACGGTGTCGCGTCTCGTCCCGTACAAGCGCATCGATCTGATCGCCGCCGCATTCCGGTTGCTGCCCGACCGGGAACTGGTGGTGATCGGCGACGGTCCGGAGCGATCCCGCGTCGCGGCCGCGGCCGGGTCCAATGTCACGCTGCTGGGTCGCACGCCGGACGACGCGCGCGACAAGTGGCTCGCCCGCGCCAGAGCGTTCGTGTTCGCTGCGGACGAGGATTTCGGCATCGCGCCGCTGGAAGCGCAGGCGCGAGGCACGCCGGTGATTGCCTACGGCAGCGGTGGCGCACTGGAAACGATACGCGGCCTGCACACCGCGGCGCCCACCGGCGTCTTCTTCCGCGAACAGACGCCCGAGGCGATTGCCGCCGCCGTGCGCGAGTACGAAGCGAACGCACAGCGCATTTCCGCGGACGCGTGCCGCGCCAATGCAGCGCAGTTCTCGGTGGCGCGATTCCGGAGCGAGTTCGCCGACTTCGTCGCCGCGCGGCAGGCCGAATTCGCCAAGCGGGAGCACCGGCGATGAAGCGCAGCCTGCTCAAGGACAATGCGCCGCTGTTCGAGTGGCTGGTGCGCCTGTTCGACCCGCTGCTCGCGGTCCTTGCCGGTTGGCTCGCCTATCGCTGGTACCTGGGCACGTGGATGCTGCCGGAACGGTACCTGCTGGCGCTGATCGGCGTGGCAGTTGTCTGCTTCGCGCTGTTTCCGCTGCTGCGCCTCTACGCGCCGCAGCGTGGCGTCACGCTGTTCGAGGAAGCGGGGCGGCTCGCGAACGCCTGGCTGCTGATCGCGGCGGCGTGGTTCGGCTACGTGTTCCTCTCCAAATCGGGCGTGGAATTTTCGCGTGCATGGTCGCTGTACTGGATCGCGTTCGGCGCGGCCATTCACATCGTGTTCCGCGCGGCAATCCGGCTGGTCCTGCGCGAATTGCGCCGGCGCGGATACAACCAGCGCCACATCGTCGTCATCGGGGCCGGACGCCTGGGAAAGGATATCGCGCGGCGCCTGGCGGCGGCACCCTGGAGCGGCCTTTCCATACGGGCCTTCTACGACGACGACCCGGCGCTGGCGGGCGTGCAGGTGGACGGCATCGCCGTGCACGGCACCGTCGATGCCGTCCCACGCGACCTCGATGCCGGCAACGTCGACGAGGTCTGGATCGCGCTGCCACTGCGTGCCGATGCGCGCATCCGCGAGCTGCTGCTGCACTTGCGCCGTCATTCGGTCGGGGTGAGGCTGGTGCCGGACATCTTCAATTTCGCGCTGCTCAATCATTCGATGACCGAAGTGGCGGGGCTGCCGGTGATCAACCTTGCCGAATCCCCGCTTTCCGGCGTTAACCGTGTGATCAAGGGCACCGAGGATTTCGTGCTGTCGCTGCTGCTGCTCATCATCGCTTCGCCGCTGATGCTTGTGATCGCGCTGGGCGTGAAGCTGTCCTCCCGCGGCCCGGCGATCTACGCGCAGCAGCGGGTAACGTGGAATGGACGTCACTTCATGATGCGGAAGTTCCGCACGATGCCCGTCGACGCCGAAGCGGCCTCGGGTCCGGTGTGGTCCAGTCCGGGCGAGCGCCGGGCGACGCCCTTTGGCGCGTTCCTGCGCCGGTCGAGCCTGGACGAATTGCCGCAACTCCTCAACGTCCTGCAAGGCGACATGTCGCTGGTCGGGCCCCGCCCCGAGCGTCCGGAGTTCGTCGAGCAGTTCCGGCGCCAGATCCCGGGCTACATGCAGAAGCACCTGGTCAAGGCCGGCATCACCGGCTGGGCCCAGGTCAACGACCTGCGCGGGGACACGGACCTCACCCGCCGTATAGAATATGACCTCTATTACATCGACAACTGGTCGCTGATGTTCGACCTGCGCATCCTCTGCCTGACCCTTTGGCACATCCTGACCAGCCGCAACGCGCATTGACTGCCGACGACGCCCCGCCGCGACCGACCCGTCCGCTGCTGGCGCTGGCCGCGGCCATCGTCGTCGTCCTGCTGGGCTACCTCGCGTTCACGGTGCCGGCGAGCTGGTTCCCGTCGTCCACGCTCAAGCAGTGGGGCGTGCGCGACATGACGCTGCCTCGCGGCATCGGCGGCGCGGTCAACGGCGAATTCATCGTTTCGGCCACCGACGCCTCGGGCCAGGCCTACGTCGCGATCGTCACGGACCTGCGCGCGCGCGACTACGCGGCGATCACCTGGGACGCGCGCAACGTCCCCGCGGACGCCGACGTGCATTTCCTGTGGCGCACCGATTACGCGCCGAGGAAGATCTTCAGTGCGCCGGTCACCGTCGAAGCGGGACGGCTGCTTCCGGTGGTGCTGGCCAACGATGCGGGCTGGCTGGGCCACGTCACCGGCATCGGCCTCGCGATTCGCGGCACGCTGGTGCAGCCATTCGCCATTTCCGGCGTGGCCGCCAAGCCGTCCGGCGCCGTCGGCATCCTCCAGGATCGCGCGCGCGAGTGGCTCGGGTTCGAGCGCTGGAAAGGCACATCCATCAATACAATCATTGGCGGCGACGACGTGCAGCAATTGCCGCTGCCGCTGCTGCTCGCGGCATCGATCGGGATTGCCGGCGCGGCGATGCTGTTGTGGCGCCGGTTTCGCGGCTCCTTCGGCATGGCGGATGCCGCGCTTGCCATCGCTATCATGTTCGCCGCGTCCTGGTTCGTGCTCGACGCGCGCTGGACGTGGAACCTGGCGCGCCAGGCGCAGGCCACCGTCGCGCAGTACGGCGGCAAGGATTGGCGCGGCAAGCACCTGGCCGCCGAAGACGGGCCGCTGTTCGAGTTCGTCGAGAAGGCGCGCGCCGAAATGCCGGCCACGCCGGCGCGCATCTTCGTCGCGAGCGAGGCCGACTATTTTCGCGAACGCGCGGCCTTTCATCTCTACCCGCACAACGTCTACGCCGAGCCGCGGGCCAATACGCTCCCCACTTCCAACCTGCTGAAGCCGGGCGACTGGATGCTCGTCTACCAGCGGCGCGGCGTGCAGTTCGACCCGACGGCGGGAAAGCTGCGCTGGGACGGCGGCGCACCGGTGTCGGCGCAACTCAAGCTTCGCGGCGAAGGCGCCGCGCTGTTTCTCATCCAGTAGCGCGGCATGGACATCATCGGACTCAAGTTCGGCCTGCTTTTGGTTTGGGCATTCGGCATCGCATGCCTCGCCGCGTTGCCGCGTCGAACGGCCTTCGGCGATGAACCGGGCGGACGCGCCTGGCTGATCGGCGCGGGCGGGCTCGCGGGACTCTTCCTCGCCACACTCTGGCTGCGCGCGCTGTCGCTGGCGGGCATCGCGTTCAGCGCCGCGACGATCGCGCTGCCGATCCTTGCCGCCACGCTTGCACTGGGTGCGTGGAGCTATCGCAGGAACCGGCGCGCTCCGGGTGAAACGGACGGGACAAGCGCGCGTGACACGCCGGGCGCCCGCATGCGCGGCGCGCTCGCGGAACGGGGAGCCGCCATTTCCGGACGCGCGCTTCCGGCCCGCGACCGGTTGCTGTGGCGGCTGCTGCTGGCGTGGCTCGCGTTGCGCGCGCTGCTTCTGCTGGTGGAAGTGGCGACGCATCCGCTCTTTCCGTGGGACGCGTGGACGCAATGGGCGACCAAGGCGCGCGTGTGGTACGAACTGGGGCGCATCGTCCCGTTCGAGCGCACGGACGCCTGGTTTGCCGCGACCGGCGTCACCTACTTCGACGCCGGGCCGAACTATCCGGGCACCGTCGGATTGATGCAGGTTCTCGCCTCGAATTTCCTGGGGCGCTGGGACGACACGCTGATGAATCTGCCGTTCTGGATGCTCGCCGTCGCGTTCGCGTTCGCGATCTACGGCGCGCTGCGCGCGATGGAGTTCACGCCGACGTGGGCGCTCGCGGGCACCTGGCTCGTGTCGTCGCTTCCGCTCGCCAACACGCACGTCGCGCTCGCCGGCTACGCCGACCTGCCGCTGGCCATCTATTTCTGCGCGGCCATCCTGGCGTGCCTGCGCTGGCTCCGGACGCGCGAGCTTGCCGACGCCGCGCTGGCGCTGCTGCTGCTCGCGGCGTGCCCGCTGCTCAAGATCCCGGGCCGCATCTGGGCGCTGCTCGCGGCGCCGGCGCTGCTCACCGGACTGCTGCCGCGCCTGGGGCCGCGGATCGTCGGCGCCGCCTACGCAGCCACCGTCTTCGGACTGCTGCTGCTGGCGCAGACGAGCCCGGTGATCATGGGCTATCACCTGCATCTCGAATTCGCGCCGGACTGGGAGGCGCTGGCCAACAGCTTCTTCCTGTACGACAACTGGCATCTCCTCTGGTATGGCGCACTGGCCGCCGCGGTGCTCGGGAGGCGCCAGCTGCTGTCGCCGCAGGTGGCGCCGCTGACGATGGTCGTTGCCGGCGGCGTGATCTTCGTCGCGTTCGTCCTGCTGTTCACCAACGCGCGCAACTGGCTGTCCGACCAGAGCACCGTGAACCGCGCGACGCTGCACATGGCACCGGTGGTCGCGATCTGGATGCTCGCGGTGTTCCGCGCGTGGACGGAAACGCTGCGGGTTCCGGCGGCTCGGCCAATGCCCGCCGCGGAAGAAGCTTTGCCGCCGCCTGAGCCTGCCCCGGAATCGGCGGCGCCGCCGGCAGCCGCGTCCTGATGCTGCAGCTACCGGGCGTCACCCTCGCCTGCATCGATACAGCGAACCATGCGCTCGCATTGCGCGCGCTTGCACGTTCTTCCGCGGACATCCGCTTCGCGCGCACGCTCCTGCTCACCGACAAGGTTCCCGACAGCGTGCCGGTTCCCGCGGGCGTCGAGGTGGTCGCGATCGCGCCCATCGCCTCGCGCGACGCCTATTCGCATTTCGTCCTGAAGGACTTGCGCCCCTACATCGCCACCGCACACGTCCTGCTGGTGCAATGGGATGGATACGTCGTCAATCCCGGCGCGTGGGATCCGGCGTACCTCGAGTGCGACTACCTGGGCGCCAAGTGGTTCTGGCACGAGGACGGAATGCGAGTCGGCAACGGCGGCTTTTCGCTGCGCTCGCGCCGCCTGCTCGAGGCGCTCGAGGACACGCGCATCGCGCTCGTCGACGCCGAGGACACGACGATAGGCCGCACGTTCCGGCCGCTGCTCGAGCGCGAGCACGGCATCCGCTTCGGCAGCGAAGAACTGGCCGACAAGTTCGCGTTCGAGGCCGCGTATCCGATCGGCAAGCCGTTCGGCTTCCACGGCCTTTTCAACTTCTGGCAGGTGATGCCACCGGCCGAGCTCGCCGCGTTGGTCACGCACTTCTCCGACAGCATCGCGCGGTCCGAGCAATTGGGCCATCTCCTCAACAACTGCGTAACCGCGGGACAATGGGCGGCGGCCATCGCGATCGCGCGGCGGATATTGGCGGCCGATCCTGCCCGCGACAACGTCCGCGCGCTGTTGGCGCAGGCGGAAGGCAACGCGGCGCGCGGCGTGGGCGTCGGCCGCAACGACCCGTGCCCCTGCGGCAGCGGCAAGCGCTTCAAGCAATGCCATGGCGCGGTGGGCAGCGCCGCGCAGAACGCACCGGCGGCACCGGTGGCGCCGCCGCCTTCGCCGGACGCACTGACCGCGCGCGGCATGCAGGCGCATCAGCGCGGGGACCTGGCCGCTGCCGAACGCGACTACCGCGCGGCGCTCGCGATGGCGCCGGAGCACCCTGCCGCCCTGCACTACTTCGGCGTGATCCATTACCAGCGCAATCGCTTCGACGATGCGCTGCCTCTGCTCGAACGCGCCGCGGCGCTCGTCCCGGAAGAGCCGGAGTTCCACAACAACCTCGGGCTCACGCTTGCGGCCGCGGACCGGACGGACGAAGCGATCGCACAGTTTCGACAAGCGCTGGCGCGCAAGCCCGATCTCGTCACCGCGTGGAACAACCTGGGACTCACGCTCCAGGCCGCGAATCGGCTGCAGGAGGCCACCGACGCGTTCCGGCAGGCGCTCAAGCTGGCGCCCGACTTCGCGCAGGCGCACTGGAACCTCTCGCTGGCGCTGCTGATGACCGGCGACTATGCCGAAGGCTGGCGCGAGTACGAGTGGCGACATCGAGGCGAAACCTTCGGCGCGGCGGACACGTCGACGGCGCCTCGCTGGCAAGGCGAGGACCTCGCCGGACGCACGCTGCTCCTGGCTACCGAACAAGGGATGGGCGACGCACTGCAATTCGTGCGCTTTGCGGCGCCGCTCGCGAAGGCGGGAGCACGCGTCATCCTGCGCGCGCCCGACGCGCAGGCGCCGCTCCTCGCCACTGCGCCGGGGGTCGCTCTAGTGGTGCGCACCACCGACGCGTTGCCCGCGCACGATTTCCAGCTGCCGCTGCTGTCGCTGGGCGGCGTCCTGCACACTGACGAGACCAACATCCCTGCCGCCGTGCCCTATCTCTCGGTCTCGCGTGAGAACGCGGCCGAAGTCGCGCCGCAGATGGCCGTGCCCGAGGGAACACTGCGCGTGGGACTCTCATGGGCGGGCAACCGGCAGCAGGCGAACGACCGCCGCCGCTCCTGCCCGCTCGCGGCGCTCGCGCCACTCTTCCTGTTGCCGGGCATCGAATGGTATTCGCTGCAGAAAGGCGACGGCGAGGACCAGATCGCAAGCGTGCCCGCAGCCGCGCGCATCCGGCAGCTCGATGCCCGCAACGATTTCGCGCGCAAGGCCGCGCTGATCGCAGAACTCGATCTCGTCATCAGCGTGTGCACGAGCAACGCGCACCTGGCGGGCGCGCTGGGCAAGCCGCTGTGGGTGCTCTTGTGCCATGCGCCCGACTGGCGCTGGCGGCTCGACCGCTCGGACAGCCTCTGGTATCCGACCGCGCACCTCTTCCGGCAGCCGAAGCCGGGCGACTGGGACAGCGTCGTGGCCGAGGTCCGGGCGGCGCTGGTCGCGCACCAGACGCCGGTCTAGACAGCGCTTCGGCCAAGCGCGCGCAAGTACGCCGCCTCGAGGTTTCGCGTGTGCGCCGGCATGTCCGTCAGCACGGAATTTTCGATGCCGGAACGTATCGCGCCGCGCACGTCCGCCATGAACGCGGCGTCGGACGCGAGCCGCGCCGCGATGTCCACGAACTCGCGCCCGCCCTGCGCCACCGTCGCCGTCACGCCCAAATTGGCGAGGATCGAATATGTCGACCGCTCGCCATGCCGCTTGCCGACCAGCGTCACGACGGGCACGCCCATCGCCAGCGCCTCCATCGTGCCGTTGACGCCGCCGTAGGGCAGCGTGTCGAGCACCGCGTCCACCAGCGCGTAGCGCGACTGGTTCTCGCCTTCGTCGCGGCCCTGCGGCAGGAACAGCAGGCGGTCGGCCGCGATGCCCGCCGCAGCGGCGATGCGTACGTAGAGCGGGCGCTGCGCCGCGTTGTTGGGAGAGAGCGCGAGCTTCGCCCGCGGAATGCGCTCGAGGACGTCGCGCCACAACGCGAGGCAGCGCCGCGACAGCTTGAGCGGACTGACGAAGGCGCCGATGACGAACGTATCCGGCGCGATTCCCGACGCGGTGCGCGTGAACGATTGCGCGACCGTCGCCGCGACACCTCGCCACGGATAGACGCAGCCCTCCATCGGCAGCAGCGTCTCCAGCATAGATTCCTGGTTCTCGGGAAGGTCGGCGAACCGGTCGGTGAGCTTGTAGTCGACCGCCGTCAGGCCGACGTTGCCGCAGCTCGCGATGTGCGTGATCTGCACGCGCGCGGGCTTTTGCGCGAGGATGCCCGGCCGGGCGCCCTTGGTGTGCGTCGACAGGTCGACCAGCAGGTCCAGGTCATCGCGATCAATCAGGTCTGCGGCTTCAGCGTCGGCAAGGTTCGCCACGACCTCGAAGCGGTCGGCGATGCCGGCGAATTTCTCGGTCCACGCGTCGCGCGCGGCCGTCGTCGAGTAGAAGAACAACTCAAACTGCGAGCGGTCGTGATGCTGAATCGCCTGCCACATCTGCTTGCCCATCACGTGGTCGCGCAGGTCGCCGGAGAGATAGCCCAGACGGATCCTGCCGGGACGGCGCGGTTGCGGACGCGGGCGAGGCGTGCCGTAGACGCGCGAAGCCGCGGCGTCGTAGGTCGTCGCAAACCGGTGCAGCATCTGCGGCTCGACGTCGAAGTTGAGCAGCAGGAACAGAAGCTCCTCCAGCGCATCGACGAGCGCCAGTTCGTCGTCGGCCGGAAATTTCTCGAGGCGCAGCCCGTCGAGGTAGCGGTCGAGCCGCTCGTGGTCGCCGATCAGCTGGCTCACTTCCAGCGCCTGCGCGGCGAGCGAGAGCGACGTCGGGCAGTGCTTCTCGAACACGCGGAAATTGGCGAGCCACGCGTCGATGCGGCCTGCGGCGTACAGAACCTCGCCCAGGTTCTTGTAGGCAGCCGCATCGTGCGGATTCAGCGCCACCGCCTGCCTGTATGCCGCAATCGCCGCGTCCTGCCGGCCCTGCTGCTGGAAAAGCACGCCCAGGTTGAAACACGCCGACGCGAAATCGGGCCGCAGCACCAGTGCGCGCTGGTACGCCTGCACCGCTGCGTCGACGTCGCCCGTCATCTGCAGCGCGACGCCGAGATTGAAGTAAGTCTGCCCGCCCGCGGGCGCCAGGCGCAGCGCCTGGTTGAACGCCCATGCCGCCGCGGCGCCGTCGCGGCGCGCGAGCTCGGCATGGCCAAGCGCCTGCCACAACTCGACGCGATACGGCGTCCGGTCGAGCCCCTCGCGCAGAAGCATCGCCGCGCGATCCCACTGGTGCATCGCGGTTGCAAGCTGCGCCGCCGCGACCCGCGTGTCCGCGTCGTCGGGCGCGAGTTCGACGGCGCGCGCGAACTCGCGCTGAGCGGACTCGTGGTCGCCGCCATCCCGCGCGAGTGCAGCGCGCAAGCGATGCGCCGGCGCGTAGCTTGGCTGCGCTGCGAGTACCCGAGCGTATCCGGCGGCCGCGCCTGCCGTGTCGCCCTGCTGATGCGCGCGCACCGCGGCGTCCCACCAACCCGCCAGTTCAACGGCGCTCGGCGCCTCGGGGAACGGCACTGCGCACAGCGCGCGCAATGCAATTGCCAGCTCGGAAGCCGTCGCATGCGCCTTCTCCACCAACGCAGGCGCATGCGCGGGCACCACTGCGGCCACCGACCAGTTCCTGCGAGCCGGGCGCGCCGCAAGGAACAACCCGGTGGCGGCGTGCATCCCCGCCAGATCGACCAGCACATCGGGATCGCGCCCGGCCAACGCTCGCGCGTGCGTCGCATCGGAATGCGGCGGCAACGGCAGGAACGCGGCATCGTCGGGCAGCCCCGGCAATGAAGCGCGCGTCGCCGCAGAATTGCCGGTACAGACGAACGTCAGCGCCGTGGGCAAGTCCCCGGCCTGTTGCAACGCCTCGCGCACAATCGCGCACGCAGCCGCGAACGATGCATGGTCGGGGGCCGGCATCAGCCATGCGATGCGCAGGACCGCGCCGCCCGTGCGCGCCGGCCACAGCGACGGCACCAGCAGCGGCTCGGCGATGCAGATCGCCGCATGCGTCGCGGCCAATTCCTGCGCGAGCGCCGGTTCCGCATCGTGCACGGCGACGATCACACGGCGCAGCGCGTCGCATTCGCCGCGCTGCCATGCCCGGGAACGCAGTGTGTCCTGCAGCGCGAGCCGGTCATGGGCCAGCGCCGCACCGGCGACCGGCGCCAGCAGCGCTGACGGCAGTTCCACCAGGCGCGGCACGAGTTGCGCAACGATGCCGTCGCGAATGGCATCGCGGGGGAAATTTTCCAGCGCGCGCGCAAGCGCGGGCGCGTAGGCCGGCAACAGCGCGAGTTCGGGCTGCGAAGTCAGCGAAGCCGCCAACTTGGCGAGCGCCGCGGAATCGCCCAGCGCGGCCGCGGCGACGCTGTGCGCCGCCTGTGCGCGAACCTGTGCAGGAAAATGCGCGGGCGAGAGCGCCAAGGCTTCGGCCGCAGCGGTCAGCGCGGCCGCATAGTCGCTGCGCCCGAGTTCCGCCTCCGCCACCGCCATTCGCGGCGCCACGAATCCGGCGTCTGCCTGCGCGGCATCACGAAACGACTGGACCGCCTCGTCGACCAGTCCCAGCTGCCACAACGCCTCGCCCAGGCGAAAGCGAACGTCCGCGGCACCGGGGTCGGCGGCCATCGCGCGCCGGAAGCTGAGAATTGCGTCGATCGGCCGGCCCGCACTCAAGTGACCCAGGCCGCGCTGCAGCCAGTCGGCGTAAGCGCTGGCCACGGTCAGCCGAGATGCCGCTTGAGCCGCGCGACGAGCGCTGCCGGCGCCAGCAGATACAGCACGCGACCCGGCAGCTTGTGACGGATGCCCGCCGCGGCCCGCGCGATGCGCATGCCGATTCCGCGCGGCGTCGGCGCAGGTGGTTCAGGCGTGTCGCGCGGCGGCGGCAACCAGGGTCGATAGCCCAGCGCATCGCGTACGCGTGCCGCGGCAAAGTGGTGCAATGAGGACTGCCGCGCGCCCGTCGACGCGGGCGCGATCGCCGCCGCATAGCACGCAAACGCCACATCCGTCATCGCGCGCAGCGACGCATGCGGCATGGCGCGCGCCTTGTCGGACGCGGCGTGACGCGCGAGGTTGTTGGCCGTGCCGAGAACGGCGAGCACGCGCGCCAGCATCAACTTCTCGTCGCGCCACTCGGCGTCGGACATGACCCATCCGGCGCCGCTGCCGCGCACACGTTCGTCCAGCGCGCCGATCGGCGGCACGAGGACGGGCCGCCCGGATGCCCATGCCTCGGACAACGTGTAGCTGAACGTCTCCGGTCCCGCCGACGGATAGAGCACGAGGTCGACGCGATAATGTTCCAGCAATGCGGACAAGTCGCCGGGTTCGTAGCGGCCGTGCACGGTGAACAGCGCATCGCCTGACTGCCACGGCCCGTGCTGGACGTCCATGTAGCCGATCAGCACGAAGCGAACCCAGGCGCCGCGCGCGCGCGCCAGCGCGACCAGCCGCTCCAGCCGCCGCGATCCCTTGTCCGGCCCGATCGCGCCCAGAATTGCGACCGTCGGTGCGCCATCGTCGGGCAGCGTGAACCTGGCGGGCGCCCCGCCCTCGCTAGGCGAACCACCATCGGGCATGCCGTGCGGAACGATGACCGCGGGCGATCCGGGGAAATACCGCTCCAGCATGTCCGCCGCCCACTGCGACGGCGCGATCCTGAATGCGGCGCGCTGCAGCAGGGTGCGATGGCGCTCGCGCCAATTGACGATGTCCGCGCCGGGGAACATCGGCTGCGCGCGAAGGCAGCGCGTGCAGACGGCAGCGTCGGTGACGCCTCCGCAGTACATGCCGTCGGCGGCCAGGAACGTGATCGTCGGGCACGCGAAGTTGAGATCGTGAACGGTGTAGCCGAACGGCACCGGGAAGTCGGCCAGCGCCGTCATGATCCCGTCGCGGCACGCCGAGATGTTGTGCAGGTGGATGAGCGCGATGTCGAGCGTGGCGCAGATGCCGCCTAAAAAATCGCGCCACAGTTCGTGCGTGCCGCGCGTGAAGTCGAACGTGACGACGCTGCCGTCGGCGCGATGCTCCTCGACCTGCCAGCGGTCGTCGACGGCGATGGCGAGGTAATTCCGCCAGCGGCCGGGCGAGCCCGCGATCAGCGCGCGCACATGCGTCTCGGTGCCG